>Ga0181518_10000353_pt1 | contig 51967 bp, 44 predicted proteins | sample PEATcosm2014_Bin_28_FD_119751 | JGI IMG/M metagenome (GOLD analysis project Ga0181518, IMG submission 119751) | Peatland microbial communities from MTU Mesocosm Facility, Houghton, MI, USA - PEATcosm2014_Bin01_60_metaG | ecosystem: Environmental > Terrestrial > Soil > Wetlands > Peat | place...
CACCTGGTGGAGTGGCAGCGCGAGGTGCAGGACCCCGGCGAGTTCATGTCCACGCTGAAGGTGGACCTGTACCCCGAAGAGGCCTATACGTTCACGCCCCGCGGCAAAGTAATCGTGCTGCCGCGCGACGCCACGCCCATCGATTTCGCCTACGCCATTCACTCCGACGTGGGGAACACGTGCGTGGGCGCCAAGGTGAACGGGCGCATCGTGCCGCTGCGTTCGGGGCTGCGCAACGGCGACGTCGTCGAGATCATGACCCAGCCCGGCCACGAACCGAGCAAGGACTGGCTGGCGTACGTCAAGACTTCGCGCGCGCGCAACAAGATCAAGCACATCATCAACGCCAGCGAGCGCCTGAAGGCCATCGACATCGGGCAGAAGTACCTGGACAAAGAGGCGCGCCGCCTGGGGGTGCAGCTCGGCAAGGTGGCCAAGGCCGATCTCGAAAGAGTTGCGGGCGAGTACGGGTACAGCAAGATGGAGGACCTGTACGCCGCGCTGGGCTTCGGAAAGTTCTCCGCGCGGCAGGTGCTGAGCAAAGTGGCGCCGGGCGTGGTGAAAGAGGAGCCGTCCGAAGGTAGGCCCGTGGGTGCCATTGCCGAACCGGGCGGCGCACCCTCCGGAGTGCTCTCTGGGCCCGGCGCCGCCACACCCCAGGCTCCCGGCGCGCGCCAGGATGCCGGCGATGGCGTCATCAAGGTTCGCGGCGTCGACGACCTGCTGGTTTACCTCGCCAAGTGCTGCAATCCCATCCGCGGCGAAGCCATCGTCGGCTACGTGACTCGCGGCAAGGGCGTCGCGGTCCATTCCCGAATGTGCCCCAACGTGCAAAACCTGATGTACGACGTCGAGCGCAAGATCGAAGTGGAGTGGGCGCGGGCCGCCGCCGACGCCTTTCCCGTGCGCATCGTGGTCCACACGGACGACCGGCCCGGAATGCTCAACCAGCTCACCTCCGTGCTTTCCGACGAGAACACCAACATCCGCAACCTGGAGGCTAAGGGGGATCTGGACCAGAGCGGCGGCGTGGTGGAGATGACCGTGGATGTGCGGGACAAGAAGCAGCTCGAAAAACTGGTGGGCGCCATGCGGCGGATTTCGGGCGTGCGCGACGTGGAGCGCCTCTACAACTGACCATGCCTTTTTCGACCGACCCGGAACACATCGCCATTTCCAAATCCAAAGGAATCAAGATCGACTGGAAGGACGGGCACCGCAGCGAGTATGAGTTGCAGTACCTGCGCGACCAATGCCCCTGCGCCGCGTGCACCAATGGGCCCAGAGGGCACCCCGGCACGTCTCCGGCGCAGCCCGCCAATCCGTTTCAAATGTACCAGCCGGCGCTGAAGATGCTGGGCGTGGAGCCGGTGGGGAATTACGCCATCCGGATCAACTGGAACGACGGGCACAAGACGGGGATTTATTCCTACGAACACTTCCGCCGCATCTGTCCCTGCGAGGAGTGCCAAGCGGCCCCTGCACGCGGTTAGGCCACTGAGATAGACTCAAGTAAGGAGCGCGCACACCTCCCCATGTCCGACACCCAGCTCTACATCGCCCTCGGCACCCCCACACTCGCCGTCCTCGTCGGCATCCTCATTAACTCCATGCAGTTCCACCATGCCGCCGCCTCCATCAACGCCCGCCTTACCAGCGTCGAAACCCGGCTCGATCTGCTGCTCGGCAAGGTGATGGACTTCGACGGCCGCCTGACGCGCCTGGAAGAACGCGGAGACCGCCGCCCATGACCGTCCGCCAGGCGGGCCTTACCTGACCAGGTACAACCCCGAACCGTGCGGGGGGATCTTGAACGTATAGCCGTCCTTCGCGGTACCCAGGTCTTTCTTCTCCCAGAGATCGCGCACAGCGCAGGTTGCCGGCAACTCCAGCTCGCTCCAATCCACGCGGATCTCCAGGGGCGCCTGATCTCCGGCGTTGAAGACCGCCAGGTATTTGGCTTGCGACCTTACGGCGTCCGAGGTCCACGCGATCCGGTCTCCCCGCTCGAACAGTTGGCGGCTGCGCGTGGCGTTCTGGTCGGCGGCCAGGGCTTCGTCGTTGGTCAGCAGCGAAAGCGTGAAATCGTCGTTGCTCGGCAAATCGCCTCCGAACATGAGCGGGCTTCGCGCTATCGACCAGAGGCTTATGAGCGTGCGCTGTTCGTCGCGCGTGAAGCGCGTCGTGCGATCGTCGCCGCGCTCGGCGCGAATTCCGATGCGGCCGAGCGGTAGCATGTCGGCGTCCGGCCAGGCGCCGGGCCGCGTGTGCCGGCTCCACTTGTCGAGCAGACCGAAATTGGCGCGGAGGTCCGGCCAGCGGTCCCAAAAATCGCCGGAGATGCGCCACAAGTTGGCGTTGGCGGCATAGAAATCGGCCTTCGCCGGATCCGCCGGGCCGGGTGAAAGGCTCAGCACGATGGGCCGTCCGGACTTCACAATGGCGCGGTGGAGGGCGGCGATCTCATCTCCGTGAAAGGGGATGGCGATGTCGTCGGCCTTGATATAGTCCACGCCCCATGCGGCGTAGAGCTGCAAGATGGAATCGTAGTAATCCTGGGCTCCGGGCTTGCTCATATCGAGGCCGTACATGTCGGTGTTCCAGCGGCACAGAGACTGGGGGTCGGCGATGGCGGCGGCATGCGCCTGGCTGCCCAGGACCGGCAGGTCAGCAGCCACGGCCCGGCGCGGAATGCCGCGCATGATATGGATGCCAAACTTGAGACCCTTGGCGTGGATGTAATCGGCCAGCGGGCCGAAGCCTTTGCCGGCGGCGGCCGAGGGGAAACGGTTGGTGGCGGGCGTGAGGCGGCCGTATTCGTCCATGACGAGATCGGCGTTGGGGCGGTAGCCGTGCGTCTGCGGGTGAGGCTCGGACCACTGAATGTCCACCACCACGTATTGCCACCCATGGCTTTTCAGGTGATCGGCCATGTAATCCGCGTTGGCTTTGACTTCCGCCTCGGTGACGGTGGTCCCGTAAGAATCCCAACTGTTCCAGCCCATGGGCGGCGTGGGCGCGAGCGCATCAGCGGCGGAAGCCGCCAGCGGCGCGATCAGTAACAGCGCGGCAAGTTTCATTCTGTGCGTCCTTGCTCTCTTACCAGCCGGGCATCCACTCCCAACCGCCCTCCTGGCGCGCGGCCACGCGGCCGACGCTGGGGAATGGGAAATGGAACGCCATGAGGTGCATGTTTCCGGCCACGGCGCGCTCCAGCAGCGAGCGGCGAGTGGCAGCCGCCTGCTCGGAAGCCAGGTCGAAGCCGTTTTCCCAATCCGGCCGCTCCAGGTGCAGGGGGTGAACGGCCGCGTCGCCCATGTTGAGGAGATGCTGGCCTTCGGAGGAAATCAGCAGCGCCAAGTGCCCGGGAGTGTGGCCCGGCGCGGGGATGGCGCGCACGCCGGGAACAATTTCGGTCTCACCCTCCACCGTATCGACCTGGAACCGCAGGGGCGCCAGATAGCGCCGCGCCGCCGAACCGATCATGCGCTTCACATCCTCCGGCACGCGCAGGCCGGCCAGATCGGAGCGCGGCCCCGTCCAGAAATCCCATTCCGGCTGCGAGAGAACATAGCGCGCATAGGCGAAAGCCGGGCGCCCGCGGGAATCGATGGCGCCGCCGATGTGATCGGGGTGGGCGTGGGTGAGGACCACGGCATCGATGTCCTTGGGCCGGACGCCCGCCACTTCCAGCCGGGCGACGATGGCGCCGGTGGTGCGCGAGAACTCTCCCCCGCCGGTATCCACCAGCACCACCTGCCGGCCGGTCTCGATCAGCAGGCAAGTGTAAGGGCTTAGCACGGCGTCGTGCGGAAGATGGCGCCTCGCGAGGGCGCGGGAGAGCTCATCGGGGTCGGCGTTGGGAAAGAACCACGGCGTGGGATAGGAAAAATAGCCGTCGCTGAGAACCGTGCAGCAGATGGCCCCGACCTGAAAGCGGTACGAGCCCTCGGGCATATCTATATAGGGGTTAACTGAAACCGAGGCAAAAGTCAAAAGGAAACGATTGGGAGAATGCGTCCGCCGGCTTCGAAAGAGAGGGAATCCGGAAACGGAGAGGAACGCTCCAAACGAGGGAGCGGGTGGGGGTCATGGGGGAGGTGATGGGAAATTAAAGGCAGATTCTGGCGGCCGAACTCCCTCTTCCGTCTCCCACGTTAACGCCGTGTCACCGCCGATTCTTGATTTCAGGCGTGTAACTTGTTGCAACTAAAGAGAAAAGAATTCGAAAATTTCTGTGAATGAAAAATGTTGCCGATGATTTGCCCTGCTCCGCACACCTGTGCCCCCGATTCACGGGATTGACCGTGCGAAACCGCCCGATCTAAAATAGGATTGAGCTAGTAGAGCCTTGTCCTGAGGAAACGGTGAGCCGTATGAATGCCACACGCCTTTCGATCGCCTGCGTTTCCTTGTCCATTGTCATCGGCGTTTTCGCCGTGGCACAGCAGACGGATCAGAATCAGAATCCGCCCGATACCAAGAAGACCTCCACCGCGCCGCAGCGCGAAACCATCTCCCGGCCCTTGTCGGAAAGGGAGAAGAAGAAGCGCGAGGAGAAGCTCCGCAAGGAGCTTGAGACTCCCTACCGCAAATGGCTGAACGAGGACGTCGCCTACATCATCACGGATGAGGAGCGCGCCGCCTTCAAGCGCCTCCAGACCGATGAAGAGCGCGAGCAGTTCATCGAGCAGTTCTGGCTGCGCCGCGATCCCACCCCGGATACCGTCGAAAACGAGTTCAAGGAAGAGCACTACCGCCGCATCGCTTACTCCAACGAGCATTACGCTTCGGGCATCCCCGGCTGGAAGACCGACCGCGGGCGCATTTACATCACCTACGGCCCGCCCGACGAAATCGATTCCCACCCCTCCGGCGGCACCTATGAGCGGCCTCCCGAAGAGGGCGGCGGCGAGACCTCCACCTACCCCTTCGAACAATGGCGCTACCGCTACATCGAAGGCATCGGCACCAACATCATTATTGAGTTCGTCGACCCCACCATGACGGGCGAGTATCACATGACCATGGACCCGTCGGAGAAGGACGCGCTGCTTTATGTGCCGGGCGCCGGCCTCACCATGATGGAGCAGATGGGACTCTCCACCAAGACCCAGCGCTTCCAGAACACCGACGGCACTCACCTGGGCACGCCATTCGGCGGCCAGCCCGAGAGTATGAACGAGTTCTCACGTCTGGAGCAGTATGCCAAACTTCAGCAGGCGCCGAAGATCAAGTTCACGGACTTGGAAACCGCCGTTTCCACGCGCCTCAGCTACAACATTCTGCCCATGAAAACGAGGGAGGACTTCTTCCCCGTTACGGACGCCACGGTGCTCACCAACGTGACGCTCCAGTTCGACAACAAGGACTTGCAATTCCAGCTCAAGGACGGCGTGCAGAAGGCGGTGGTCGACATCTACGGGAAATTCAGCACCATGACGCGGCGCGTAGTGAGCGTATTCGAAGACACCGTCACGGCCAGCTCGCCGCCCGAGTACCTGCAAGATTACACCAAGCTGAAGTCTATCTATCAGAAGACGATTCCGCTGGCGCCGGGCACCTACCGGCTGAACGTCTCGGCCAAGGACGTGGTGGGCGGCAACCTCAGCCTTTATGAAGTGGCCATTACGGTGCCCCACCTCGACCCCGATAAGCTCTCTTCCAGCACCCTGATTCTGGCCGACGTAATGGAAAAGGTCCCCAGCAAGAGTATCGGCACGGGCCAGTTCGTGATCGGCGACACTAAGGTGCGGCCGCGCATGGATGATGTTTTCAAGCGCGATGAGAAAATGGGTATCTATTTGAAGCTCTATAACTTCGGGGCGGAAGAGGGGACCCATTTGCCGTCCGGGCAGGTGGAGTACGAAGTGGTGAAGAACGGCACCAACGAGAGAATTTTCAATTTCACCGAAGAGGTGGCGCAGATCCCGGGCGCCTCCGCCAACCAGGTAACAGTTGAAAAACTTCTCCCGCTCAATAGCCTGGCTCCGGGCCAGTACACTCTCCGGCTGAAGGTTACGGATAAAAATCGCAAACAAACCCTTACCCCATCGGTCCAATTTACGGTAACCTAGTGTGAGCGGGTGGGCCCGCTCCCCAAAATGAGCGTCGCGGATGTTTAGCACGAAGACGCACAAGACGGTAGCGCTGCTGGCAATAGGGATTGCCTGTCTGGCGGCGCCTTTGGTGTCGCCGGCGGCCGGCCCCATCCAGCTCTCCGGGGTCATCAGCGGAGTGGTGAGCGACTCGATGGGCATCCCGCAGATGGGCGCCATCGTCCTGCTCTACAACCGCCAGGATCGCATCTACGGGAAGGTCCAGACCGACGATCTCGGCCAATTCAAGTTCCTGGGGCTGTTCCCCGACCTCTACTCCATCAAAGTGACGCTCGCCACTTTCGTTCCCGCGCTGAAGAAGAACATACTGGTGCAGCCCGGCATGCGGAGCGTGCTGAATGTGAACCTGAGCACGCTGTTCAGCACCATCCAGCTCGCCTACCCGTCGATGGATAGCGGCAGCCTCATGAGCGACGATTGGAAGTGGGTTCTGCGCACCGCCTCGTCCACCCGGCCGGTGCTGCGGTTCGCCGACGATCCGCTGGGTGGCAATCCAACCACCAGCGTGCATAGCGCGGTTTTCTCCGATACGCGCGGCATCCTGAGGGTTTCCGCGGGAGACGGTCCGTTGGTCACGGGCATCGGCAATGAGGCCGATATGGGCACCGCTTTTGCGCTGGCGACTTCGCTGTACGGCGACAACCTGCTCCAGGTGAGCGGCAACGTGGGATACGGCGCGCAGACCGGCGTGCCCACGGCGGCGTTCCGCACCAGCTATAGCCACAGCCTCGCCGGCGACAATCCCGAGGTTTCCCTCACCATGCGGCAATTGTTCCTGCCCGAGCGCCTGGGCGCCTCGCTGACGGGGACGGACACCGCTTTGCCCATGCTGCGCTCCATGTCCGCCGCCTTCAACAACCGCACGCAGCTCACCGACAACTTGGCGATCCAGTATGGATTCACGCTCGATTCCGTCTCGTTCCTGGATCACCTGAACTATTTCAGCCCGTACGAGCGCCTGAGCTACAAGGCCGGGAACAACGCCGAAGTGGATTTTGCCTACACCTCCGGCAACGGGCGGCCCGACCTGGCCGGCGCGGTCTCCCAGGATGCGGATTTGCAGCGCGATCTGAGCACGCTCGGCCTGTTCCCGCGCATCTCCTTGCTCGGCGGGCGGCCGAAAATTCAGCGCGGCGAAGAGTACGAATTGTCCTACTCTCTCAAGGCCGGGTCCCGGACCTATCAGGTTTCCGCCTACCGCGAAGCGGTGACCAATGCGGCGCTCTCGCTGGTGGCGCCCGCGGGTATGTATAGCGGCGGCGACATCCTCCCCGACCTCTTCTCCGGCAACTCGATCTTCGACGCCGGCAATTATCACAGCGTGGGATACACGGCCGCCGTCACGCAGAACCTGGGCGACCATGTGAGCGCCGCGGTGATGTACGGTTCCATGGGCGCGCTCACTGCGCAGAACGGCGAGCTTGTCAGCAACAGCCCGGATGAGCTGCGCTCGATGATCCGCTCGGGCCGCAGGCAGGCCGCCAGCACCCGCATTACGGCCACCTCGCCCTGGACCGGCACGCACATGATCGCCAGCTACCAGTGGACCGACGGTAACCGCTGGGCCATGCCCGGCCAACTGTACAGCACCCAGGCTGTGGGGCCCATGCCGGGGTTGAACGTTTACATCCGGCAGCCGATCCCGGGTTTCTCGATGCTGCCCTGGCGCGTGGAAGCCACCGCCGATCTGCGCAACATGCTGGCCCAGGGTTATCTGCCGCTGGGCATGGTCAACGGCCAGTCCGTTATGCTGGTCCAGACCCCCCGCAGTTTCCGCGGCGGGCTAAGCTTTATCTTCTAGGGTGAGAGAGGTCCCGGTTAGCCAGCCCTTTACGCAGGAACGCGCGCGCCGTGTTTCAACCTGGGAAGCGCTCTTATGGCCCTCCCCGCTCTCTTCTGGGCGATGCGCAGATCGTAAAGGCTCTGCAGGTTAAGCCAGAATTCCGCGCTCGTGCCAAAGAAGTGGGCCAGGCGCAAGGCCGTGTCCCCGGTGATGGCGCGCTGCCCATTCAAGATGCCGGTGATGCGGTTGGTCGGCACATCCAGCTTACGCGCCAACTCGGCGGCGCTCATCCCGAGTTCTTTCAGTTCTTCGGCCAGGTGTTCCCCTGGATGTATCGCGGTCACTGTCAGTCCTCCTAATGATAGTCGACGATCTCTACGTTCCACGGTCCCCGCGCTGCGTCCGGCCACTCGAAACAGATCCTCCACCGGTCGTTGATACGGATGCTGTACTGCCCCTTACGATCGCCGGCCAGCGCTTCGAAACGATTGCCGGGCAGGGCTGCGAGGTCCTTGACCGCCGTAGCCGCTTCCAGCCGGTCGAGCTTCAGGCGCGCCGGCCGTTCGATTCCAGAGAACGCTTTCACCCGCTGTCCAGCCGCGAAATCTCTCGTGCGCTTGCCTCGATAGCCGGCGACCATTCATCAGGATATCATTCGTTATGCGTTACGTCAAGCATAACGAAGCCCAGTCGACTTGGTTCGCAGGTGGACCAAAGAACCATCGAAACCTCGAACGCCGTTGCTCTCTATCGAGGTCCCGCTACCTGAACCTTGATTGCGATAGCTGTCGCTCCATGCGGAGAGCCGCTACACGTGAACGTGACCTGGCCGCCGACGTGGTCATGCCATTTATTGAACTGCATGGCGACTTGGAACCACCCCGATTGGGCACCAGCCACATCCGGCCCGAGATACGTCCACGCCGAGAGGTAATACACTCTGTGGTTTTCGGAGTCGCACTCGGTCTCCCAATGGAGCGGTTCGGGCGCCGGTTGGAGCGTGTGCTTCACATGCCAGACCGGGGCCTCTTTCAACAAATCGTGCAGGAGCAGGCCGCACCCGGTATCCGGCCCGGTCATCGTACCGTCGATGACGGCCCTCTCATCGGGACTCAGGGCAATCTCGTATGCCTTCGCAGTGTCGATGTTCGTGAATTGAGTCAGTGGAATATCTGGATAGCTCATGGGACACGTTTATATCACACACTTCTCGGATCTGTCAATTCCCATATTGCACTCCTGAAAAACAGCTCTCCCATGCTAAGGACGCGACGGTAATCGTTCTATCCGAACTCGCCAGGAACGATCCCTCCTTCCTGGAGCGGTGCTCCCAGCATCCCGACGCGCAAGGTCGCAAACGGCGTTACATCGCCCGAACTTCGGAAGAACTCTACCCAGACCGAGAGGATCTCCGGGATATGAAAGAAAAGCTGCCGGGTGGATGGCTGGTCGCGACCAACCTCAACAACGTGCTGAAGAAAACCATCATCAAACTCGCTGCCGAAGTCGCCGGACTGACGTTCGGTAGCGACGTGATTGTGGACTTTTGACCGGCGGTGAACGTCTGCCTCTGCCACACCATTCGGGGCCATTGTCCCGGCTGCTACACTGAAATCGGTGGGCCGGTTCTACAGCCGCGCGGAACTTCTCGAACAGCGCCAGCGCTGGAAGCGGGAGGGCAAGACCGTGGTCTTTACCAACGGCTGCTATGACCTGCTTCACCCTGGCCACATACGGCTCCTGGAGCAGGCCCGCTCGCTCGGGGACGTTCTCATTCTGGCATTGAACTCCGATGCCAGTGCGCGGCGGGCAAAGGGGCCGGACCGGCCGCTGATCGCGGAACGGGAACGCGCGGAACTGGCCCTGGCGCTGGAAGCCGTCGATGCGGTCACTCTGTTCGATGAGGACACGCCGCGCGAGCTGATTGGGTTCGTTTCGCCAAGTGTGCTTGTCAAGGGCGCGGATTGGTCGCACTTTGTCGCGGGCCGGGAAGAAGTGGAAGCCGCCGGCGGCAAGGTGGTCACCGTGGCTCTGGAACCCGGGTATTCTACTACTAATATTGTCGAAAGAATTCTCAGCCGACCTTGATTCATCCTGCCGTTCGCGATCTGTTTCTGGACCTGGCGAAGCATCCCAGCTTCCAGGATGCTCTGCGCCGCTTGGCCGCGGGCGGCAAAGCCTCGCTCTCGGGTCTCACCACTACCGCCAAAGCCCTTTATTCCGTACTTTTGTGGCAATCCTCAGGCCATCATCTGATAATTGTAGTAGATGGTAACAAGCAGGCTGAGGCTCTCTCGGAAGCCATCCATACTTTCTTCTCGCTGCTCGCCGCGGATGATCGGAACGGCCCGCAACTCCTGCCCGCTCTGGACGTTCTGCCTCTTCAGAACCTCTCGCCGCACGCCGACATCTGCGAGCAGCGAGCCACGGGATTGTGGGGGCTGGCCACGCAAAGGGTGCCCATCACGGTCGTGCCGGTGGCCGCGGCCTTGATGCGGATCGAGCCGGGAGACTATTACCGTCAACTGGCGCTCAAGCTGCGGGTGGGCGACGAGTTGCCGCTCGAGGAAGTGGTCGCGCACCTGGAGAGCATCGGCTACGAGCGGCGCGAGCCGGTGGAGATGGTCGGGGAATACTCCGTCCGCGGCGGGATTCTGGACGTGTTTTCGCCGGAGGCGCCGAAACCCATCCGCCTCGACCTCTTCGGCGACCAGGTGGAATCCATACGCCGCTTCGACGTGGAGTCGCAACGCTCCGTCCTCAAGATCGAAGACTGCACCCTGCTCCCGCTGACGGAATGGCAGAAGTCGCGCGCCCTGCTGGTTCAACTGGGGGAACTGATGCGCGAGGCTGGCTTCCCGCGCCGCGACCTGCCGCCGCCCGGCGAGCCGTTTCCCGGCTGGGAATTGGTGACCCCTATGCTCCAGCCGCGCAGTGCGTCGGTCTTTTCGCTGCCCGAGCACCCGGTCGTGCTTTGGGATGAACCCGAGCAGGTGCGCGGGGCCGCCGAACGGTTCTGGAAACGTCTCGATCAGATCGAGCGCTCGCCCGCCTACGACCCAGATAGGATTTACTTCCGCTGGGAGGATCTGGAACGGCAAGCAGGCAGCGGTCCGCAGATGGCCCTCAGGGAACTCGACATCGGATGGTCCCAAGAGGGGGATTCGCACATGGCCACGCGGCCTTCCATGGCCTTTCACGGCAACATGCAGGTGGCCATCGCCGAGGCGCGCACCCTGGTGGAGTCGGGCAACCGCGTGGCGTTCTTCGCCTCTTCTACAGGTGAAGTAGAACGCATGGCGGACATTCTCAATGAATACAGCATCCCCTACCAGCTCGGCCTGGAGCAATTCGACTCTACGCCCGCCTACCTGGCCGAGCGCGCTTACCTGGCCGGTTCCGTAGCCAGCGTTTACGTGGTCAAGGGACTGATCCGCCACGGCACTGCCTTCCAAGATTCGAAACTTGTAGTATTTGGTTCCGAGGACCTGTTCGAAACCTCGGAACTGGTGGCGCGCGCCTCGGTTTCCAAGTCCGCGCTGGCCACTTTTTCCGCCGATTTGATCGATCTGAAGCCGGGCGATTACGTGGTCCATGCCGAGCATGGAGTGGCCCAGTACCTGGGGTTACGGGAAATCGCCCAGGGAGAGGCCAAGGGCGATTACATGCTCCTCGAGTACTCCGCCGGCGCCAAGCTCTACGTGCCCCTGACCCGCATGGATTTGGTGCAGCGGTGGCGCGGGGCGGGGGACGCTAAGCCGGCGCTCGACCGCATGGGTGGCGTCACCTGGGCGCGCACCAAAACGCGGATCAAAGCCAAAATGCGCGACATGGCGGACGAGTTGCTCAAACTCTACGCCGCCCGCAAAATGGCGGAGGGCTTTCGGTTTTCCCCGGATAGCAACTGGCAGCGCGAATTCGAAGATGCCTTCGAATTCACCGAGACGCGCGACCAGATCACCGCCGCCCGGGAGATCAAGCGCGACATGGAAAGTCCCCAGCCCATGGACCGCCTGCTGTGCGGGGATGTGGGCTTCGGCAAGACCGAGGTGGTGATGCGCGCCACCTTCAAGGCGCTGGGCGACGGCAAGCAGGTGGCGGTCCTGGCTCCTACAACTGTCTTAGCATTTCAGCACTTCGAGACCTTCAAGCGGCGTTTCCAGCCATTCCCTGTGCGCACCGACATGTTCAGCCGGTTTCGTACCCCCAAAGAACTCAAGGCGGCTCTGGCGGACCTGGCGGAAGGTAAGGTGGACATCGCCATCGGTACCCACCGGCTATTGTCGCAGGACGTGGAATTCCGGGATCTCGGCCTAGTGATCGTCGATGAAGAGCAGCGCTTCGGCGTGAAGCACAAGGAACGGCTCAAGCACTTAAAGAAGACCGTGGACGTGATCAGCATGAGCGCTACCCCGATTCCCAGAACACTACATATGTCGTTATTGGGGTTACGAGACATGTCCGTGATCGAGACGCCGCCTAAGGACCGTCTCGCGATCCACACCGTAGTGGCCCCGTTTCAGCCCGAACTGATCCGCTCCGCCATCGAACTCGAATTAGGCCGCGGCGGGCAAGTTTACTTCCTCCACAATCACGTGGACTCCATCTGGAAGCGCGCCGCCATGGTTCAAGAACTGGCGCCGGCTGCCCGGATTGGCGTGGGCCACGGCCAGATGGGCGAGGCCGAACTGGAGAGGACCATGCTGCGATTCATGCGGCATGAGTTCGATATCCTAGTGTGTACTACGATTATAGAAAATGGCCTGGATATCCCTCTCGCCAATACCATCATTATCGAGAATGCGGAACGGCAGGGCCTCTCTGAGCTGTATCAGCTTCGCGGCCGGGTGGGCCGCTCGAACCGCCGCGCTTACGCCTACCTGCTGGTGCCGCCCGATACCGAGCTGAGCGAAGTCGCGCGCAAACGCCTGGCGGCGCTGAAGGAGTTCAGCGACCTGGGGGCCGGCTTCAAGATCGCGGCGCTCGATCTGGAGCTTCGCGGCGCCGGGAATCTGCTGGGGGGCGAGCAGCATGGGCACATTAACTCCGTCGGCTTCGATACCTACGTGCGGCTGCTGGATGAGACCGTCCGCGAGCTGAAGGGCGAAGAAGTGGCGCCGGAGATCCACTCGGCGCTGAATTTGGGGCTCGACATTCGCATTCCGCCGGACTACATCGCGGACGAGAATCAGCGCTTGCGGGCATACCGGCAGATCGCCAATGCGGCCGACGCGGCGGCGCGCGACCGTGCCGAAAAGGAACTGGAGGACCGCTACGGCCCAGTGCCCGAAGCGGTCCGCAACCTGCTGGCCTACTCGGCGCTCAAGACCGTGGCGGAGCAGGCCGGCATAGAAGTCGTCGACCGGCGCCATAATATACTGAATATAAAGTTTCACAAGGAAACCCGCGTGGATCCGGCCCGGCTCATGAATATCGTCGCCAAAACCAGGGGAGCGCAGTTCACTCCGGCAGGCGTATTGCTACTACCGTTGGATGGCCAAGGCGGCGCGGGCGAGACTCTGCGTTTTCTGTGGGAGAAGCTGGAGCAGTTGGCATCCCCGGCGTCCCCGCCGGCTTGAACAGACCGGTGGCTCGTCCCACTGGTAGAATGGAGGCTACGGATATGCTTCGCAGGTTTGTAGTACTCATGGCGGCGGCTCTTCCCATGGCCGTCGCGGCGGACGTGAAAGTGGTGGAGGAGATCGCCGCCAAGATCAACAACGACATCATTACGCGCGGCGAACTGGAACACCGGCGGCAGGAGATCGAGCAGGAACTGCGGCGCCAGGGACTCACCGGCGCCAAGCTGGCCGATGCCGTCAAACAAGCGGAACGGGACGCGCTGCGCGACCAGATCGACCAGCTCCTGCTGGTGCAGAGGGGCAAGGACCTGGATATCAAGGTCGACGCCGACGTGGCACGCCGGCTGGCGGAGCTCCAGGTGCAGAACAACATTCGGGACCCCGATAAGTTTCAAGAGTTCATCCGCCAGCAGACCGGCATGACGTACGAGGATTTCAAGCAGCAGTTGACGAACCAGATCCTCACGCAGAAGGTGGTGGGCTCGGAAATCGGCTCGCGCATCGCCATTTCGGATGAGGAGATGCAGAAGTATTACGAGGAGCACAAGAAGGACTTCGTGCGCGAAGAGCAGGTATTCCTGAGCCAGATTCTGATCTCCACCGAAGGCAAGACCCCCGATCAGATCGCCGCGGCGGAAAAGAAGGCCAAGGACATGACGGAGCGCGGGCGCAAGGGCGAGAAGTTCAGCGACCTGGCGCGCGACAACTCCGACGATACCGAGACCGCCAAGGCCGGGGGCTACATCGGCGGGTTCAAGAAAGGCCTGTTGCTGAAGCAGATTGAAGACAATGTCTTCAAGCAGAAGAAGGGCTACGTCAGCGACCCCCTCCAGATCGAAAAGCCCGCCTGTTTCCTGGTTCTGAAAGTGGAAGAGCGCTTCGAGGCCGGCCAGGCGTCCTTAGACGAAGTGAAAAACGAAATCGAAGACCGCCTGAGGGAGCCAAAGATGGAGCCCAAAGTTCGCGGTTATCTCACCAGGCTCCGGGAGGAAGCGTTCCTACAGATTAAAGACGGTTACATCGACAGCGGCGCCGCGCCGGGCAAGGACACTCGCTGGCAGGACGTGGCCCAGTTGAAGCCGCAGACCACCACCAAGGAAGAAGTCGCCTCGCGCATCAAGAACCGGAGAAAGTTGTTCGGACTGCTTCCCATCCCCGGCACCAACAAGCCACTTGCCCCGGTGACGGAAGCGTCGGTGAGGTCAAAGCCGGCAAAACCCGAGCGGCCGCCCTCAGAGCCAAAACCGCTGCCGCCCATGCCGCCCATTCGACAATGAAATCCCCGTATGTGAACGAACTCAAACCGAGCCAACTGATCACCACCAGTTTCCTGGTCCACTCGAAGGAGATTCGTCAGAAGAAGACGGGCGAACTGTACCTCTCGCTGCTGCTTGGCGACCGCACGGGCTAGCTGGACGCCAAGATGTGGGACAACGTCACCGAGGCGCTGGACACTTTCGACCGCGACGATTTCGTCAAGGTCAAGGGCCTGACGCAGATCTTCCACAACCGACCGCAGCTCACCATCCACAAGGTGCGGCGGATGGACGACAGCGAAATCGATTTCGCGGATTACTTCCCCTCCTCGCGCCGCGACCCGGGGGAAATGTGGACCGAGTTGCGCGCCACGGTCGCAGCCATCGGCAATCCTCACCTGAAAGCGCTGGTGGAAGCGTTGCTGGACGACGAGGACGTGGCGCGCCGGATGCGCCGCGCGCCCGCCGCCAAGCAGATCCATCACGCCTACCTGGGCGGCCTGATCGAGCACGTGCTTTCGCTGTGCACGCTGGCGCGAATGGTGGCGGCGCACTATCCGAACATCGACTACGACCTGTTGCTGGCCGGCGTGGTGCTGCACGATATCGGCAAGATTTACGAGCTGAATTACGAGCGCGGGTTCTCCTACTCCGACCAGGGGCAACTGCTGGGCCACATCACGATCGCCCTCGGCATGGTGGCGGACAAGCTGCGCGGCCTGCCGGATTTCCCGCCGCCGTTGCGCTCGCTGGTGGAGCACATGATCCTGAGCCATCACGGGCAGCTCGAATTCGGCTCGCCCAAGCTGCCGCAGTTTCCAGAAGCGCTGCTGCTGCACTACCTGGACGATATGGATTCCAAAATGGAGTGCATGCGGGCGCTGATTGAGAACGACCGCCAGGTGGAAGGCTGCTTCACCACTTGGAACACTGCGCTGGAGCGCGCGGCACTCAAGAAGGACCGCTATTTGGACGGAGCCCTGGAGAGCGCCCCGCCGGGCCCAGGCCCAGAGGGTGCCCCACCCGCCGAACAACGCGAAGCGGACTCGGCTTTTGCCGGCAAGCTGAGGCAGGCGCTTCAGCCCGCCGAGGCGAAACAGGAAAGCTGATGCCGAAAGCCACGCGCGATATCCCTCCGCCGCTCGAGCTGGCCTGCCTGAAGGCGCTCTGGTCGCTTCAGGAAGGGAACGTGAAAGACGTGCAGCGGGTGGTGGCGCAATCCAGGCCGCTGGCTTACACCACCATCATGACGGTGCTCGAGCGCCTGGTGCGCAAGGGAAAACTGGCGCGCCGCAAGGTGGGGCGGGCGTTCGTCTATTCGCCGGAGGCGTCGCGCGATGCCATGCGCCGGGTGGCCATTCACGAGCTGCTGGAAGGTTTCTTCGACGGATCGGAAGCGGAGCTAATGCTGTTCCTGCGCGCGGCCGAGCGGCCGGCCGTCCAAGCCCCGGCACCGGTGGAGGAACGCGAGCAAATCGACACCGTGCTGCTGTAATGCGAGCTTTCAGCGGTCAGCTTTCAGCTTTCAGCTAAAACAGCGCCACCGCAGGGGTTTAGCTGAAAGCTGAAAGCTTCGCGCGATAATAGGTTCTATGCAGAACATTCTGCCGGTACTGTGTTTTATCGCCGGCTTCGCGCTGGCGTGGCTGGTGCTGCGGTGGCGCCAGCAGGAAACCGAGACAGCCTTCAAAGCGCTTTCCGCCGACGCCCTGGCGCGCAACAACCAGGCCTTCCTCGAGCTTGCCCGCGCCACCCTGGCGCAGACGCAAGAAGCCGCGCGCGGCGACCTGGAAATGCGGCAGCAGGCCATCGGCGAGCTGGTGGCCCCGGTTCGCGACTCGCTGGAAAAAGTCGATTCCAAGATTCAGGAGCTGGAAACGGCCCGCGCTGGCGCCTACGCCGCGCTCCACGAACAGGTCCGCGGCCTGGCGGAAACGCAGTCGCAGCTTCGCGCCGAAACCGGCAAGCTGGTCACCGCGCTGCGCACGCCGGGAGTGCGCGGCCGTTGGGGCGAGATCCAGTTGCGCCGGGTGGTGGAGATGGCCGGCATGTTGGACCACTGCGATTTTGTCACGCAGGCCGCCGTCGCTTCCGAGGAAGGCCGCCTGCGCCCCGATCTGCTGGTGCGCCTGCCCGCGGGGAAGATCATCGTGGTGGACGCCAAGACGCCGCTCGATGGCTACCTCCAGGCCATCGAAGCCCCCGACGACGAGACCCGCAAGGCGCGCCTGGCCGACCACGCGCGCCAGGTGCGCGCCCACCTGACGGCGCTGGGCCGCAAATCCTACTGGGAGCAGTTCGAGCACGCGCCGGAATTCGCGGTGCTATTTCTGCCGGGCGAGTGCTTTTTCAGCGCGGCGCTGGAGAGCGACGCCTCGCTGATCGAATTCGGCGTCGGGCAGAACATCATCCTGGCGACTCCCACCACGCTGATCGCGCTGCTGCGCGCAGTGGCCTACGGCTGGCGCCAGGAGAACCTGGCGCAAAACGCGGCGCAGATCAGCGCGCTGGGCAAAGACCTTTTCAAGCGCCTCTCCGACATGGGCGACCATCTGAACAAGGTGGGAAAGGGCCTGGAACGGGCGGTGGAAGCGTACAACAGTGCGGTGGGATCGTTCGAAAGCCGCGTGATGGTAAGCGGGCGCAAGTTCGCCGAGCTGAAAGCGGCCCCGCTGGGCGTGGAGATCGCCGAGCTGGAGCCGGTGGAGACAAGCGTAAGGGCGGTGCAGGGAGAGTAGTCAGCGGCGAGCGGCCCGTGCCAGCAACGCTCCGGCGGCCGCGCATAGCGGCATCACCGCGGTGTGCCAGAGCATCACGTGCGGAGCCTCGAAATTCGCGCAGTGAAGCTCCAGCATGGCGACGCCGGCCAGACCCGCAAGTGTGCCCGCCGCCACGGCGGCGGCAATGGAATTAACCGCAAAACCGCGCCGCAGGAGCAGCCAGCTCGCGAGGGCCGCCGGAACCGCGTGGAGCAGGCCGGCGGTCAGGCAGGCGACCCCTTGGGACACAAACCGCTCAGTCCGGTAGTCGCGGAACAGGACCGCAAACACGGCCAGCAGCGCCAGGCTGCCAGCCCCTAGTAGGAACCCCGGGGCGACACGACGCCTGCTTCCAGGGATCATTTCGCCGGCGAATGCCATGGCCGCCAGGCATATGAGGACACCTAGCATTGGAAAGACCAGCGCGGTTTCGAGGACGCTCAGCTTTTGAATACCGTAGAGCCCTAATCGGGCCGCGCCGGCCAGAGCGACGGACACGCAGATTAGAACCAGCCCGCCCGCCAGGACCCATGCCGGCGGCAGCGGACGGACCGGACCGAGCGTGGACCCGATGGATCCGGCGACACGATCGAGCACCGCCGGGTCCACGTCATGAGGAGCCTGAGCGGCCTGCTTCAGGATTTCGTCGATCTCCCGATCCCTCACGAAGCGCCTCCCGTACGCCCTTTAATCCGCCTCTCCCCGCTCAGCCGTTCCCTCAATGTCTCATAGGCCCGGTGAGCTTTCTGCTTCACCGACCCTACGCTCGAGGAAGTGGCGCGCGCCACCTCCTCCAGCGACATCCCCGAGACCTTCAACATCTCGATCACCTCGCGCTGGCTTTGGGGAAGGGGCGCCAGAAGCGCTTCCAGATCCGGAGTTCCGCCGGATCGCGCAGGGAGCACCGCCGCCACCTCGGGCATTTCCTCCAGCCGCTCTTCGCGGGCGGCCGTGCGGCGCGCCTTTCGGTAGTGGTCCACGCGAATGTGCCGGGCAATCGCGTAAAACCACGGCAGCACTGGCTCGCCGGCGCGGTAAGTGTGCCGCACCTCGTGAATGCGCATCCAGGTTTCCTGCAGCAGGTCATCGGCATCTCCCCGGCTGGCGAACTGGACGACGAAAAACCGATGTAGCTGCGGGCTCAGGCGATGGATCAGGGCTGTAGCCGCAGCGAAATCACCCCGTTGATAACGGGACATCAGCATTTCCAGATCGCTGTCCGGTTGCATGTGTGAGAAGCTGCTCACCCAATTATGACCACCAACTCATGCAATCTCAGTATGGAACATTACGACGGACGGCGGCGAAAAGTTACGCGGCGGGCACCGTAACTTTTTCCCGCCCGGCAGCGAATCAACTTCCGACGAGGGATGCTAGGGCACCTGAGTGAAGTAAACATCACAACTTGAGGAGAGACAAATGTTAACGAAAAGGAATCACGCCGGCAAGGTGCTGGCAATGTTGCCGCTGATTTGCGCGTCGCTGGCACAAGCCCAGCAGGGTAGCGGCCATGACCCACTGTTTCTAACTGCGACCAATGGAACCGAAATCGCCAACTTCCTGGCGGTAGTCAATACCCGGACACAAGAGACGGATTACGTGCCGACGGGCGGCGCCGGCGGGGTCCCCAGCGGCAGCAACGCCGGCGGCGTCGCTGTTCAGGGCCAACTCGTGGCCGTAGTCAACTTCGGCTCTTCCAACGTCACTATCTTCGTCCGCCAGGGCAACGCGATCGAGCCTATGCAGATGATCCAAACAGCCTCGAAGCCGGTGTCTGTTGCCTTCGGCCACGATCACCTAGTGGTCCTGGGTCTCACCACGGCGCAATCTTTCCCGGTATACGGAAATACCGTGGGGGCCAGCGACGGCATGGTTCAGCTCCAGATAGGCGACGGGAGCGCAGGGCAGATTGTCACTTACAGCGGCGGAGCCGTCTATACGGAAAAGAGCGGCGGCATTAGCGAGGTGCAGTTATCCACTGACGGGATGGCGGGCCTATCCGGGCCGACCATCTCCGTCGCACTACCGCCCGCTCCCAACAACAGCACCCCCTTTGGAATGGTTGCCCGGGACGCCTATGTATACGTGACCATCGCACATTCGGACCTGGAAGCGCTGGTGGTGAAGGGCGAAATCGTTTCTATCGCCGCCGGCCCGACTCCTTACAAAGACCAGTCCGGCAATCTGCTCCACGCGCCCTGCTGGAACGCGCTCTCCGGACAGTTTCTGTATTCGTCGGACAGCCCGGGCAAGCAGCTCTTACGATATCTGGTGAGCGACACCAACGTCTTCTTTGACAAGGCGGCGGTCGCCACGCTAAAGGGAGGGCCGACGGACCTGTATGTTCAGAACAACCTTCTAGGGGTCATCGATGGCGGCGACGGCGTTAATTACTCCGATGTGTCGCTTTTCAATATCGATTCCGAGGGTGAACTTACTCTGCGCTTCGCACTAAAGATCCCGAGCCAAATCAATGGCGCCGCGATCATAGAGTAGTCGCCGCCACCACTACTCGTCCGGCTCCAGTTCCAAACTGCCGCCGGTCATTTCCTGGGGCGGGTCGCCGCCGGCCATCTGCTGGGCCACAATCAGCTTGCGCGCACACACGCGGATCTGCGGCCACCACATCCAGAAAACCGTCGCGGCCACCATCGAGGCGGCGCCGCCGGCGGCTACCGTCAGGGGCGCTCCCAGGCGGCCTGCAACCGCGCCCGCCAGGAGCGCGCCGAACGGCGCCATCCCCATGAACATCATCGAATAGACCGACATCACACGGCCGCGCAGCCGGTCCGGCGACATGCTCTGAATGAGCGTGTTGGAAGAGCCCATCTGGATCATCATGGAGAAGCCACACAGCGCCAGAATGGCGGCTGAGAGCCAGAAGATCCGCGAAATGGAGAACGCCACCAACCCGGCGCCGAATCCCAGAGCGGCGAACGTCACCCAGCGCCCCAGTCCCTTGAGGTCCCGGCGGCTGGCCAGCATCAGGGCGCCCGCCAGCGCGCCGATCCCGGTCGCGCCCATCAGCGAACCCAGGGCCCTCGCGCCGCCGTGTAGGATGCGGTCGGCAAAGATCGGCATGAGCACGGCGTACGGCATTCCCGTGAGGCTCACCACGCCCAGCAGCACAAGCAATGCGTGGATCGGCGGATGCTGAATCACAAAGCGGAACCCTTCCGCCATGCGCGACAGGGGCGAACCCGGCTGCGCCGCCGGTTGGTGCCGCGGGACACGCATCATCAGCAGCCCGATGATGACCGCGATGTAGCTGGCGCCGTTAGCGAAGAAACACCAGCCTTCGCCGATGCCGGCCACCAGGATGCCCGCAATGGCCGGCCCCACCACGCGCGAGGCGTTGAACATGGAGGAGTTGAGGGCCACGGCGTTGATGAGGTCGGACTTCGCCACCAGGCCCACGATGAACGATTGGCGCGCGGGAATATCGAAGGAGTTCACCACCCCGAGCAATGCCGAAAGCACGAAGATGTGCCAGACGCGCACCGTGCCGGAGAGCGTGAGGGCGGCCAGCACGAAAGCCAGCAGCATGGAGGCCGTCTGGGTGCCGATGACCAGGCGGTGGCGGTTGTAGCGGTCGGCCACGACGCCTCCCACGGGCGCCAGCAGGAACACCGGAATCTGCGCCGAGAACCCGGCCGCGCCCAGCAGCACCGCCGAACCCGTGAACCGGTAAACCAGCCACGCTTGCGCCACATTCTGCATCCAGGTCCCGATCAGGGAGATGAGCTGGCCGGCAAAGAAGAGCCGGTAATTACGGTACTGGAGGGCGCGCAGGGTAGCCGGAAGCGGCATGAAACTTTCATTGTAAGAGACTGGTGGGAGTAACCCTGGGTTGTTACGCGCAGCTAGGTCGGCGCTCGATGCGCCCGAAGATCTGGGGATGGAGGTCGTTTTTCGGAAACAGGTGGGGATCAGTGTTGCAAGTATAATGAAGGTTGGCGTTGGAGTTCGAGTGGGGCCGACGTGCCACGCGGCGTGAACGAAAGAACTATGAAGAGGCCGCCTATTAAACGCAAGACCACTGGTCGGGCCGATGCCGATGAGATTCTTCCGGAGTATGATTTCAGTCGCGCCTCGCCCAACAAATACGCGTCGCGGCATGCCGCGGGAAGTGCCGTAGTAGTGCTGGAACCCGATGTGGCCGCGGCGTTCCCAAGTTCAAGAGAGGCCAATGAGGCGTTGCGCGCCCCTGCCGGAATCATCCTAAAGCACCGCTCCCGCCGCCCGGCGTTGCGCCGCGATGTCTGAAACCGATGCTGCTTCCGCGAGGCGTATCAAAGCTAGGGATTCTCTCCCACCAGGGGAAACACGCGTACTGGTTGCCGCTCGCGCCGTGCCTCTAGCTCACTTACGACTCCATCAAACGAAGGCATCAGGTGCGCACGATCAATGCCGAGCTTGCTCAGGAGACCCAGCAAGACGCCACATTCGCCGGTGGGCAGGCAGAACTTCCTCACAGCGCTGCTTTGTGTGGCTAGAACGCCACGTTCTTCCCCGCCCCTTATATGATCCTCAAGTCTCTGCTCGAGTGTTCGAGTTTGCCCCGGGCCCGCATGCCGATCCAGTACGAAGAGACCTTTTTGGGCGTCCAAGTTTTTATTGCGCACCCTGGAAACAGTAACTATTTCAATCGGTCGGCCCGTGTCTCTCGCGGCCAAGTTAATGGCCTGAAGGTCGACGCCCCACACAGCGATTTGCTCGGCATCTGGTGATGGCTTCACGGCAGCAAAAAAGGCAGCTATGAGGGGATCGTAGGTGAAGTCCAGAAGCCTGGTCGGGACACCGTGATGCTGGGCAAGAGCCAGAGCTTCATAGAGTTCTTGGGGGGGCCAATCCATAATGCCAATGTGAACGTCGCCGACCACGTTCCTAAACGGATTCCACTGTCGAAGCCACTTGTGGTCGGCAGGAATTTCAAGGCCCACCTTGTCGGCGAGCTGCAAGAATTCCAGCAATGCGGTGGCTTCCGCGTTTCCCTGATCCCACGTGAGCTTTGGTGTACGGTCCGAGACGCGGCAGAACTGCTGGCTCTCGTATCCAAGAGTCGTGCCCGGGCGAAACGCCGAGGGAACCAATTGCCAGGATGAGTGACCTTGGCCGCGAAAGATGTATCGAGCCACCGTCTCAGGCGCTTTCTCGTCTAAAAGGAGCACGCGAAGGCGCTCCACGAGTTCGATCGCGTTGCGGCACTCTATCGCATCGCCGCTTAGGTTCATGGTCTCGCTTGGAATTGTCGCACACTGAGTAAGGCTCTGCTGACTGGGTCCTGAGCCTGATGCACGACATCGGCGTAAGACGGCACAAGCACCGGAAATGAGACCACCAATTCTGCGCTCGTCGAGCGACCGGATACAATCCCTTGCCGGCGAGCTAGCCACGCCCCCCTACAGCGGCGGCTCCATCGGCAACACCAGCGGCGGTTCCAACAAAAACTCCAGCTTCGCCATCTCCGCGGCGGCCTGGCGCACGGACTCCTCGGTGGTGGGTTCGAGCGTGATCACGAACGGCAGGTCCAGCTTGTTTTCGTGCGGCAGTTGCAGCACCGCCTCGATGCCTATGTGTTTCGCGGCCAGGATGCCCGAGAGCGCCGCGATGATGCCCGGCTGGTCGACCACGCGGAAGCGCACGTAGTAGGAGCGGGTCTGGAGCGTTACGGGGATGGGCTTGTATTCGCCCAGGCGCTGATGCGCGAAGGGCGAGACGCGCGTGGGGCTGCCGGCCAGAATCTCGCGCGCCACCCTCATCAGGTCGCTCACCACGGCCACGCCGGTGGGCCTGGGACCGGCGCCGCGGCCGTAGTAGAACGTGTCCTCGCCGTAGGTCCCCTGCACCCAGATGGCATTGTAGGAGCTGCGCACGCTGGCCAGAATGGCGGTCTCGGGAATCAGGGCCGGACGCACCGACAGGATCAACCCCTGGGGCGTCTGGCGCGCCGCGCACAGCAATCGAATGGTGTGGCCGAGGCGGTGGGCGTACTGGAAATCCATGGGCGAGAGGCGGCGAATCCCTTCGGTGAAAATGTCCCCCGGCGTGATCTTCTCGCCGAAGGCCAGCGCGGAGGGGATGGCCAGCTTGGAGCGTGCGTCGAAGCCATCGATATCGTTGCTGGGATTGGCCTCGGCGTATCCCAGCCGCTGCGCCTCGGCGAGCACCGTTTCGAGCGGCGAGCCGTGCTGCTCCATCTCGGTGAGAATGTAGTTGCTGGTGCCGTTGAGGATGCCGTAGAGGGCCACCACGCGGTCGCCGGAGATGCCTTCGCGCAGCACGGCGTGAATGGGAATTCCGCCCGCCACGCTGGCCTCCATGGCGACGTTGGTGCCGGCCGCTATGGCGCGCTCCCAGATTTCAGCGCCGCTCAGCGCCATCAATTCCTTATTGGCGGTGACTACGGACTTCCCGGCCGCGATGGCGGCATTGATAACCTCGGCGGCGACGGTGGTGCCGCCTACCAGTTCGACCACAATATCCAGCCCCGGATGTTGGATCAACCGCCGCCAGTCGCCGGTCTTGAAAACCGGTTCCAGCGATTCGGGAATCCGTTTGGAATCGATCAACAGATCGCAGACGGCCCCCACCCGCAGATGGAACCCCAGCTTGAGAGCGATATGATCGGCGTTCTCCGACAGAATCTTGAGCGTGCCCGAACCGATGTTGCCGAGGCCCACTATACCTACATTCACGTCGCGCATAAGCCCGCATCATAACATTCCGTGGGTGAAGGAGCGATTGCCCGGCCAGCCCTACGGGGCCGGCTCCACGTGCACCAGCACGTCGGCCACCCAGTCCAGTTGCTCCCGAATCCGAAACCGCACTTTGTTGGCGATCTCGTGCGATTGCCGCACGGTCATCTCGGGGTCCACTTCCAGGTGCAGATCCACGTGATAGCGCAGGCCGGTCTTGCGCGCAAAGCATTTCTCGACGCCGCGCACGCCGGGCACTGTGGACGCCGCCGCCCGGATCTGCTTCATGAGCCGGTCGTCGGGCATGGTGTCCATAAGCTGAAGGGCGGTTTCGCGCGCCACGCGCACGCCCAAAGACGCTACGATCAGGCCTACGACAAAGCCGCCGTAGCGGTCCGCCTCGAAGAAGCGCACGGGATCGGAGAGCGTCAGTCCCACGGCGATCAGCGCCGCCACAGCGGAAATGGTATCCGTGGCGCTGTGCCACGCGTCGGCGGTGAGCGCGGCGCTGTGGAGCCTCCGGCCATAGCGAAATTTGACCAAGGCAAGAGCCGTTTTGGCCAGCAGGGAGGCGATGACCGGCCACACCACGTAGGCCGCCAGCGGCAGGCGCGGCTGGCCCAGGCGGCGGAGCGAGTCATAGGAGATCAGAGCGCCCCCGGCGGTGAGCGCCAGGCCGATCAACAGGCCGGTGAGGATTTCCGCCCGGCCGTGGCCATAGGGGTGGTTCTGGTCGGCGGGCCGGGCCGCGAGGGTCAAGCCGAGAAGCACAAAGCCGGAAGCAAACACGTCGCCCGCCGATTCCAGCCCATCCGCCACCACGGCGGTGGAATGGCCGGAGAGGCCCACCAAGACCTTGACGATGGCGAGCGCGCCGCTGACCACCATTCCGGCGATGGCGACACGTTGGCCGATGTGCATGTCAGTCATCAGGCGCGCGCGGGGTCGATCTTTTCGGTGTCGCACCCCAGCTCGGCGAAGGCCGCGCGGGCTTTCGCGGCGTCGAACTGGCCGTCGCGCGCCAGCCGCGACAGCGCCGCGGCGGCGATCGACTCGGCACTGACCTCGAAATGCTTGCGCAGGTGCTCGCGATTGTCGCTGCGGCCGAAGCCGTCGGTGCCGAGCGTTACCATGCGGCCGGGCAGCCACGGGGCAACCTGATCGGCCACCACTTTCATGTAGTCGGTGGCGGCGACCACCGGTCCGCCGGCGCCTTTCAATGCCTCGACGATGTATGGCGTGCGGGCCGGCTCGTCGGGATGCAGCCGGTTCCAGCGGTCCACGCCGAGGGCTTCGCGCCGCAGCTCGTTGTAGCTGGTCACGCTCCACACATCCGACGGAACGCCGTACTTCTCAGAAAGAATCCGCTGCGCGCGCAGCGCCTCGTTCAGGATGGGGCCGCTGCCGAAGAGCTGCACCTTCGCTTCGCCGTTTTCCGCCGCCTGGTAGCGATAGATGCCCTTGAGCACGCCCTGGGGGTCGAGGCCCTGGGGCATGGGCGGCATGGGGTAATTCTCGTTGTACAAGGTGAGGTAATAGAAGCGATCCTCCCGCTCCTGGTACATGCGCCGGATGCCATCCTGCACGATGATGGCGATCTCATAGGCATAGGCCGGGTCGTAAGTTGTGCAGGTGGGCAGAATGCTCGAGGACAGGATGCTCTGGCCATCCTGGTGCTGCAAGCCTTCGCCGGCCAGAGTGGTGCGGCCGGCGGTGCCGCCGCACAGGAAGCCTTTGCCGCGCGAGTCGCCGAATGCCCATATCAGGTCGCCCACGCGCTGGTAGCCGAACATCGAGTAATAGATGAAGAACGGGATCATGGGCGCGCCGTAGTTGGCGTAGGCCGTACCCGCGGATGTGAAGGAAGCCATGGAACCGGCTTCGGTGATGCCCTCTTCGAGAATCTGGCCGTCCTTGGATTCCTTGTAGTACAGGAACATTTCGGCGTCGTGCGGCTTGTAGAGCTGTCCCTGGCTGGCGTAGATGCCGAACTGGCGGAACAGCGATTCCATGCCGAACGTGCGCGCCTCGTCGGGAATGATGGGCACGACGCGCTTGCCAATTTGCGGGTGCTTCATGAGCAGCGTCAGGACGCGAACGAAGGCCATGGTGCTGGAGACCTCGCGCCCGGACGATCCTTCGAGCGACTCCTTCAGGTAATCGAGCGGCGGAGCTTCGATGCGGGTGGCCACGGCGGAGCGGCTCGGCATGTATCCACCCAGCCGGCGCCGCCGCTCATGCAGGTAGGCCATTTCAGAGCTGTCCGAGGGCGGCCGGTAGAATGCGGCGCTGCGGGCGGCTTCGTCGGTAAGGGGGATCTCAAAGCGCGACCGGAAGTGCTCGAGCTCCTGCTCGTTAAGCTTCTTCTGCTGGTGGGTGATGTTGCGGCCCTCGCCCGCCTCGCCAAGGCCGTAACCTTTGATGGTGTGGGCCAGGATCACGGTGGGCCGGTCTTTGGTTTCCATGGCCGCCTGGTAGGCGTTATAGACCTTGCGGGGATCGTGGCCGCCGCGCCGCAGCCGCATCAGGTCGTCGTCGCTAAGGTGCGCCACCAGGTCGAGCAGCTCGGGGTACTTGCCGAAGAAGTTTTTGCGAATGTAGGCGCCGTCCTTGGTGATGTAGGTTTGGTACTCGCCGTCCACGGCTTCACCCATGCGCTTCTGGAGCAGGCCGGTCGAGTCGCGGGCCAGCAGCGCGTCCCAATCTTCGCCCCAGATCACCTTGATGACGTTCCAGCCGGCGCCGCGGAAGGCGGCTTCGAGCTCCTGAATCACCTTGCCATTGCCGCGCACCGGCCCGTCCAGCCGCTGGAGATTGCAGTTGATGACGAAGATGAGGTTGTCCAGCTTTTCGCGCGAGGCCAGGGTCAGCGAGCCCATGGATTCCGGCTCATCCATTTCGCCATCGCCGAGGAAACCCCAGATTTTCCGCGGCGCGGGCGGAATGAGGCCGCGGTTTTCCAGGTAGCGCATAAAGCGCGCCTGGTAGATGGCGTTGATGGGACCCAAGCCCATCGAGACCGTGGGGAAACGCCAGAAATCGGGCATCAGCCAGGGGTGCGGATAGGAGGACAGCCCAGGGTGCTCGCGCAGCTCGTGCCGGAAATTCGCGAGGTGCTCTTCGCTCAAGCGGCCCTCCAGGAAAGCGCGCGCGTAAACCCCCGGCGAGGCATGACCCTGGAAGTAGACCAGGTCGCCCGGCTGGCCGTCGTAGGATGCGTGGAAGAAATGATTGAACCCCACCTCGAGCAGCGTGGCCAGCGAGGCGTAGGTGGAAATGTGGCCGCCGATGCCGGCATCGTACTTGTTCTGCCGGACCACCATGGCCATGGCGTTCCAGCGGACCAGGCTCTTGATGCGGCGCTCCATGGCGCGATCGCCCGGGTATGGCACTTCGTCTTCGGGGCGAATGGTATTGACGTAGGGCGTGTTCAGGTGAATGGGCAGGTCGGCGCCTTCAGTCCGGGCGCGCCCGGTAAGCTGCTCCAAAAGGTATGCGGCGCGATCCGGCCCGGCCTGGTCGATCACCTGATCGAGCGATTCCAACCACTCAGCGGTCTCCTGTGGATTTGAGTCCACAACCCTCTCGTTGCGTTTTTGGTGCATGGATATCTTCATTATAATGAACCCCCGGCCGGAGCTTCCCGCGTGCTAGTACAATGTGGTCATGGTCAGAGTGGAGCAGGTTCTCGATTCCTGGAAGACGATCCGGCAGGATACGGCTGCCGCGGTCGAAGAGTTTCCGGCCGGCGATCTGGATTACCGGCCCACGCCCGAGGTAATGACGTTCCGCGAAATCGCGCGCCATATTCTGGACGCGAGCCACGCATTGACGGGCATGTTGCTGGCCGGCGACGATAATTTCGCCGCGCCCGATTTTCGCGAACGCTTGAAGCGGCACATGAGGGGGCTCGACGCGGGCGCGGGAGCGTCCGAACTGGCCGCGGCTTTGCGGGATTCGCTCGACGAGCGCACGGCGCGGCTGGCCGCCCAGCCGGCTGAATTCTTTGCGCACATCATCACCCGGATGGACGGCCAGAAGGTCACGCGTCTGGAAATGGTGCAGACCATCAAAGAGCACGAATTGACGCATCGCCAGCAGTTATTCATGTACCAGCGCCTGAAGGGGATGGTTCCGGCCACCACCCGCCGGCGGCTGGCGAAGCAAGCCGGCAAATAGAGGTTGCAAACGCGGCAGTCAATCGTATATGAGTAGTATTTCGGGAGGATATTGATGGTCGCTTGTCCGAAATGCCAAGGCTTGATCGATGTGGACGAAGAAGACGTCGACGAAGGCGACACCATTAGTTGCGATGAGTGTGGCGCGGACCTGAGAGTCGTAGGCACCGATCCTTTGGAACTGGAGTCGGCGGAAGATCTCGATGAAGACGAGGACGATGACGATTTTCTGGAGGACGACGAGGAAGAAGAATCCGACGAGGAATGGAAGTAATCGCATGAAAACGATCCGGCTGGCTCTGGCGGCGGTTCTCCTCCTGTGCGCCTTCGGCACTTTCGCACAACAGAAGAAAAAGGGTGGAGAAACCACGCGCAGCGTGCAAGGCACGGTGACCGCCGCGGACGACAGCCTGGTGAATGGCGCCGTGGTGCAACTGAAGAACACCAAGACGCTGCAAATCCGGTCCTTCATCACCAAAGACGACGGCACGTATCATTTTTACGATTTGAGCCCGGACATCGATTACCAACTCAAAGCCGACTACCAGGGCGCTTCCAGCAACACCAAGACGCTGAGTTCCTTCGATTCGCGAACGCAAACCGTCCTCAATCTCAAGTTAAATCCCAAGAAATAACCGGCTCAGCGGCCGGCGTCCCCCACGAACTTCACCACCAGCGAGATGCGGCGGTTGCGGGGGTCGTTGGGGTTGGCGGGGTTGAGCAGTTTCTGCTGGGCGAAGCCGCGCACCTCGACGGCTTGTTCCGGGCGCACCCCGTAGGCATGCAGCAGGCGGCGGGCGGCGTTGGCGCGGTCCGCGGAAAGCTCCCAGTTGCCATAGCCGCTGGAAGGGCCGGCATTGCGAAACGGCCGCGCGTCGGTATGGCCTTCAATCACCACCGAGTTGGGCATCTTGCCGATCTCTTTGGCGAGCACCGCCAGCAGGCGTTCGCCGGCGCAGGTAGGGACGGGGCTGCCGGTGACGAAAAACAGGCCCTGCTCGGTCTCCACCAGGTCGATCCGCAGGCCCTCGTTCGAGACGCTGAACTTGATGTTGTCGCGGAGCTTGCGGAACTCCGGCATCTGTTCGAGGGCCTGTTCGATCCGCTTCTGGATGTCCTCGACGTTCTCGCGGTGCACCACCACTTCTTCGGCGGAATTGGCGGAGCCGGCGTTGAGTTTGCTCATGTATCCGCGGGGATCTTTAAAATATCCGCTGACGGAAGCCTTCACCTTGGCGCTGCTGCCCATCAGCCATAGGACGATGAACAGCGCCATCAGCGCGGTGACGAAATCGGCATAGGCCACTTTCCAGGCGCCGCCGTGCTTCCGATGGTAGATGTGGCGAATTCGCACTTCCACCGGCGGCGCGGGCGCGTCAGGCGGGCTGAACTGCCGCATGGGCGTCCTCCGGAACAAACGATTTCGACGCGCCGGGAATCGCGCCGGGCGGAGCATCCGGCTTCGGCGCGGGCGGAATCCTGGCGTCTCGCTTGATGGTGATCTCCATGTCGATAAACGACGGACGCAGTTCCACGGGAATCGACCGGCGCGCGTATTCCACCGCCAGGATGGGCGACGATCCGCGGGCGAAGGCCACGATGGCGATGCGCAGCACCTGAAGGAACTGCGTCTCGGTCCCGCTCATGTTTTCCATGCGCGCGGCCACCGGCCCCACCACCCCGTAACACAGCAGGATGCCCAGGAAGGTTCCCACCAGCGCGGCCGCGACCTTCTGGCCGATGGTTTCGGGCGACCCGCCGATGGCCTGCATGGTAATCACCACGCCCAGCACCGCGGCCACGATGCCCAGCCCCGGCAGGGCATCGGCGACCGTGCTCAAGGCGCTCGCCGGCTCCTGCCAGCCCTGCCGCTGAACGTCGATATCGAGGTCCATCAACTGGTCCAGTTCGTGCGGCGTGGTGACGCCGATCACCAACATGCGCAGGGAATCGCAAATGAAATCGCGCGTGGGCCGGTCCTTCAGGAAGTCGGGATAGTTGGCGAAGATCCGGCTGGCGGCCGGGTTTTCCACGTCGTTCTCCATTTCGACGACGCCGGCGCGCTGCACGAAGACGAATACTTCGTACAACATGCGGAGGTAGCGAAGGAAGGAACGGCTGGTATGGACCGGCGGCCGGAAGGCGGCGAAGACGCCGCGCGCCATCCTGCGCATGACCGCGGGCGGGTTGGCCACCACCACGATGCCAATGGCGGCTCCCACCACGATGAGCAGCTCCGCCGGCTGCATCAGGACATAGGGGTTCCCGCGCTCCAGAACGAAGCCGCCAAAGACGGCCAAGAGAACCACCGCGATACCGAGAAGGGCGAGCATTAACTTAGAACCGTCATGGCTACGTACCTTTTCAGTTCTCTTATCGGCCGGGAACGGGAAAGTCTGAGACCGCCTATCGCCAGCGGAACAGCTTCAGCGCCAGCGTGAAGCACACCAGCAGCCAGACCCCCAGCACACCCAACTGCGGAACCACTTGCGCCAGGCCGGCGCCTTGCAGCATGTGGGCGCGCAGGGCGTCGATCACCGCAGTCAAGGGAAGCGCCCGGATAATGGGTTGCAGCGCGCCGGGAAACCGTTGCGCCGAGAAGAACACGCCGGAGACGATCCACATCGGCATCATCACCGTATTCATCAGGCCGGAAGCGGCTTCGATGGTCTGCGCGCGCGAAGCGATCAGCAATCCCAGGGCGCTGAACGCCAGCGACCCCAAAACACATAGCAGCGCGAGATCCAGCAGGGAACCGCGCACCGGGACCTGGAACACCCAGGCGCCGAACCCCAGCAGCACGCCGACCTCCACCACCAGCAGCAGCAGCCGCGCCAGCACGAACGAAAGCAGGTAGTAATGGCGCGGCATGGGGGTGGCAATCAGGCGCTTCATGAGCTTCTTGCGCCGCGCGTCCACAATCGCGAACCCCATCCCCCAGATGGCGCTGCCCATGAGGTTCATTCCCAGCAGGCCGGGGACCAGGAAATCGATATAGCGCGAGCCGGGTTCGCGCATCAGCCGGTCGCTCGAAGGCACTGGGTCGGCGCGGCCCGCCGCCCGCTGGATGGCGCCATCCGCCAACATGCGCGCGGTGCGTCCTTCGGGATTGGTGTCGTCGTAGCGGTACACCACCGCCCCGCCGGGCGCCGGCGCGGCCAGCAGCGCCACCTTGCCGGTGCGGAGCGCCTCTTCGGCGGCCGGGGCGGATAACTGCTCCACGTCGAGAAGTTTCTCCTGCCGCAGCGACCTGGCCAGCTCCGGCGTCACGGCCGCAATCCCGAGCACGTCCGGGGGACGGTTGCGGAAGGCCAGCCCCAGACCCGCTGCCAGAAGGACCGGGAAGATGAACACCCAGAATATGGCCTCCGGCTCGCGCCAGAATTCGCGGAACCGCACCAGGGTCAGTTGCGCCAGCGGATGGTCCGCCCATTCGGTGCTACTCATCGCGCAGATGCCGTCCCGTCAAAATGACGAAGACGTCCTCCAGGCTGGCGGAATGGGTGCGCAGCTCGGTGAGCGGAACGCCCTGGCGGTCGAGTTCGTCCAGCAGGGCGGGCACGGCCTGGTGCAATTCGGTCACCTGCATGCGCACGGTGCCGTTCTCCGTGCGGACCTCGTGCACGCCCTCGATCCGGCCGAGAGCGGAAACATCCAGCGCCTGTGCCGCGCCGCCGGCCGAAAACTCCACCATCTGCTCCACGCCAATGGACGCGATCAATTCGCGCGGCGTGCCCACGGCGATGGCTTTGCCGTGGTCCATGATGGCTACCCGGTCGCACAGCCGTTCCGCTTCGTCCATGTAGTGGGTGGTCATCAGAATGGTTCGGCCCGCCAGCTTGAACTGTTCGATCAAATCCCAAAGCTGGCGCCGGGCCTGGGGATCGAGGCCCGTGGTGGGCTCGTCGAGGAACAGAAAATCCGGATCGCCCACCAGCGCGCAAGCCAGCGCCAGCCGCTGTTTCTGCCCCCCGGAAAGGCTGCCCACGCGGGATTTCCGCTTCTCGCCGAGCTGCACCAGGGCGATGACTTCAGACGGCTCCGGCCCGCGCCGGAAGAAGCTTCGGAACAAGCGGACCGTCTCCATCACGGTGAGCTTCTCGGAAAGCTGCGTCTCCTGAAGTTGAATTCCCAGCCGTTGGCGGAGTTCGGTGGCGTGGGCGTTCCAGAGCAGGCCGAGCACCTCGACATCGCCCGAATCGGCGGCCGTGAGCCCCTCGCAGATTTCGATGGTGGTGGTTTTGCCGGCGCCATTGGGACCCAGCAGACCGAAGCACTCGCCCCAGCGCACCTCGAGATCGAGGCCGTCGACGGCGACCACGTCTTTGTACGCCTTCCGCAGATTGCGGACGCAAAGGGCGGCCTTAGGCGCGGCGCCGGACATATGTTTAGTATCGCGCTCCCGCCCCGCCGCTGAAACCCGCCTCGCTCGCTCCGCGTCCAGTCCCATTGCATGCGTTTGCTCGTGGGTTTGTCTCTCGCTGCGGTGTGCCTGGCACAGGCGCAGACCGGCAATCTGACGCTGAAGATTCCGCCGGTCAAGATCTCACTCGATCTCAAGGGGCAACCAGTCGAATTCACGGCTTGGGGCGCCGTTTCGGCTGCGCCTTCGGGGATTTTCCGGTTGGCCATGACGGTCGATATGGGCAACTTTCAGGAAAATCTCACACCCGTGCTCGCCGCTCAACTGAACCGGTCGGACCGCTGCGGGGAGCGGCTCTCGTTGGAGCGGGCAACGCTTGCTCCGGCAGCGCCGTCAGCCGTGCTGACCGCCTATGTGCATTACGAGCGTTTCGCCTGCGTCAAGGCGTTCGGCAAGCAGGTTGTCAAGAGGCTGGCGGGCGGCAATGGCGTGGTGGAAGTGAACCTGGTTCCATCAGTTGGGGAGAACCGAATCGCGCTTGCCGCCGAGGTTCGGAAGATCGACGCCGATGGCTCGCTGGGCGAGCTGCTGCGTTCCGGATCTCTGGGCGATTCGATCCGGGAGAAGATCGCAGCCAGCGTCGAGTCGGCCATTCAGAAATCGACGAACCTGAAATCAGCGCTGCCTGCCGAGATGGAAAGCGTGGCGGCCATCCAAACGGTTCAGTTCGCCGACGGCGGCGCCGGCCGGCTGTGGCTCGCAATCAGCGGAGAGGTTCGTCTCTCGGCGGAACAATTCCGGGACGCGGCTAAGAAATTGGCGCACTGATTTTGGCGCACCAAGACGGCGCGCCAAATAAGTGCTAACATGGCTGTACCGACAACGGAATCCTGCTCCGATTGATCCCCGCACACTGCTTGCCGGCGAAAGGTAGGGCCCGGCAAGTAGATGAAGATCCTGCTTTACAACCCCGATAATGGCGTGACCCAGAACTTCATGCCGCACCTCTGGATGTTCCTGTTGCAGGCGCTTACGCCCAGCGGCCACGAGGTGGTTCTGATCGACGGCAACACTCAGCCGATGAGCGACGCCGAGCTGGTTCGGTTCGTTCTCGACCGGCAAATCGGGCTGGTCGGAATCGGCGCCATGACCCGCATGATTGCCAAGGCGTACCGGGTGGCGGATGCCATCCGCGCGGCCGGCGTTCCCGTGGTCATGGGCGGACCGCACGTGACGGAAGTTCCCGAAGAGGCTCTCGGCCGCGACGGCGGACCGCGTCACGCGGATGCGCTGGCCCTCGGTGAAGCGGATCATACCTGGCCGCGCATCGTGGAGGATGCGGCACGCGGCGAACTCAAGGAAGTCTACGCTCCCGTAGACGCGTTTGGGCAGGAGCGCAAACCGACCTTGCAGGACTACCCGATCATTCCCTGGGACTCGATCGACTTGCGGCAGTTCAACCGGATTCCGGGCTTCTTTCGTTTCATGATGCGGCGCTTCGGGTTCGAGTGGGAGACATTTCATATCATTCCCATTGAATCCGGACGCGGCTGTCCATATGGATGCGAATTCTGCACGGTCACGGGTTTCTTTGGCGACTCGATCCGGTTCCGGACCAACCGGAGCATCGTCGAGGAGATGCTCAAGATCAAAGAGCGCGCCCGTAAAACTCGCGGCCAGTCCGCCGTATTCTTCGTCGATGATAATTTCGCGATCAACGTCAAGCGGACCAAGGCGCTCTTGCGCGATATTGTTGCGGCCGGAGCCGAACTGTCGTGGGTGGGGCAAATCAGCGCCAACCTGTTGCGGGATGAAGAGCTGCTCGATTTGATCGCCGCTTCGGGCGGGAGATGGCTCTTCATCGGGATGGAGTCTCTCGACCCCGCCAATCTGGCCAGCGTCAATAAGAGCTTCAACAAGCCGGCGGATTACGTCCGCGTGCTAGACGCGCTGGCCCGGCGCCACGTGTATGCGATCACCTCGTTTATCTTTGGGCTGGATCACGATACTCCCGGGGTGGGCAACCGCACCCTCGCCGAGATTCGCGAGTGGCCACCGGGGCTGCCTGTGTTTGGGCAGATCACTCCCTTTCCCGCCACTCCGTTGTATGCCCGCCTGGAGGAGGAAGGACGGCTGATGCGCCCGAAACACTGGCTTGAGTTCGCCCCGTTTCGGATGGCGCACACACCTCTGAAGATGACGATCCCCGAGGTGCAGGATGAGGTTCTGTACGCCTGGACTAACTCTTACAGCCCGGCTGCGATCGGGAGAGCCCTGGAGTCGATCGCGGACGAGCCGGCGGCGTATAAGATCAGCCACTTGATGTCCCGCCTGTTCTTCCGCGGAATCTACTTCCCGCAAAAGGGGGCGTGGGAATGGCTGAAGCTGGCCACTCGGAACCGGCGCGCGATCTATAGCGTGGTCAAGGATTCATTCACCAAGTGGCACGGCGCCCAGGAGGCCCGGACGGGGCCCGCAATGCATCCAGCCAGGCCAGGGAGGCCCGTCCCACTGATATAATATTAATTTCTCCTTTAGAAGACAGGAGTTTTTCCAAAAATGTTCGATCTGTTTCGCAGCCGAGAGAAGTCCGTGCGCATCCTTCTGGGCGCGTTGCTGCTGCTGGTGGCGCTTTCCATGCTCACGTACCTGGTGCCCAGCTATAACACGGGGTCGAGCTCGTCGGACATGATCGTGGCGGAGATCGGCAAGGACGACGTGATTACCTTGCAGGAGGTGCAGACGCTGATCCAGAACACGATGCGCGGCCGGCAGTTGCCGGCGGATGTCCTGCCAACCTACCTCCCGACAATGGTGGACCAACTGGTGACGGACCGCGCGCTGGCCTATGAAGCCACGCGGCTGGGGTTCCAGGTGACCGACGCGGACCTGGCGGACACCATCCGCCAAACGGCGCCAGGCCTGTTTCAGGACGGCAGGTTCGTGGGCAAGGACGCCTATGCCGCGATGCTGGCCCAGCAGAATGTCACGATTGCGGAATTCGAGAGCGATCTGAGGCGGCAGATCCTGATCAACCGGCTGCGCGAAGTGGCCATCGAAGGCACCATCGTCACGCCGCTCGAGATCGAGCAGGCGTATCGGAGGAAGAACGAGAAAATCAAGATCGAGTACGTCAAGATCCCCAACGACAAATACCGCGCCGAAGCGCAGCCGACGGGCGCGGAAATGCAGAACTACTTCAAAGCCAACAACGCGCGGTATCAGACGCCCGAGACGAAGAACCTGGCCATCCTGATTGCGGACCCGGCGAAGATGGAGCAGGCCGCGACTCCGACCGACGCCGATCTCCGGCACATGTACAGCCAGAACCTGGACTCGTTCCGCACGCCGGAGCGTGTCAAGGTGCGGCATATTCTGCTGAAGACCGAGGGCAAGCCGGCGTCGGAAGAGCCGAAGATCAAGGCCCAAGCCGAGGATCTGCTGAAACAGATCCGCGGCGGGGCGGATTTCGCGGCGCTGGCGAAGAAGAACTCCGAGGACCCCGGGTCGGCTGCCAATGGCGGCGAGTATCCCGGTTGGGTGACGCGCGGCCAAACCGTGCCGGAGTTCGAAAAAACGGCGTTCTCCCTCAAGCCGGGGCAGACCAGCGACCTGGTCAAGACGCAGTATGGGTACCACATCATCCAGGTGCTGCAACACGAAGATGCGCGGCTGCAGCCTTTCGAGGAAGCCAAGAACGATCTGACGGCCCAGTGGAAGAAGCAGAGCGGAAGCGATGCCATGAACAAGATCTCCGACACGGCTCAGGCGGCGCTTCAGAAGGACCCGGCGCACCCGGAAAAGGTCGCGGCCGACCTGAACATGCAACTGGTGCGCGTGGACGGTCACGCGGCAGGTCAAACGATCAAGGAGATTGGCCCCAGCCCGGATTTCGACCAGGCCGTTGAGACCCTGAAAAAAGGCGAGGCCTCGCAGTTGCTGGCCTTGCCGGGCAATAAGGTCGCGCTGGCGCTGGTGACGGATGCGACACCGCCGCGGCCGCAGACCTTCGAGGAAGTCCAGGACCAGATTCGCGAGACGTTGGTGCAGGGCAGGCTGACGACGGCCGTGCAGAACCACGCCAGAGAACTGGTGGAGAAGGCGAAGTCGATGGGCGGCGACCTGGAGAAGGCGGCCAAGGCGATGGGCCTGGAGGTGAAGACCTCGGGCGAAATCGACCGGTCGGGTTCGGTGGAAGGACTAGGCTCCGCCACTTACTTGCAGGAAGGTTTCACGCGTCCCGATGGAACTGTGTTTGGCCCCATCTCCACGCCCGATGCAACGGTGGTGGCCAAGGTGATCCAGCACGTCGATCCGGACATGTCGAAACTGCCGGAGCAACGGGCGACCCTTCGCGACGAGATCAAGAGCCAGAAGGCGCGCGACCGGAATTCACTCTTCGAAGCGGGACTGCGCGACGCGCTGGTCAAGCAGGGCAAGATCAAGATCCATCAGGACGTGATCAACCGGCTGCTGGCGAGCTACCGCGGCTAGCGAACCGGATGACGCAAGCTGTCGTCGATTTTCTCAGGTCGCTGACCAACCCCGAGCGCCTCATACAACTGCTGAGCACGCTGCTGTCCGGCTGGCTCGGTTACGTGGCGCTGTGCGGAGTGGTGTTTTCCGAGACAGGTCTGCTGCTGGGCTTCTTTCTCCCTGGAGATTCGCTGCTGTTCACGGTTGGGGTGGTAGCGGGCGCGGGGCAGTTGAACATCGTGCTGGTAAACGTGGCGCTGATGGCGGCGGCGATGGCGGGCGATTCGACCAACTACTTTCTGGGCCGGAGAACCGGGCCGCGCATCTTCAGCCGTCCGGATTCGCGCCTGTTCAAACAGGAATACGTGACTCGCACCAAGGCGTTCTACGATCGGTACGGAGGCAAGACGATCATCCTCGCCCGCTTCGCCCCGATCATCCGCACTTTCGCGCCGTTCCTGGCCGGTGTGGGCGGGATGCCTTACCCGCGCTTCCTTTCGTTCAGCGTCTTCGGCAGCACCGGGTGGGTCTTCCTGCTGACCATGCTGGGCTACGGGCTGGGCAATGTGCCATTGGTGCGGCGGAACTTCGACGTGGCGATTCTGGCCATCATTCTTGTGTCGCTGCTGCCGACGTTCACGGAGGTCGTGAAGGCGCGGCGATCATCGGCTCGCGCGGCCGACCAGGCCGGCGGCGAATAAGCGGTCGTCGACCCGGCCCAGGCGCGGGATGAGCCGCGGCGCCAGAAGCGGCGTGTGGGCGATGGTGGTCAGGTACTCGGGCACTGCCCAGACGTCTTCCTCGGCCGTCATCCAGGGGATGGAGTCGAACCGGCGGAGGTTCACGGGGCGGGAATAACGGCGCAGGGTTTTCTCCTTCCGCAAATTATAGTAGTGCTCGAAATAGGACATCGCCAGCTCGCGCAGCGTGCGGTAGACCGGCTCCCGGTAGCGGAGCCCGGAGTAATTGGATTTGGCGAGCGCGCCCCAGTGGCCGCGGCAACGGAAGATGGCGAGGACATGATCGTCGTCGCGCACCGCTTCGAGATCGAGCAGCAGCGGCGGATGGCCGAGCATGCGCAGGGCGGCCGCGCCGGCGAGCGCGCCTTCCATGCAATGCGCCGTGCGGTCCCGGAGGACGCGCCGCGGGGAGCGGCAAGTGGGGCCATGAGGCTCTTTGTTGTAGGGCAGTTCGTCCAAGAAGCGCTGGATCTTTTCGGGCGTCGCGAGACGGCGGAAAGCGGCGCGCTCGGCGGCGGTGAAGTCGTCGTGAGGCATTGCGTAACAGCGCCTCACCGGTAGCGGTACAGCGTCACGTGCTGGATGCCCCGAGTACGCAGCATCAGGTATTGCCCTTCATCGCTGTCGTCGCCGGCCAACCCACGTCCGGGAGCCCAGCGGCCGTTAACAAAAGTGCCCTCTTCCACGGTCGCCAGTCCGGCGAGCGGAGGCCCCGGTGTATTGGGAGAAAAGCTGACGGTCATGCCGCTGCCAGCCGCAAAGTACTCGTCCGGCCCGGTCGCAATGAAAATTGCCGCCGCGGGGGGCGGGGTTCCCTGGGCTGCCTCCCCAGTCGCTCTTCGGGAGCTCAAAAACGCCGCCTCCAGCGTGTAATTCCCCACTTGGATCTTTTGAGGCGGGTCGTTCGGTCCCCGCAGCAGGACAGCGGACATTGTCCCGTTGCCCTGGTGTTCCGAAATCAAGGGCGCCAATTGCGCGATCAGGTCGTAACTGCTGGTCAGTTCCTTGTCGGGAGTGGCTGGTCTCTCGATCCCCATAGGCGAGAAACCGATCGCATCGTGACGCCCGAAGACATAGAGCACTCTGGCTGCGCCTTCCGGCCCACCCGCCGACTCGGGTAGGAACAGCGGGTTCCCGGATCGACTGTACTTTGCGCAAAACGCCACGAAGTCCCTGTCGCTGTAAGCATCGGGCGAGAGTATATCGAGTTTCGGCGCCCCGGCTCTCCAAACGTCCATCAAGTCGTCCATGGGGCCGCCGATGGCGAAAAGCCCTCCGGTTCTTGCGGATTCGTGGCCCTTCCCAATTGCGTCCGCGATGGAGGAGCTTCGGGGCAGCGCCGCGTTCACGAACATCGGTATGGGGTATTCGGCTTTGCCCGCCTCGACTACCCGGCCGATGTAGCGCGCGTAGTTCCAGGCCATGAAGATTTCATCCGTCGCCGTGTTCCGGCCAAATACCTCTTCCCACGTCCCGGCGGTTTTGAAGCCGGCCGCTTCCCACACCTGGCGAAACTCCGGAATCAGGGTATCCTTGTGCTGCTGGAGGTAATCCATCAACTCCTTCGGAACGGGCCCGGCGAAAGCCTGATTGGCCGCGGGCGAGCGGTCGCGGGAGTCCCCCTGCATTCCGACCTCGTTCTCCACCTGGATCATAATGACCGTGTGCTGCTGGCCATCCACTTCCTTGACGTGACGCATCAGGGCGGCAAAGGCGCGCGCATCGGCGTCCCGGTTGGCATCGCTTAAAGTGCTGAGCAGCTCGAGGCTCAGACTCCCTACGATCTTGGCGCGCGGCACCGTGTTTGATATTGTGAGCACGGGCCAGGGTGTCTCACCCCCTATGAGTTGGGCGCGCGGGAAGCGGTCGAAATCCCTCTTCAGCCAGTTGGGCGGGTAACTGGAGAGACCGTTCTTCCAGCTTGCGAACCACAGAAGCACGAGATGCAGGTTGTGACTCCGTGCGTCGCGGATCACGCCGTCCAGCACACTAAAGTCGAACTTCCCTTCCTCCCGTTCGATCTGGTTCCAGGCAACGCCCGCCAGGACGGTGTTGAGTTTGGACTCGACCAGCTTGGACCATATCGGCGTCATGTACTCGACGCTGGTGGCACTGTTGTTGCTCAATTCTCCGGCCAAAGCCAGGAACGGCTTGCCGTCGACGATCAGTTGGGTGGCCGATCCCTTCTTCTGAAGATGGGGAATGGCCGTGGATATTCCGGTGTTGGTTCGAGAGCACGCTGCCAGCGCAGCGAGCGAGAATATGGCTATCGCGCCATAGTAGGATCGCGTTTTCATAGCTGTTCAGTATACACCCGGCCGCCTTCGTTGATCCTGCGAGTTGCGGATAGGAGCTAGAGGCGTTGGAAACTGCCCCCTCATGTGCGGGGGGTGGGGCGGAATGGCAAAGCAAAGTGCAGGGTGAAAGAACGGCGCAGAAAATCGAGCTGCGGATTTTGCGGGATGGAAATGGTGAGGGCCGCCGTTACGCAGACCTCACCCCCGGGCGGACTTTGACGATGACGAGGCAGACCTTAGCGACGCGCGAAGATCTGCTTGCGCCGCCCCCAGCCGAGCACGCCAAGCATCAACGCGACCGAAATCAGGGTGGCAGGTTCAGGAACCGTTGTCGACGACGAGTTCACATCCAGTTTTACAATGGTGCTGCTCGTCCAGGGAAGACTCGCCCAGTTCACCTGGATCTGGTTGCCCGTGAAGCTCAGGTCGCTCCCGTTGAAACCAACCATGTTGGTCGCAGGATCGATACTCACCGAGGTGAACGGCCCACCGGAAATCAAATTGATCGCGATTCCGTTGTAGATGGTTGGACTCAGAGACAGTATAGAAGCAGCCCAAGTGTCGGGCATGGTGGTGCGCGAATAATCAAATGTGATCGACGTGGCATCGGAATCGATGTCGAAGTAGTTCACGAAGCAGCACACGGGACCGAAACTGCCGCCGCTGCCCGGGACGGTCCAGGTATTGCCAGTTTCGTACAGCCCGCCATAGGCGTAGTAAACCCACTGCAGTTGGTCGCCGGTGATGTCGGCGCGAACCGGTAAACTTAACAGCACGAACCCGATCGTACAAATCAGAAGCTTGCGCATTGTGTTCTCCTCGTTTTTGTATTCACACAGGCAGCCATACACCAGATGGCATCCTTGCGGCTCTTTCAGCAATCCAATCGCCAATTCCAAGCACCCACTACTGCGCGGGCAATTCTTCCGTGTAAGGTGTTACAGCCACAGGAGATCCAGACGTTGGACAGCGGCTTGGCTGAGACTTGGGCGCTGGGATGTATATCAGTCGTGTTCCCAAATTTCGGTATGATTCCCGTTTTTTCGGATTGGCACAGCGCCGCTTCCAGTTCTCTATCCCCACCACGGCTCGCCGGGCGGCAAGGTGGCTTTTAAATAATCGAGGTTGAGGTCCAGACCAAGGCCGGGCAGCGAGGAGACCTTCATCTTGCCGTTCGTGATGACTGGGGCGTTGCTGGCCGCTGCCTTGGGTTTGTCGGAGCCGCGAGCGCACTCGATCCGGGGACAGTTGTGGACGGCTGCCGCGAACTGCATACAGGCCATATTCAATAAAAGGCCGCTGACGTTGTGCAGGGCGATGGGCATACGGTAGGCGCTGGCCAAGTCGGCGATCATCTTGACCGCCGTGATGCCACCCGAGTCGATCATGTCGGGTTGGAGGCAATCCACGGCGTGATTCTGAATGAAGGGAAGGGCGCCTTCCAGAAGCTCTATGTCCTCTCCCGTGAGAATAGGGACGCGCGTAGTGCGCCGCAACGCCAGCCATGAATCGGAGTAGAGCGGAGCTATGGGGTCTTCAAAATAGAGCGGCTTGATGTGCTCCACCACCGCCGCCACCTGGACCGCGCTGGGCCAGTCCAGTTCGTTGTGGCCGTGTACGATGATGTCGATGTCCGGGCCGAAGCTCTCGCGCGCCAGGTCGTAGCACAACTGGACCTTGCGCACTTCCAACGGTCCGAGGCTGGGAACAAACTGCCTGGCGGTCACGCCCAGAGCGTCGTTCAGGTCGACTTTGAAGGCTTTGAAGCCGGAGGGGTAGTCGACCAGTTCCTTAGCCCGGGCGCGCCATTCTTCTTTGCTCCAGAAGTTCCCCGTGTGCCCACAGTGGGAATAGAGCGGGATCTCCTCGCGGAAGTTCCCTCCCAGAAGCTTGGAAACGGGCACGTCCAGGATCTTCCCCGCCAGATCCCATAGCGCGATGTCGACTCCGCTCAGCACACGAACGTGCCGGTCGCGCTGTGCATATGCATAGAAGAGGTTGTGAAAGTGCACCTTAATCGCGAGCGGATCTTTGCCGACCAGGCCTAGTCCTTCATTCGAGCCTCGACCGCCGCCTACTTCCTTGAGGATCTCTCTGGCCAACGGGCCGCTCCCATGGCAGGGACCGTAGCCGACCAGGCCGGCGTCGGTCTCAATCTTGATGATCGTTCCCGTGTCGCCGGTTTGCATGGCCTTGATGGCCGTAATCTTGATCTGGTTCCTGGCCGGGGCAGCCAGCGCCTCAAAGTGGGCCAGAGAGGCGCCGATCGGCATTGCCAGGGCCGCCTGGAAAAAACCGCGTCGTGTGATGTTCATAATGACCTCCGTGGTCAGTTAGCCGACATCCTCGAACTTTCCGTTTTGAACTTCCGGCTCCGGTTCAGTATACCGCCAACCCGACGCCGCTCACCTGGAGACGGTGACGGCTTTGCTGGCGTAGGGCACAACCTTGTCCGCCCGGGCGGCCGGCGCCACGCCGGCTCCGTGCCCCGGCCCTACAAACGTGACGCGGAATGTGCGGGACTCGATCATCCCCGGGAAGCTGCCTTTGCGTTCCCCAATTGTGAGTTGCTTGGAGGTGTCGTTCCAGTGGATGGGGATGGTAGCGTAAACGCCCTTCTCATAATTGTAGTTGTCGTTCTCGTCTTCGTAGAGCGCGAAGTCGCCGTCTGCGCCCGCGTAAACGCGCAGCTCGATCGGGTCGGCGGCCTTTTCCGTCGCATATTCCACGTCCGGCCCCAGGGGGACGATGGACCCGGCGCGGACGTAAAGCGGGATGCGATCGAGTGGAGCCGCGGCGTCAACCATCTTGCCGCCGGTGAGGGAACTGCCCGTCCAGAAGTCGTACCACCCGGAGACGGGCAGGTAAAGATGCCGGGTAGTGGCGCCCTGCTCGGTGACCGGATTGACCAGGATCGCCGGTCCGAACATAAACTGGTCCCCGATGTTCAGAACCTTGGGGTCCGTGCGGAAATCCATGACCAGGGCGCGCATGGGAGTGTAGCTCTCGTTGGTGGTCTTCCAGGCGACGGAGTAAATGTATGGCATGAGCCGGTAGCGCAGGCGATCGAAGGCCGTGAGGATCTTCTGCGCCTCCGGGCCGTAAGACCATAGCTCGTTGTGGCTGGGAGCACGCGTTCCTTTGGTGTCCACCACGATGGCCACCGCTTCGGGGCCCCACGCGGACAGCTCCGCCGGATCCGTGGAGCGCGTTCCATGCACCCGGAAAATGGGGCAGAAGCTTCCGTACTGAAACCAGCGCACGAACAACTCCCGGTAGGCCGGATCATCCGGGTTCCCGAGGTAGAATCCGCCGATATCGGTTGTCCAGTAAGGGATTCCGGAAAGGGAGTAGTTCAGCCCGGCCGGGATCTGGTGCTTGAAGGACTCGAACTCGGACTTCACGTCGCCCGACCAGGCAGCCGCGCCGTAGCGCTGAATGCCGGCAAAGGCCGAGCGGGTAAGAATGAAGACCCGTTTCCGGTCCGTCTCGTTTCGCTGCGCCTGGTATACGCCGCCGACATGCATGAGCGGGAACATGTTGGCGTAGCGCGCGCCGCTGCCGATGGCGGTTTGATCGCGCGTGAGGATGTTCTCTTCGCGTCCCGACGTCTCGGGCTCGTCGGTGTCGAGCCACCAGGCATCCACGCCGATCTTGAAAAGGGCGTTGTCCATCAGGCGCCAGTACTCGGCGCGGGCTTCCGGGTTCATGGCATCGTAGAGCGCCATGCCGGCCGGAAACGTTCCGGCCACCACCCTGCGGTCGAGGAAAAACCCGCGCTTATCCATGTCGTCGTAAACCGCCGAGCCGGGATGGAAGAAGGGCCAGTTTGAAATCATCAGGTGGAAGTTGTTGCCATGAAGATCGTCGACCATGGCCTTCGGATCGGGGTAGTTCTGGTTGAACCGGAACGAACCCATGATGTCCCACCAGAACCAATCCTGCACGATGTTGTCGACCGGGATGTGCATCTGGCGGTACTGGTGAGCCACGCTCAACAACTCCTGCTGGGAGCGGTAGCGGTTCTTGGACTGCCAGAAGCCGTAAGCCCACTTCCCGAACATAGGGGCCGAGCCTGTCAGGTCCCGGTAGCCGGCGATGATGTTGTCAAACTCCGGCCCGTAAATGAAGTAGTAGTCGATAGCGTCCGCCACTTCCGAGCTCAGGTACAAGCCTTGCACGAAGCGGGCATTGAAACGGCTCCTGGACGTGTTGTTCCAAAACAGCCCATAGCCGTTGGTCGATAACATCAGTGGAACGGCGATGACCGTATTGTCCTGCGAGAGGTCCACGGATTCGCCGCGGTAGTTCCAGACGCCGGCCTGCTGCTGCCCGAGGCCGTAGAACCCCTCCTTGGAAGCGTATATGGAGAAGGAAAGCTCCGCGTGCCAGGTGTCCTCGCCGTTGACCCTGGCGGGAGTCATGTTCCGGCTGCCTTCCTGCAAGAGGCGCTTGCCCGCGGCGTCGCGGTACACGATGGCGCCGTCGGCGCGGTTCACCGTCACCCGCAGACGAGAGGTAACCAAAGCGACTTCACCATCCGTGGCCTCCATCTTCCACTGCACGGCCGGCCACAGGGTCTTGGTGACGACATACTCCGGGCGGCTGGGGACGTTGGAAGTGGGTGAATACCGCGCGCGGATGATGGAATCGGAACAAACCTGGATCCGCAACACGCCCACCCGCATCTCGAGCCGGACACCATCGGCCTCCCGATGGACGCCAGTCACCGGATTCAGCGGATTAAACTGGGCGCAGGCTAAGCCGGCGAACAACGGAACCAAGAGCCATGGCAGGCGGAGAAAAGCGCGCTTTGCTGTCAAGATAGGATGCATAACATCCTAATTGTATTGCGGCGCCCGTCTGGCGGCGGCCTGGCCGCGTCACCTGGTATCGGGGTGGATTTCGACGTAGTCGAGCGCCGCGGGATCGCCGCCATCGGGCACGCCTTCGATGCGGATTTCATCCCCCGGGCGCAGAGCGATGCCCGGGATGACGCGCCGGACTGAGGAAGACCCGTCGATTTTCCGTGCCGGCAGATGGTCAGCAACGGCCCATTCATCGACAACCTGGCTCGCCACCAGCACTCGAAAGCGGGAGACGCCGGTGGGCAAATCGAAATATTGGACTCGAAGCGTGTACCAGCCGGGCGCGCCATCGAAACGCAGGGTAGCCGCGCATTCGGCCGCGGCACATACGACGGCTTTTCCGCCGGAAGCGGCTTCCCATGGCACGACATCCCTGACGGCGTAGCCCTCGAGCGCCATCGACTCCGCCTCGAAACGGCCCGGGTAACGGCCCACGCGGCCCCTCGCATCGGGGATGCCGGAGGCGCGCAGAAACCACATCGTGACCGCGTCGCGCCACACCTGGGCCTGGCCGGCCTGGTACTCGAGTTGCGCCAGCACCTCGCCATACCGCCGATCGTCAACCCGCTCCTTGAGCGGCTTCCACGCGTCCACATATCCCGCGACGGCGTCCGCTCCTTCGTAGTGCGAATCGTAAATGTACTGGATGACGGTCTTGCCGGAGTGCAGCTTGTAAGTGTAGGGAACGTGGTGCAGGAACAGCAGCAGATCGTCCGGACAGGTAGCCGGCGATTCGTACATGCGGGCCACGGCGGAGTGGTATTGCCCGATGAAACCCGTGCCGGTGGCCACCGTGCGGTCCATGCCGGCGCCCTTTTCGTCGGCATTGTGCCACTGTCCCCAACCGTTGCGCTCGGAGGCTTCCACGGCGACTCCGTAGTGATCGCCGGTGATATCGGTAAGGGTCTGTAGCCCGAGCGGTCCGGTGTAGTTCTCATAGGTGCGCCACGAACTGAGCTGCAATCCGACGACGGTCTCGACCACTTTGGGATCGTCTCCGAAGGTGAGACGCGTCCATTCCTCGGCCAGGCGCCGGGCGCTCAGATCGGGGTCCCACGCCAGCCGGCCGAAGCCGTAGAGATTCGCCATCGAGAGGTGGTTGCCCGCCCAGTCGTCGTCGAGGCCCACGTTGGCAACTCCCACGAAGCCGCCGGCGGGCCGGTGGAAGACTTTGCCCGCTACCAGCGCCTTGACCGGTGTGGGGGCGGGGCGCGCCGTGGGCCCGGCGTGCATGTCGAAATCGAGCGTCTCCTTCCACATGGGGACCAGAAAGACCGTATGCCGGGCCTGTCCCATGTACTCCTGGGTGATTTGCAATTCAACCGCCTGGTTGGTCTTTTCGAGCGCGCCAAACAACGGGGACGCCGGCTCACGCACCTGGAAATCAATGGGACCGTTCTTGATTTGGATGATCACGTTGTCGTCGAACTGGCCGTCGAGTTCCTTGAAGTTGGCGTAAGCCGCGCGGGCGCGATCGTTCTTGGGATTGCGCCAGTCCATGTGATGGTCATAGACAAAGCCGCGGTAAAAGAGGAGACCGCCGTGCGGCTGGAGTGCGCGAGCCACCACATTGGCGGCATCCGCGTGCGTTCTCCCGTAGGCCGAAGGGCCCACGCTGCCCTCGGAATCCGCTTTCAGGACGAAGCCGCCCAGGTCGGGGATGGCGCGGTAGATCTCGTCGGCTTTGGATTTCCACCATGCGGCCACGCGCGCGTCGAGCGGGTCGAAGGTATCCAGACCGCCCACGGCTTGGGGACTGCCGAAATCCACCGCAAGCGCCACCTGGATGCCCCACGGGCGAAAAGCCGCGGCGATGCGCGCCACCTGCGGGATGAAGTCCGAAGCCAGGATGCGCGGGTTGGCGTTGACGTTGTTGATGGAGCAGCCATTGATGCCCAGCGACGCCAGCAGGCGAGCGTACTCGCCGGCGCGGGTTAGGTCCTCGCGCGCCCGGCCGTCCTCCCAGAAAATGGAGCGGCCGCCATAGCCCCGCTCGATCGAGCCATCCAGATTGTCCCACTGGTTGACCCACCGCACCGGAGCCAAGGGCGACTGCTTCTCATCGAGGTCACCCACCGGATCGCCCAGAGCGATCTTCCGCAGCAGCGCAAACGCACCGTACAGAACCCCGCGATCGTTGGCCGCGGTGACAATTGTGTAGCGGATGGCGCCGGTTCGGAAGGTCTTGAGCCAGTATCCATCCGGCTCCAGGGTGGTGGCGGCATCGAACTGCGGAAAGGCCCGTCGAATCGCGCCCAGCGTGCCGAGCACGATGGCGGATTCGGCGGGCACGCGGGAGTCCACGCGCAGCGTCCTGCCGAGTATACCGCGAATGCCGAGGATCAATTCCCGCCGTGCGCTCTCAATCGGAGCAGCGTCGCCCAAGGTGACGACTATCGCCGGTATGGTCGCGCGGTACTGCCGCGCAGAGTCGTCGCCCAGCGCCGCGTATCTCAGCCAGGCTGCGCGGCCGGTTTCGGCGTGAAGGCCGGCGGCCGCCATTAGGCCGAGGAGCGTCCAATTCAGGCTGCGTCGCATCTCAGTAGGGAATGATACAACAATTGCCCCGCGGGACCGCTTATTGACACCTATCTCGGAAACATGAACACTGGTACAGAGTTCGATCCCTGAACGAACTGCATGCGCCCCCAACAATGGCAGTACTTCAGAACGGCGGCCAAGCAAGCACCTAACGCCACGACCCCCGTCGCGCTGATCGTCGACAGTCCATGGATTCCCGGATACATCGGGGTAAGCCACCTGGATTATTATTTGGACCCGGAACTCTGGTTCCAGGCGAATTTGCGGATCATACGCGAGTTCCCCGATATCATTTTGCTTCCTTCCTGGTGGGTGGAATACGGGATGGCGATCGAACCATCGGCGTTCGGCAACCGGATCCACTTTTGGAAAGACCAGCCGCCCGCGCAGTCGCCGATGCTGAAACGCCTCGAAGACGTGGATACCATGCCGGTGGTCAACCCGCTGACCGACGGGCTGATGCCTCTTGCGCTGCACCTATACCGCATGCACCGGCCCCGCATACTCGATGCAGGCTACACCATTCCGATGGTAGCCGCCCGCGGCCCGCTGTGCCTGGCCGCATTTTTGCGAGGCGTTTCCGAATTCATGGTCGATACCGTCGAGAACCCCGAAGCGGTGCACAAGCTACTCGCCCTGACCACCCGCACTGTGATCGACTGGTTGAAGGCGCAAGCCGAGGCCGTCGGAGACACGGTAGAAGGCATTCTGATCCTCGATGACATCGTGGGATTCCTCTCGGCCAACGCCTACCGCGAATTCGCCCATCCTCATCTCCAGCAGATCTGCGACGCATTCCCGGCCGATTGGGTCAAGGTCTATCACAACGACGCCAACATCCGGCCGTTCCTGGCTGAGTTACCCGGCACCGGATTCGACGTTCTGAACTGGAGCCACAAAATCGACGTTTCGCAGGTACGGGAGAAGACCAACGGGCGCCTCTGCCTGATGGGAAACGTGCCGCCGCTGGAGATTGGGGTTCGCGGCACGCCGGATATGGTAAGAAAAGCCGCGGCAGGAATCCTGGCGAAAACCAACGGCGCAGGCCTCATCCTCTCGGTCGGGGGCGGGGTCAGTCCGGGTATGCCGAAAGAGAACATCATGGCTCTCGCGGAAGCCGCCGGACTGACGGCACCGCGCGGACCCGGTCCGATTCCGGTAGAATTGGCATAGACGTATGGTCGAGATCCAGCCGCTGCAAATTGAGATCGAGCGGGAAGAAGACGGGAGATTCCTCGCGTCCGTCCCGCAGTTGCCGGGAGTGATGGCTTACGGCGACACGGAAGAGTCGGCACTGCGGAAGGTGAAGGCTATCGCGCTTCAGGTTCTCGCCGATATGATTGAGAGCGGCGAGGAACTGCCGCAACTGCTCGAGGTTTTGTTCGCCGCGTGAGCACCTGGAGCGCAACGAAAGCCAGACGGCGAGGAGATCGGACCCGCAGCGTTGGCGAAGATCGCCAGAGATACAGGGCTTCACCCGGAAGATCTCTGAAGTCGCGATCCCCCCGCACTCGGCTCCCTTACGCCATCCCGCCGCGCAGCAGTGAAGCCGCCGTAGGCGCAGCCACGCCCGCGCCGGCCGGCATGCGCGGCTTCTCCTCCGCTTCCGGTTCCTTCCCGCCCTCACCCGGCGCCAGAAACAGGTTGGCATCGATCCCGTGCTGCCGCGTGTACAGATCGTAGTAGCGGCCGCGCGCAGCGTACAGCGTTTCGTGCGTCCCGCGCTCCACGATCCGGCCCTCTTCCACCACCAGGATCTGGTCCGCCCGGCGAATCGTCGAGAGACGGTGCGCAATCACGAATGTCGTCCGGCCTTTCATGAGGTACGCCAGGCCCTCTTGAATCGCCGACTCCGATTCCGAGTCCAGGCTCGAGGTGGCCTCGTCCAGGATCAAAATCCGCGGGTCCGCCAGGATCGCGCGCGCGATTGAGACGCGCTGCCGCTGGCCGCCCGAGAGCTTCACACCGCGCTCGCCGACGATGGTGTCGTACTTCTTCTCGAGCCTTTCGGCGAACTCGTCCACGCGCGCGATGCGGCAGGCCGCCAGCACCTGCTCTTCGCTTGCGCCCGGCCGCGCGAACGCCACGTTCTCGCGAATGGTCCCGTCGAAGAGGAACGTGTCCTGGAGCACCACGCCAAGCTGCGTGCGATAGGCGTCCAGCCGGATCGTGGAAAGGTCCGTTCCATCCACGCGAACCGCGCCCTGGACCGGCTCGTGAAAGGCCGCGATCAGGCTGATGATGGTCGATTTCCCCGATCCCGACGGCCCCACCAGCGCGGTCACCGTTCCCGGTGGCGAGTCGAAGCTCACGTCGTGCAACACCGGTTTGGCGGCGTCGTACTCGAACGTCACGTGCTCGAAAGATACGTAGCCCTCAATCGCGCCAATCGCCTGCGTGCGCCGCGCGTCCTCGTCTTCCGGTTTCTCGTGCAGCACTTCCTGCGTGCGGTCCAGGCCCGCCAGCGCCTCGGTAATCTGCGTGCCGATCCCCACCACCTGGAACATCGGCGCCACCAGGAACGCCAGGTACGCGGTGAAGGCCATGAATCCGCCCAGGGTCAGCGTTCCGGCCAGGATCTGGCGCGCCCCCAGGTACATCACGGTGGCGCCCACCAGCCCCATCAACACCGTGGCCGAAAGGCTCATCAGCGAGATGGCGGTCAGGCTCCGCAGCACATTATCCAGCAGGCGCTTGACGCCGCCCGCGAAGACGCCCGCCTCCTGGACCTCGGCGTGATATCCCTTCACCACCCGCACGCCGGCCAGCGACTCGGTGAGCCGCCCCGTCACCTCGGCGTTGATCTTGCCGCGCTCGCGGAAGATCGGCCGGATGCGCCCGAAGGCCTGGCGCAGCCCCAGCCCGAACGCCGCGATAAACAGCAGAGCCAGCCCCGTGAGCAGAGGGCTGATGCGCAGCAGCAGGACCAGTGCAATCAATGCGGTCATAATCCCGCCTACGAACTCGATCAAGCCCGTGCCGATGAGATTGCGGACGCCCTCCACGTCGGTCATGATGCGGGAAACCAGCACTCCGGTCTTGTTGGAATCGTAGTACGCCACCGGCAGGCGGCCCACGTGTTCCTGCACCTTGCGCCGCAATTCCGCGATCAGGCGTTGCGCCTCTTTCGAAAGCAACTGCGTGAGGATGAAGGAGGTGACACCCTGAATGAGGGTGGCCGCAAGCACCAACAGGACCAGCGGCTGCAACATCCATGTCTGGTGCTTCATGATGACGCTGTCCACCAGGTACTTGGTGGAACCCGGCAAAACCAGGCCGGCGGGCCGGTTGATCAGCATCAGCAGGAAGCCCAACGCGAGCTTCCCGCGGCGCGGGCGCACCAGCTCCTTCAATAGAGGAAGCACGCTGCGGAGATGGACTCCAGTCGACGATTCCGGCCGTTGACGGCCTTCGCCGGGCAGCACGGCTACGCCAGAGGCGCGTTGCCGCCCTGCCGAGCGCTCGGAAGTTATCCCCTGCGGTTTGAATGGCGCCACCAGAATGCCTCTTATGTCAGATTACACAGTATTGCTGTCCACTACGGCCGCTGTATCTATTTATCAATAGTTTAGCAAGGCCCGATGTCCACTGGGTCTAGCAAAACGGTGGAAAACCTAGCCCGGTTGCTACCATTTTCCGCCAGCCTTACCCGTCGGCTGGCGTTCCGGGTTATCGCACTGGGGCACCCTCCACTTCAGGGCTTACACTGTCCGTAGGTGGTCGCTGCGGGTACAACGCCCAGCTATCTCCGGCGCCGATCCTGGAAGCGCGCGGCTGCCCGTACACGCCAGCCAGCGGCCGCCGGCTGGCAGCCGGTTAAAGATCGGGAGCTGCCCCGCACATGGTTGGCGTACAGATACGACGTCATCCCCTCGGCGTAGCAAATCCTCGGCACAGTGCCGAAGACCAGCATCCGGTCCCAGCAACCCAACACTCCTTCGATCTGCGCGGCGTGCCGCTCGGTGATTAGCTCGATGCCCACTCCGGCATCATAGCCGGCCCTGTTTGGTTCCGGCTACGCCGGGTTAGGTACATCAGCGTCTGGATGTGCGCACGGTCGAGATGAAAGACTCTCTCGCCCAGATAAAACAATCCGAATGCGGAGACGACCCCGATGACGCCCAGCACGGTGGAAACCCCCAGCACCAGGCGCATGTTCCAGGTCTCGGGCTTATCCTTGTAATCCGAATTCAAACGCCGATCGGTCCGGCGTAGGGAAGGTGAAGTGGCGGCCCGCTTTGGGCTCGACCGCACAAAAGACGTTGGCTGTGCCGCGGCGCTCGTATTCGTTGTCCCGCCGGGCTTCC
>Ga0181518_10000354_pt1 | contig 51913 bp, 41 predicted proteins | sample PEATcosm2014_Bin_28_FD_119751 | JGI IMG/M metagenome (GOLD analysis project Ga0181518, IMG submission 119751) | Peatland microbial communities from MTU Mesocosm Facility, Houghton, MI, USA - PEATcosm2014_Bin01_60_metaG | ecosystem: Environmental > Terrestrial > Soil > Wetlands > Peat | place...
ATCAACATCAAAGGCGAAAGTTACCGGTTGAAGGATAAGAAGAAGGCCGGGGTGATCAGCAAATCAGCAAACACCACAGCGAGTTAGCAGATCCGGGCGCGGGGCCGGGCTCTCCCCCCAGCCCGGCCCCAGTTCAGAAAGGAGGCGGTCTCAGGACGGACAGACTTGGGGAAATTTACTCCGGCAAAACCAGGGGAATTTTCACTTGGCAATAACATGGCGGAGGTCGAAGCCATGAGCCGCGCCGCTTCGCCCTTCACGGGACGGCGTTACGGCGTGGTGCGGGTAACGCGGGAATGGGAGCTGGCGCGTTCTAGTTTTTACTATCAGCGCGGAATCGCCGCACAACCCGAGCGGGTTCTGCAACGGCGCGGACCGAAAACCGCTTGGAGCGATGCGGCGTTGCTCGAGAAGATCCGCGAGGTCATCGCTGCTTCTCCATTTTACGGCGAGGGCCATCGCAAAGTGTGGGCGCGGCTGCGCTTTGAGGGAGTGCGCACGTCGAAGGCGCGGGTGCTGCGGCTGATGCGCGCAGCGCAGTTGCTCGCGCCGTCACGCACGCTCCCGAAGCCCGCGAATCCGCACATCGGCACGATCATCCCCGCGCGGCCGAACGAAGTGTGGGCCAGCGACCACACCATGACAGCCACTGTCGAGGAAGGCCAGGTGACGGTGTTCGTGGCGGTGGATCACTGCACCGCGGAATGCGTTGGCCTGCATGCGGCCAAGAAAGCCACGCGCTTCGAGGCTCTGGAGCCGCTGCGGCAGGGAGTGCGCGACTACTGCGGCGGTTTCCACGTCGGCGCGGCTACAGGCATCCGCAACCGGCACGACCACGGCAGCCAGTACATGAGCGACGACTACCAGGCTGAAATCGCCTTTCTGGGCATGGAGTCTTCGCCGTCGTTCGTGCGCCAACCGGAATGCAACGGTTGCGTCGAACGGTTCATTCGCACGCTGAAAGAGCAGTTGCTGTGGGTTCGGGTGTTCCGGAACGTGGAGGAACTGCGGTGCGCACTGGCGGAATTTCGTGAACGCTACAACCAGCGCTGGATCGTCCAGCGCTTGGGCTATCTCACGCCTGCCCAGGCTCGCCAGCAACTGCTTGCACTCGGAGCCGCGGCATGAATACACTCAATTCACTGTCCAACAAATCCAGGGCGAAACACAATCCGCATCTTCGGCCTGACGTCATTTATTCGCTCGGCATCAATTGCATCGATGCGGATGCGATCATCGTTCACATCGTGCTTCACGAGTTTTATCAGCGCGTGCGCTCTGAATTACACATGAGCCAACTGTCTCTTCCCTCATCGTCTCCAGCACGTGGGGAAGAAATGCCCCTTTTCACCTTTTCATAATGAGGAATGTTAAAGCACGGATTCCTATGTTAGTTTTGGGGTACCAAGCTTCTTCTGACCACTTTTCTGGTTTTCGATTTGCCGATCTAGGTTTTAGGGTTTTTATGTAAATTGGAAAGCGCCTACACTGCTTGAGGGAACATAGGAATTTTGCGCAGGATGAGGTGGCCGCGGAGGGCAGGCCTGGTTCAGCAGTATATTTCGGGGGTAGAGAAAGGCCATGTAGTCTCAAAAGTCGAAAACACTGGAAAAGTGGGCAAGCGCGATGCAAGTTCCTTTGCATGTTCGTTTTTTGAGGCCAGATCTCCCAATTATAGCGAGCGGTTGACGAAGCAACGCGCCGATTGGGCAACTAGTAGAAAGGCATGCTGTTTAAGAAAACTACGCCATGCTTTAGATTGACTTAGCCAAAGCGATCTCAAGTTATTCATTTCTGTAGTTCGGCAGTTTGGATCGAAAGGATGCAAACGTCATGCTGCCATGTCCTATTTCGACTGAGGAAGGCTGCAGTTGTGCTGTGCACGTGGCGACCACAGATTGGGATGCGAAACGTCAACGGCCTGAGACCACATTCCTGTTAAGAAAGGAATATGAGCTCGCGGCAGGAAGAGAAGCTGACGTGCATCTCGACCAGCGACGAGACTATGAGCGAACCAGGTCAACTGTCCGGATCATCGGTGCGGAGACATTGGAAGTATGACTGAACGCCCCTTTCGAGTTCTTGCCATCGCGTCTCATCCAGTGCAATACATGTCCCCAATTTTCCGGCGCATGGCGAATCACCGAAGGCTAGATCTGCTGGTTGCCTACTGTTCGCTTCAGGGTGTCCGTCCCGCCCACGACTCTGAGTTCAACACCAGCGTTCAGTGGGACATCCCTCTACTTGATGGGTACGAATGGGTCGAAGTGCCCAATAGGGGTTTTGGAAAGACATCGTTTTTTCGATTGCTGAATCCGGGCATTTGGCGAATCATGCGCCGAGGCAACTTTGACGCCGTACTCTGCTTCACAGGTTATATCTGTGCTTCTTTCTGGATTGCTTATTCGACCGCGAAGCTTATGGGCCCTGTCTTTATATTTGGTACTGATGCGATCTCACTTACCCCTCGCGATGGCAGAAAATGGAAAGTCGCTCTCAAAAAGCTCTTCTGGCCTCGTCTCTACTCTCTGGCCGACCAAGTAATTGTACCCTCCAACGGAGCTCGCGACCTGATGATCTCCCTGGGAATCCCCCATGACCGAATTACGCTGACTCCCTATTCCGTCGATAATGATTGGTGGCGTACGGAATCAGACCGCGTTGACCGTCTAGCTGTTCGCGCCTCTTGGGGAGCCGATGCAAACTCTTGTGTCGTTTTATTCAGCGCCAAGCTTCAACCATGGAAGCGACCGCTCGATCTGCTCCACGCCTTCGCGAAAGCTAACGTTCCGAACTCAATCCTGGTTTTCGCTGGGGAAGGCTCCGTTCGCGAATCACTGCAAGCAGAAGTTGGTCGACTCGGTTTCTCCGACCGAGTTCGATTCTTGGGTTTTGTCAACCAATCGCAACTGCCCGCTGTGTACTCCTCGTCGGACGTCATGGTGCTTCCCTCCGAATACGAACCGTTTGCCGTCGTCGTTAATGAAGCTGCTTGTTGTGGTTGCCCAACCATCGCCAGCGACCAGGTTGGCGCCGCCCGTGATCTTATCGCCTCCGTCAATCCTAAATTCATTTTCCCGGTTAAGGACGTAGAGGCCCTCGCCTCAATACTTAGGACAGCCTTGAGTGACCGTCTTGCTCTGGCGGAATTTGGCCGAGCCGCACAAAAGCGAATGGACTTATGGTCTCCATCTCAGAATATCGAGGCCACAATTCAGGCCATCGAAGCTGCTGTCTCTCGAACTGGCGGCAGCCCCCAAATACCTGCTTGACATTGAGATTCCTCTCCATCTAGAACCCAATTTATCAGGCTTATCTGCCTTGCCGTCACAGCGTTTGAAGTTAGCAATCTGGAGGTTTGAGCCGTTCCTGAAGTTAGACGCCGCACGAAGAGTTACCCGGGACAGAACCCTTTGTTCTGCTGCAAGTGGTGGAAGCGAATTTTGCGTATGCGCCATAGGTTCTGATATCGATATAAGGAGTTGATCCAGTAAGGATCATATGTGCATTAGAAACGGATGGACTGGGGAGGGACCGCTGATAAAATGTCCTTTATTGCTTGTTTGACCGACAACGGCCAGAGGGGAAAATAGGAACAAGAGAAGCCGCTTCAGCGTCACCAGCCCAAGCGAATTGCAACCGAAAACATCCGGGTCACCTTACACACAAAGACGAAATAACTTGGAGTTAGAATAGGAACTTCTGACGAGTACCAGTGCATCTGACTTGTGGTAAGAAGAGTGGGCTTCTGAACTACAGGATTGCGATTGATTTACTTCGTCCCAAGTTTGTCGGCAGTTCCTCCAGCTCACTGGAGGATTCGATGCTAACGCCAAGAGGCCTTCTGCGAATCGCCACTCCTCCTTACTTTTTTCAGCCCCTGCAAATCTTGAAGAGATTGAGGCTTGAGTATCTCTGGCGTTCAAAGAACGAAGCGATTGTGACACTTCCGTGGGGCTTGTTGATCAAGATCGATCCGCATGAGGCCGTGGGATACGATATTGCGAGCCAGGGATTATACGAAATTGACGTGACAGAGACGCTTTGGCGCTTGACCGAACCGGGAGATTTGGCGATCGATGCGGGCGCGAACATCGGCTACACGACAAGTATTCTCGGTGTCCGGGTGGGTCCAAAGGGAAGAGTCCATTCCTTCGAGCCGCATCATCAGGTGTTCGAGTCGCTAAGGGAGAACGTCGAGATCTGGAAAAGAGACCGCAGGTGCGGTTCTTTTGTACTGCACCAGGCTGCTCTGGGGAGGGAAACCGGGAAGGCGTTGCTGCATACCAATGACGGCTTCCGGACCAATCGCGGAACGGCGTGGATTTCTGAAAATGTAGAAGCTAGTCCGGATGTACGAGTCATCGAAGTGCCCATTCGGAATCTGGACAGCCTTCTGGGTGAAGACGAGACCATTGGTGTTTTGAAGATGGACGTGCAGGGACATGAGTTGGGAGTACTTCAAGGAATGGCACGGCTGCTTCAACGACGTGCTGTGCGGGATATTGTATTTGAAGAGGAAGCAACCTTCCCTGCCCCGACTCACGAATATCTGAAGTCGCATGGGTATTCCATTTTTGGGCTTCAGAGAACCTTTGCGGGAGTGCGTAGTCTTCCCGATGCTCAGCCTGCGGTCGATCCGGAATCTGGGCCGGTACCCAATTATCTGGCGACGCGGGATCCCGAGCGAGCACTCGCTCGACTGACCCCAGCGATGTGGCGATCGTTTGGACCGGGGAGGCTGCTTGGGAGCCGGTAGTGAGCTATGAAGCGTCGCCCCTCGGTGCGCAGTGGACCCAGGGCGAGGGTCGCTGCGGCAAAGCAGCGCGACACGCCTGGTTTGCTGTTATTTAGACCGCCACCTGTTTGACGGCGGTTTTCGTTTCGATTGCGTGCTGGCGGAGAGACGGAAAAACCCGGGGCTAGCAAGTGTGGAGCAGAGCCGCAATGCGAGCGGCAATGGCAGGCCAGGCAAAGTGGGTTTGATAGGCGGCACGACTGCGGGTGGCAAGATCCATGCGATAGGCAGCATCAGAGAGAACTCGAACCAGGGTGGCATTAAGCTCATCAGGTTGATCGGGTGAGACGAGGACCACGCCAGCATCGGTGATGGGCGGGGCGGTTTCGGAGCCGGAATAGGCAATAACCGGAAGGCCACAAGCAATGCCGGCGATGGCGCTGCTGCGGCGCGAAGAGATGGACCCGCGTACGAACAGAAGAACGTCGCAAGCGGAAATCTTTTGGACAACTTGAGCGGGTTCTACGACACCTTCCACCGATAGTTCCACAGGCAGATCCCGAAGTCCCTCTCGGAGCTCCGGTTCACGAAGTTCGGCATGGCGTCCGAAGACCGAGAGTCGGAGGTTGCCAAGTTTTTCCGCGGCATGCCGGACGGCTGGGATGATCACGCGCGTTTCGCGGGCGCCCGGCTCATTGCCAGTGATGCTGAAGACCCCAATGGTGGGCACCGGGCCCTGCTGGGAATGCGTCGGAGCTGCAAGTGGGACGGGTAGGTTAGGACCGACTGGGACGAATGCAGCCTGAGGCGGTACAGCGGCCAGCCAGGAGAGTTTCTCTGGGGGAACCGTGAAGACCGCGAAATCAGCGAGAGTGAGCGCGCGGCGCATGGTTTTAAGTTGGATGAATCGGCGGAGGCGGTCAATGAGACGGGAGCCGGGGTACGGAGCAACATCATGGAAGACGATGGCGATTCGGGCATCGGCGGATTTGAGGACGCGGAGGACGTAGAGTACGCGGTAGGAAAAACCGCGAGAAGACCAGGCGAGGGCGGTGTATTGGACGAGGACCCACTGGTTGTTCCAGGAGGAGGAGGCTTTGCGCAGGCGGCGAAGGGCGCGAGGCCAGCCGGACTTTTCCCAAGAGACGCGATGGATTTCCAGTTCGAAATTGTGGGCAGAGAGGGCGGAGCCCAGGTAACGGCAGTATTCTTCGACGGCGTCGGTGGGCAGGTCGCGTTTGCCGAGTAGTGCGATGCAGCTCTGAGTCACGAGCTAGCCCCTCATTGGCAAATCTTACCAGTTCGATTAAAGGGCAAATCTAGGTACTTGTCGACTAGTGCGCAATTCATTGGCGAATCATCAGAGTGGCAGTGGTGGTATAGGATCGTCGCAAAAGGCTCCTACTGAACAGTCGGTCCCCACAATCATCAATGAGCAGAGTTTTATGACCAACAACATTAACAGTTCATGAGACTTGAACCAAATGAGGTTCAGTTTCCCGAAGTATACTGTGGTCGGGACGCGCCGTCGGTTTCTACAAGACGGGGACCAGCGTGACGGGGGCCTTATGCACAACCACAGAAGGATAGGATTAATCCTGTTGGCAATTTTGTTCCTTCCTCTGGTGGTCAAAGCCAACCAGAATGGTCAAGGCTGGTGTGAAAATGAAGCACACCTGGCAGTTAGATCGAGAATCGGTTTCACAATGCAGGTTCAGACTTCCTATCCCCAGTCCAGAGTTGCTGTCTACGTCCATGGTGGACTGGCGAGATTATATGCAGATAATGCAAACACCCTGCTGGCCAATCCGTTCAAGGCCAACTCAAATGACCAGTGGTTGTTTTACGTCGCCGAGGGACGATATGACATCCAATTCCCCGGCGTCCGATGTTCGATTCCGGTGACGTATCTTGACCTCAGCCTGAACGATGCCGACGCCAAGTCCAGCTTCTATCGAGTCCTTCAGAGCAATTCAGTGACCCTTCCTCAGCAGTCCATCCTGAAGGTCCTTTCTCCGTTTGCCTGCTTGAACAACGTGGCCAAAAGCTGCTCAGACAGTATCGGGAGTCACAGAGTCACCAGTCCTTTTATCTCCACAAATCCGATGCTGTGGAACGTGGAGATGAATTCCAAGGGTTCGGGCCCCTTCTATGACATTACCCGCTATGGGGCCAGAAGCATTCCTCCGGGCCATCCTGGACCTCTTGTCACTTCATGCAGCACCACCGCTGGCTCTGGGACGATGACTCTCCGCGTAAACACTGGCAACCAGATACTGAACGGAGATTCGGTCAGGTGCGACGGCGCTGGTCCACCGACAGCCCTGGCCAGGCCAACAGGTCTCACGGCTGCGCCTTACGTCAACACTGGTGGAAGTACATCAGCACAATTCAAAGGACCAAGCACGGGTGGCACGGCTTATAGCTACAAAATTATTGCTTGCGACAAGCAGGGCGGCTGCACAGCGGCAACGGCGGCAGCAAGTACCACCATGGGGCCAACTACGCTAGGGCGTATAACGGCCAGAACTTCCAGTATGACCCTTTCCAACCAGACGCTTACGGTTAACACAGCCTCAGCACACGGACTATCTCCTCATGAGATGGTCTACATCCAATACTTCTCTTCAAATACTTCGCTTTTTGAGGGTTTCTACATCGTTGCCACAACACCAAGTTCCACGCAATTTACGGTCACGACAAGCTATGACAGTCGCGTAGCTGGGACGCCGACCTTAGACACTTCCTCAGCAACCGTGGTTGGCTTCAACTGCGTCCACCTTCAGTGGGCGCCCGTAACAAATGCTTGGAAGTATTACATCTACGGGCGTTCTGGCGGCTCCTACAACCTCATTGGCGTGTCCTTGCCGGAATACCCCGCATGGGACGATTACGGTTCACCAATGATGGACAACTTCACGTTTCCAGAGAACATCCCCACAACGGCTCCATCCTCAGCAACCAACGACTATCTCATTGCCACTGTTACGGCTGGCGGCGGAACGACAACGCTGACGGTCACTCCAACGGCTAGCAACACGGTATCGGGCGCCTATGCTCGGATGGGAAGTGACGGAGCGATCATCGCCGCGATCAACGCGATTCAAGCCGGGAATGAGGGAGGCAATCTCTATATTCCCGCAGGGGATTTCTACACGACAGGCTATCTTGCCTTCCCTACGTTATACGGCACAAATTTTTTCCGTGTCGAGCAGTTTGGGCGTTTTCATCCCGGTGACACCGTCGAACTACACGCTTCTTGGCACGGCGCTGCTGCCTCGAACGTCGCAGCTTTTGGTTGGGACAGTTATCCAATTATTTCCGCTGGGGGTGCGTTCCCCATATTCTACTACCCGAATTTTTCTGGCGTTCAGTTCGACCATGTAAACATTCAAAATTACGTTGCCAATGGGGGCTTGATCTTTCTCACGGATAGTGGGGCAAGCAGCAATTTCAGCCTGGAAAACGTCAGTTTGGCTGCTGATAACGGCGGAGTGCAGGACTACATGGGACAACTCGCCGTTTTCCGTGGCGGGTTTAGTTTTCGGTTTACGCATTCTACGTTTCTAGGTGGTCAAGCTCCAAATGTTACAGAGACACAAATCGGTTATAGTTTCCTACCCGCTTTCGTTATGCGCGCAAGCACCGATGGCAATGATACGGCGGGCGGCAACCTAAAATTTGAGCAGGACTGGTTTGTCGGCAGGGCTGGCGTCGAACAGAACAATTATCCCGGTCTTCCAGGGGAGTCAGTGCCTGGAGGAGAGGCTTTCAATATCTTCAAGGATATTCAAACGCAAAATCTTCCTATCCCATTTTTCTCAATAACCGCGCCAGGATATGCCCCTGGGGGAAACATCATTTTCGATGGAGTCTCACCAGCCGATTTTCCAACACCTATTTATGCTGGATTCGCACCGGGTTGCACCTATGGCATTTACGCGAACTTGATCCTTCCAGTTCAGGGTAGCCGCAATCTTTTCACGGGCTGCAATGCGGGCATCACATCCATTAACACTTCACTTACTGGAATCAACCGAGAAGCGGTCGTAAACATTCCGTATGGCACGTATGTATTGCATCCGACCTATGGTTCCTATACGGGTTCGCAGCTTTCCGTTCGGCAGAATTTGGATATGTCGGCCGGTCATGGCATCACCTTTCCCATGAGTTCCACAGCGCCAAAGGTAGCAATTAGCGGCTCAGGAACTATTCCCGCTGGGACGTACGTATATGCGGTAGCCGTCGTTGGGGCAGACGGCGCGATGTCTGCTCCCGGTGCTCCTTCCGCTTCGATCACCGTCAATGGTGGTCAAGCGGTCAGTGTCTCATGGATAGATGTACCTGGTGCAACGAAGTATATCGTTTACAAAGGCCCCGGAGGAGCTTACTACAGCAGCGTTGGCGGTCCTTGTGGAAACCTTAGCGGCGTGCAAGCGAATAACTGTACGGACAATGGTAGTGCTGGGGGTTATTCCTCGGCATCATTCAATGGAACGGGCTACCCAAGTCTCTACCCCGGACAAATTAGCACACAAAAACTTTCCTTTGGCTCATCCACGGGGGGCAACTACGGTTCAGCCACACTCTCGGGAAACTTTACCGCCAAACGAACAATAACGATACCCGATGCGACGTTCACGATGGCACAGCTCATTGCTACGGGAACTTCCACATTGGGAACAAGCGTCATTAAGGCCACGACCTGCGCTTTTGTGGTTACAGCCCCAGCCCCCGGCGTAACCACGGCCGACGCAATTTACTATTCCTTTAAGGCTGCCCCCCCAGGTGCTTATGCCGCAGGCCTCTTGATTCAGTCTTATGTAACACCTGGCAACGTGAATTTCTTAGTATGTAATCCTACTGCGAATAGTCTCCTTCCTCCCGCAGCAACTTTGAATTGGCGTGTCATCCGATAATTAGAAACTGATGGACCTCGATTCTTTGATCCAAAAGGAAGGTTTGTTCCCGCAGAATCTAGGTCTAAAAGGCTGTTTCCGGAAAGAGGGCAAAACGCCGAGCAGAATAGATCGGGCGCGAAGTACTTTTTGAGAGACCCCATGCGGACCAGGCAAGCACTGTGTATTGGACTAGCACCCAGGTGTCGCGCCATCTGGCGCCTTGAAACTGCAGAGCATGGAGCGCATCGTGAATCTCCCAGGGCATGCGGCGAATTTCTAGCTTCACGCGGCAGTATTCCTCGATGGCGGCGGTCGGTTCGTCGCGCTTAGTGAGAAGAGCGATGGCGAGCCCGCTCATTGAGGTAGCGCGAAGACGTGATTCTCGTCCAGGTTGCTGCAAGCGTAGCCGAGTTGGCTGAATTTCCGGGTGAGGGCTCGGTGATTCTCCGCGCTGTGCATTTCGACGAGGAGAATCGGACGCTTTTCGCGGAGCAGTCGCTCAGCGCCTTGAAAGACGGCTACTTCTGCGCCTTCGACGTCGCATTTGACGAAGTCTGGAGCGGGATGCAACAAAACAAATTCATCGAGCGAGACGGCTTCGACGGGGATAGTGTTGGCAGCAGCTGAATCCCCGGTCGAAACGTGACCGAGGCCGCGATCGGGAGAGGTGTTGGTATCAACGCGAGCAAAGGAAACAGTGGTGGGCTCGGACCAGACTGCCTTTTCCTCGGCGACAGCGTGCGTGAACTTGTTGTAGGCAAGATTCTCTCGAAGTCGAGCGGCAATTTCTGGATCGGCCTCGAAGGAAATCACGCGGCCTCTGGGACCGACAAGGCGTGCTGCCATAAGCGAAAAGAAACCGATGTTGGCGCCAAGATCATAGAAGGTCATGCCGGGACGGAGGTGTTTTTGAACGGCGTCCTGAACGGCGGGCTCGCCAATTCCCTGCTGAACGTTTTGCCCAGTGCGAGGATTCACGCGAATCCACAGCCCCTGGGTTGCACCATGTTGAATTTGGACCCAAATCAGAGTGTCGGGAGGAACGAGTTGACGGCTGATCCAACTCAGAAGGCCACCGAGGATAGGGACACGACGAAGGCCGGAGAGCGGCGACGCACAGCGCAACAGTAGATTTGCCATGCGTCCCTCAGACCTCGCCATCCTATTTCTCCACCAAAAAGCTGCCGAGGACAAGGGCGTCCATGCCGGAGCTGAAGAAGGTGCGGATAGCGTCGGTGGGCGTGTGCACGATGGCCTCGCCGCGAAGATTGAATGACGTGTTCATGATGACGGGAACGCCGGTACGCTTGCCAAATTCATCAATGAGCCGCCAATAGAGTGGATTGATTTCCTGTTCGACGGTTTGTGGGCGGGCACTGCCGTCAACGTGCGTGACAGAGGGAATGACGCTGCGTTTTTCAGGGCGCACCTGCGCAGTGAGGATCATGAACGGCGAATCCCAGGCGGATTCGAGGAATTCTGGCGCGGCTTCCTTCTTGAGGGAGGGAGCAAAGGGACGCCACCACTCGCGAAACTTCACCGCATTGTTGACCTTAATATTCATTTCGGGATCGCGCGGATCGGCAAGAATGGAGCGGCTACCAAGGGCCCGCGGGCCGAACTCCATGCTACCCTGGAACCAGCCGATGATTTTGCCATGGGAAAGAAGCTCCGCGCCCGTAGCAGCGGGATCGGAAAGCCGCGTGAAGCGAATTTTGTAGGTCTTGAGAGCGCCTTCGATGGCGTTCTCATCGAACCAGGGGCCGAGATACGCGTGGCGCATGGGTTTGATGGGGAGGCGCTGACCGCCATCGAGATAGGGGGCGAAAGCGGCGCCGAGAGCGACGCCATCATCGGAAGCGGCCGGTTGCACGAAGAGGTTGTCAATGACGCCGGAGGCAAGAATTTTGCCGTTGGCTTTGGAATTGAGCGCGACGCCCCCGGCGAGACACAGATTGCGGCTGCGCGTTTTTTCGAGGGCGAGACGGACGACACTCATTATCGCGGCTTCGCACAAATCCTGAACCGCGAAGGCAACATTTTTGTGGCGGTCGTCGATATCGCTCTCGGGGACACGCGGAGAACCGAGCGCGGCCGGCCAGCCCGAAAAAGAGCCGCTGCCGTCGCCCATCAGGACATCTGTGTGGACCTTATAAGGGGATGCTTCGGGCTCAAGGAACGCGCGGAGATTCACGCCGGGTTCGCCGTAGGGAGCAAGGCCCATAACCTTCCACTCGTCGGCGTTGGGAGTGAAGCCAAGGAACTCGGTGAAGCGTGCGTAGAAGAGACCGAGGGAATCGGGCCAGTTGATGGTCTGGAGGTGCTCGATGCGTCCCTTGCTGCCGCGCCAGATGGAGGTGGCCTCCCAAGCGCCGCGGCCGTCCATGACGACGATGGCGGCATCGTCAAAGCCGGAGTAGGAATAGGCGCTGATGGCGTGGGCGAAATGGTGATCCACGAAACGGAATTGCGCCTTGGACGGACCAAAGTGGCGGGTGAAGCGCTGCGCGCCGCCTCCCTGGTGCCACATGCTGAGAAACTGGCGCGAGGAGTTCAGCACACTGAAATGGCTGACGGGCCAGCGGCCGGTGGCGAAGAGTTTCAGGTCGTGGCGAAAGGTCGCGCCCGGCGTTTGCCAACCAAAACAAACTTCATCAATCTGGCTGGGAGAGATTCTCGCGAAATCGAGGCAGGCCTGAATGGCCAGCTGGGGAAAGCGCGCATCGTGCTTCACGCGACTGACGCGCTCCTCGGCCACCGCGAAGAGGAGTTCGCCATCGCGGACGAGGCAGGCCGAAGAATCATGCATCTGGGAATAGTTGATGCCGAGGGTCAGCATGAAGAGTCCTTGTCTATTTTACAGGATCAGGCGAGAGATTTGCGCAGCCCCCGGCGATGTTTGATCCAAGCCTTGGCGATCAAGCCGGCGCCCTCGAACGTCTCACGGAAGCCGTGGCCGACGATACGTTGGAACTGAGCAGTAGCACAATCGAGAAGAGCATGAGAAGCGAAAAAGTCCAGTGCTATGAGGCGCGCTCGGGATTCCGGCCAGGAACGGGCTGGGGCAAGTTTTTTGCTTCCGGCCTGATGGAGGTGAGCGAGTAGCTGCGCAGCGCGGGAATCATATGTGTGCTCAGCAAGAGTCTTGGCGCGTGCTGCAGCAGCGATGTGGGTGCGGGTGGGTTCATCGCCAAGAAATTTACGGACAAGAGGGATGATTTCATTTTCGCCGCGATAGCCGATGAAGTGGACGCCTTCTTGAAAGCCGAGATCGGTAAGTTCACTCGGGAGCGAAGTAAAGAGGAGGGCACCGGAGGCGAGTGCTTCGAAAACGCGGAGGTTGGCGTCCTGCGGATAGTCGTCGCGGCCGATGTTGACGACGATGCGCGAGCGGCGATAAACCTCGGCGACTTCTTCGAGGGAGTAGTGACGCGAGAGATCGTTGGTGCAGAATTCGGCGGCTAAGCGGGGGAGCCACTCAGCACGGCGGCGATAGATGTGACCCGAGGTCTGACCGACCCAGCCGAGTTCGAAATCACGGGGCAGCTCGGGGCCATCAAAAAATTCGCGCCGGACAGCATAGGGGAGAAGAAAAGCGCCGGGATGGCCCGCACTGGCGAAGAGCCTGTCGTAACCGGGATGGAAAACAGCGACATGATCGAAAAGGTATGACCAGCGGATTCGCTCGCGCGTGAACGCATAGGTATCGGCGTGAAAACAGACGGTGGGGATTTCCGATTTTTCCAAGCCCAGCGGGAGAAGAGGCAAGCCGGATTCGAAATGGAAGATCCAGGAAGGCGGCTCAGGACAGAGGCGCAAAATATCTTCGAGCTGTGAATCGAACGGAAGCGTCTCGTTGATGCAGAAAAACTCAATACCGCGGTGCCTAAAAGCCACCGCGTATCCGGGGATAAGCTTCCAGTGACAAAACTCCGGGCAGAGGCAGAGAATCAGCATAAAAGGACGTTCAGGTACGCGGTTGCAGTAGACATTGTAGAACGGGCCTGGGAAAAGAAGAAATCCTAGCGCGAGGTGGGCGTCGTGTTTCTCTTCCGAAGACCAAGAGAATGGCGCACGGGCCTTGTCCAATCGAGGATTTCGAGCCTCGTGGTCTCCCAAAGATTCCGTGCAAAGCGGCGCACCGCCTGGGAATTCTTCTGTGGATTCGGCCGCAGGCCTGCGGGACCAAGCAGATGCGTAGCGTCGTCAATGGTGCAGAGGTGCCAGCTTCCGCCCGCAAGCTCAAGGTTCCGCATGGCCCACTCGTCGCTCCAAACCCCCGCCCGTCCCGCGGGATGATACCCATAGTCGTGATTCTGATGAATTGCAACGACCGCTGCCGATGCATCTACCAGTGGCACTCTCGCGCTGCGCGCCTTCCATACCAGCCATTGATCCCAAAATACTCTGCCGATAACAAAGGCAGGAAGCTGCTGCAGATAAAGGCCTCGGGAAAACGCAAAGTAATCGATCCACCCTCCAGAGCGTTGTTGTCCCTTTTGCATTGCAAAACTCCGGATCTTGGATGCCCACCCCGCTTCGGAAAAATTGAGCGGCTCCACAACATCGACGTCCCAGCGGCGTCCGACCATCAGGAGCTCCTTGTGCTCCTCGCGCACGAGGGAAAGCGCCTTGACGAAGTCCGGGGTCAGTATGATGTCGCAGTTGAGATAGCAGAGAACTTCGTGCCGCGCCATGCGCTGTGCGGGATCGAAGAAGGAGCGCAAAAGCTTGGTGCCTTCGGCTGTGCGTTCCACCTCCGGAACGTGGCGGATCCCCAGCTCGCGTGCCGTTTCCGCGGCGCCTTCCTCATCGCCGAATAGAATCACCTCGACATCAGCATGAAGGAGCTTCCAGCTTTTGAGCGCGTTTCGCTGGATGACCGCGCTATGGCCCACGAAGGGTTTGGGAGTGCTGAAAAGAGTGACCATTTGCTTGTTCAATCAGCTGAGGCCGATGTCATGGATGATCGCCTTTGCGCGCTTCTTCGAGGTAGCGCCAGTACAGTCTATCCCCGGTCATCTGCTCGAAGCGCGCGGAAGATCTCTTCGAGCGCGGAGCGGTTACGTATGTCGACGGCGGCTTGGCCGAAATTATTCGTTGCACTTCCGGTCGTTCTAAGTTCCAGGAGGCGTCGCTTTGCCCACCGAAAAAGACCCGGCACATTTTGTTATCTACACCGATCAGGGGATGGCCTTGGCGATCGAAGTGCCTGACTTCCCCCGGCTCAGTCGGACCGCTGCTGCCGCTAAAGAGTATTGTCCGCATTCCAGTGATGACACCGATCGTATTTTACTTACGTCTGATCTGTGGCGCACGGGCATGTTGCTGTGCCACGAATCGAAAATGCACTCTGCGCGTACAAAGCCTAGCCAGTCTCATGACGACCATGTTTGCACTCCTCCCGGTCGCAAGCGGAATACAAAAAGAAGCAACACACTACCGCCGCATCACCCAACCTTCTGATCCACACTCAATGGAGGGAGCCCAGTCCGGTCCAGGTAACTCGTAGAGGCCTCGGATCACTGTCCGGTTCCACACCCGCATCACCCCTGGAACTCGCATCATCCCACGGCTAACCAGCCGAAAAAACCTGATAGCGGTCCCCCGTGGGGTCGAGCTGAGTTCGCGCTCAATAATCTCATTGCATCTCCGGTCATAAGCTTCCCTGCCGGCATAGCTGATAGCGTCGGGATGAAAGCGGTATCCCGCGATCAGGCCTTCAACCGAATAGAGTCGGGCATGACGGAAAAAGCGTACCCAAAGCTCGAAGTCCCCTACATCCCTGTAAGACGAATCGACCCGCCCCCCAGCGCGCTCCCAGAGACTTTTTCTCCAGAAGGTAGACTCTTGCTGGATGTACTGGTTCGCGCCCGCCAGAAAGCGGTAGCGCGACCACCGCTTCAAATTCTCGACATGCGTGGTCATTCCACCGGAGTTGAATCCGGTCGGCCTGCCCGTGATCCACTCTACCTCTGGGAACTTCGCGAAGATACTTCCTGCCACGAAAAGTCCGTTGCTGTGCAGCAAGTCACCGGCATTGATCCAGCCCAGAACCTCACCGGCTGCTCGAGCAAAACCCTTGTTGAGCGCGTCGTACATTCCTTTGTCTGGTTCGCTCATCCAGGCCGATATTTGGCCCTCATATTTTCGGATGACATCCACTGAACCATCCGTTGAGCCACCGTCCACAATAAAGTAGTCCAGGTTAGGATAATTCTGAGAAAGAACTGACCGTATCGTCTGCTCCAGGCATTCCACAGCATTCTTCACGGGCGTCACCAGACTGATCTTCGGCCACATCATCCCGCCGCCTTTCTCTAAGCTCTCAACCGACTCCGCGACCTCGCCCGTCAGTCCTACGCTTAAAATAGTTCCTTCCTCCGTTCACACCGGTAATTCTGGCATAGTTGTATTGTCAACGCAGCGTCCTACTTATCTTCCCGCGCCACATCTGGACTGAGCTTTAGCAGCCAAATGGATTGCGGATAATGAACCCTTGGGTCGTAGCTAGGGAAAGTCTCGGCCAGTTTTTCTGGCTCTTTGTGGTGGAGATAGCTGGTGCAATAAACCACTTCAAAGTCTCTGCTGCCCGACAAGAGTGCCTTCAGGAGCACCGTTTCCTGCCAGAACATCATTTTCCCAAACAGCCACATGTCCGGTGGCGCTAAATAGGGGAAGTAAATGTCGTGAATGTGAACCAGCACCCCGCTGCGTAGTGCCGGGAGCACACTCATGTATAGATAGTTGACGTCGCTCCCCACCTTGACAGAGTGAGATGAATCAATAAACAAGATATCGCCGGCCTCCAGCGTCCGAAAGAGATCGACCGGGACTTCCTGAACCTTTCGTTCGATGACTGCACTCACCTCCGATATTGAGCGTAACCGGTCAAGCGGGAAGGGCTCGATGCAGGTCAGCGTGCAGGACCTGCATCCATCCTTTGCATTTAGATAGATTGCGTTGGCCTCATAGACTGTGGAGACGCCCGAGCCGACTTCGATGATTCGTTTTGGTCGGAAATGCCGGATGAAGCAATGAAGTACCATTGCCTCGATAGGTCCGTACCCGAGCCCGTATCCCTGCGCGCGCACAGCTTCTGCGTCTGGGAGACGCTTGATCTCCTCTGCATAGGCTTTAAAGGCTTCGCCAAGCACGCTCTGCTTCTGCAGGTCGAACCGGATGTCGGCGAGATCCACCTCGCGTCGCCACCCTTGATCTCCCGACCGCAACTCGCGCGTGTCGGGAACTGGACTGTAGTAATGAACCGGAAGAATGTGTAAGCCCCTTGCTTCAACCCGCTCAAAGAGGTCACGCGCTATGTCGTCCTGTTCCAGCAGCGGACGCGCCAGATATGAAATCCCCGCAGCACGTTTGGCGTTTACCCAAATATCAAAGTCATATGCGATCGGTCTCAGGCGGAGCTTCAAGCGCTCCGGAAGCAACTTTGCGACTAACCTGCGCGCCTTCACATGTTCCCCACCCAGCAATCATACACGTAGCGGCGAGCTCTGCAGTTTGGTTTCCATCCAAACCCAATGCCAGCCCAGCGTAACTCACACCCTGACCCGCCCGTGATTCGCTGCCATGTGTGGGTCATCGTCTCCGCTAGCGCTTGCTATGAATCATTCGAAGACAACTCGACTCGTGCCGACCACAATTCCCCAATCAAGGCCATTTCACCCGTACAAAAGTTACATTCTCCTTTTGGCCGTGTTTCTGTCTTTCAGTCGCGCCCAATCCTAATCCTGCTCCGCTGAGAAATGCCAGCACCTCGTCCTTCGAAGGCGCACCCTCACCTGGTTTCTTCGCAACACGCTTTAAGAGCTTCTACCTTCCCGGGAGTGGTTCACTAGCGAATCGGGGAAACTATTCCATTGCCCTTGGACCCCGCGTGTTACTTCTAGGATCCCCAGACTGGACGAAGCTAGGTCGTTCGATCAACGTCCCCACCTCGAACAAGCTGGTGGCTTCGACCGAAGCGGCGAGCATCGTGCGGACGTACCTTAATTTACCTGGCAGACAGAAGCCTGCTTATCGGGCCTTCTCTGAAGGCAGTAAACATGCGAGCCCCCTAAACATTATTTTTGCGAGACAAGACTCCGTCGTGTAGAAAGCGACACATTTCAGACTTTGGTAGCCTGTTTGCTAATATGTCGCAGCTCAAATTCCTATTTTGAAACGTGCCACCCGCTCAATTTCGACAGCAGGTCTGTTTTCTCTTCAGGACACGCTACGAAGTTTCCGTCAAATGCGACTGAAGTTAGATCCAACTCCGCAAGCGAGCCCATCTCCTTGAACCAATACCAGCGATACCCTTTTCCAGCAAGATGCTGAATGATTTCTCTGGCCGGGTAGCCCCAAGCCCTAGTACGTATGTCCTCAACTTCAACAAGAATGACCGGGCGCGGCTTGCGTTTCAGGCAAAGCTCCGCCCCATTGAGAAGATCCATCTCACCGCCCTCAACGTCCATCTTGATGAAATCAATCAGGGCAATTCTTTCGATTCGAAGCCAATCATCTAACCTAGTGACGTGAACTCGAACCGACGACGTTCCAGCAGCCACAGCCGGTGGTCTGAGACTATTGCAACCCGTCTCTTCTCCTTCAGCGAGGTAAAGAACGGCGTCTATATCCGCGTTCCCTAAGGCCAGATTAAGTACGGACACGTTCCTAATTCGGTTAAGTCTGATATGTTGGGTGAGAACCCGCCGTTCACGGGGCGAGGGCTCGAAAGCGTAGACATGTCCCTGTGGACCGACGCGTTTTGCAGCTATAAGAGTGTACAGTCCGTGGTGCGCACCGATGTCAATAATGGTCATTCCATGCTGAAGAAAACCTTCGACGAAAGCCCGCTCTAGCGTCTCAAAGTTGTTGTGTATTAACGGTTGGTCCAGAATGTCATTACGCAATATCCACCATGCTCCACAAGAGAGCCGAAGTGGGATAGGTGCCCGCGGAAACCAACGGCGCAGCCGGAAAGCTATCGAATTGGTCTTCCTGTAAAAGGGGCTTTGGAGGAAGCGGAGGGCCCGTTCGGCGAAGTTCAGTCGGAGCGCCGGACCGTCTGGCATTTTATCGGTGGCTGAGTTCATTCATTTCCTCTACCTGGGACAGTGCTTCAACCAGAAAGCCGGATCGCACCCAGGCACGTGTTTTGGTGCACGCAAGCTTCATTTTCTGACCCATCGACACCTGAACCAGGCCACCCTTTCCACCCAAGGTTTTTCGGCGAATCGGCGCATCTTCTGAGAAAAACTTGAACTTCGCGCATCCTCTGCGATCCAGGGCCGAAACGCAATAATGGGCTCGGCAGCTCTCTCCAGTAACGGCGAGTGAAGGAACTCCGCCGAAGCGGCAAGCATGGTCCGAACGCGGCGTTCATTTTGGGGCGGGCAAAAGTCAGGATGATCCGGCATCTCCGTGACTCGATAAACGTGTCGAATACCAGATCTGTAGATCATTTTTATTAGACACGCTTCCGTGGGGTAGAAAGCCACATAGTTAAGACCCTGATCTTCCGCGTGCCCCTCGTCCACCAATCCCATGACGGGTTCTGCCCCAGGGAAAATCACGCTCTCGACAATCAGGAGGTCAGGGGCGAGCTTTTGCATATTGCGGATTGCGAGGAATGGATTTTCGAGGTGATAAAGCAGACCAAGGCAGAGCACCAGATCGAAAGGTCCAAGGCCGCACACGCTCGGGTCCTCGACATTCATGATTTGAAAGCGTGCATGAGGCACGCGGCGCCGGGCTTCCTCGACGTTCTCGGGGCGGCCGTCCACGCCCGTGACGTCCAAGCCTAGATCGCCGAGGAGTTTTGAAAAGTAGCCCAGGCCGCAGCCTACGTCGATCGCTGTACGCAGCCTCAATTTGTCTTTCAATTCACCGAGTAGGCGAGTCAGGGCCGCCGCACGACGGAAATTGAGGTTCTCATATTGCTTCTGGTCGAATACTCGGGGTGTGTTCAAACGAAAGCTCCTCACCGATGCGGTGAACGAATTCAGTCGGGATATTGAGAATTCCATTCCACTGGTCGAGACGGTGCTGATGGCCTTCCGTGGCGATGCTCATTTCTGGCAAGCAGTCCCACAGGTCGAGCAATGCGCCGTCTTCCCAGAGGCTGACCTGCCATTGATAGACCCCAGGCTTCAACGGGAGAGTGGGAAATGAGTGCGACAGCAAGTGGGTGCCCTGCTCGAGTTGCAAACCTTCAATTGCGCGGGCCCACATCAATTGGCGATCCGAATCGTAGAGGGCCACGCCATGTTGGCCGTGGTGGACGGGCCGGGAAAGCTCAACTGCAAAATTCACGGTAAAGGGTCCTATGATGGAAAGGGCATGGGTCCGGTCCAGCTCGGCCGGAGTGATCTCCCAGCGCAGGAAGCGGCCTCCGGAATCAGGCCCACGCCGGGCGGCAGGGCTGCGCTCCGAAGCAAGCATCTCCGATTCATACGCCGCGAGAACGTCGTGCGCCGATCCCTCTTGTCGGATCTTGCCGCCATCCACCCAGACTACGCGCTGGCTGAGCCGCCGAATCTGGTTCATCTGATGGCTGACCAGCATCACAGTCCGACCTCCGCGCGCCACGTCGCCCATTTTCCCCAGGCATTTTTTCTGAAATTTGATGTCACCCACCGCCAGCACTTCATCCACTAGGAGAATCTCGGGCTCCAGGTGCGCCGCCACCGCAAAGGCCAGCCGCACGTACATGCCGCTTGAATAATGCTTCACGGGCATGTCTAGGAATTTTTCGAGCTCGGAGAAGGCCACGATTTCGTCGAATTTCCGGTTGATTTCACTCTTTCCCATGCCCAGGATGGCGCCACTCAGATAGATGTTTTCGCGCCCAGTGAGTTCGGGATGGAATCCCGTCCCCACCTCCAGCAAGCTTCCCACCCGCCCGTAAATCTCCGCCCAGCCCGAGGTCGGCCGCGTGATCCGGCTCAGGATTTTCAGCAGCGTCGTCTTTCCCGCGCCGTTCCGCCCGATCAGCCCAAGCACTTCTCCGTGCTTTACTTCCAGGTCGACGTCCTTCAGCGCCCAGAACATCTCCTTTGGTGTGCGCTGGAACATTTTCCACGGCGTCCGCAGCGTCCGCGTCAGCACATCCCGGAGCGCGCTGTACCGCTCCCGCTCGCCCAAGCGATACCGTTTGCTTAGCCCTTTCACACGAATAGCAACACTCATTGCGAGCCCCCAGAGCCACGCGAGACCGAAAAAGGACGAAAGTGATCCCAGGAACGAGAATCGGCTCCGACCTTCCGGAAAACGGCGATATTGGGTTCGGGAGTGGGGCGCTCCTGAAAATCCGTGCGATTGGTGCGAACAAAAGAAACGACAGATTGGATGCTAGCCATCCACAGATCATCGAAAATTACGTCGCAGCCGCTGGCGCAAAGCGGTGCGAAAAGGTAAAAGTCAGTAAGGACATCGTCGAAACGATGGCTGCCATCGATAAAGACGAATTCAAATGATGCACCCTCCCGCGCCAGATCAACTGCCGCGCGGTCAGAACGCTCTTCCAAATAGCGAAAAGAGGATTCCACCCCAAGAGCGCTGACTGAGGCTAGTGCAATTCCGTGCGCAAACGACCGCGCATAAGGATCGATGGAGGTCAGTTGGCCAAGGCTGTTCTTGGCAATGGCGGCAAGGAGAAAGAGAGTGCTGAAACCGTATGAAGTCCCGATTTCCACAAGCGTGCGGGGCCGACTCTTGCGACAGAGATCGTAGAGCCACATCCCTTGGGCAGGGGGTATCCTCACGCCGGGCTCGGTCGGGTGTCGCTCCCCATCGAGACCTAGTTGCGACTCATTGCGATACATAGAAAGGAGGGCGGATCGGTAGGGCTCCTCGAGAGGCGCGAGGACTCGCTCGACGGGAAGAGCTGTTGGTCCCGCCCTTCGCAGAAGTCGGCGTATCACCCGAGCGGGATGGAGCCTTCGTAGATTTTCACTACTCAGGACAAACATGTGCATAAACCCCCTCGTCTGCGCTGTACCGCTCTCCCTCGCCAAGACCATGTCGCATGCTCAGCCCGTCCACCTATATGGCGATCCCGCTCATGTTTTTCTTGTCTCCCGCTCCTCCCAAATGTTTATCCCCTGACCCTGGTCCTCATTTTCACCCTCTTCTTTCACTCTTTTTCAAATAAGTCTTTCGCTTGGCAGTCTTACAGAAACCACCTGGGAGTGGGTGCCCCCCAAGAGCTTCCCATTTTGGAACTCTGCTACACCAGGTCTGCTACTGTCCCTTCCATCCTTTGGAAGAAAATCAATCCCCCCAACAGCACCGCCAAAACCATCACGGCCGACGCCACCAGCAGTGGAGCCGATGGCTGCCCATGCCCAGTCAGCGCCCAACGAAATCCTTCGATCACCCCGCTCATGGGATTCAACCCATACAGCCACCGCCACCTAGCCGGCACCAGGCTGCTGGGGTACGCCACCGGCGAAGCCAGCATCCAGAACTGCACCAAGAACGGCGTTACGTACCGGACGTCGCGGTAAAGTGCATTCAAGGCCGAAAGCCACAGCCCCACTCCCAGTGCCGTCGCCACTGCCAGCAACAGGAACAGCGGCAGAAACAGCGCGTGTACCCCGGGAACTATACCGAATCTCAGCGTCATCGCCAACAGAACGACAAACACGATGGAGAAATCGACGAGGCCAGCGACAACCGACGAGGCTGGAAGAAGAATGCGCGGGAAGTACACCTTGGTGATGACCCGCTGGTTCTCCACCACGACGCTTGTGGCGCTCTGCAGGGCCGTGGCGAAGTACGACCATGGCACCAGAGCGGCCAAATAGAAAACCGGATAAGGCAATCCGTCAGAGGGAAGTTTGGCGAGCCGCCCGAAGAAAATGGTGAAGACACCCATGCTAAGTAGAGGCTGAATGATGACCCAGGCGACACCCACAACGGTCTGCTTGTAGCGGACTTTCAGGTCGCGCCATACGAAGAAGTACAGCAGTTCACGGTACGCCCACACTTCACGCACGCGAAGCTCGAAGAGGCCGTGCGGCGGCTCGATCCGCATCCGCGGGAATGAAGCAGCGAGTGCCGGAGAATACGTTTCGTTTCCAGGGTCGGTGGTCAGTGAGGCCATTCCAGGTACGAACTCCCAAAAAATACTCCTGTGTATTGTAGCCGAAGCAAAGTAGGGCTGCACACAAGGGTTCGGAAAGCACAAAGATGCGTGGGGGCGCATTCGGCCCTACCGGGAGAGTGGATGACGGCACAAATAGCTGGCAAGAAAACTCAGCAGGCCCGCGGCCGGCCCCGCGCAAAGTTGCGGAATGGCCAGGGAATATAGATAGCGGATTGTTCGCGAGTAGCGGCCAAGCGGGGCAGGCGGTGCGAAGAAAAATGGTAGCGCAAGTCCATAGTGGAAAGGACCCAAGGCAAAGGCAGATCCCAAGGAGAAGCGAAAAACGGTTCGAACGGAAAAGGTTCCAAACCAGGGCGCTCATCCAGCGGATGTTGAAGGAAGACCTTGAGCCAGATGCGGTTATATCCGCCCTAGGGGAAGTGGAAGTCCCAATACCAGGAGGTGCGGATCACGGACGGTTAGCGAACGAGGACAGAAAGCAAGTGAGCGCTCGGAAGCCATCCAGCAGGGAAGTGTCAGGGGTGAGGCAGATTGGAGCGGGCAAAACCAGCACAGCGACTGCGTAGAACGGTCAAAACGAGCGGCCCTATCACCCCAAAGGGGCCAGCACGACTGGCGGCCGACACAAAAGGGAAGCAAGGCGAGGCCTCCGGGCGAAGGGGAAGTTCAGCACGGAGATTCCGGTTATCATATTGTAGGGAGTTTGAGAGATGATTAAGCACGCGATTCAGGCAACACTGAAAACATTCGGCTACCGTCTCACCCGCCTGGCAGGCTCTCCTGTGCCCAATTGTGGTCTAAGCAATCTCTTCCCATTGTTAAAGCGGCTAGGGTTTGATCCGAAACATATCTTGGACGTAGGTGCCAACCGGGGATATTGGACCCGAGAGGCAATCAATTACTTTCCGCTGGCACATTACACTCTCGTCGAGCCTCAAGACGAGCTCAAGATTTACATCCAGGATCTCGTTGACCGTGGATTCCATCTTCATTGGATAAACGCAGGCGCCAGCGACCGGCCCGGGGTGTTTCCACTCCATATACTCGGTCACGACCACAGCAGCACGTTTCTTCAAGTGCCGAGAACACAGAGCGAATCGATTCGGAAAGTTGAAGTATCCCTGCGAACGGTAAATGAAATCGTAGCGTCCTCTGGCCTGCCTATCCCAGAAATGGTGAAGATCGATGCAGAAGGACTTGATCTTAAAGTGCTCGCAGGTGCCTCTGAGCTATTTGGCAAAACGGAAATCTTTCTCGCCGAAGCCTCCATCGGGCAGCTAGATTTCGAAAATACTGCTTTGACCTTGATTCAAACGATGGCCAAGGCTGGATATCGGCTCATAGACATCACAGATCTCAACCGAAGCCCAAGACACGGTGTCCTCTGGCTGTGCGAGCTTGTGTTTTTAGGCAACACCAGTAAATTACTGGATGTGGCTACTCGTTATTAAGTTGAAGCGCGATCCTGTCTGCCCGTAACTGTATTTTTGCTCTCGACTTCTATTTCCATTCCCTATTGGAGCCTAGTTGTCTCTCGATCCCTGGCTGAGTCCATCTCCTGCACGAGATTTTGAAGAGCTGAGCAGGTCGCAGAGCAAAAATCAGTTGAATTCTATGCCCTCAGTTGGAAAACCGGCTTAAGAAGCGTATCGATCCTGAGCCGGTAAAAGGAAATCTGCGGTCCTCTTCTGAGAAACTCTCTTATATCGTTTTCCGTCAGCGGTATGTCGAAGGTACGGGCTAAACGGAGAAGTTCCTCAGTGGAATCGACGCCAAGGATTTGCTTTTTGCCCGCACGCTTTAGCGCAAGGAGCAGTGCTCCCCCTCCACATCCGAGGTCAACGATTGGACCTTCCTTTACGTACTTTCCGAACTTCACGAGGATGCTGCGACCCTTTTCTAGCGCTTCCTGTTAACTTGCCGCATAGCCACAGTGAAATTCAGCAGGTCGCGAATCCAACCGCTTGAACTGTATGTGCGCGCGTCATTTCCCAACTCGCTTGCCTGCGGTAGTGGACTCATCTACTGAACAAACAGGGAACAGCAAGATGCCACAGCCAGTAAGCCATCCTACCTTTTCTCACGGTCCAGGCTCGCCGAGACGGGATACAACAAACTATGCCGAAGCTGGCCGCCCCTTTCTGAGTTTCCGGAAGGGCCAAGGGACGTAGACGTCGGATTGCGCCGGCTGAGCAACCACATCTGGGAGGCGACGCGAAGAGAAATGGTAGCGCAAGTCCATGGCAGAAAGGATCCAGGGCAAAGGCAGATCTACAAGGAGAAGCGAAAAGCGCCTCAACCGGACATGGCTCCAAACCAGGGCGCGCGCCGAGCGAAAGTTGAGCAAGACCTTGAGCCAGATGCGGTTGTAACCGCCCTGGAAATAGTGAAAGTAAAAGTCCCAATGCCAGGAGGTGCGGATCACGGAGCGGATGGAATCGCGGCGCTGGTGATAGGCAACCGCGCGCGGTTCGAACACCAGTTTGTAGCCAGCGGCCAGAAGCTTGGCGCAGAGGTCCACATCTTCAAAATTAGTGCGGTAGTTTTCGTTATAGCCGCCGACACTCAGGACTGCCTCTTTACGGAAAACCGTACCAAAGCCACCAAGGCGTCGGTGCGAAGGGTACTTGATGTCAATTTTCTCGAGGCCAAGGTCCTGGGTCATGTGGAGGGCACGCCAGGCATCGGCAGGCTTGCTGTGATGGGCTTCGATCAAACGGCCGCTGGTGCCCACAACATGGGGGTCAGCAAAGTGCGTGAGGAGATGCTCGAGCCAGGTGGGATCGGGAAGGACGTCCGCGTCGATCGCTCCAACGAAAGGATGAGTCGCATTTGCAAGAGCAGTGTTGCGGGCGGCAGCCAGACCTTTGTTTTTTTCGTGACGAATGACGCGCACAGGCAACCGGGAGGCAAGCACCGCCGAGTTGTCCGATGAACCATCGTCGATAACCAAGATTTCATCGGGAGGGCGGGTCTGGCCTAACAAGGCATGTACGGAAGCTTCGATGAAGCGCGCCGCGTTGTAGCAGGGAATGTAAACGGTCAGCTTCATTCCGTCCTTTCAAGCCGTGCGCACCGATGCTTCGCATTACGGCAGCATCCATAATACTTGATGCGTAGCTTTGAAAATGAGAATCGGTTCGAGAAATCATCAACCCTCATGAGGGCTCCGGATGGATGACTCGGCGCTGATTTTGGACATTTGGGGCGGGGAAAGAAAATCGCGGCGCGCACGGTTGTACCAGGATTGCGAGCTGAGCCAGCGGCGCCCGGCGTAGAACCAGCGTGGAGGAAGCAGTAGTGCGGGAACCATGGAGACCGCCCGGAAGGCGCGGCTTTCCCAGGCAGCACCTGGGTGCTGGATGCGATAGAGAGCGCGTTCGGCACGGTAGGTCTGCCAGGGCATGCCGCCATCGAGTTGCAAACGCAGCTGGGCGGCTTCGGCATCAACCAGTTCGAGGACGGCAGCGGTGGCGTCCGGAGGAGCGCCAGCAGCGGGGAGGGTGCGGCGGAGTTCCAAGGCAAGCGCCGAGATGGCGCGCTCTTTGCGGCGCTCGCCGCCTGCGGAAGCACCAGGAGCCATGAACAGATTGGCGCCGTGGATGCGGTAGTGCGTCAACGGCTCCGTGAGGATGACCGAATCGGTGAGAGCCGCAGCGAGAGTGAAAAGGTATTCATCGGCCTCAATGGTGAGGGATTCGGGGACGGGGAGAATTTTGCGAGCGACAGAAGAGCGCAGCGCAAGGCGGCTGGTACCGAGATAGCAGCGATGAAGCCGGAAAAACTCCGCGGCAGAAAGAGAGTCGAGGCGGAAGCGCCTTTCGGCATCGGGGGCAATGATGCGCTCAGAGGCATCGTTGAAGGATTCAATGATGGCGTGACCGACCATGCCGAGCGACGGATCGCCAGCCATAAGCCCGGCGACACGGCGGAGCTTTCCCTGGGCCCACCAGTCGTCGCCATCGAGAAAAACGACGATCTCGCCGTGACAGGCGGAAATGCCAACATTGAACGCCGAAGCCTGGCCGCCATTGGTCTTATTCAGGATGCGCATTTGAGTCTGGAATTTGCGGAGGATTTCAAGAGTGCGGTCCGTCGACCCATCGTCCACGATGATGACTTCCCGATCGGAAGCGGGAAAATCCTGTTCGAGGACGCTGGAGACGGCCTTCTCGATGAATTTTTCGTGATTGTAAGTGTCAATAAGTACGCTTGCGAATGGCATCTTTTAACGGTCTGAGACTGCCGCCTCCCGGAATACGGAATAGATCACGAGCTGCTGGAAGCCGTCTGCAACCGGCTCTGCGCAGCAATGATTTCTTCCAAAATAGTATCGAGAGAGCGGGTGATGCGCCAATTGGGGTAGTGAGAGCAGAACTTGGACATGTCGGAGATGTAGCAGATGTGATCGCCCTTGCGGTTTTGGTCGACATACTTCCAATTCAATTTTTTCCCGGTCATGTGCTCAATTTTGGCAATGGCTTCGCGCATGGAGATGCTGTTCTCCCGGCCACCACCGAGGTTGTAAACCTCGCCGCAGCGCGGATTGGCAGTGAATACCTCAATAGCACGCACCACGTCATGACTATGAATATTGTCGCGCACCTGCTTGCCCTTGTAGCCGAAGACGGAATAGGTCTCGCCGGAAATCGCAACCTTCACCAGGTAGGAAAGGAAGCCGTGAAGTTCGACGCCGGAATGCGACGGCCCAGTGAGGCATCCTCCACGGAAAATGCAGACCTTCATGCCAAAGTAGCGGCCATATTCTTGAGCCATCAGGTCCGCCGACGCCTTGGAGGCACCAAAGAGCGAATGGAGGGTGCGGTCGATCCGGCAATTTTCGTTGATACCGTTGTAATCCTCTGGCCGGGCGTACTCCCAGCGGGTTTCGAGTTCCTGGAGAGGAACTTCGTTGGGCGCGTCGCCGTAAACCTTGTTGGTGCTGAGAAGAATGAAAACCGCTTCGGGGCAATGGAGGCGCGTGGCTTCCAGAAGATTAACGGTGCCGAGCGCGTTCACTTCAAAGTCCAGGATGGGGATGTCGCGCGCCTTGTCGTGGGAAGGCTGAGCCGCACAATGAATGATGAGATCGAAACGGTGAGAGCGGAACAGAGTTTCCATGGCGATGCGGTCGCGGATGTCCAGTTCATGGTGACTGAAGTTCCGGGTGACTCTGCGCAAACGGTCCAGATTCCAAGTTGTATCGCCGGGATCGCCGAAAAAAAACCGGCGCATGTTGTTGTCGATGCCGTGGACCTGATGGCCCTGCCGGTCGAGATACTCGACGGCTTCCGAACCAATGAGCCCGCTGGAACCGGTAACGAGGATCGTTTGCGTCTTCATGTGATGGAATCGGCCATCCTTCCGGGAAGTGCAAGGTGCTCTGCCACCCTTTGATTATCCTTCTTTTTGGACGGAATTGTACTGGCGGCCAGAGCGGCCGTAGCCAGTCAGCCTCGGAAGCAGACGTCTTGGAGCGGATTTTCCTAAAAACATGGGTGGGATTCGTGCCAACAAAGAGACCCCTGACGCTGACGAGACCGAGCTGCCAGTATGAGAACCCTCCGAGATCGAAGGGAGAAAAGTCGAGTTGCTTGGGGCTCCACCAGGGCGCGATGGACGGGAGTCGCTCTCCGTGAAGTGGTAGAGGTTAAAGACGTAGAGGTTCCCCAGAATAACAAAACCAGCTAGCGTGATGTAAGCCAAGTGAAAGCGCAGTATCAGCCCTTCTAAATGCATTTTTATGTGAATTCCTACTCTGATTTGGCACCGTTTGATAAGGGCAAAGCATAGTAACCCGTCGCTCCCAGAAAATGCCAGCCGGAGATCTGCGAGGCCGGAGGCTGGAAACGCGTTACGACAAAACTTGCGCCTGTGTGCGCGAGCGACTCGAGGATACGCGCTCGCGTCGCATCGCTGGCGTCCCAAAAACTAGGAACGCTCTCCTCTGACAGGTCGGCCACGATTCGCACTTGCGCCAAATGCGCCCAGTAGTCTGAGGATGTGCTATGCCCGAGGACGGCGACCCGCTGGCCGGGCTGAAGACCACATTTTTCCAACTCCGTGGCCACCTGCCAGGAAAGGTTGCTGGCACGAGAACTGCGTACGAGGTCTCCGGCAGCTTCCTTGAAGACGGTTACGCCGAGGATAAGTGCCACTGACAAGAGGACTGCCCGCCACACCCTGAGGGAATATTCCGACTGCGGCAACACCATGGATGCAAAGATACAACACCAGCTAATGACCACTGCCGCACCGAGGAATCGCGATTCGACGTGAACAAGACTGTAAAGAGAAAATGTGGCGACTACGGGAAGCCAGAGCGTCCACAAGGCATAGAGGTTTCGCAGGAAGCCAAGCCTATCGCTCGCAAAAAAGAGCAACACCAGAAACCCGACGACGAAGCTTCGCTGCGCGGAGATGAGACGAAAATACTCACTCGCGCTTTGTAGAAGGATTTTCAATTGGCTACGTGCCTCGAAGTGGGGCCGCACACCTTCATCCCAATACGTAGCGTCGTACCAGGGAGGATAGGTTCCCGCAATGGGTGTAGCGAATTCGTCCACGGGCGGAAAATCGCTGATCCGGCGCGTGGGGTGAACTGGCACACCTGCCCCGGCGATTTCGCCGTGCCAGTGGGGCAGACCCGCGAGGCCATTGACATAGTAGGCGTAGTTTAAACGGCCTGTATCGCCGAAGGTGAACTGATGTTTCGCGTTGGAGAGAAAGAAGAGCCAGGGCGAGCTCACCAAGAGAAAGATGACGAGGGCAAAGCCGGCGCGGAGAAGACGGCGCAGGCCGCGATTCCCTGCAAAAGAAACACAGAATAGAAAGACGAAGGCGATGGGAAACATGACCGCCTTGGCCAGATAAGCCAGGGCAAGGGTGACACCAAAGGCAGCATAGAGAAGCCAACCCACGTCGTTGTGCCGCATGCGAAAAAGAAGGGCTGTAGCCAGAAAAAACAAAGCGGAGACAAGCATGTCCGGCGTGTCCATGCCGACGCCGATGAGTTCGAGCTCACAGTAGGCAAACAAGGCATAGCCCCAGACGAACCACGCGGAGCTTTGCGTCGTGGCATCGGATTGGGAATTGGAATTCACGGCGCGCCATTTGGTCAATTCATCAAAGAAAAAGGCGAAGCAGCTCAGAGCGAAAAGATAGAGCACAATATTCACGGCGTGGAGGAGGGTACTTTCAAGGGAAAGTGGGATACGGGTGATACCGATGGCAGCAGCGAGGATCCAGGAGTACAGCGGGCTCCAATAAGCATTGATCGCGTTCGGCCAATCACGATGGAGATAGGCGTAGCTGATATCGAGATAGTTCAGGCCGTCGGGTTCGATGTAGAACCGATTGGCCCACGCCTGAAAAAAACCGGCGAGCGCAGCGGCAGACCAAAGCGCGGCTTTAAGTTTCCTATGCTTAAGCTTCATTGTGTCGCTGGGAGAATAAAACACTCCAGGTCACCTCCGAAATAGTCATTTAGCCACGAGAGTCGCGAAGAAGTCTGCGGGTTGTATTGTAGATACCATGGCCGGGCGTGGCCAAGACGGTCAATATGTTCAACCGCTTCTGAGCCAACCTAATCTCCTTCACTCTGACGACAGATTGCCAAAAGAAATGAAGATGGCCTTTTCTGGATTCATTTCGAGAGAACGTAGCGAGAGCGCAACTCGGCCTCGTTTTCGCGAATCCACTTGAAGATTCGCGTGAAGCCGGAACGCAAATCGGTTTTCGGTTTCCAGCCCAACTGCTGCGCGGCTTTGCGGTTATCGGTCCAGTACAGGACGATGTCACCCTGGCGTGCCTTGTCCGTTTGGGTGATGAGCGCCGTGCGTGAGGAAATCTCCTGCATGGCCGAGGCGGCTTCGCGGAGGGAGATCGAATTGGCAGGACCACCACCGAGGTTGAACACCTCGCCGCGGAACCGCGCGATCTGGTTGATCTGCAGATCCAGCAGTTCCAGCATGTCCTCCACAAACAGGACGTCGCGCACCTGCTTTCCTTGCCAGCCAAGGTAGGTCAACGGCAGCTGAAACCAATGCGCGATGGCCCACCAGACGACCCAGCCCTGATCCGTGTGCCCGAACTGTCCCGCACCCGAAATCACGCCGAAACGATTGACCACGATGGGCAGATCATAAGCTTGGGCATATTCCTGGCACGCGGCGTCCGCGATGAGTTTGCTGAGGCCGTAGATGCTGCGCTGGCCGCCATCGATCGAAAACTCTTCCGAAATTCCGTGGACGGGATGAAATCCGGCGGGGCGCTGCTCGACCGGGAGGCGATTCCAAGTGTCGAGATCGTATTCGAAACGCGTCGGAGTTTCTCGGCGCGGAAGCGCGTTCAGGCGATCGGCGCCGTACACCCGGTTCGAGCTCCAAAAGATCAGGGGAATGCGGCGCGAGCGGGCGTACTCGAGAATGTGGATGGCACCGAGCCCATTGTTGGCGATGTCGAAGAGCGGATTCGCATAACCGGTGACAACGGAAGGCTGCGCGCTGGTATCGCAAATCAGCTCAATTCCAGTGGGAAGATTCTCGAGGTCCTCCGGATTGCGCACATCGCCATGGAAAAAGGAGACGCCGTGGCGAAAGAGAACGGCGATATTTCGTTCGCTGCCGCGGCGAACGAGATTGTCCATGACGGAAACCTTGTGTCCCGCTTCACGGAAATGAAGAGCGACATGAGAACCGATAAAACCGCAACCACCGGTCACAAGTACGTGCAAGAAGTGCCTCTCCTCTCAGATTACCGCTTCGCGGAGCCCCTTTTCGCGCCCAGCCATAGACAAAAGTCCCGATAGGGGAAATAGGCCAGTATGAGAAAATCAAATGGCACGAGTTCCCAGCGGCGAGCCTCGATATCTTTACGCAGAGGACCCAGGAAATTGTAGCGGAAGTGAACAAAAATTGCGTGACCCAGGACGGACCGGATGCGGGGCCCACTGGCGTAGGCGTTGACGCCGAATCGCCACCAGCGCCAGTAGGTGTCGAGGATGGAGCGGGTCGAATCGTGTCGAAGATGTGTAGCGCGCGCAATTGGGGTGTAAAGAAGATGCCAGCCGCGAGCGCGCAGGCGCGCGGAAAGATCGGTGTCTTCCCCATTGGTGCGCATCCGCTCGTCGTAGCCGCCGGCTTCGAGCACCACCGACTTCCGGAAAAGGCTGTTGCAACCGAATAGAAATTTCGGATTTCGGACGGAAGAATCCCCCCACTCCTGGGGCATGTGTGCGCGCCGCCAACGGTCGGCAAGATTCACTTGCACGCCCTCGGTGAGTTTGCCTCCGACGCCCGCGACTTTCGGATCGGCCATCTCAGCAACAAGATTCGCTAACCATCCTGGTTCCGCAACGCAATCGGCATCGAGCGATGCAACAAACTCATTCCGCGCGGTCCGCACGCCGGTGTTTCGAGTTGCTCCTAAACCACGGTTGACATCGTGGCGAACGATTGTCACCTGGGGGTAGCGACCTGCAATCTCGATCGTGGCATCCCGGGATCCGTCGTCAATGACGAGTATTTCGTCTGCATCATAGGACTGGGCGAGGAGACTCTCAATCGCTCGTGCTAGGAATTCAGCGACATTATAGGCAGGAATGTAGACGGTGACAGTCCGCACGCCGATCCAGTCCATCCCTCTGATCCTATACGGTATCAAAGCTAGCTATGGGGCGTGCGGGAAATCATCCGTAGTCCAGATCCACTTCGAAGCTACAGCCAGGCCGGCCTCAGAGTTGATCTACTCGAGGTCAATCCCCTACAAAGTGTTGAGAGGAGTGATAGTTTCCTTTCGGTGGGCATTTGGTGCTGCGGATTCTCCCTTGACGAGAGACCCCGACACCTAGAACGACATGCGCAAGGCAATATTGCGCAGTGATGACACTTACTTTGGAATGCGCCGAGCTGAGAGAGAACCAAAAAGTGAGCTTGGGATGCCTCATGGGCGACGGAGCCCGGGTGAAGCCCCACTACTCTGCTATGGTGAACACCAAAGAACCGGACTCATTGTAAAGGACGATTTTCCTTAAGCTGTTGGAGGTCGCGGTTTTCAATCTGTTGCATAAGAGCTTTTCGGCGGTAGAGGTAGGCGTGGAGATCGGTGGTAAGCCGCCGGGGCACGACAAAAAACTGGTTGTGGATCATTTCCGAAAACGAAACGGGGCCGCGTGCCGGGATGAGACGCACACCCCACTGGAACATGAGGCCAGCGTTCCAGAGAACAAAGACGGCCAGGGCCGCGGAAGTGGCGGCGAGCGCGGCTTTAGGAGAACGGAACAATTGAGCGAAGCGATCGAGGAACACGCCGAGGCCGAGAATGAAGAGAGTGGTAAGCGAAACAAAAAAGCGATTGCCGTAGGACGAGATGCCCGCCCAATCCGGATAAAAGGAGATGAAAAGATAAAAGGCCACCAGGGCAGTGAAGAACGGGATGCCAACTTTGGGCATGCGAAACGTAAAGAACAGCAATCCGAGAATGGCGAATCCCAGGAGCGGAGTCCACGACAGGAGCCCGTGATTGGAGGAGAACAGGACACTGAAGAAGACCGGAGAGCGCCAGAGAAAATCGCGGATCGAGAGATAGCCCGTCTCGAAAGGTCCACCATACACAATCCAGCGCGAGACAAACGTAGGGATCATCATCACGCAGGCCACGAACCCAAAGAGGAGGTGGCGGGCTAAAAGTTCGAGGAAACTCGGGGAGGACGAGCGCCCGGTGCCGAGAACGTGTACATACTGCGGGCCTGCCTCGACGGCCAGCACACTGACGACCATAAGATTTGCATAATAAACGTCCAGCATCAGTCCTGCGATTGCACCCAAGAGCAGCCATTGCGAAAGGCTCCGGTGTTCTCGCGTGGCATCCCAATACCAGAGAAACAGAGCAACCATGAAAGCGGAGTGGGCATGCGACCAGGACGGATTGAAATACATGTAAATCGGGAGAGAGCTCGCCCACCAGATTGCAAGGGTTGCAACGAAGGAGCACGCTGGTCCGACGTATTTGCGCGCCAGGCGAAAGGAGAGCAACAGAGCAAGAAATCCATACAGGCCTGTCCCGAACGCCATGGCATAGCGATACGGAGCCGAGAAACCGTCGGCCGGGATCTTGGATCCCACTGCTCTCGCGAGCAGAACGCCGCTATGGGCTACCAAGAGGAAGGGAGACCAGAGCATCGCTGGTCCGACGGTAAAATGATTGTCGAGGTGGCCCGTTCGAGTGCGAAATTCCCCCTTGGGCTGGCCGTTCTCGTCACAGCGGACTTCCCGAAAACTCTCATTCGCCGATTGATAGTCGTACGTGAAATCCAGATTGTGCTCTATGAGCGGGGCGCGCGCGTATGCGTAGTAGCCGACGCCATCCCCGCGCACCCAAGGGTTCAGTAGGGGCAGAGTTAACAAGAAGATGATGAGCAGGATGCGTTCGAATCGGCGCTGCTGGTCTTGGAGTTGGGAATTCAAGTGAGAATCAACCCGCCCCGGAATACATCGACAGCAAATTTGACTGGCCGTCGCCACCCCGACATCCGAACGCAACGGCAAGGCAGACCAGGGCGCTCCTCATTCCAAGTGATTCTATATGAGAGTGCGAAACGAGGCGCGGAAATATATTTATCTTTTGTTAAGTAGCAAACTCAGGCGATTGCGCGCGTGGCCGTGGCGGCATCCGCCAGAAGCCCTTCCTTTTGCCGGTAGTAGGCAGACACCCGGTCAATGATTTCCGCCAGACTGGTCTGCGGCCGGAAGCCGGTCAGGGAATGAAGCTTATCGATGCACGGCACGCGGCGCATCATGTCTTCGAAGCCGGGCTCGTAGGCCTTGTCATATGGGACGAAGTGGATCGGCGAAGAACTGTTCGTGCGCTGTTTCACGATCTTCGCCAGGTTCTCGATGGACACCTCTTCGGTGTTGCCGATGTTGACGACTTCCCCGATCGCACGCTCGAGCGGAATCAGGCGAAGAAGAGCTTCGATGGTGTCGCGCACATCACAGAAGCAGCGCGATTGCGTGCCATCTCCGTACACCTCTATCGGGGCGTTATCCAGCGCCCGCTTCACGAAATTCGGCAACACCATGCCATAGCGGCCGGTCTGCCGGGGGCCGACGGTGTTGAAGAAGCGCACTACGATGACCGGTTGCTTTTTCTCCTTCCAATAGGCAAGCGCCAGGAATTCGTCGAGGGCCTTGGAAGCGGCATAACTCCAGCGCCCCTTGGTGGTGGGGCCAAGAACGAGGTCGGCGTCTTCACGGAAGGGCACCCGGCCGTTTTTGCCATAGACCTCGGAAGTAGAGGCAATCAAAAGGAGCTTCTTTTTCTTGCAGGCAGCTTCGAGGATGAGCTGCGTGCCGTTGACATTGGTTTCGATGGTACGGACAGGACTTTCCACGATGAGTTTCACGCCGACAGCAGCAGCGAGGTGAATGATGACATCCGCATCATCGACAAGTTCGGCGAGGAGTTGGCGGTTCTCGATGCCGTCGAGGTGGTACTCCAGGTGTTCGGAAACCTTCAGGTGCCGAATATTTTCCATGCCGCCGGTAGAAAGATTGTCCAGCAGCACGACGCGTTCGCCCTGCTCGAGCAGCCGTTCCGCCAGATGCGAGCCGATAAAACCAGCGCCGCCGGTAATGAGGTATCGCATGCAGCCTCCTCAGAGTTTCTCAGAATCGTCGCGGTCCGAAGAATGTACCTTGGCGTGTTCAGGGTACACTTCGCTGAGCGGATCCAGGGCTTCCTGGGGACCATAACCGTAAGAATAGGGGTAATACCGGTAAGAGTAGTAATAATCCGTAGTGCTGGTGTCGACCGCGTTGAGCACAACTCCGAGCAGGTGGCACTTGACGCTGGTGAGCAGGTCGCACGTACGCGTAAAGGCTTCCTTGGGAGTTTCTCCGCTTCGAACGACGAGGAGCACGCCATCGGCCTGCACAGAGAGAATGACCGCGTCAGTAGCGGCCATGATTGGCGGCGAGTCAATGACGATGAATTTATATTTGGTGCGCAACTCCGCGATGGCATCCGTGAGTCTGTGCGAGGCCAACAGATCTGCGGGATTCGGCGGCAGAGGCCCGGTAGGAACTACGGCGAGATCCGGGATCGCGGGATAAGGAATGGTGATCAGATCCAAAGAAGAGACACCGGCGAGATAAGAGCTCAATCCGCCGTACTTTCCCGTCCCTAGATTCAACATGCGTCCGATGCCCGGCTTGCGCAGGTCGCCATCGACAAGAACGGTTTTATCGCCCAGCTGGGCGAGGGTCACGGCCAGGTTGGCCGCGACGGTGGTTTTCCCCTCGCGTGGCAGCGCGCTGCTCACCAGGATGACCTGGGGAGGACGATCCGGCTGCGATAAGAGGAGAGCGGTACGCAGAGCGCGGAAACCCTCCGCTACATGCGATTTGGGCAAGTGCTGGGCGACGAGTTCAATGCGCTTGTCGTGGCCGTTCGAGGAAGCCCCCGTGAGGAAACCTGCTAGCTTCTTGGAGGAAGCGCCATCGCCGAAGGCGGGCACCACGGCAAGGGAAGGCAGGCGGCCCAGCGTTTCGACGTCATCAGGCGTCTTCACGGTGTTGTCGAGATACTCGCGGAGAAGCGCCAACCCGATTCCGCCGACAAGGCCAACAAGAAAGGCCAGGGCAATGTTGCGCGCTTTGGCGGGACGTGCGGGCGTGGAAGGGATCATGGCGGGATCGACGACGCGCACATTGGAAGAGCGCAAACCCGCGGAGATGCCGGCTTCCTTGAGCTTGGTCAGGAGCCCTTCATAGAGGGCTTTGTTGGCCTCGGCTTCGCGGCGGAGGATGTTGTACTGGACCATTTTTTCCGACATGACGTTGGTATCGGCTTTTTGCTGGTCCAGGGCCTTGCTGCGAAGCTCTTCCAATTGCAGGGCGGCTTTGTAGTCGTTCTCCAGCTCGACGATGACACTTTTGCTCTGACGGGTGATCTGCTCATCCACATCCTTGATCTGGGCCTGGATGCGCTGGACTTTGGGAAAGTTCGGGCCGTATTGGTTGACGGCGTCGGTGTATTGCATGGACAGATCAGAGCGTTTTCTCTGTAAGTCTTGAAGGACGGCGTTATTGCGTAACTGCGGAACGGCTTCGAGCTCACCGGCCTTGGCAAATTCATAAAGAGCTTGCTTCTTGATGCGGTCGCTCTGCGCGTCGGTGAATTCTTTGTTCACATCGCCGAGGCGCTGGGTGGTCATGGTCTGCTTGTCGTCGACGGTCCAGATCTGATTCTGGCGCTCGTACTCAATGCGCGCGTTTTCGGATTTTTCGACCTTGACCTTGAGTTCATCGAGCTGGCCGGCAAGCCAACGCGATGCCTGCGTGGTGGCTTCGTAGCTTCTGCGGTAATTCTGTTCGATGTAAGTCTCCAAATGAGCATTGACCATGCGCGCGGCAATTTGCGGGTCCGTGGACTCGAAACTTACATTCATCAAGCGGGTGTTGGGAATGCGCTTGACGCTGAGGCTACCGAGAAAAGCACCGACTTCCGGCGGGTATTTTTGGTTGGCGAGGCTCCCGGTGGCAATGGCTTCCGATGGTTCATTGTTGCTGGCGAACTCCGGATTAGAGGCGAGGCCGCTGTTGCGGATGGTCTGCAGGGCCAGGGTCTCGCTAGTAAGAATCTTGGATTGCGTATCAATGTAGTTATCCAGATCCATCATGTAGTCGTACGAATCAGCGCCCTGGAAGGGAAGAAGATTCGTATTCTCGCGGTCGATTTCGATTGTGGCGGTGGCGATATACACCGGGCGCATGCGGAAGGTGGCGATGCTTACGATGGTAACAACCGCGAACAGGAAGGAAAGGATCAGCCACTGATGCTTGCGCAGGATGAGGAGGTAGTCGTACAGATGCGGCTCGCGCGGGGAGAGATCCATGTGCGGAAACCGGGAAGCGGGGCTGAATAGTTCAACGGACCCATTCGATCCCGGGTCGCGCGGTATTATTTTTGATTCGTCGTTCATCCCAACTCTCTCATTGATAGGCGACCCGATAGATGGCCACAGCAGAACCGATGGCAACTCCCAGTGCCACAGCACTGAGCAGCACTTGTTTGGTCCGGCTATCCGGAATGTAGAGAATGTCACTGGCATGCATTTGCAGGTCTTCGGATTCGCGATGAATAACTTTCTTGAGGTCCACTTCCGTTTCCGTCTGTTTGCCCTGGTCGTCCTTGCGAATGATTACGGCGTGATCCATCTTGGCGATCTTCGAGAGACCCCCGGCGAGAGAAAGCACCTTAAGGGTGGTCAGCTGTGTGCGATCGTTGGCGACAACGAATCCACCGGGACGGTTCACCGCGCCGAGAACATAGACAATGCCGGCGTGCGGAACGGTGACCACATCGCCGCCCTGGAGGGGAATGTTGTTCCGGAGGTCACCCGCTTCCAGAAGCTCATTCAAGTTGATCGTAATTAGGTTCGAGGACGCCGAATTTTGTGCTGACGTCGGATTGCTCGCAGCCGGAGGAACCACTGCGTGCTGGGGTATCTCTGCCGCAGAAGGAAACACTGAGGAACTCGGCGCGGCGGTTTTCGGAGCTTCCCTGGCAGGAGCGGCGCCTGCAGACACATCGATTTCAGGAGGCTCGCCGGAGCCCGGAGCAGGTTTGTTGTCGGACGCTGCGGGTTCTGTGACTTCGATAAATGTTGCGGAATGCGGGCGGGAGACAATGACCGTATCGCCGGCATCGTTGGAGACGCCGCCAGCTTCGGCCAAGGCTTCGAGTAAGGTAGTGCTGCTTCCCGCTTCGTAGACCATCGGGTGCTGGACGGCCCCGACGATGGTGATGGGCCGACTCCGCTGCTCCTTCACCATGACGCTGACTTCCGGATGACTGACCAGGCCATTGGCTTCCAGAACCTCCGCAATCTTCTGCTCCGCCTGGAGTTCGGTAAGGCCCGCGACGCGGAGACGAATCGGCACGAGTGGAATGCCAATCGTGCCCGTTTGGCTTACGCGCAATTCGCGAGTCAGCTCTGGTACATCAAACACAGTGATGTCCAAAAGGTCGCCATTTCCAATAACGTATTCGTGGGGACCAGACTTCGCTCCCATCGCAAGATTACGTATACGATCGTTGGTCTGCTGCGGGGTTTCGAGGGCGGGGGAGTCCTGCGCAAAAACACGAGGAGCGAGCATGAGCATACCCGCCAGTATGAGTGAACACACCCACAATACGCGGTTCGCAACTCGCACTTCAACCATCAGGATGACTGACCCCCCTGTGGCATTATACCGTCTGTGGGCCGGGACATGCCTAGTGTTTTCGCATCAGACCGAGATGCTGAATCCCCTGCGTTTCGCCCGGGCGGACTGGGTTGAAGGCGGGCAGTGGCCAAATGCGCAGCCACAACAAATAGCAATGCGTTGGCTGGTATATGCAGGTTAAAGTCTACCAAACTATGTACGAGCAGCCCACAACATCCCACAAGGCCGGACAGGTTCAGGGACGCGCCGAAGGAACTGCCGAGTTCCGCCAATCCTTTTAGGGAATCGAGCAACAGTACGCCCAGAAACCAAGCACAGCACAGGCCACCCAGAACGCCCGTCTCCGCCAGCGCCTCTAGATAGTCGTTGTGAGTGTGGTTGACGATCTTGCCATCATAAAGCGAATCGTAGCGGGGAAAGACCATCTGGAGCGTACCGAGTCCCGTGCCGATGAGGGGGTGGTCGAGAAAGATTTGCCACGTATCCCGGCGCATGGCCGCGCGTTTTGCCTCGGTGACTTCCAGGGACTGGTAACCCGTGAAACGTTGCAGGACCTGATGAACACCAATCCAGGAGACCGCTAAAACGGCGCACAAGACTACCATCCCCCCCGCCAGGATGTTCTTGCTGCGGACGCGCCGCACCAACAGCAAGAGAAAGAGAATGACTATCTGGACGGCCAGGCTGATGATGCCGCCGCGAGAAGCCGACAGAAGCAGCGCCACGATGGGTACGAGCGCGAACAACGCCACCAGGAAGATCCGCTCTCGGCGGACCTTACCGAGGACCAAAGGCACCAGGGCAATGGGGATCAGGAGCTCTGCAAAGCCGGCGAAGTGATTGCGGTTTACGTAGGGACCAAACGGAAGCCCGCCATAGCGCACGACACGAAACCAGTAGATCTTGCCGTTAGATGTAAGGTGCTGGAGGATGGCGAAGATCGAGACGAAAAATCCCAAGGACATCAGAAACCACACCAGTCCACGGAAATGGTGGGAGCGGTAAAAGGCTTGCGTCAGTAGCAACAGCAGAGCCAGGTAGGCGGCCAGGAGCTGCAGCTCTAGGCGCGTGTGATAGAGGGACGCGGTGGTATGAAAAACCATCTGCGCGAAAACCAAAAGCGCCAGAGTGGCCAGAGGCAAGAACAAAGGGGAGAGCAGAACCTGCTCGGAACGCCGCCGGTATTGGCGGATGGCCCACAACACCAGAAGCCAGGCCAAGCTGATTTCGAGGACAGCCTCGGACCATTCCTCCACACAACCATAGGCAAGAACACTGAAAGCCAGAAGCGCACAGATGGCGATGCGAAAGAGTCTCATGGCTTACCAGGCTCCGAAGGTTGCGGCACGAGCGTGACGTCATCGACCCAGGCATTGCCGGAGATGCGCACGTCCGGATTGTCACTGGGATCCCGGCGCACACAGACCTGGACGCGGCGAGTCTCCGGGCCGGCCGACCACGGGAGGTCGACAGCGGTCCAGGGAGTTGTGCCATGGATCTCACGCGAGTCCAACGGAGCTGCGGCGTTCTTGCCCAGGTCGTGCAGACGGAAGAAGATGCCCTGATTGGTGGTGAGATCCTGTGTTTTGATCCAGCCGGTAAACAGGTAGTGGGTGCCCGGCTCGACCATCCCAAAGGTACAGGCGATATCAAAATTCGGGTTTTGCTGGCCGTCAAACGAAATCCGCAGCGACTGCACTCCCGAATGTTTCTGGGTAGTGTCAAAAGTAGTACGCACTCCTTGAACGATGGGTTGAAATTGCCAAACAAAGAAAACGTTAACGTTGCTGAGGCCGGATTCGAAACTCGGATCCCATATCACGGAACCTCGCGGCTGTAGGAGCGGCGGCAGATTCTGGGTAGCGATTCCCTGATCCCAAACGCGCCGTGCATCGGCGTTTTCGCCGGCGGCTAGGAGTGCATACACAAGTGTGTAAAAGTCGCGAATGTCGAGATGCGGTTGCAAGGTCAACAGTTGCGCCCAGACTTGCAGGGCCACGCCCAGTTGTCCGGCACTGCTGGCTTCGGCGATGACACCAATGTAGACGTCTGGCTGGGCGGGCAGAACCTTCTTGAGGATATCGTCAATGTTCGGGTCCGCCCGATAAACACGCGAGAAAGCCGCAGCGGCACGGTGAGGATCCGACTGCAACGCGTGATGCAGTTCCTCAAAAGCGTGCGGCAGATCACCCGTGCGCAAAAGGTAGTTTCCATAGCGCCAGGCAACCTCTGCGGAAGCAGGATAGCTTTCCTTGGCGTGCAGGTAGGCATCGCGCGCCGCTTCTATATTCCCATCCAATTCATAGGAGGTCGCGAGGTCCAGCCACGCTTCGGGGTAATGGGGATATAGAGCGATGGCGTGATGGAAAGCGTCCAAGGCGCGGTCGGGTTGCGGATCCTCGAGATTGAACTCTAGGTAGTAACCCAGGCGATACCAATACTCCGCATTGCGCGGCTCCAAACGCGCGGCCAATTCCAAGTCTTTTGCAGTTGTTCCGTCCCCCGCACCCGCGGCAATGGCCATGCGAAGGGCAAAAAAAGAGATAACGACAGCAACCACTAGGGCCGCAACAACGAGGAGGCCCCGCACTAGGGAATCGGAAAGACGAAGGATCATCTGAGGGTTACTGTGCCTAGTCGGGAAAGCAGATGCAAGAATAAATTGAAGGGAGGGAAGGAGGGAACCTGTTCCAGGATGGAACACCCCCTACTTTCCATAAGCGCTGGCCCCGCGGTCAATGCCAGATCACGGAACGTCCAGTCCCACTGGTCGGGGTGGTAGCCGATTCCGTTCCCCGGTAGAATGCTAGCGATCGGGCTAATGATCCAGCGAGTTTCGAGAACGTCATATTTGCGTTTTAGCGGAGGGCTAGGGTGAAGTTTTCTTTCTCGGATCGCGTCGAAGTGCCGAAGTATGTGCATGTCTGCTGTCTCGAAAAAGAATCCGTGCTCCTGAATCTGGAAGCGGAAATCTACTACGGCCTGGATGAGACCGGAACTCGCATGTGGCAACTGCTCACCACGGCACCGAACATTGACCATGCCTATGAGGAGCTGCTGGCCGAATTCGATGTCGAGGCGGAGCTCCTTCGTCAAAATCTTTCGGAACTCCTAGGGCAGCTGCTCGATAAGGGCTTGCTCCGAGTCTGTTTTGCTAATGTGGAAGCGGATCCGGCAATTTAGCGGGCTGGAGCGCCCGGCGCGGGGACTCTTCCTGCGCGCATCCGTCTTGTTGCCTCTGATTTCTATCAGCTTGCGATGGCGGGGATTTCGCAAAACCAAGGCATCACTCCAATATTTCCTTTCTGTTCCCTACGGATCGCAGAATCCTGACGCGCAGACACGCGCACATTTGACCGCGCAGATGGTGCGAGCCGTGGCGCAGAATGGAATCGGCGATCCTGCCTGCCTTGAGGTATCGCTGGCACTCTGGTGGCTGCTGGCACGGCAGGGCATTGCTTCCGAGTTGCGCGTGGGAATTCGCAAGGACGGAGAAAACTTTGAAGCACACGCCTGGGTCGAGTGCGGAGGAACCTCCTTGAACGAGCCGGAAACGGATCATCACCACTACGCGGCATTCGACGAGGCCCTCGCGTCGCTGCCATCCTTCCCCTCCAAGGAATGATTTCCGGAGAGGATAGGGTTGCTGGGGAGGACCCGTGAGGATAAAATACGACTCCCGCCTGGTAGCGATTCGAATTTCAACTCAAGTGGCAGGACAACACGCTTCTGGGATTCGAGGCACGGCCCTTTGGTGGCAAGGTGACTGATTGAGCGGAATTGCTGGCATTTTTCACCTCGACGGTGCGCCGATTGATCGGGCGTTGTTGCAGTCGCTCGTGGATTTTCTCTCCTACCGTGGCCCGGATGCGCGCGGGATCTGGATGGAGGGTTCGATTGGCCTAGGTCATGCGCTGCTGCGGACCACGCACGAATCGAGGAGCGAGCGGCAACCGTCGAGCCTGGACGGGCGGTGCTGGATTGTTGCCGACGCCCGGCTGGATTGCCGGGCGGAATTGATTGCGGAGTTGCAGCGAGCCAGGCGAGAGGTGCATGCGAACGCGCCTGACTGCGAACTGATTTTGCAGGCTTATGCCACCTGGGGCACGCCGTGCGTCGATCACCTGAGAGGGGATTTTTCATTTGCCGTGTGGGACGCGGGGCACAAGCAACTGTTTTGCGCACGTGATCATTTTGGCCTCAAGCCTTTCTACTACGCGCAAGTGGGAGAGCTTTTTCTATTCAGCAACACGTTGAACTGCATTCGATTGCACCCGCGCGTATCGGGCGGATTGAATGATGTGGCGATCGGGGATTTTCTGCTGTTCGGGTTGAACTACGATAACGCGACGACCAGCTTTCGCGACATCCAGCGGCTCCCGCCAGCGCATTCTCTGACTGTTTCGGTGCGGGGTGTACAGAGCAGGTGCTATTGGACGCCCCCGACGGACGGGCGGATACGCTATGCGAAGCCTGAGGAGTACGTGGAGAATTTCCAGTCGCTCCTTGAAAGGGCGGTGGCGGACCGTCTACGCACGGACCACGTCGGGATTCTGTTAAGCGGAGGACTGGATTCATCGTCGGTGGCGGCGGTGGCCAAGGAGGTCTCGGGGAAAAGTTCTACAGCCGTGGAGATTCGGGCTTACACCTACGTATATAATTCGCTGATCCCCGACCGGGAGGGGGATTACGCGCGCGCGGTGGGAGAGATTCTCCGCATTCCGGTCAGGTTCATGGCCTTGGATCAGGCCCGACTATTCGAACGCTACGACGATCCTGAGGTGGACCGGCCTGAGCCGGTCGATAATCCGTTCCTCGCTGTCATTTCTGACTCGTACCGCAACATTTCCGCGGACCGCCGTGTTCTACTGTCCGGGGAAGGGTGTGACAACCTAATGGACTTCCAGATGTGGCCCTATGCGGAAGATTTGCGGCGCAGAAGGGAATGGTGGCGACTCTTGACGGACGTGGCGAACTATCTATGGGTCCGGCCATTTCCCTGGCGCGGCATCCGCACCCGGGCCCTGCGACTGGCAGGAAAGGATCCCGATCAGCCCATCTATCCGGAATGGCTGGCTCCTGAATTCAGCCGTCGGGCGAATCTCCACCACCGATGGAAGGAACAGACCGAGCTATCAAAATCCTGGGTGGCGCATCCAATTCATCCTAGGGGACATGGATCGTTAGCGCTGCCGCAATGGACGAATCTGTTTGAGGTAGAAGACGCCGGCGCGACAGGCTATCCGGTGGAGACACGATATCCGTTTTTGGATTTGCGGATGGTGAATTTTCTGCTGGCGATCCCCCCTTTCCCCTGGTTCTTCAAGAAGACGCTCCTGCGCGAGGCGATGAAAGGACGGCTGCCGGAGCGAGTACGGACACGGCCGAAGACACCGCAGCAAGGCGATCCTGTGTCTGCACAACTGAGATTGACGGGAGCTGACTTATTGAAGGAGATGCCCTGGAGCACGGGCTTGGATCGGTACATTGCGCGTTCGGCGTTGGAGGCACCACATGGTAAGATGAACCAAGAGCAACTGAGTGTGAGTTTGCGGCCCTACTGCCTCAATATTTGGTTGCAGGCAAGGCCAAGAGTTCGATATAAATTCTCGGCAGAGAGTCGTAATGACTAAACCGATCAAACGGGAACCGAAAAAGCCGTATACGAAGCCCACCTTCATCGTTTACGGGACGGTGCAGGAACTCAGGCGGCAAGCTGGGGCCAACGGTAGGGGAGATTGCAAGAGGTGAACTGCCAGCCAAAGCTTCCGCTTCTCGATACATGCAAGATACAGACTTAACACGATAGGGGTAAAGCCTCTCGAGTAAATCCCCCGAGCAACGATTGTCAAGATGACTCAAGAAGAACGCAGCATAAGTTCAACGCCCTGTTGCCGTAATATTTGGTTGCAGCCGGGGAGGGCAGTTCGATATAACCTACGGGGGGGAGACTGGTAATGGCTAAGCCTGTCAAACGGAAACCCAAGAAACCGTATGTAAAGCCGGCGTTAACCGTTCACGGGACGGTTCATGCGCTCACGCAAAGCCAAGGACAACATGGCCAGCGAGATGGGGGGCCCGCACGCACACCGAGGACGCACGTCTAGCGCTGAATTGAGGCCAGAAAACGAGATCGATCGAGCAAACCAAAACGCATTTTGAGGATGAGGCTGGACCGACTAAATCACAATAAATTCCCAAGATTCTGTTCTTCTGCTACCTAAAAAGAAGTGGCTTGCACTCACACCGTATTTGACCTAACAATTCGCTCCAATTTGCCTGTTCCGGGGCTGGCTCCACTCGAGGATTCCGGCAAGATTGCGGACCTCAGAATGCACCTTGGATTTTCTCCTTATTCTGATAATGGAATGGCTCGCAACGCGGAGGAGCTCACCTACCAGAGCGCTTACACGGATGATTCCGGCAGCCCGGCACTGCGAATTTGGAGGTCTGCCGACGGCCTGTACTTGCGTCTGGCCTATTATGACGGAATGCAGTTTTGGCTGGAGCGCACGGGAAAGGAGATTTGGGCAATCTGGCCGGAGGCATCGACGCTCGAAGATGCCAGCGCATATATCCTCGGACCCGTCTTGGGTGTAGTGCTGCGGTTGCGCGGGGTGACCTGCCTTCATGCGAGTGCCGTGGCCTTGGATGGTCAGGCTGTAGCCTTCGTGGGAGCGGAAGGAGCGGGGAAGTCCACAACCGCGGCGGCTTTCGCGCGGGAAGGGCACAGTGTACTTTCCGATGACGTCGTAGCGCTCACGGAGGATGAATTGGGATTTCTTGTAGTGCCTGCTTACCCTCATCTTTGTCTCTGGCCAGATTCGGTGGCCACGTTGTACGGTTCTGCGAACGCGCTCCCGCACTTCAGCACCGGATGGGAGAAGCATCGTCTGTCTCTAGGAGACGGCAAAACACGGTTTGAGAAACAACCGTTGCCACTGGGCGCGATCTACTTCCTGGGCCAGCGACGTTCTGATCGGGCGCCTTTCGTGGAGGTGATCCGGCCACAAGCTGCGCTCCTGTCGCTCGTGGCGGACACGTTCGCCAACAAGATCCTCGACCGGGAGTTGCGGGCGCGGGAGTTTGAAGTATTAGGTCGGCTGGTTAGGACGGTTCCGGTTCAGCGCGTCATTCCTCACAGCGAAGCGTCCCGGGTCCGTGATCTTTGCCGGGTCATCCGCGAAGATTTTGCATCGCTGCAGGCATCGATGCGAACCCGTCTTTGATTGTCGAAACTAATACCAAATCTGCGTTCAAGTTGCGCGGATTATCTGGTAGCATACAGTCCAATTCCAGGTTCGGAATGGTTGTACCATTTTGGGGCACTATGTTACTTGTGCACGGCATGCTTGCTCCCTCTCCCAGTAATTCAAATGTGTGTGGTCCAAAGGGCGGTACTCTGTTCCAAGTTGGGAAGATGGAAGAGTGGCTTGGTGGTGATTCAATTCTGAGAACAAGGTGCGGTGACGGCGAAGAGGAATTCCAGGTTCTAGGAGGATCCTTGCCATGAAGACGCGGGATGCTTGGGGAAGTGCGGCGAAGTCTATAGGCGTGGCCACAGTGGTTTGTGGTGGCCTGCTCCTGACCATTCTGCTAGGAGCGGAAAAGCACATTGTTCCTGGCAAGGCCAGAAGCGCGACGGCGGCAGCAAGCGAGCTCGCAAAGTCTGGAGCTGTGAGGGAAAGTCCCCGCTGGGCGGAAGCTTACGGCAAGCTGCCGCTGAGCTTTGAAGAAAACCAGGGACAGACGGCGCGCGAAGTGCGCTATGTCTCTTACGGAAGCGGCTACCAGCTTTTCCTGACACCGCAAGAGGCGGTTCTGGCACTTCGCCCCAAACAGCAGTACGACCTCTCGCCACGTCACCGCACGGCATCGATTCGAGCCATGCGGAAGGCAAACAAAGCGGGACCGATCACCACCGTGCGCATGCAACTGGAAGGAGCAAATCCGCATCCGGATATCGCTGGAATGGAACGCCTGCCAACCCGAGTGAATTATTTCATTGGGAATGATCCAAAGAAATGGCACACCGACGTGCCCGCGTTTGCCCGCGTGAAGTATGCACAAGTGTATCCGGGAGTGGATCTGGTTTTTTACGGCAATCAGCGGCGGCTCGAATATGACTTCATCGTCGCGCCGGGAGCCGACCCGAAAGCCATCCAACTGAAAATCAATGGCGCGCATGAAATGCGCATCAATTCGCATGGCGATTTAGTTCTGAGCGTTGCCGGTGGCGAACTAGAGCTTCAAAAACCCCTCATCTACCAGAAGGTGAGAGGCGAAAGACGCGAGGTCGCCGGGAATTACGCCATCGATGGTCTTCACCGTGTGACCTTCTCGGTCCCCAGCTATGACCGCAGCGCGCCGCTGATTCTTGACCCAGTGCTCAGCTATGCGACTTACCTCGGCGGAACGGCAGGCGATTATGGCTACGCGATTGCGGTGGATGGTTCGGGGGACGCCTTTATAGCGGGTCAGACGATGTCCACGGACTTTCCTGCTGGAGCCAAAGGGGCCGTGATTGCAGCTCCCGCGGTCAATTTAGGAGCCTCCTTCGTCGCGGAGTTGGACCCCACGGGAGCGGACCTGCTCTACTCGACCTACTTGGCTGGTTCGACAACGAATGAAGGCGACAGCGCCTTCGGAGTTGCGGTGGATTCCTCCGGGAAAGTTTACGTCACGGGACTCACGTTTGCGACCGACTTTCCGACGACATCGGCGAACGCCTTCAACCCCGGCCCACTTACGGCCAATGCCAATGGCACGGTATATCTGACCAAACTCGACCCCACGGTGAGCGGACAGAGCTCCCTGATCTATTCCACGTATATCGCGGGAACTGGCGGTGAATTCCCGAATGGCGTTGCGGCGGACGCAGCCGGTAATGCGTATGTCGTCGGACTGACGGATTCAACAGATTTCCCTACCGCGAATCCCTTGCAGAGTGCCCCGAGCAATGCCGTGGGAACTGCTTTTCTCACGAGAATTGACACCGCCAAAGTAGGGGCGGCGTCGCTGATTTTCTCCACATATTTTGGTGGAAATGGCGTCAATGAGGGCAACTTTATAGACTATGGCGATATAGCATGGGGTGTCGCCACCGATTCTTCTCAGCATGCCTACCTGGCGGGCGCTACCAGTTCGACGAATTCGCCTGCTACCTTCATCACGAGTGCTACCGCCTATCAGTCGGCCCCTCCTGCAGGGAATACGCAATCGAGTGCATTCGTCTCCAACATTGATACGACAGCCGGCTCGCTGGTTTATTCGACCTATCTGGCGGGTTCAACCGCGGATCAAGGCTTTGCCATCGCGCTGGGACCCAGTAATGTCGCGTACGTTACGGGCAGCACGGACTCGATCGACTTCCCCGTCGTCCCAAATCCCGGGGCGTTCAGCACGACGGGGGCAGCGTCAGGGAAAGCTTTTGTGACCCTGGTCGTGGTGGATGGCACGAAGTCCGGGGCGACTTCCGTGCCATACTCAACGTATCTGGGAGGCACGGGAGGAGACGATGGCTATGCCATCAAGGCGGATGCTTCTGGAAATGCCTACGTGGCAGGGACGACCGCTTCATCAGATTTTCCCCTGACGCCGGGCCCGCTGCAAGCGACGCTGCTTGATTCTAAGGGCGACGCGTTCCTCGCCAAATTGAATCCCGCCGGGGAAGGCACAAGCGACCTCCTCTACGCGACTTTTTATGGGGGAAGCGGCGATGGGACCGACGCGGATCAGGGGTTTGGGATAGCGATCGATTCCGCGAATCCTCCGAACGCTTACATTACGGGCGAGACGTTCTCAACCAATCTGCCCGTCCTCTCCGCGCTCCCGACAGGCGGAAGCCTGCAAGGACCTTCCGACGGCTACGTAGCCAAGCTGGCGCTGATACCGACCCTGACCGTGGCGCCGTCGCCATTTAGTTTTGGAATTCAGCCGGTGGGCGCGACGACTCTCCCGCAGGCGTTCCTCGTGACAAATAACACGGCTTCTACGGCCACATTCAACAGCATTGTTGTTACTGGGGTATCGCCCGCGGCCAACACCGATTTCGCACTTTCTTCCGACGGGTGCAGTCCGAGCGGCGATGCGGCCGGGCTTCAATGTACGGTCACCGTGACGTTTACTCCCTCGGTGGCGGCCGCCGAGTCTGCCACACTGGTGATCACCTCTGTGGTTACGAATGGCGGCCAGGCCAGCACGGATGTGTTTGACGTGAATCTGAGCGGCACGGGATCGGCCACCGCACCGGGCGTTGGATTCGATCATACGAGTGTGCCTTTCGGCGACCAGATGCTTACCACGACCAGCGCCGCGATACCCGTGAAGCTTACCGACACCGGCAACGGCCCCTTGACGATCTTCTCCATTGCGGCTTCCGGCGATTTCGCTCAGACGAATACTTGCCCGATGAGCCCTGCAACCCTGGCGGCAGCGGGATTCTGCACGATCAACGTGACATTTGCACCGACCGTGGTCGGCGCACGTACGGGAACGCTGACGGTCACGGACAATGCCGGCGGGAGCCCGCACTCGATTCCGCTGACAGGAACCGGGTGGGATTTCCAGGTTACGGCTCCACCGACAGAAACCGGCAAAAGCCCGCTTACCTTCGACGCCACTATGACGCCGCTCGGTGGGTTTAATCAAAGTGTGGCGTTTACTTGCACGGGAGCGCCCACGGGCTCGACCTGCACCATTGCAACACCGATTACAGCTGCTGACGGAAAGACCGCACAGCCGGTGCAAGTGACGCTGACGAGAACGAGTAGCACTCTGCTTCCGCCACCACCGCCGACGCGCACTCCGCCGATTTCCATACCCCAGATCGTGTCCCTGATTCTCGCGTTGCTGTTGCTCTTCCTGCTGCCGAAAGCCAAGGGGCTTCGCGTGCGGCTCGGGTTGGCAACAGCCGTGGTGCTTCTCATGGCCTTGGCCGGCTGCGGTGCAAAACCGCCGCTTACGGGAAATCTGACGATCACCGGAACATCCACCGGTTCGGCGGGCAGTGTCAGCCACTCGGCCACGGTGGCAGTGACGCTCCATTAAGAGTCGAAAACAGAGAAAAAGATCACGCGCGTTGCTCGTGGCAGCGCGCGCGATCTTGCTTGTAGAGCACCAAACGGATTGACTCGAATCCTCTGCAAGCATGCTAAGAACACCAAGGTGGCACGCTCAGGATTTGCGCCCGCGGCCGTACTTGCGGGCAAGGCGAAAGGGACGCCGCAGCGCGTCGAGGAAGCCGTGCCGTTTTTCTGTAGCGCCTGGTTCCCAATCTTCCTCGGTGGGAGTAAGAGAAAGTCTGAGCAGATAGGCCGGAGCTGAGACCCCCCCGCCGCGCATGCGCAGGCGAAACGCTGCGCGTTGGAACAGGCCCGGGGGCGCATAACCCGCCGCAGGCAGCCAGCAAAGAATTGCCGCGACGAGTTTCGCCGCCACGGCATCCTGTCGCACGGGCGCGGAAATATCTTCGGGGAGATGTGCGTGCAGCACATCTGCAGCGAGGCGCAACCCTGTGTGCAGCAGATGCTCCGCTCGCACCGCCCTTGCTGACGCCGATGCACGCGCCCAATCGATGCCCGTTTGCCGCGTAACCAGCGCGGCGACATCCGCAATCCAGATCAGTCGCTCCCAGAGATGTTTTGCGCCGTGAATGCAGATCAGGACGAGCTCGTCTTCCACCGAAAGGGCCGGGGCCTCGTAGCCATCGAGGCACACGCGAATCTGGCGCGCGAAGAAATCTTCGATGGGGAGGCGGCGAGGGAAATAGCGCAGCGTGAAGTCGTTGTGCAGTTCGACGATCAGCTTTGCATCCGGCTTGGAGAAAAGATACTGGCCGGGAATTTTGCCGGCGTCGATGGCGCGGAGGGGAACGGCGGCCTGGTAACCGGTGGCCTGCAGCGACTCCGTGGCGCGGCGGATGTCGCGCTGACGGACGAGCAAGTCCAGATCGCCGTAGCTGCGCATCGTAGGATCACCGTAGGCCTGCATGGCCAGCACGGGGCCCTTGACGACGAGCGCGGGAATGTCTTTGGCCGCAAAGAGCTCCAAGAGGCGAAACAGCTCAGCGGTCATTCGCAGCGTGGAGAAAACCTGCGCGCGGTGGCGTTCAAGCAGCGTCCGCCTGATCTTCGCGGGGACAAGATTCTCGTCAAGCTCATGCAGACGCTTTGCGAGATGCGCAAGGACCCCGTGTTCCTCCGCGAGGATGAGCAACCGGGACCAATCCGCGGAGCCAGCCAATTCCTCGAGCCGCCGGGCATCGGATGCGGGAGAGGCGCACTCGAGCAGTACCGCCCATTCCCTGCGGAAGGAAGGCAAATCGGATAGGCCTGGCAGCGGCAAGGAGTGTTCCTTGGTAATCCAACTTTAGTGTACGCGATGGGACGGTCAGTGTTGGCCAAGAAAGTGAGATTACCGCGAGGATTTCAAAACGGCAGGAGGAAAGCGGGGCTAAGGACTAACGCAAGCCATACAGTGCGCAGCGCTGTCTGTGGTCTGGCCAAATCGCGCACGAATCCGGGCGTCGTCACACGGGGTCAGGATTTCCGCCCGACAGAAAGTCCGGGGTTCCGGCTGAAATGGATATGCCTCGCCAATGGCCCCCCTAGAATTCGGACTTTCTACCTCATAGGTAGGCGAACTCGCCGATGATCTGGCGGCAAGCCTACCCTGATTCAGGGTTGAGACCATACGTGTATAGAGGAAACGGACACAGATGAACAACCAAGAGGCAAGTGAGATGGCCGCGGGGGAGTTTTGGCTCCCTGCGAACGAATCCCAGAACCCCCCCGAAGAGGCCGCAGCGCTTGGGCCCCCTGAGGAAGAACCCCAGAACCCCCTGCAAGAGGCCGCGGCGCTCGGGCCCCCTGAGGAAGAACCCCAGAACCCCCTGCAAGAGGCCGCGGCGCTCGGGCCCCCTGAGGAAGAACCC
>Ga0181518_10000357_pt1 | contig 51531 bp, 48 predicted proteins | sample PEATcosm2014_Bin_28_FD_119751 | JGI IMG/M metagenome (GOLD analysis project Ga0181518, IMG submission 119751) | Peatland microbial communities from MTU Mesocosm Facility, Houghton, MI, USA - PEATcosm2014_Bin01_60_metaG | ecosystem: Environmental > Terrestrial > Soil > Wetlands > Peat | place...
CCTCCTGGCGGTCGAGCCTTCGGCCTGTCCCAGCCTGACCAAGGGCACCTTCACTTACGACTTCGGCGACACCGCCAAGCTGACGCCGCTCATCAAGATGTTCACGCTGGGGCACGATTTCGTGCCACCCGGCATCCACGCCGGCGGCCTGCGCTATCACGGCGCCTCGCCGCTGCTCAGCCACCTGTTGAAGCTCGGCTACATCGAAGCCCGGGCTTACTTGCAGCTACCCGTGTTCGAGGCGGCCATCCAGTTCACGCGCACCGAAGGGATTCTGCCGGCGCCGGAATCGGCGCACGCCATTCGCGCCGCGGTGGACGAAGCCCTGGCCGCACGCGAAGAAGGCAAAGCCAAAGTGATTCTGTTCAATCTCAGCGGCCACGGCCATTTCGACCTGGCGGCCTACGAGAACTACCTCACGGGAAAGTTGCAGGATTACGAGTATCCGGGGCGGGACGTGGAGAGAGCGCTGGCGGCGCTGTAGGGGAAGGGCTACTGTCCAAAGGCAGATCTCAACGTGCAGGGGCCGCCTGAGAGTTTCAGGGGGCAACGCAGGAGATTTCAGGCGGCGGATCACAACTGCCACACGTCAGCAACGGGCGTGATATGCCAAGTGGTGCCAGTTGCGGCCGACCGAAGAGGAGCCGCAGACGGACCAGGAAAAAAAACGGCGGAGGCGATCCGCCAGGAAGTCGCGCGCGAAATAGACCAACTCTTGCGCGTCATTTTCAGTGGACGGCGCAAGGCCGGCCGTCTCGATCTGGAAGCCGTTGAGATGGCGGTGCGCTCAGCCATGCACCGTGCGGGCGCAGCCGCCTTGACCGAACTGCTGCGCTTCCCCGCGCCGGCCAACTAAAAACGCGCTGTGGCTTGCCAGTGCGGCCAGCCAGCTCGGTACCGTGAACTGCGCGCGAAACCCCTACTGACCGCCGTGGGTCAGGTGCAGGTTTCGCGTCCCTACTATCTGTGTGCGCGTTGTCACGCCGGTCAATTCCCCTCGGAACCGCGCTGCATTTGGCCGTCATCGACACCTCCCCCGGCCGCCTGCATGCCACCTTCCGATCCCCGCTAAACTGGTTGTATACCGCGTCCAACTTTTTGGGGGCGCAGTGCGTCTTCTCACAAGGAGCCAGATTTGATCTTTCGGGCGGTTGAAGATGCCGACCTGATTCAGCAGGCTGCCCGGGGCGGCGTGGAGGCTTACAACCTCCTCGTGTCCCGGTGGGAGAAACGTGTGTACAACTACCTCCTGCGCATCACCGGCAACCGTGAAGACGCTCTGGACTTGACGCAGGACGTTTTTTTGAAAGCTTATCAGAACCTTCGCAAGCTCGACCAGCCAGGGCGGTTCGCACCGTGGCTCTACCGCATCGCGCATAACGAGGCCTACTCGATGTTCCGGAAACGCAGGCCCGAAACCGATGTGGAAGAAGTGCAGCCGGAGGCCACCGGAACCGGAATCACAGTGGGCGGAAGCCCGGTCTTCCCTATCGAGTTGAGCCTGGCCGTCGCGAGCGCGCTGGAACGGCTGTCGCCGGAACAGCGCGAGTCGGTGGTGCTCAAGATCTACCAGGGATTCAAGTTCGAAGAGATGGCCGAAATCCTGTCCTGTCCGGTTTCCACCATCAAGTCCCGTCTGTATACGGCCCTCGAACTCCTCAAAATGGAACTGGCTCCGATTAAGACACGAGGTGTCTCATGAGTTGCTCACCGTTCGATTTGAGGGATTACTTCCTCAAGGAGCTGCCCGAATCCGAGCAGCGCCAGGTGGAAGCCCACGTCAGGAACTGCCAGCCGTGCTTCGAAGAACTGGACCGGTTGCGGGTCACGGAGGCCGCCTTGTTTGCGCTGCGCGAAGAAGAGATTCCGCAGCGCATCGGTTTCGTCTCCGACAAAATTTTCGAACCGTCGCCCTGGCGGCGCTGGTGGGCCGCGTTGTGGGGATCCACCGCGCGGCTGGCCTTCGCCTCGGCGGCCATGCTTTCCATCGCGATTCTGGTCGCCGCGTTGCGCCCGGCGGGGCAGATCGCCCTTCGGCCCGGCGCTTCGCAGGTAGTGAAGGCCATCTCCGACACTGAAATCCAAACCCGCATCGATACTGCGGTCGCCAAAGCGGTGGCCCAGGTGGATGCCCGTCAGACCGAAAAGACCAAACAACTGCTGGCCGATCTCGACAGCGCCCGCCAGCGCCTCCTGCTGGCAGCCGAGGAATGGGATTATTCCCAGCGGCGCGCCAACGCGATCAGGATATCCGCCAGTAATTACGGTCCGCCGCGCGCGGACAACGGAGAATTGAAATGAAGTACGCAGCCGTTTTGTTGACACTGTCCCTGGCTCTGGCGTGGGCCCAGCTTCCCAGGCCACAGGCCGCAGCACGGGCCGCAGCGCCGCCGGCGGGGGTAACCCCCACGGATAAGCCCCGCGTACCCCGGCAGGCTCTGGCCGATGTCGAAAAACGCCTCGACACCAAGCTCGCCAGTCTGGGAGGCGTGAACGATCCCATCGACCTGTTGGGCGCCGCGCGCGGCATCTATCTCGACGGTTACGGCGCGGTCTTTACGGCTGAAGCCAGCCTCATCGTCACTCCCAACATCAACCCCTTCCGTCCGGTGATGACCGAACCGGAGAAAGAAAAAGTGCGCCAGCGAAAACTGGACCGGCTGCCGATGCTGAAGCAGTTGATGCGCGACATGTGGCGGGACTCGGCCACGTCGCTCACGGCCATCCCGGACGATCAGCAGGTGGTGATCGCAGTCCGCCTGCTGTACCTTCCCTGGGAAGACACGCGGGGGCTGCCGGGTGAGATCGTGATGAGGGGCGACCGCCGGGCTGCCGTCACCGGAGCGGTCCAGGTGGAAGAGCAATAAGTGATTCCCACGCTTCCCTCCGATTCCGAGAATGAGTCCGCCGCGGCGGTCTCCGGGGCGACCCCTGGGCCCGGCCCTCGCTCGATGCGCCTGGGCGAAATCCTGGTGGATCGCAAAAAGATCGAGGCCGAAGACCTGGAGCGCGCCCTGGAAATCCAAAAAGAGCGGGGCGACAAGCTGGGCAAGATTCTGGTCGATATGGGCCTCATCGCCCAGCGCGACGTGCTGGCGGCGCTTTCCGATCAGCTCGGCGTGCCGGTGGTGGCGCTGGACAACCCCCCGCCGTCGGCACCCGAGATCGACGGCCTTTCGCACCGTTTCCTGCGGCAGTGCCGGGCCTTCCCGGTGGCGCTGGTCGATTCCACGCTGACCATCGCCATGGCCGACCCGCTGGACTTCGAAACCATCGCCGCCGTGCGCGCCTTCTCCGGGCTGCAAATCCAGACGGTGCTGGCCGCGGAGCAGGAAATCCTGGACGCCATCGAGAAGCACTACGGAGAAGGCGAGCGGCACGCGCAGTTGGGCGAAGGCGAAGACGAGCAGGCCATGGCGGACCTGGAACACCTGCGCGATATGGCCAGCGAAGCGCCGGTCATCCGCCTGGTCAACGCCATGATCACGGACGCCCTTGAAAAGCGCTCGAGCGATATTCACATCGAGCCGTTCGAGAAGGAATTCCGCGTACGCTTCCGGGTGGATGGCGTGCTGTTCAACCAGGAACCGCCGCCGCGCGAGCTGAAGGCCGCCATTATTTCGCGCCTCAAGCTGATGGCCAAGCTCAACATCGCCGAGCGCCGCCTGCCGCAGGACGGGCGCATCAAGATCAAGGTCGTGGGCCGCGAAGTGGATCTGCGCGTCTCCACCTTGCCCACGCTGTACGGCGAGAGCGTAGTCATGCGCCTGCTGGACCGCTCGGCCGGCGATTTCTACGACCTTCACCGCCTGGGCTTCGACAACCGCATGCTGGCGCGCATGGAGCATTTCACCAGCCTGCCCCACGGCATCTTCCTGGTCACCGGGCCCACCGGCAGCGGCAAATCCACCACCCTCTATTCGGCGCTGAAACGCATCAACCTTCCCGACAAGAAGATCATCACCATCGAAGATCCGGTGGAGTATCAAATGGACGGGATCAACCAGATCCACGTCAACCCGCAGATCGGCTTGACCTTCGCCGCGGGCCTGCGCCACATCGTGCGCCAGGACCCGGACGTCATCATGGTGGGTGAAATCCGCGACCGCGAAACCGCCGATATCGCCATCCGCGCCGCGCTCACCGGCCACCTGGTTTTTTCCACGCTCCACACCAACGACGCTCCCAGCGCCATCACGCGTCTCACCGACATGGGCGTGGAGAACTACTTGATTACTTCGTCGCTGGTGGCGGTGCTGGCGCAGCGCCTGGTGCGGGTGATCTGCCCGCACTGCAAAGTGCCGGCGGGTCCGGCCATGTCGCCGGAAGGCGAAACGGTCGAGACGTTCCGCGGCGCCGGATGCCCCGAGTGCAACGGCACGGGCTACAGCGGGCGCATGGGCATTTTCGAGATGATGGATGTGGACGATGAAATCCGCAAGCTCATCATGAACAACGAAGACGCCTCCGTGCTCACCAGGGCCGCGCGCCGCCACGGCATGCGCAACCTGCGCGAAGACGGCTGGAAGAAGATCCGCGAGGGCGTCACCACGGTGCAGGAAGCCATGCGCGTGACGCAGGAATTCTGATGGCGACGTTCTTCTTCAGGGCGGTGGCTTCGGATGGCAAGGTCCGCAGCGGCAGGCTCACGGGCGACAACGAGAAACTCATTGCCCGCGAACTGCGCAAGCAGGGGCTCACTCCGGTTTACGTGGGAGTGGCTCCCAAGGGAACGTCTTTCGAGATCAAACTGCCCTCATTCGGCAAGGGCCGGCGCGACGTTCTGTTCTTCACCCAGGAGCTGGCCACGCTGCTCACCGCGGGGGTTCCACTGGACCGCGCTCTTTCCATCACTGGCGAGTTAACCGAGAAGGCCGCCTTCCGCTTTGTCGTGCTGGACGTGCTGCGCGTGCTCAAGGGCGGCAAGTCCCTGGCCGACAGCCTGGCCACTCATCCGGACCACTTCTCGGACCTCTACATCAACATGGTGCGGGCGGGCGAAGCCTCCGGCGCACTGGCCCCAATTTTCGAGCGGCTGGCCGAGTTCGAGCGCTCGCGCGACGATCTGCGCAACTACATCGTCTCCTCGATGATTTACCCGGCGCTGCTGGCCATGGTGGGGCTCAGCTCGATTTTGGTTCTGCTCACCTTCGTGGTGCCGCGTTTCGCCGCGGTCTTCGCCGATTCCCACTTGAAGATCCCCGTGCCCACTAAAATGATGCTCGAGGCCAGCGCGTTTATTCAGGCATACTGGTGGATCGGCGTGGCCGCCCTGGTGGCATCCATCGTCCTCTGGACCACGTACACCCGCACCGCCGCCGGCCGCCTGTGGTGGGATGGGGCGCGCCTCAAGATTCCCATGCTGGGCGAGACCCTCCTCAAGGCCGAGACCGCGCGGTTCGCGCGCGCCATGGCGACCCTGGTGGCCAACACCGTGCCGCTGGTGCAATCCATCGCCATCGCCGCCGCCACCCTGAACAATAAGATTATTTCCGGGGCGCTGGAGGGCGTGGCCCAGGGCGTCAAGCGCGGCGAGGGAATCGCCGTCCCGGTCCGCAAGTCCGGGGTCTTCCCTCCGCTGGCGTCGCACCTGCTGACGGTTGGGGAAGAGACCGGCCGGCTGGACCAGATGTTCGCCCGGATGGCGGATATATACGAAAATGATACTCGGGCCTCCATCAAGCGTTTCACCGCGATCTTCGAGCCGCTCGTGATCCTGGTGATGGGCGTGATGGTAGGAGCCCTGATTTTGAGTATGCTGCTCGCGATTACCAGCATCAACGACGTGGCGGTGTAACCATGTTCCAACGAAAACGAAGAAACGGGAAACGCGGTCAGGCGGGCATCACCCTGATCGAAATGCTCGTGGTGATGACCATTATCGCGCTGTTTGCGGCGCTGGTCGGACCCTCAATTCTGAAGCACGGCGACACGGCCCGAATCACCGCGGCGCGCGCCCAGATCTACAACTTCATGACCGCGCTGGGCGCTTACAAACTGGACACCGGCACGTTCCCCACCACCGAGCAGGGCCTGCTGGCGCTGCGCGTAAGGCCGCCGGATACGAACCAGTGGGCCGGACCGTACATGCCCCAGGAGATCCCCAAAGATCCGTGGGGCCACGATTACGTGTACAAGTATCCGGGCGAGCACGGCGACGAGCCGGACATCGTCTGCCTGGGCGCCGACGGACAGCCCGGCGGCGAAGGGTTGAATGCCGACATTGTCAGTTGGAAGAGCCAGTAAAGCCCGGGGCGTCACCCTGGTCGAGATGATGATTGTGGTGGCGATCGTCGGGCTGATTGCGGGCATCTCCTTTCCCGCGATTTCGGCCGGCCTGGACAGCGTGCGCCTGGCCTCCGCCACCGATTCGCTGGCCAGCTTCCTCAACGCCGCGGTGAATCGGGCCGAGCGCCGCCAGCAGGCCCTGGAGCTGATTATTTCCCCCAAGGACAACCTCCTCACGCTGTACTCCAACGAGCCGGGATTCACGCGCGAGCTGAAGCTCCCGCAGGGCATCGCGATCGAAGCCGTGCTGCCGCCAAATCCGGACGATCCCCAAGCCGCGCGCCGCCTCATTCTGATGCCGGGCGCCACGGTCCCGGGCATCGGGATTCAGATTGCCAACCGCCGCGGTGCGCGCCGGATCGTACGGCTGGACCCCATGACCGGCTTTCCGCACGTGGAAAGCGTCAATACAGAGTGACGGGCAAGCGCGGATTCACGTTGCTGGAGATGGTGGTAGCCACCCTGATCATGGCAATCGCGGTGGTGGGCCTGCTTTCCGGCATTTCGGGCGCCACGCGCAACGCCGCCCGGCTGCGCGACTACGACCGGGCGGTGCAACTGGCGCGGCTGCGCATGAACGATCTGCTGATGGATTACGCCATGCCGCGCGATACGCTGGTGAGCGGCACGTTCGACCCCGCGCTGACCGGCGGCATCGAAAGCGGCTGGCGCGCGCGTCTCGCCAACTTCGAGATGCCGCCTGCGCCCGCGGCCGGCCAGCTTGCCCTGGACCGCATCGAGTTGGAAATCTGGTGGGCTTCCGGCAGCGACCACCGCACCCTTACGCTGGATGCATTCCGCTCGCGCGTCTTGAGGCCCGGGGACATCGCCCAGGGGGCGCCCCAATGAGACGCGAAGCCGGCACGACTCTGATTGAAGTCCTGATCGCCGTCACCTTGCTGAGCCTGCTCTCGGTTGGCATGGTCACCGCCATGCGAGTCGGCCTCCTGGCTTTCTCCAAGACCGACAACAAGCTCATGGAGAATCGCCGCGTGGCCGGCGCACAACGCATTCTTGAAGAGCAACTGGAGGGCATGATGCCGGTGGTGGCGGCTTGCGGAGACGCTCCCGGAGCTACCCCCGCGAAGACCGCCTTCTTCGAGGGACAGCCGCAGACCATACGGCTGGTGTCCACCTTCTCGCTGCAACAGGGATGGCGCGGCCAGCCGCAGATTCTGGAACTCTTCGTGATTCCCGGAGAAGAGGACCGCGGCGTCCGCCTGGTGGTCAATGAAATCCCGTATACCGGCCCGGCCGGCACGGCACGGCTTTGCATGGGCCGCACGCGGGACCCGCAAACCGGCGGCACCATCGCGATGTTCGCTCCGGTCCAGGCGGGGCCAAACTCCTTCGTGCTGGCGGATAAGCTGGCTTACTGCCGGTTCTCCTACTTCACCATCCCCATTGACAGCAAGCTGCCGCCGCACTGGACGCCGAACTGGGACATTTCGGGCTGGCCTTTTGCGGTGCGCATCGAAATGGCGCCTCTAGATCCCGACCCTTCGCGGTTGCAGCCGATCACCGTCACCGCGCCGATCCACCTGCATCGCTCCCCGGGGATTCAGTATGTGGACTACTAAGCGGGGCCTGGGCAGCCGCGGCAGCGCATTGCTGGCGGTTCTGTGGCTCTCGGCGGCCCTGGCGGCGATCGCCTTCTCGCTCTCCAGTACGGTTCGCGGCGAGACCGAGCGCACCTCCACCGCAGTCGATGGGTTGCGCAGCTACTACCTGGCTGCGGGCGCCATCGAGCGGGCTTCTCTGGAACTGCTCTGGACCGTCACCACGCCGGCTAAGCGCAGGATTCCGCGAGGCTCCGCGGCCGTGGACTACAACTTCCCCAGCGGCGTAGCACACGTTGAGATCATCCCCGAAACCGCCAAACTGGACGTCAACAAGGTTCTGCCGGAGGAGCTATACCGCCTGGTAGTGGCGCTTGGCATCGAGCCCGAGCGGGCTCAGGAGATCACCCTCGGCATTGCCGACTGGAGGAGCCCCCTTTCGCAGGGGGCCAGCGCGGTCGACCAGTATTATCTGTCGCTCACCCCGTCTTTTCGGGGGCGCCACGCGTCCATTGAAGAGATCGAGGAGTTACTTCTGGTGAAAGGCGTTACGCCCGATATCTTCTACGGAACCTACATCCCCGTGCCGGACGCGGAGTTGGGCGGCGGACCGCGCCTGGCGCCACGCGCCGGCCTGGCGGACTGCCTCTCGGTTTTCGGCACAGTGCAGCGGGTGGACGCCAATACCGCCGCTCCCGCTGTTCTGGCTGCCATTGGCCTCCCTCCCTTCGCCATCCAGGCACTGGTGGAGCGCCGGCGCATCGCGCCTTTTACGCCGCAGCAACTCACTAACTTCCTGCAATCCATGGGCGTCGCCTCGAACCGTTTGCGGGTGGAAGGCAACTCCATCGTCACCCTGCGCGCCACGGCGCGGTTGCGGCTGGCCAACGGACAACTTTCGGACCTCAGGCGCACGGTAGGGGCGCAGGTGAAGTACATGCCGGTGGGATACGATTCCCCCATCCACATCCTGCGGTGGTACGACACGGCTTGGAGCAATTGACCCCGCCATGGCCTTCCAGATTCCCATTTCCAAGGACCTTCGCAAGCTGCTGGCATTCGGCTCGGGCGTGGGCATCGAGATCGGCGCCACGGACCTGGAAGTGGCCACCGCCCGGGTGCGCCCCACGCGGATCCGCGTGCTCGGCCGCGTCACCATACACAACTTCGGCGGGCGGCCGGCGGCCGAATGGGGCGCGGAGTACGCCCGGTTCCTGAAATCGTTGGGGGCGGGCCACATGAGCGCCACGGTGCTGCTGCCGCGGCGCGAAGTGATCGTGCGCCAGATGACGCTTCCCGGCGTTGCCGGCAAGGACATGGAAGGCGCCATCCGCTTCCAGTTGGACTCGCTGCATCCTTACGGCGAAGACGAGGTCTCATGGGGATGGTCCCGGCTGGCCTACGGCGCGGTTCTGGTGGGGATTGTCCGGCGCGACACGGTCGAGCAATACGTCCAGCTCTTCACCGAAGCCGGCATCGCGGTGTGCAGTTTTACCTTCTCGGCCGCCGCCGTGCACGCCGCCATCCGGCTGAACGGCGGGGGACTCAAAGGGCGTCCCGGGGATGGATTCATCGCCCTTAGCCGGTCCGCTTCGGGCGCCGTGGAGGTGTACGGGGAAAGCGCCGCGCACCCGGTTTTCTCGGCGGAATTCGAGTTGGCCCCGGAACGCGCCGTGGGGCTGGCGCTCGCAGAGTTGCGGCTGCCTCCCGAAACCGCCCCCTGCAAGCTCGAAGAAGTGCTTCCCCAGCCGGACGTGAATCCGGTGGAGAACGATCTTTCCCGCAACGCACTGCCGTACGCAACGGCGCTGGCTGGGGCTTGTCCCCGGCTCGCGCCGTCGGCGAACCTGCTCCCCCCGGAGCACCGGCGCCTCAGTTCCCGCGCGGTCTTCATCCCTACGCTGGTGCTGGCGGCGCTGGTGCTGCTGGTGGCCGGCGCTGTGATGGTCTACTCCAGACTGGCGGAACGGCAGTACTTGCGCAGGATCGATGCCGAAATCGCCCAACTGGAACCATTGGCGCGGCGCGCCGCGGCGCTCGACCGCGATATCGCTCACGCGCGCGCGCGCGCTCAATTGCTGGATCAACTGCGCAGCCAGACGCGCAGCGATCTGGATGTCTTGAACGAGCTGACCAAGCTGGTTGAACCGCCGGCCTGGACCAACTCCATCAACCTCGCGCGCGATTCCGTGCGCATTACGGGCGAAGCCCCGCAGGCCGCGCTGCTTCCGAAAATCCTGGACGCCTCGCCGCTTTTCGAGAATTCCGCGCTGGACATGGTCAACCGCGGCGCCGCCGGGGAGCTGTTCCAGATCCACACCGCCCGCAGGAGCAGCCGATGACTGTCGGAACACTGGACCGGCGCACGCTCCTGGTCCTGCTAGGCGGGCTGCTGCTGATCGCAGTGCTGAGATTCGGCGTCTACGGGGACCGGCCAACACCGGTGGTAGCGCCTTCGGAATCCGTACCGGCCGCCGAAAACCGCCTCGAGCGTCTGCGCCAGGTCGCCGCCACGGTTCCCGGCAGGGAAGCGGTGCTCAAACAGGCCTCCGCCGAACTCGAATCCCGCGAGAAGGGCATCCTCAAGGCTGATACGGCGCCACAAGCGCAAGCCCTGCTTCTCAACGTGATTCACACTGTGGCCGCCGCCAACGGAATCGATGCGCGAGGCGCCGAAGGGTTTCCGGCTCCCAGGCCCCTGGCTACCGATTACGGCGAGGTTTCCGTTCCCGTGACCTTCACCTGCGGGATCGACCAGTTTGTGAACTTTCTGGCGGCTATCGCCAACGAGCCTGAAATCCTGGCCACCAATGAGATTCAAGTCACTGGGGGCAACGACAAGAAGAAGAACGTGCAGGTGCGGCTCACCCTGTCGGGAGTAGTGCCCAAGAAGCTGGTGCCGGAGAAGAAAGGACTAGCGTTTTGAACCGCAAACTGCTGATCCTCGACGTGGCGCTGGCGGCCGTGGCGGTCTACGCCGGCTTCCAGTTTCACAGCCAGTGGCTGGTGGCCAAGACGCGTGAAGCCGCCATCCTGAATCGCAAGCTGAACCCGCTGCCGCCGCCGCAGTTCACTCCGCTGGCCACCGCGCCTCCGGTGCTTTCCGCGGGCTATGCCGAGATCGCGCAGAAGCTGCTTTTCGACCGATCGCGGAACTCCACGGTGGTGGTCGAGGTGCCTCCGCCTCCTCCTCCCAAGCCCATGCCGCCGCTGCCGGTGTATCACGGGATGATGAATATCGGCGACGGTCCGGCCGCCATCCTCAGCGTGAATGCCACCTCGGCGCAGATGGAAATCCATCCGGGCGAGCCGATTGGCCCATTCAAGCTGGTGGACGTCAATACTCAAGAGATCTCCCTGGAGTGGGACGGCAAGGTCATCCACAAGACGGTGGACGAAATACTCGACCGCACGACGCGGCAGGCGGTTGCGGACGCTCCGGCGCCCGCGGGACCTCCGCCTCCGGTGCTTCCGGTCATCAAGACACCCCTCGGTCCGGGTGAGGATACCGGCCGGGGTTTTAAGACTTGTCAGGTGAACGACAGCACGCCCGACGGCTCCGTAGTGGACGGCTACCGGAAGATATCCGTCCCGACGCCGTTCGGCAACGGGTGCCGGTGGGACCCGGTGGCACGGTAATGCTCTCAAGGACTAACGAAATGCGCCCCTTAACGTATGTTCGATTGATTCTGGCTATGTGCGCCGCGGCCGCCGTGCTTTCCGGCCAAGCCACGCCGCGCATCTTCCAGGCGCCGCAACAGGAAGAGCCGCAGCCAACGCCGCAGCAGGCGACGCCGCAACAGCCGAATGCGCCGGCCCCCAGCGGCCCTCCGCCGGGGCGCCTCACCGAGAACGGCGGATTCCTGCTTCCCAACGTGTCTCTCACCGAGATGATCGACATTCTCGCCAAGCGGATGAAGATCAACTACATTCTCGATCCCGGCGTCAAAGGATCGGTGACCATCTACACCTACGGCGAAGTGAAAGCGGTGGACCTGATGCCGCTGTTGGAGACGATCCTGCGCGTAAACAGCGCCACCATCGTGCAGGTAGGCGACCTCTACCGCATCATACCGATCAACAGAGTTTCACAGCTTCCGCTCCCGCCGACGGTGGCGGCGGACCCCAAAACCCTCCCCGACGACGAACGCATGATCCTGAACCTGGTGTTTCTCAAGTACGCCAGCGTCGCGGAGCTGGCCAAGCTCATCCAGCCGTTTCTGGGCGAAGGCGCCTCGATGTCGACTTACGATCCCGCCAACCTGCTGGTGATCCAGGATAACAGCCGCAGTATGAAGCGCAGCATGGAGCTGATCGCGATGTTCGACAGCGACACCTTCGCCGGCCAGCGGGTGCGTCTCTTCGACGTCGCCAGCAGCCGCCCATCCGACCTGGTGAAAGATCTCGAGTCGGTCTTCAAGGCGTACGCGTTCTCCGACAAGAGCACCGCCGTGAGGTTTCTTCCAGTGGATCGCATCAATACGATCATCGCGGTGGCGCCTAACCCCGGAGTCTTTGTTCAGGTGAAGGACTGGATCGAGAAGCTCGATATTCCCGCCAAGACCACGGCCGGCGCAGTCAACAATTACGTTTACCGCTTGAAGTACGGCCGGGCCGAAACCGTGGCTATGGCCATCATGGCGCTGTATACCGGCAACGTCTCGGCGCTTATGAGTATGGCCGCGATGAGCGGTGCAATGGGCGGCGGCATGGGGTATGGCGGGATGGGCGGCGGCATGGGATATGGCGGCATGGGCGGCGGTATGGGATATTCCGGGATGGGCGGCGGCATGGGATATAGCGGCATGGGCGGATACGGCGCGATGGGCGCATACGGCGCAATGGGCGGCGCATACGGAGGCGCCGGTAACACTCCCATGGGCACAAGCGCAGCCAATTTCAATGGGATGAATTACCCGGCCGCGGCCGCGGTGGGCGCCAACCCAAACGGGGCGGCAGGGGCCAACACCGACCTCACGGGAAGCTACCTGGGAAATACTCCGGGAGCGTCCGGAGCCCGGATTCCGCACGTCATACCCAATCCTTTCGATAACACCCTGCTCATTCAAGGCACGCCCCAAGAGTACGAGCAGATCAACTCCCTGCTGCGGCAGCTCGATGTGCCGCCCCGCCAGGTTCTCATCGACGCCAAGATCTACGAGGTGGACCTGACCGGCGCGTTCTCGGCCGGCGTCAGTTCGTACCTGCAGCAGAGCAACACGAGTACGGTCTCCAACGCGCTGAATGTGACCGCCGGCGCGGCCGGCTTGGGCCTCTCCGTGGGTGCGCTCGTCCTGCACAGCCAGCAGTTGCTGGGCGTGCTGCAAATGAGCGAGGCCACTCAGAACGCGCGCGTCATATCCGCTCCCAGCATCATCGCCACCGACAGCATTCCGGCCACCATGAACGTAGGCCAGTCCGTCCCCGTGCTCACTTCGCAGGCGGTCGTCAGCGGCGTCACGACGGGCGGCACGAGCCCCTTCGCGAACACGGTGAACAACATCAGCACGGGGGTGACGCTTTCCATTACCGCGCGGGTTAATTCGAGCGGCGTGGTCACGATGATCATCAACCAGCAGGTGAGCTCGCCGATAGCGCCTTCCACGACCGGCATTCAATCGCCGTCCTTCCAGAACCGGTCTTTCGACACCCAGCTCACGGTGCAGGACGGCGATACGGTAGCCATCGGCGGCTTCATACAGGAAACCTACTCGCAGACCTCCAGCGGCGTGCCCTTTCTGCAGCGCATTCCCCTACTAGGAGCCGCGTTCGGCTCGAAAAGCATCAGCAAAGCCCGGACCGAGCTGGTCGTCTTCCTCACGCCGCGCGTCATCTACGACACCAACCAGATTTCGGACGCCACCGACGAGATCAAGAGCAGCCTCAAACACATCCAGAAGCTCGACAAAGAGCAGTAGCGGCCAGGTGGGGAAGGGCAGGCGAGCACCGTCTGCCCCACCGTCAGCGGGTCCCGATGAGTTCGAGCAGTTCGCGTGGACTGAGCACTGCGACGCCGAGTTCCTGCGCCTTGGCGAGCTTGGAACCAGGATCCTCGCCGGCCACGACATAGCTGGTCTTGCCGCTGACCGAGCCGCTCACTTTTCCGCCCGCGGACTCGATAAGCCGTTTGGCCTCGTCGCGGCTAAGAAAGGGAAGCGTGCCGGTCAATACGAACGTAAGACCCTGGAGCGGCCCGCCCTTGGGCCGCGCCGATTCGCCGGTGAACTGAAGCCCGGCGACGCGCAGGCGCTCGACCAGTTCCCGGTTGCGAGGCTCCGAGAAAAACCGGGAGATGCTGAGGGCCACCTTCGGCCCCACTTCTTCGGCCTGCTGCAACTCCTCGAGGCTGGCCGAGGCGACCCTGTCCATGCTGCCGAACGCCTCCGCCAGAAACACCGCCGTGCGCTCCCCCACGAAGCGGATACCCAGCGCGGTCAGCACGCGCGGCAGCGGGTTCTTCTTCGAGTTCTCGATGTTGCGGATGACGTTCCCGGCGGACTTCGCGCCCATGCGCTCCAGCGACGCGAGGTCTTCGGCTTTCAGATCGTAAAGGTCGGCCACGCTCTCCACCATCCCGCGGACCACCAGTTGATCCACCAGCGCATCGCCCACGCCGTCGATATTCATGACGCCGCGCGAGGCGAAGTGCAGAATCGATTCTTTCAGCCGCGCGGGGCAGTCCGTGTTGATGCAGCGGGTGGCCGCCTCGCCCTCTTCGCGCACTACGTTGCCGCCGCAAACGGGGCAAACCGCGGGCATGCGGAACTCTTTACGATGCGGCCCCTGGGAATGTACGCGCACTACTTTGGGGATTACGTCGCCCGAGCGCTCAATGACCACCTCGTCGCCGATCTCGAGGCCCAGCCGCCCGATTTCGTCCTCGTTATGCAGCGTGGCGCGAGAGACGGTCACGCCACTCACCTCCACCGGCTTGAGGTGCGCCACCGGGGTCAGGGCGCCGGTGCGGCCCACCTGAACCTCGATGCCCTCGACGGTGGTGACCGCTTGCCGAGCGGGGTACTTATAGGCGATGGCCCAGCGCGGCGACTTGGCGGTGAATCCGAGCAGGCGCTGCTGCTCCACGGAATCCACCTTCACCACTACGCCGTCGATTTCGTACGGCAATTCCTCGCGCCGCGCTTCCCACCCGGCGCAGAACGCCAGCACTTCGTCCACGCTCCGGCAGAGCTGGCGGTGCGGGTTCACCTTAAATCCCATGCGAGACAGTTCTTCAAGCGCCGTCCACTGGCTCTCGAGCGCCGGCTGCCCATCCACCAGCAGGAAGTAGGTGTAGTAATCCAGGCGGCGCGAGGCGGTGATCTGGGGCTCCAGCACCCGCAGCGAACCGGCCGCGGCGTTGCGCGGGTTGGCGAAGCGGGAAAGCCCGCGCTCGTCGCGCTCCGCGTTCAGGCGTTCGAAGGCGCGCCGGTTCATGACCGTCTCGCCGCGCACTTCGAAAGCGCCGAGCTCCGTTTCGACGCGCAGAGGGAGAGACCGGATGGTGCGCGCGTTTTCGGTGACGTCTTCTCCCACCGAGCCATCGCCGCGCGTCACCGCCTGCACCAGCCGGCCCTCGCGGAAGTGCGCCGCCATGGAAAGCCCGTCCAGTTTCAGTTCGGTCGCGTAGCGGTATTCCGCGCCGTCCAGCAGCTCGCGCACGCGGCGGTCGAAATCGCGCAGTTCGCCTTCGTTCAAGGCATTATCCAGACTCAGCATGGGAGAGCTGTGCGGGACTTTGACGAACCCCTCCCGCGGCTTGCCGCCCACGCGTTGTGTGGGCGAATCGGGTGTGGCCAACTCCGGGTGCTGAGCTTCCAGGTCCCGGAGCTGGCGCATGAGCGCGTCGTATTCGGCGTCGGTGATCTCGGGCTGGTCGAGCACATAGTACAAACGCTCGTGGCGGCGGAGCTCGTCGCGGAGCTTCTCGATTTCGCGCGCGGGATCTTTCATCGGCTTCTCATCTATAATTTAACGAGGAACCCGGAGAACACGCCATAACCATTTTCAAGAACACCGTCCTGATCTACAACTCCTACGCAGGCAAGTTCGGACGGAACGGGGACTCGCTGCTCAGGCGCGTTGTCGAAATCCTCCAGGCCAATGGCCATCAGGTGACAGTGGTCCCCACCAGGGGCCGGGGAACCGCGGGCGCCATTGCGCGCGAGCACATTGGCCGCGGCGCCGACCTGATCGTGGCCGCGGGCGGCGACGGCACCATCAATGAAGCGGCCGAAGGCATGTTCGATTCCGACGTGCCCCTGGCCATTCTCCCCGGCGGCACCGCCAACGTGCTGGCCAACGAGATAAAACTCGGATCGAATATCGAGCGTGCCGCCAGGCGCATCGAGGAGTGCCGCCCGCGGCGTATTTCCGTGGGCCATTTGACGTGCGACGGCGGCCGCGTTTCACGGCATTTCCTGCTCATGGCCGGGATCGGCTTCGACGCCTACATCGTGCACCACGTGGACGGCGAGCTCAAATTGCGGACCGGCAAGTTCGCGTACTGGGTGGCCGGCTTGAGGCTGCTGGGCCGCCGCCTGGAGGAGTTTCACGTGGATACCGGGGGCCAAAAGCGGCAGTGCTCCTTTGCGCTGGTGAGCAAAGTGCGGAACTACGGCGGCGATTTCGAAATCGCGCGCAGTGTGCGCCTGTTTGACGACCGGTTCGAGGTGGTACTCTTCGAAGGCCGGGCTTGCGCGCGTTACGTGAAGTACTTCACGGGGATGGTGCTCAACCGCCTGAGCGGGATGAAAGGCGCGACGGTGCTCCGGGCCGATTGGGCGACGCTATCCGGCCTCGCGGACCGCCGCGTCTATGTGCAGATCGACGGCGAGTCCGCCGGGTGCCTGCCGGCGGAGATCCGCATCGTGCCCGACGCCCTGACGCTGCTGACGCCACCGGAGTACGGAGGGTAGCCTGCTTTCTACACCCCGGCGCCGTTCTTCTCCGTCAGCCGCATCAGCTCGAGCCGGATGGCGTCCACCAGCGCCTTCCAACTGGCCTCGATGACGTTGTCCGACACCCCCACCGTCGACCAACTCTTGCGATGATCGCTCCACTCGATGAGCACCCGCACGTTGGCCGCGGTGCCCTTATGCGAATCGAGCACCCGCACTTTGTAATCCTTGAGGTGCACCTCCGCGATCTCCGGATAGAACTTCGCCAGGCACTTTCGCAGGCACAGGTGCAGCGCGTTGAAGGGTCCGTGCCCCATGGCGGTCTCGGATAACACTTCGTCCCGGGCGAGCAAGGTGACGGCCGCGGTGGTGCGGGAGGCAGCCGCACCAAAGGCGCGCGTGGCCACGTCGTAGCTCTCCACTTCAAAGAAGCGCAGCTCCGGGTGCAACGCCTCGCGCGCCAGCAGCTCGAACGTGCCTTCGGCAGCCTCCAGCTCGTAGCCTTCGTGTTCCATCTGCTTGATGCGCTCGAGCAACTTGCCGCGCGCGTCTTCGTTCAGGCGGTCCGCCAGGCCAAGCTGCTTCAGCTTGTACAGAATATTGCCGCGGCCCGACAGATCGCTGACCAGCACGCGCTGAAGGTTGCCCACCGTCTCCGGAGAGACGTGCTCGTAAGTCGCGGAATCTTTCAAGACCGCGCTCACGTGCACGCCGCCTTTGTGGGCAAACGCGCTCTTCCCGACGAACGGCTGATCGTTGCGCATCGGCAGGTTGGCCCGCTCCGCGATGAACCGGCACACCGCAGAAAGGCTGGCCAGTTTGTCCGGCCCCACGGCGGTGTGCCCCATCTTGATCTCGAGGTTGGCGATGATGGAGGCCAGGTTGGCGTTGCCGCAGCGCTCGCCGTAGCCGTTCATGCAGCCCTGCACGTGCGTCGCGCCCGCCTCCACCGCGGCGATGGTGTTGGCCACCGCCATGTCCGAATCGTTGTGCGTGTGGATTCCGATGACGCCATCGAACCGCCGGCGCACTTCGGCGACGATCTCCGCCACCCGCCCGGTGAGCATGCCGCCGTTGGTGTCGCACAGGCACAGCACGTCCGCGCCGGCCTGGTGCGCGGCTGCCAGCGTTTCGAGCGCGTAGTCCGGGTTGGCGGCATAGCCGTCGAAGAAATGCTCGGCGTCGTAGACTACTTCCTTGCCGTGGTCCTTGAGGTGCTTCACGGTTTCGGAAATCAGCTTGAGGTTTTCCTCCGGGGTGATGCCCAGGGCGCGCTTCACGTGAAGGTTCCACGTCTTCCCGAAGATCGATACCACCGGCGTGCCGGCTTCCACCAGCGCGCGCACGTTGCGATCCTCCTCGACGGGATTCCTGGCAAACCGCGTGGAGCCGAAGGCCGTGAGCCTGGCGTGCTTGAGCTTCAGCTCCACTACGGCGCGGCTGAAGAACTCCTTGTCCTTGGGATTGGACCCGGGCCAGCCGCCCTCGATGTAGTCGATGCCAACCTCATCCAGTTTTTGCGCAATGACGATCTTGTCATCCACGGAGAAAGAGATGGATTCGCCTTGCGTGCCGTCCCGGAGTGTTGTATCGAACGTAAAGATCTTCACGGGTCACGGAGCCTTACGCCGTTTCGGTCGGCACGCCGGCTTCCTTCTTCTTCTTCAGGAACGTCATCATCTCACGCAACTCACGCCCCACCTGTTCGATGGGCTGGTTGCGGGCCGCTTCGCGCATGGCCAGAAAGTTCTTCCGTCCGGTCCGGTTCTCTTCGATCCACTGGCGCGCGAACTCGCCGGACTGGATCTCTGAGAGGATATTCCGCATTTCGGCGCGCGTCTGCTCATTGACCACGCGCGGGCCGCGCGTGTAGTCGCCGTACTCGGCCGTGTCGGAGACCGAGAAGCGCATGTAGCCGAGGCCGCCTTCCTGAATGAGGTCGACAATCAGCTTGAGCTCGTGGAGGCACTCGAAGTAGGCGATTTCGGGAGCGTAGCCGGCGGCCACCAGTGTTTCAAAACCCGCGCGGATCAGCTCGCTGGCGCCCCCGCACAGCACCGTCTGCTCGCCGAAGAGGTCGCTCTCCGTCTCTTCCCGAAAGGTGGTTTCGATGACGCCCGCCTTGAGGCAGCCGAGCGCCAGCGCGTAGGCCAGCGCGCGCTCGAGCGCCTGCCCCGAGGCGTTCTGATAGACGGCCACCAGCGCCGGCACGCCCACACCCTCGGTGTATAGCTCGCGCACGCGATGTCCCGGCGCTTTGGGCGCGATCATGGACACGTCCACGCCCGGCGGCGGCGCGATCTGTTTGAAGTGGATATTGAAGCCGTGGGCGAACATGAGGGTTTTGCCCTCCGTCATGTGCGGCGCAATGTCCTTGTGGTACACGTCCGCCTGAAGGTGATCGGGCACCAGGATCATGATCACGTTGGCCGCCTGGGCGGCTTTGTCGGTGGTCATGATTTTCAGCCCGGCGGCTTCGGCCTTCGACCAGGAAGGGCTGCCGGGGGCTTCGCTCACCACGACGTCCACGCCGGAATCACGCAGGTTCAGTGCGTGGGCGTGGCCCTGGCTCCCATATCCGACAATGGCGACTGTGCGCCCGTTCAAGTATTCCAAATTTCCGTCTTTTTCGTAGAATCGTCTCGACATTGTGTGCTCCGGATGCTTTCAGTAAACTGTCTCTTCCATCTTGGTCCCTGTCTTGGTGGGCACGGGCGGCTGCAGCCGCAGTTTCTTGGCTTCCAGGCTGATCGCCAGCGCGCCCGAGCGCGTCACTTCGATCTCGCCATAGCTGCTCATCACATCGATGAACTCGCCCAACTTCTCCGGATCGCCGGTGGCCTCGATGGCAAAGCCCTCGGTGGAGGAATCCACTACGCGCCCGCCGAAGATTTCGGCCTCTTTCAATACCGCCGTGCGCGACTCCTGCGGCATGTGGATGCGCACCAGCACCAACTCGCGCACTACCGAAGGCAAATCGGTCAGGTCGGTGGCTTGCAGCACGTTGATCAGCTTGTTCATCTGCTTGATCACTTGCTGGCGCTGCGCGGCGTCCACATCCACCGCGATGGTCATGCGCGAGATTTCCGGGTCGAGCGTGCGCGCCACCGTCAAACTCTCGATGTTGTAGCCGCGCTGGCTAAGCAGCCCGGTGACCCGCATCAGGGCCCCCGGCTTGTTTTCCAGAAGTAGGGAGATCACTTGCAGCATAATCCATTCCTCGCTATTTCGCCGGCACGGCCACGGGTTGCGGCGGCCCCAGCACCATTTCCTCAAGCCCGGCGCCGGAGGGCACCATGGGGTACACGCACTCGCACGGCGTGACTTTCACGTTCAACAAATATGGGCCCGCTTCCGCCACGGCCTCTTCCAGCGCCGACGCCAGTTCCCACGGCTTGTCGATGGTTCGGCCCTTGAAACCATAGGCGGCCGCCAGCTTTTCCGCGTCGGGGAAACCATCCAGCTCGACCGCGCTCAGCCGGTTGTTGAAGAACAGCGTCTGCCACTGCCGCACCATTCCAAGGTAGCCGTTGTTCATCACCACGATTTTGATGGGCAGCCCATGGCTGGCGATGGTGGCCAACTCGGGGATGGACATCTGGAACCCGCCGTCGCCCACGATGGCAAAGACGAGCTTGTCGGGATGAGCGAACTGCGCGCCCATGGCCGCGGGAAGTCCGAAGCCCATCGAGCCGAGACCGCCGGAGGTGATCCAAAGACGAGGCTCGTTGAACCGGATAAGCTGCGCCGCCCACATCTGGTGCTGCCCGACGTCGGTAGCGATGATGGCCCGGCCGCCCGAGAGCCGGTCGATCGCGGCCATCAGGTGTTGCGGCTTGATCTCGGTATCGGACGTCGCCACCTCGAACGGATGCTCCTGTTTCCACTGCCGGATGCGATGCCACCAGGCCCGCCGGGCGGCCCGGAGCGTTTCATCGGGCGCGTTCTGGTTCTCCGCCAGCAATTTGTTCAGCTTGACGAGGACGCGCTTGACATCGCCCACAATGGGCACGTCGGGAGCGCGGTTCTTGCCGATTTCGGCGGGGTCGATATCCACATGGATGACCTTGGCGTGCGGCGCAAATGCCGCCAGGCGCCCGGTAACCCGGTCGTCGAACCGCACGCCCAAGGCGATCAGCAGGTCGCTGTCGGTCAAAGCCTTGTTGGCCGCGTAGCTGCCGTGCATACCCGGCATGCTGATGAAATTGGGGTGTTCGGAAGGCAACCCACCCAGACCCATAAGGGTGAGCACCGCCGGCAAATCGGCCAGCTCGACGAACTCGCGCAGTTCTCTTGCCGCGCCCGCCGCAATGACGCCGCCGCCGCCATACACCAGCGGCCGCTGGGCTTCCTGGATAAGTTGCGCCGCGCGGCGAACCTGGCCGGCGTGGCCTTCGGTGAAGACCCGGTAGCCGGGCAGGTGAATCGCCGTCACCTGTTGATAGTGGCCCTGGGCTTGAAGGGCATCCTTGGTGACATCCACCAGCACCGGACCGGGGCGCCCGCTGGACGCCACGTAGAACGCTTCGTGGATAGTCTGCGCCAGGTCTTCCAGTTTCTTCACGAGGTAATTGTGCTTGGTGCAGGGACGCGTGATGCCGAAGGTATCGGCCTCCTGGAAGGCGTCGCTGCCAATCAGCTTGGACGTAACCTGGCCGGTGATGGCGACCAGGGGGATGGAATCCATCATGGCGTCCACCAGCCCGGTGGTCAGGTTGGTGGCGCCGGGACCGGAGGTGGCGCAGCAGACCCCCACCTTGCCCGTGGAGCGAGCGTAACCCTCCGCGGCGAACGCCGCATTCTCCTCGTGGCGCACCAGCACGTGACGCATGGGGTGGTCGTAGAGGACATCGTAAAACGGGATGGTGACTCCGCCGGGATAGCCGAACAGGCAATCGACACCCTCCCGAACCAGACATTCCACCAGCATTCTTGCGCCGCTCATCAACGTTGACATATCTTCCGCCTCAAAAAGTCGGTACCTAACAAAAAAGGCCATCAGCCGGGCTGCTTTCCCCGCCGATGGCCTTGGAGCTTGCTCCGGCTGGCCTTCAAGCGGGGCCGGCTACGATGACCACAATAATAATGCTTACGGAAATAGCGATAGGGTTGGAGGGATTGGAACAAACCAGCCGGTCTCGAACGCCGTTGAGCATCGCTGAACTCAACCTCAAGTTTAGCCTGCCAGTCTTGCAAATGCAAGTGGGGCGATCGATAAACAAATTTTATGCCTGTATGACTCGGGTGTCGCCGTTCCGGGCATCACTTGACGATGTCCCGATGGTTCACTTTGGCCTTGAATCCGGCTTGCACCAGATAATTGCGGATCTGATCGGCCATCATCACCGAGCGGTGCTGCCCTCCGGTGCACCCGAATGCGATCGTAAGGTAGCTCTTTCCCTCTTGAATATAGTGCGGCAATAAATAGATCAATAAGTCCGAAATTCGCTGCACAAATTCCACGGTCTGCGGAAAAGACCGGATGTAACGGGCCACCTTGGGATGCCGGCCGGTCAGGTTCTTGAAGCGCGGAATGTAATTTGGATTCGGCAGAAACCGAACGTCGAACACCAGGTCGCTGTCGGGCGGCACGCCGTTGCGATAGCCGAAACTGGTGACGTAGATCATGATCTTGGACTCGTCCCGCTGGCTCCCGAACCGCTCCCCGATGAACTCCCGAAGCTCGTGCACGGTGAACTTGGAGGTGTTGATGGTGAGATCCGCCATGGCGCGGATGGGCGCAAGCTGGGCCCGTTCCGAGAGGATGCTCCGGGTGATCGACTTGTTGGTGCCGAGGGGGTGAGGGCGGCGGGTTTCGCTGAACCTGCGGACGATGGCCTCGTTGTCGGCCTCCAGAAAAATCAGCCTGGCATTCACCGACTTGCGAATGCCGGAGAACACTTTGGGAAACCGCTTCAGTCCCTCACCCTCGCGAATGTCCACCACCAGGGCGGCCGCCCGAATGCTGGGGTTGTCGAGCGCCAGTTCCGCGAACTTGGGAATCAGTTCGACGGGCAGGTTGTCGACGGAGTAGAAACCCAGATCCTCGAGAGCTCTGAGCACCGATCCCTTGCCCGATCCACTCAGGCCCGTAATCACGACGAGATCCGGCTTGCCGGAAGCTGGTTTGGGGCGCACTACGGCGGAAGAAGTCTTGCGCGGAATCTCTCGCGGCATCGCTCGCTGTTACGCCTCGACCAGGTCGAAGTGCCCGTCGCGCCTGCGGACCAGCACGGAGACGCGGTCGGTTTCGGCATCCCGGTATACCAGGTAGTCGCGGTTCTTTTCCATCTCCATCAGCGCCTCATCCAGCGTTATGGGTTTGCGCTTCTGGTGGCTGACGCGGTAAATGCGGCGTTCGGTCCCGGTTTCGGCGTCCGTTTCCGTGGGAGGCTCGGCCTCCACCTCGGGGCTGGCTTTATGCGGCGTGCGCTTGGTGTCGCGCCACTTGGTGCGGGCCTTGACGGCCTGCTTCTCCAGTTTTTCGACCGCGGAATGGACGGCCGTAAACAGATCGTTGCTGGATCCCAAACCCACGAGCTGGCGGTTGAAGTAGTTGATGGTGGCTTCGGCGTGATGCAGGTGGCGCTCGAGCGATAGAATCACGTGGGCTTCGCACTCGCGCCTGCCGTCCAGGATTTTGCCGATCTTGGCGAAGCGCGCCTCGAGCTTCCTTGCCTGAGCCGGCGCCAGTTCCACCTGTCTGCCCGTGTATGTGATCTTCATGGCTTCCTCCTCAGTTCCGGACGCGCCGCTGGTGGGTGGACGGGATCTTCATATCCTCGCGGTATTTCGCCACCGTGCGCCGTGTGACGTTGATCCCCTGGGCCTGCAACATGGCGGTGATCTGCTCGTCCGTCAGAGGCTTGGCACGGTCCTCTTCCGCAATCATCTTCTTCACCATCCGTTTCAACAGGAGCAGCGGGGTGGAGCCGCCCAACGGGCCCTGCACGGCTTCCGAGAAGAAATAGCGCAGCTCGAACACCCCCTGCGGCGTATGGACGTACTTGCCGGCGACGGCGCGGCTGACGGTGGAGGGATGCACCCCCACCTCCTCAGCCACCTCTTTGATCATCATGGGCTTGAGCTGGTCCAGCCCGTGAGTGAGGAACTCCGTCTGGCGGCGAACGATGGCCTGGCAGACTTTCAGGATGGTCTGCTTGCGCTGCTCGATGTTCTTCATGAGCTGAATGGCGGAGGTATAGCGCTCGCGCACGTAGTCGCGAACCTCTTTGGTGGCGCTATTCTCCCGATCCAGCATTTTGCGGTACTGCGGATTGAGCCGAAGCTGCGGCACATCCTCATCGTTCATCTGGATGATGTAATCGTCACCGTCCTTGATGAAGGTGACGTCCGGCTCGACCACGCGCGCGCCCGGGCCGGAATACCGCAGGCCCGGCCGCGGGTTGAGGTGATGAATCATGTGGACGGCGATTTCGATATGTTCCATGGGCCGCCCCAACAACCGGGCGATCTCCTTGTACTGCCGCATCTCGAGCAGCCGCATATGGTCGGACACGATCTGCCAGGCGACACCGCCCCGGCCATTGAGGCTCTCGATCTGCAACAGCAGGCATTCCTGCAAGCTGCGTGCGCCCACACCCGCTGGATCGAGCGCCTGCACCACCTTCAGAGCCTCGTCCACGTCCTGCTGGCGGTGCTCTCCGACCGATGCGATCTCCTCGAGAGACGCGGAAAGGTAGCCATCCTCGTCCAGGTTGCCAATGATGGACTCGGCGGCGTTGCGAACCTCGTCCGAAATCAAGCTGACGCTCAATTGCGAGCGCAAGTGGTCGCCCAGCGTGACGGGCGCGGAAAGGAAGGTCTCGAAGGAAGGCTTTTCCACCGATTCCGAGGCGGGACTCTTGTAGCCGGGATCGAGGTAGTCGTCAAAAAACGAGCCGAAATCGATTTCGTCGAACGGGTCCGTGGCAGCAGGCGTTTCCGGTTCCGCGGCGGCGGCTCCCGGTTCCGGTTCCGCCACCGCCCCCGCGGTCTCTTCGGCGTCGGGAAAGAGGTTGCCGTTGATGGCGACATCGCCCACCGAGCCGTCGAGCGAATTGGCATCGTTCAATACGGCTGCTTCCAGGATCTGCCTGTCGGCGGGGTCGGTTACGGTCTCCGCCTCGGCCTCGAGCAGCGGCAGCAACTCTTCCGGGGTGACCTCTTCGCCGGCCTCTTCGGTGGCTTCCTCCAAGACCGGATTCTTGACGATCTCCTGGGTGATCATCTCCTTCAGCTCCAGCCGGTTGAGCTGAAGAACGGTGACCATCTGCACCAGGCCGGGGGTCAGAATCTGCTTCTGTGCGACCTTGAGTTGCAATCTTGGCGACAGTAAGCCCATCTGCATCCATAATATCACTCCAATAATGCATCCCCGGCTGCCTACACGTACACCCGCCGGACGCGTGCGCTGATGCTGCAAAGAATGTTGTAGGAAATGGTGCCCGCCACTTTGGCGATCTGCTGCGCGTCCAGGCGTGTGTCGCCTTCAACTCCCAGCAGGGTCACTTCATCGCCCGGCGCCAGGGCCGTGGTGTGGCTCAGGTCGATGGTGGTCAGGTCCATCGAAATGGTGCCGAGGATGGAGGTCAGCCGGCCGCCGGCGATGACCTTGCCGCGATTGGACAGCCGGTGAAACACGCCGTCGGCGTAGCCGGCGCCCAGAATGCCGATGCGCATGGGGCGGGGTGCGCGGAATGTTCCGCCGTAGCCGATCAGCGCCCCTTCGGGCACGTCCTTCACGGCGAGCAGCTTGGCCTTCCAGGTGAGCGCGGGCTGCACTTCGAGGAGTTGAGGGGGTGCGTCGCCGCGCGCCGGAGAGACGTAGCCGTACAACGCGTGGCCGGCGCGCACCATGTTGTGCCAGCCTTCCACGCGCCCATAACCGATGGCATTGGTGCTCGACGTATGCAGGTACGCCGTGTTCACGCCAGCCTCCCGCAACCGGGCGCAGATGGCGTCGAAGTACGCAAGCTGGTCGCCGGTCTGGCTGGTGGTGTAATCGGCGGCTGACGCGAAGTGGGTCATCAGGCCCTCCAGCCGCGCGTAGCGGTTTTCTGCGAGAGCGGCAAGGATTTCGACCGCCCCGGCGTGCGTGCCCAGGCGGTTCATGCCGGAATCGATCTTCAGATGAAAAGGAATCGGCTTCCCCGAAGCGCGCCCGCACTGGTCCAGCACGCCCATTTGGTCGAGCGAATGAACCACCGGTGTGAGATAGTGCTCCACCAGTGCATCGCCCTCATAGGGCAGGAAGCCGCCCATCACCAGGATGCGGGCCTGCTGGATGCCTCCGCGGCGCAGGCCGGCGCCTTCCTCGACGGAGCTGACCGCCAGCCATTTTGCGCCTTCGGCAACCAGCACGCGCGAGACCTCGATTGCGCCGTGGCCGTAGGCATCCGCCTTGACCACGCCGGCGACCTCGACATCGGGGCCCACGACGGAGCGGACGTTGCGGTAGTTGAGAGCGATCTGCTCGCGCGAGACGGCTACGTAGCAGCGGTAAGGAGGGGACACTGCTTCTATTTTAAACTGAGCTCGCGCAGTACCTTCTCGTAAGCGTCCGTCACCGCTTCCCAGGAATACCGCTCACGCACGCGGTCCATGGCACGCTGCCCGAGAGCCGCGCGATCCGCTTCGCTCATTTCCAGGACCATGCGCAGCTTCGCCGCCAGGTCATCCGGCTCAAACGGAATCCCGGCGCCGCCCGCGACTTCGGCGTTTTCCGGCGTGTTGCGGTATAGCACCAACGCGCCGCGTCCCATGGCTTCGATCAGCGCGGGGTGCGTTCCACCCACCTCGGTGGCGTGAATGTACGCGAAGCAATGCGAGCCCAGTTGGCGGTAGCCCGCGCCGTAGATGGCGCCGGGCATGACGATGCGCGGGTCCCGGGTATCGCGCACGCGGCGGATGTAATCGCGGGCGTAGGGAGCGTCGCCGACCAGCGCCAGCTTCAGCGGCGTGCTCACGCGCTCGAACGCCTGGCGCACTTCGAGTGGATGGTTCTCGGGCTCCAGGCGGCTCACGTAAAGGAAATACGCGCCGGGCTCGAGTCCCAGTTTCGCCAGCTCCCCGGAATCTTCAACCCGGCCCGCCTCCGCGCCGTATGGAATGAAGACGGTCTTTTTGCCGTAGCGCCGGCGGTAGTAGTCCTGTATCGACAGCGCATCGGTGACCACCACCGTGGGGCAGAACGTAGCCAGCCATTCGGAAACCAGGTACCAGGTCTTGGCGAGCCGGTTCCACTTCCTGCGCTGGCGCTCGATGCCGTCCACATTCAGCGCTACCGGCACGCCGAAGATTCGCGGCAACGCGGTGAAGATGGCGTTGGCGCCATTGCAGTAGAGCGCCACGTCCGAGCGATGCCTCAGCAGGTGGAGCGTCGAAAGGAAGGCATGGGCAAGAGTATCGAGGTACTTATGGCGAACGGTGGGGAGATACTGAAGCTGGACGCCGCGATAACGCGGTTGGGGAAACCGCTCCCGGCAATAGACGGTCACTTCGGAGCCGCGCGCCGCCAGGCGGACCGACAGTTCTTCGGCAAAAGTCTCGAAGCCGCCGTAATTGGCCGGTATGCCACGGGTGCCGAGGAGGGCGATCCGCATGAGCGGGCCGGGCCCTACGTCTTCGCCGTGGCGGAGCGCGAAAGCACGCGAACCATCTTCTTGGACGCCTTCTTGCTCACCGGCGCGTACTGGAACCAGCTCGCCATGTACTCGTCGTCCACCCGCCGGCGGACCTGGATCTGGCGGCGCTTCGCCAGCACCCGCGTCAGGTTCCTCGCCAAATACCAGAAGGCTTTGAGCGAGGTGTGTTCCCAAAACATGCAGCACATGACCACCATCAGGTCGCGCGCGGTGATGGAGAACCAGTTGCGCCAGTACAGGTTCCCGGAGATGTTCTTGATGCGCATCAGGAAGCGGTTCTTCACCGAGTGCATGTTGATCTCGGGAGGCAGTGCGCGCCGGTTGCCGGGCAGGACTTTGCGCACATGGTAGCCGCGGGCATAGGGAGCGTAGAGGCACTTCCAGCCCATCAACTGCGCGCGCCACGCGACATCGGCGTCTTCGCGGTAGACGAAGAAATCGGAATCGAAGAATTCTCCGTCGAGCGAAATCTCCTCGATCATGGAGCGGCGGTACAGGGCGGCCGCGGCGGTGGCGCCGAAGACGAACTCGTATTGCAGGTAGTGGCCGTTATCGACTTCCTGGCTGCCGCGGTCCAGGTGCCGCAGCATGGGATTGAAATAAATACCCGTGGAATCCACTACCGGCCTCTGGGGAATCTCGAAATGCGACGTCATGGTGAGCAGCTTGCCGCAGACCGACCCGATCCGGGAATCGAACTGGGCGGCATCCACCAACGCCTGAATGAAATTGGGCAGCAGCAGCACGTCGGGATTCAGCGTGAGCACAAAGTCGCCGTTCGAAAGCTTGATGGCCTGGTTTTGCGCCGCCGCAAAACCCATGTTTTCCTCGTTGTAGTAAATGTGGCACCGGCCCTCAAACTGTTCGAGGATGTCGATGGTGCCGTCGGTGGAGGCGTTATCGACAACGATGACCTCTTTGAGAGGATACCTTTGGGACAGCACCGACTCGAGGCAGCGCTTGATAAACCGGCCGCTGTTGTACGTAACTATCGTGACGGAGACGAAGTCGTTTTGCGCCATTAACCAGAACCAGAGAGGCCGATCTTTTTTTTCACCCTGTACCCTAAATCTTGGGGCCGGACAAAACCGCCCAGTCCCCCCAGCCGAATAGAAAACAGCGGCTGGCCACCCGCACGACTTTCCCGTACGCTACCCAAGGCTTCAGGCTCCGATCAAGGATCGATTCCGCAATGCTGCGCAGGAAGGAGCCCGTTACCACCGCCAGACACACCCCCCGGAAGGCTCTCGGACGGAAATGCCTGGCTGAATACCTAAGTAAACCACAATACCAGTAAACGCGGCGCATCTCCACTGTCAAGCGCCGAATGGAATGCGCCCCGGTGTGTTTCGCCACAGCCTCGGGAACGTAATACAGATAGTACCCCCGATCCACCGCCCGCCGGCAAAAATCCACGTCCTCGAACCAGAGCGGGAAAAAACCTTCGTCGAAGCCGCCCAGTTCCCGCCACACCGCCCGGCGGACCATGAAGAACGCCCCCGCCGGTTGGTCCACCGCCAAACGCGTGGAGTAGTCCAGCGCCAAACCACGGTACCGCCGGTTAACCGGATTATCCGGCCACATTCGATTAAGCAATACGGCTTCCAAAATCAGGGTAGCCGGTGTGGGCAGTCGGCGCACCATGAAGCCGATCTGCGGGCGTCCATCGGTATCTAAGAGCCGGCCGCCGGCGCCGGCGGAGCCGGGAAGATCGCAGGCCTCCCGAAGCGGTTCCAAGCCGCTCAGGAGAACGGCATCCGGGTTCAACAGCAGGACATAAGGGGAGTCCAACACCGCAAACCCTTGATTTACCGCCGCTGCAAAGCCTTGGTTGGACGGGTTAGCGATCAGCCTGACGCCGCGGCGGGCCACCTCCGCGATGGTCCGGTCATGGGAACCGTTGTCGACCACCACCACGTCGGCGCCGGTGAGCAGGGCAGCGTCCAGCGAAGCGCCGATTTCGGCCTCCGAATTATAAGTGACGATGATGATGCCGATCTCAGCCATGTGTCACTTTGCCCCGCCACGGGTCAAAAAGAAGTACAACCTCCAGTAAAGGTCGAAGCCGGTGGACGCCTGCACGCGGCGAATCAGGTCCTCATTCGTACGGAGTACGCTGCTTAGTACTTTTGCGTCGAGAGTCTGGCCGCGCGCGGCGAAGAAACCACGAAGACCCTGCCATACGCCGCGCAGCCACGCGAAGCCAGCACGATGCCGAAAGGCCACCGCGCCCCACGAGAATTGCGCCACAAAGATCGGCCAGCACCAGCGAACCAAAAGCCGCCGGGGATAGTGGCGAGCCAGCAGCAAGAGTTGATTGCGGGCGATACGCCGCACGGTTTCGGGATGCCACCGGCCGAGCGTGGCACTTCCGCGATGCCATGCGAGAGCCTCGGGGACGTACTGGCCGGCGAGTCCCCGCGCGGCGCAGCGCAGACCGAAGTCCACATCTTCCAGGTACGATTCAAAGCTCTCTTCCAGCAGCCCCACCTGTTGGAACAGTTCCGCGCGAAACAAGGCCGCGGTCCACGGCGCCGACCAGATCGGGCGGGCCAGCGAAAATTCCGGACCGTCGGCGCGGCCGTTGCCCGCACGCCACGCGGCGCCGCCGCGGCAGAGAACGTCGAAAGTGGCGTCGATGCGATTGCCCGATCCCGCAGCCAGGATCTTGCCGGTGGCGAACCAGGCGTCCGCGGCGCGAAGTCTGGCGAAATAATCCGGCGCCAGCTCGACATCGCTGTTCAGCACCGCAATCCATTCGCCGCGGCTCTCGCGAATGCCGCGGTTCACGGCTGCGGCGAAACCAGCGTTGCGGCCCATCGGAATGACGCGCGCTCCACGTGCGCGGGCCAACTCGGGCGCGCCGTCCGTCGAGCCGTTGTCCACCACCAGCAACTCCGCGGCGGCCTCGGTCTGGGCCTCCAGGCTGGCGAGCAACCTTTCGAGAAGATCGCGGCCATTCCACACCGGCACTATGGCGGTGATACTCATCGGAAGAGGCGTTTCTTCAGCAGAAAAGCGAGGTTGTGAAAACCATCGCCCCAGGGGTTCAGTTTGGTTTCACCCAGGCGGGACGAATACAGGATCGAGATCTCGCCAAAACGGATGCGCGGGTCGCGCAGGGCTTCGATCTTGATCTCCTCGGAGAAGGCCATGCCGTCGGACTCCACCTTCATGTCTTTCAGGATCGCGCGGCGCAACACCCACATTCCGGATTGCGAATCGCGCACCCAGCGGAAAAACAGGATCGACATGGCGAGCGATAGCACCAGGTTCCCGAATTCGTGCTTGAAACTCATGGCGCTCCGGTCGCGCACGGGGAAACGCGAGGCGTTCAGGAAATCGACATTCAGGTGCAGAAAGGCCTCCAGCAGGTAGGAGAGCGCATCCACGGGATAGCTCTGGTCGCCGTCGAGCGTCACGATGAGGTCGCTGGTGGCAGCGGCGAAACCGCGCTTGTAGCTGCGGCCGTAGCCGCGAACGTCCTCGCGAATCACCTTGGCGCCGAGAGAGGCGGCAACTTCGGAAGTGCGGTCGGTGGAGTTGTTATCGACAACGATGGTTTCATCGACGAAGTCCGGCATGGCGCGGAGGATTTTCTCGATGCCCTGCTCCTCGTTGAGGCAGGGGATTATGACCGTGATGGATTGGCCTTTATACATGGAAAGCAAACCCCTGGCAAGCTAAAGCATGCCCCACCCTCCGTCTTTTTGAATTTCCCCGGCGTCTGGATATCATGGAAGTAATGAAGCGGCTTCTGCTCCTCCTGTCGTGTTCCGGCGTGTTGCTCGGCGGCGCGGAACTTTCGGGCGTGCATACGGTGTACGTGCTGTCGATGTCCAAAGGTCTCGACCAGTACCTGGCGAACCGGCTGATCAATGACCACGTGTTCCAGGTGGTGACGGACCCCAAGCGGGCTGACGCATTTCTCACGGACCGAATCGGAGAAAGCCTGCAATCGAAGCTGGAGGAGATTTTCCCCCCTCCCGCGCCTGAGAAGGCGGCTCCAGCCGAGAAGCCGGCACCGGCCGCAGAGAAAGCGCCAAAAGCCGACAAAGACAAGGAGCCTCCAACCAATCCCCTGCTCACCGAGACGGTGAATAAGCTGGCTAGCCCCGGGTCGAACTCGTTCGGCCGCGGCAAAGGCACGGTGTTCCTGGTGGACGCCAAGTCGCGCCAGGTGGTCTGGTCGGCATACCAGCTCCCTAAGGGTTCGAGCGCCAAAGAATTAGATCGCACAGCCTCCGACATTGTAAGCCGCCTCAAGCGGGATCTGAACGGGAAGTAGACCGTTTCCCTCTCACCATTTCGCGGTAGCCATCCACCAGCTTGCGGGTGATGGCCGCCATGTCCCAGTTGGCCTCCACTTCGGCCCGTGCGCGAGCCGCCATTCGAGCGGCAGTCTCGGGATTATCGAACAGCGCCAGCACCCGCTCCGCGAAAGCCGCCGGTTGGTCCGCCAGCGCGCAGACCTGGCCGTCCACGCGCGCCAATCCTTCGGCCCCCAGGGTGGTGGAGACCACCGGGATGCCCGCCGCGAACGCCTCGAGCAGCTTCACCCGCACGCCGGAGCCGCTCAGGATGGGGCAGACGAATACGGCATAGCGCGCCAGCGGCTGGCGCACGTCCTCCACGTATCCCAGCATTTCGAGAGACGCCGAGTAATCGGCATAGGTGTGCGCCGGCGGGGGATCTTCGGATCCGACCACCACCAGCCTGGCCGCCGGCTGGCCCGCCAGAACCAGCGGCAGGACGCGCTCGACGAACCAGTCCAGCGCGGCGCGGTTGGGTCCGTGCCGGAAGCTTCCCAGAAACAGCATGGTCAGGGGTTCGCGGCCACTGGAGCGGAACTGGTAACGCGAAGCGTCGATGCCGGCGCGCAGCCTGCACCGCAGCTTGGGCGCCAGCTTGGGAACAAAAGAAAGCAGGTAGTCGCGGTTGGCCGGCGTGCAGACTTGCACCTGGTCGCATAAAGGAAGCGTGCGCAGCTCAAAGCGCAGCGCGCGGAGATACTCGATACGCGCCTTCACCTCTCCCAGCAGGCCGGCCATGTGGCCCAGGCCGCGGGCGATCGATTGAAAGTGCACATCGTGCTCGAACAGTGCGCTGGCGATGCGGCGATACGCGCCGCGATACTGCGCCATGGGCGTGTATTCGAGCTGGAGGACATCGATCCGCTGGCGATAGAGCTGGCGGTGGATGAGCCAGTCCAGATCCTCGTTGGCAAATTCCCGGACGGCGTGCGGCTCGAGAGATCCAATGCCCTTGGGCCTTCCGCGATGAACAATCCACTCGGCGGAGGCGCAGAACTGGCGCAGTTCCTGGTTGGCTTGCTCCTGCCAGGGCCAGTCGAGCAGTTCGACAACATGCACTTCCGCGAGTTTGGCCAGTTCGCCGAGCGTCTGGTACATAAAGACACCACCACCGTGAATCGGGGGGCAGATGGCGTACGGAGAAACAAAGAGCACGCGCAATCTCTCCGGAGCGGGGGGCATAGGCTCGAAACGGTCGCGGAAATAGCCGCCGAGCGGGCGCAGGAAAGCTTCGCTGTCGCTCACGCGGGCGAGGGCGAGGGCGCGCCATCGCGAGCGCGCCGCTTGCGGCAATTGGAGGAACGAGCGCCACAGCGCGTAGAAGTTCGGCCGGCCGGGAGCGTCGCCGAAAATGACGCTGAGAAACGCGCCCGTCCAGGAGAAGAAGAAATGCGATGCCAGCCGCGGCCACTCGTGAATGTTCTTCCAGCAGAAGAGCACGTAGTTCTTCTTCAACACAGCCTGGATACGCTCCTCGCTGAAGACCTTGCCGATGGTGCCGCGGTGCTCGTGGTAGACCGCGCTGCGAGGCTGGTACAACACCTTCCAGCCGCGTTTCCAGGCAAGATAGCCGAGGTCCGTGTCTTCCAGATAGAACGGATGGAGCAGCGGATCGAAGCCGCCCAGCTCGAGAAACTTCCGGCGGTCGAAGGCGCAGGACCCGCCGCCGCCGTAGAAACAGGGGAAGAGATCGTCGATGGCGGGGTCGATGCGATGCCGCACGCGCAGGCCGCCGTCCTGCCACCAGCCCTGGGTCAGACCGGTCTCCTCGCGAACTTTGTTCGGATCCGCAAAGAAAATCTGACAGGCGACGGAGAAGACCTGCGGATCGCGGAAGCCTTCGAGCAAGGGAGCGAGAAAGCCGGGGGCCACGCGCATGTCGCTGTTCAGCAGCACCACGATGTCGTTCCGGGCGGCGCGAATACCCGCATTAGAACCACCGCCGAAGCCCAAATTCCGCGGAAGCGCGATGAGCGTGACTTGCGGGAACGCGGTTCGGACGAAATCGGCGCTGCCGTCAGTAGAGCCGTTGTCTACTACCACGATTTCGTTTTCAGGATTGCCGGCCAGGGCTTCGACCACCGAGGGAAGGTATTTCTCCAAGAGGTCTTTTCCGTTCCAGTTGGGGATTACGACGGAGGCGGCTCTGGTGGGGCACGCTTTAGCCTGCCCAGTCAGACCAGGTGCTCCTCCCCACAGCTTTCTTAGGACATCCGTCACCAGCAGCGCCACGAAGCCGATTGCCATCAGAAACGGCGACAGCAGCAGCAGCGGGAAAGCACGGAACAGGCGTTTTAGCAGGAGCATGTCAACTGGGGCCTAAACCGACCGTGCGGCCCAGCTTCACCCAACGGGAAGCGCGGAACAAGGCGACCTGCTCTTCGAGCCGGCGCGCCTCGTCCTGTAAACGGAGCGCCCACGCGGTGCGCTCCTCGAGTTCCTTTTCGGTGTGGTGCAGCGCCTCCACCGCAGTGCTCAGATCGGCCACCGCGTGAGAGAGCCGTTCCGTCTGGTCGCGTATCACGGCGGTCAGGCTGGTCTCGGTGTCGATGGCCCATCGCGTCCTGTCTTGAATATCCTGCTCCAGGGCGGCCACTTTGGCGGCGTAGCCTTCCGCCACTCGTCGCGCGTTCTCCTGCTCGCGCGCGAATTCCTCCTGCAGCTCGACGATGCGCGCGCGCCGCTCTCCCAACTCGCGGTCGAGCGCCTCGGCCCACCGGTTGCTGCGCTCCAGTTCCTCCTCCTGCTCGCGAAACCTGGCGGCGTAGCCCTCGGCCACCTTCCGCGCGCTCTCCTGCTCGCGCGCGAACTCCTTCTGGAGCTCGACGATGCGCGCGCGCCGCTCTTCGAGTTCCTGGTTCAGAGTGGCGGCCCACTGGTTGCTGCGTTCCAGTTCCTCCTTTTGCTGGCGGGAGAGGCGATCGAACTCGGCGAGATCCTGCTGGGCCCTGTTGAGCCATTCGTTCTTGGTGGCCAGTTCCCCCTCGAGCAGCGCAATGTGGCGCTCCCGCTCGCGAAGCACGTTGGCGGCCCGCGGCACGTAGACGTATGTGGGATTGCCGAGCTGGCGGCGATGCGCGCAGACCGCCACGAAGAAATGCGACTCGTCCGGCGCGGGGTCGCCCGCATCCACCCGCACTTCCACCGTGTGGCCGGCTTCGTCCGGTTGAAACGTGACGCCTTCGACGTGATTTTCCAGGTACATGGAAACGTGTGGAAACACAGCCTGCAACTCGCTTTGGAACTCCTCGAAATCGAACTCGTGCACGTGGAACGGGTTGGCCCCGGTGAGCCCGCGCGATTCGGTGTAATAGAGCTTGTTGGGCGTGGAAATGATGAGCTGTCCGGCGGGCGCCAGCACGCGCCGCACTTCCAGCAGGAATTCGCGCCAGTGGTCGAGGTGCTCGATGACTTCGAAGGCCACCACCAGGTCGAAGCTGCCGCTGGGGTGGGGCAGGGCGTCGCAGGATGCCTGCTCGAACCGCAGGTTGGGGAGGCAATAGTTGGCCCGCGCGAAGGCGATGGCTTCCGCAGCGCGGTCCACGCCCACCACGGAATCGGCCGCCTGCGCCAGTTCCGCCGAGCCGTAACCGGCGCCGCAGCCCGCGTCCAGCACGCGTTTGCCCCGGGCCAGGCGCGCCGCGAAGGTGTAGCGCGCCACGTGTTCATTCAGCAGATCGACGTCCACCTGGCCGGGGATGATCCGTTCGCCCGTAAACTCAGCCAATGCGTTTCTCCAGAAGCGGTTCCCGCTTCACGCGGGAGTTGACTTCCACGCGGCAGGGGAGATGGATATAACCGTAGATCTGGGTCTCGGAGGGGCCCATCTGCAACACCACGGCGTTGTCGATCCAGTCGCACATCCGGTAGCCGCGCAGCGTGCCGTCGGCGATGGCCGGCGAAAAGGAAAACGACGCCGGATACAGCTCCGGCAGGTCGAGATAGAAATCCACCGTATAGATGTCGCCGGGCTGCATGGGCGCCAGCTCGTGACCTTCCCGCGCCGTGTTGGTGCCCGAGAAATCCATGCCCAACTGGTTGCGCAGCATGAACCCGACCATGGGCAGGGGCACGTCTTCCTTGGCGCGCACGCTGATGCGCACCAGGATGCGGGAGGAGGGGTCGAGCAGGTGGAGCGGCCGGCCCTGCTCATCGAGAACCGCGATGCCCAGCACCTCGGCGCGGCCATCGCCATAACGGTGGTCGATGTTCGGAATGGATTCCACCACCTCCGGCGCCCGCACCGGCCCGGCGCTCTGGCGCTTAGCTTCGGTCCCAGCTTTGATCTGAAGGTAGGCGGAGTCCTTCTCGACCATGGCGGCCAGGTACCTGGCCACGACGTGGTCCGGGTCGCCGAGTTCGACCACGCGGCCGTGCTCCAGCCAAAGAGCCCGGTCGCCGATAGCTTTGACATCGGCCACCGCGTGCGAAACGAACAGGATGGTGATGCCGCGCGAGCGCAGTTCGTGGACCTTGCGCATGCAGCGCTGGCGGAAATAGATGTCGCCAACGGCCAGCGCCTCGTCCACCAGCAGGATTTCGGGGTCCACATTGATGGCCACGGCGAAGGCCAGCCGCACCACCATGCCGCTCGAATAGGTCTTTACCGGCTGGTCGATGAAGTCGCCGATCTCGGCGAAGGTTTCGATGTTCTGGTAGCGCTCGTCGATCTGCCGCGTGGTCAGGCCGAGGATGGAGCCGTTGAGGTAGACGTTGTCGCGTCCGGTGAATTCCGGATTGAATCCCGCGCCCAATTCGAGCAGCGCCGAGACGCGGCCATCCACCGCGATGGTTCCCGAGCTGGGCTGGAGGATTCCGGCCACCATCTGGAGCAGCGTGCTCTTGCCCGAACCGTTCTCCCCGACGATGCAGAAGGTTTCGCCGCGCCGCACCTCGAAGGTGACATCGTGCAGCGCCCAGAAATCCCGGTGACGCTTGAAGCGATTCAGGGACACCAATTCCTTGAGCCGGTCGCCCGGAGAGTCGTAGATCGCGTAGCTCTTGGAAACACCCTGAAACTCAACGGCGTTCACGGTTGCAGAAGGAAAGACCAGTGTAACGGAAAGCCGGCGGGGGTGGGACGTGCGGGAAGCAACAGAAAGGGCGGCCGCCGACACCTCCTGTCATCGCCATGCCTGCAAACCGCTCAGACAGCGGTGCATAAACCGCGGCGCCAAGTCGTTAGTCTTACGGCGCGTCAGGGTTTGCAGCCGGTCAGCCGAGGAAGCCGGAAGCCGCCCTTGTAGTGGACTGGTTCTATGCACTTCCTCCTTATCAGTGGCTCCCCCGTGAAGGGGATCGCGATCACCCCTTTCCGAGAAAGAGGTCTGGAGAACGGCATCAGACCGTCCCCAGTTACACTATGCGCCCGAAGAGACGAGATGTCAAGGCGGGGATTCCCGACACTGTTGCTGGCGCTGGTCTCAGATCACTCTCAGCTCTTTGTCCGTCGGCGTCAGGATTTCGCACCCGTTCTCGGTCACCACTACCGTGTCTTCGATGCGGATGCCGCCGAAACCCTCCAGGTAGACGCCGGGTTCGATGGTGATTGCCATGCCGGCTTGCAGGCGGGCCTTGTCGCGCTTGCCGAGGCGCGGGGGTTCGTGGATCTCCAGGCCGAGGCCGTGGCCGGTGGAGTGCACAAAGTCGCGGTCCAGTCCGTAGCCTCGTAACACACGGCGCGCAACACGGTCCACGGCCGCAGTGGAGGCGCCGGCGCGGACCGTCGAAATGGCCGCAAGCTGCGCTTCGAGCACCGCGCGGTAGACGCGCTTCACCTTGGCTGTGGGAGCGCCAAGGAACAACATGCGCGTCATGTCGCTCGAGTAACCGTCCTGCTGCGCGCCCATGTCCACCAATACGAGGTCGCGCGGCTGGAGGCGCGCGGCGGTCGGTTGGGCGTGCGGTAGCGCGGAGCGGACGCCCGCGGCCACGATGGTTTCGAACGCCGGTTTTTCGGCGCCCAGGCGGCGCATGCGGTATTCCAGTTCGGCCGCCAGGTCCTGCTCCGTCATGCCGGGGCGGACACGCGCCACGGCTTGCTCGAAGGCGTGGGAATTGGTCTGGACCGAGCGGCGAATGAGCGCAATCTCAGCCAGCGACTTCACCATCCGCAGTTCCTCGATCCACCCCTTCACGGGCTCGAGCGAAGCCCGCATTGGAATACACGATTTCAGCAACTCGTAGGAATCGCACGTCATGCGGCCGGGCTCGTACCCGATGCGTTTCAGCCCCAGCCTGGCGATGGCCGCGGCGACATCCGCCAGCAACGGACCCTTGGCGGTCTTCACCCGGCACGTGACCTCCTGGGCGGCCTGTATCTGGTAGCGCGGGTCGGTGAAAAGGATGGATCTGCCGCCGAGCACCAGCAGGCTGCCGTTGCTGCCGGTGAAGCCGGTGAGATATCGGAGGTTGGGGCCGAACGCGACCAACAGGCCGTCCAGTTTGCGTTCCGCGAGGCCGGAGGCAATGGCTTGCCTGCGCTGGTCGAATGGGTTGCTACGGGACAAGCAGCACCAGTTTGCCGGCGGTTTTGCGGCTTTCGAGGTCGCGATGGGCCGCGGCCGCTTCCTCGAGCAGGTAGGTGCGGTCGATGCGCAGCTTGAGCTTGCCGGAGGCCACCCAGCTCAGCACGTCGCCCGCGCGCCAGAGCAGTTCGTCGCGCGTGAGCGCGTAGTGGACCAGGGTCGGGCGCGTGAGAAAGAGCGACCCTTTACCGTTGAGAATGGTGGGGTCGAAAGGCGGAACCGGTCCGCTGGATTGTCCGAAGAGCGCCATCAGGCCGCGCGGGCGTAGACAATTCAGACTTTTCTCGAAAGTGGTTTTGCCCACCGAGTCGTACACCACGTCGACCCCGCGGCCGCCGGTGAAACGCTTCACTTCGGCTTCGAAATCCCGCTCGGTGTAGAGGATGGCTTCGTCCGCGCCGGCCTCGCGCGCGATGCGGGCTTTCTCCTCGGTGGAGACGGTGCCGAACACGCGGGCGCCCAGCATCTTGGCCATTTGGACCGTCAGGCCGCCGGCGCCGCCCGCCGCGGCGTGAACCAGGCAGGTATCACCGCTCTTGAGCGCATAGGTGGAGTGCGTGAGGTAGTGAGCGGTCATGCCCTGGAGCAGGGCGGCCGCGGCGGTCTGGAAGTCGAGACCATCGGGGATCTTGACCAGCAGCGCGGCTGGAACCAGCGCATATTCGGCATAGGAGCCGCGCGCCATGGCGTAGGCTACGCGGTCGCCGGCGGCGACTTCGCCGACATCCTCGCCGACCGCCTCTACCGTGCCCGCGCCTTCGCTCCCGAGGGTGATGGGGATATCCGCTTTATAGAGGCCGGTGCGGAAATAGACGTCGATGAAGTTCACGCCACTGGCGGCGATGCGCACCAGCGCCTCCTTGGGACCCGGTGTGGGCTTGGGGACTTCCACCAATTCCATCTTTTCGGGACCACCGGGCACTTTCACTTGAATGGATTTCATTAAACAACCTCCTTAGTCAATGACGGAGAGCCCTCCGGGCATGAACAGTCATAGCATACAGCAACAGATAGAGCAGAGTGAACGGAAACAAGAACAGGCGTGCCAGGGTGCGAACGGCTCCGGCGCCCGCCAGGCCGCAGCGGAGCAGCACAAACTGGCGGATGACGCCCAGGTGCCGGCGGTCGAGCCAGAAGTAATCGCCGTTCTCGTTGATGACAAAAACCTTGGCGGGGATACGAAGGGCCAGCACCCACTTCCACTTGGTCATCACCGGCTCTTCGGAGCAGATGATCCCCAGCAAAGAATAGTGATTCCGGGCGAGCTCACGGTAGAGTTTGCGGCGGCCGCGGCGCCTGCGATAATCGGTGACGCGGTAGACGCGCGTGGTCTCCGGGTGAAAACCCCGCGGGAGGCTGGAATAGCAAGTGACCAGGTCGATTGGGACATCGCTGCCCCAGGTTTGGCGGAGACTGGGGATGAGACCTTCCAGAAGCGCGCGCGATCCGCTTTCGACCAGAAGAATGGCGTTGACGGGAAGTTGCCGCCCGGTGAAGAAGTGGCGCACTAATCTGAATATAGCGTGAGGGACGGGCAGGAATTTGGCCGCGCGCCGGGTGTTCGTGGCCCGTGGCGTGTAATCCTTGGGGACATATGACAGATTCATGTTTGCTGTGACATAATGATGTCATGGCAGTGCGAACAACCATCGATATCCCGGAGCCGTTGCATGACAGGCTCCGTTACAGGGCGGAGCGGTCTGGCGCCTCGATCCGTTCACTGATTGTCCGGGCCATCGAGCAGGTCTACGACGAGCCCAGGAAAGGCCAATACGTGACGGGCCCTCTGGTTACGGGTCCGGGCAAGCTTGGCCCCGCCTTCCCCGAAGACGAGAACCCCCATGATCTCGTTTTTTCCTGACCTGAACGTCTGGCTGGCTCTGTCCGTGCGCGCCCATCGGCACAATGTCGAGGCCTGGAACTGGCTCAACTCACTGCCCCCGGAGGCGAGACTGGTCTTCTCGCGCTATACGCACGTCGGTTTGCTGCGCCTGCTTACGAACCAGTTCGCCATGGGCGAACAAACGCTCACTCTGCGAAGAGCGTGGGGCGTCTACGACCGATGGCTGAACGACCCGCGCGTCGAGTTCTATCCGGAACCACGAGGCCTCGAGGCTGGATTCCGGGAAGCGACGGCGCCTTTCGCGGGCAAGCCGGCGTCCAAATGGGTCGGCGACTGCTACCTGCTCGCGTACGCGAAACATAGCCATGCCGCCCTCGCCACATTCGACAGGGCACTATACGATCTAGCCGGCAAAGAAGGTTATTCCGCCGTCATTCCCGGTTGAATGTGTTTGGCCAGCGCTTCCAGACGGGTTGTTAAGATGGAGCCATGCCGGAGCTCGAGAAACTTCTCACCGAACAGCAGAATCCGGCTTCGGCGGCGATCGACACGCTGCCCACCGAAGAAGTGTTGCGCATCGTCAACGCCGAGGACCACAAGGTGGCGGACGCGGTGGGGCGCGAGATTCCAGCCATCGCGCGCGCGGTGGATGCCATTGTCCAGGCGTTCCAGCGTGGCGGGCGGCTGTTCTACATTGGCGCGGGGACCAGCGGGCGGTTGGGCGTGCTCGACGCTTCGGAATGCCCGCCCACGTTTAGCGTTCCGCCGGAGATGGTGCAGGGAATCATCGCCGGCGGCCCGGCCGCCTTGAGCCGCGCGACCGAAACCACCGAGGATGACCCGGCCATCGGCGCGCGCGACCTGATGGAGCGCGGATTCACGGCGCGCGATGTGCTGGTGGGAATCGCAGCCAGCGGGCGGACGCCGTACGTGCTGGGAGCGGTTGCGGAAGCCCGGCGCCTGGGCGCCGTCACCGTGGGAATCAGTTGCACGCCCGATTCGGAGCTGGCGCGCGCGGCGGCGATTGCCATCACGCCGCTGGTGGGACCGGAGGTGATCGCCGGCTCAACCCGCATGAAGGCGGGGACGGCGCAAAAACTGGCACTCAATATGCTCACTACGGGGGCGTTCATACGGTTGGGATACGTTTACGGCAACCTGATGGTGAACGTCCAGCCGAAAAACGCGAAGCTGGCGGACCGCGCCCGCCGCATTGTCGCGCAGGCCGCCGGCGTTACCTGCGAGCGTGCGGGCGAACTGCTGGACGCAGCCGGGAATAGCGTGCGCGCGGCCATTGTGATGGGCAAGACGGGCGCCACGCGCGAAGATGCTGAGCGGAGGCTGGCCGCAGCCGGCGGAAGCGTTTCGAGGGTCTTAAATGGATAAGTTCGCGATTACCGGTGGAACCACTCTCCAAGGGGAGATCCCCGCCAGCGGGTCGAAGAATTCGGCTCTGCCCGCGCTGGCCGCAGCGCTGCTGACTGAAGAACCGGTCATCCTGAAGCGTATTCCGCACGTGCGGGATATCCGGACTATCAAGCGGTTGCTGGTGGATATCGGATCGACGGTGGAGGCGCAAGGTGAGACGGTGCGGCTCCAAACGCCCAAGATCGTTTGTCCCGAGGCGCCGTACGAATTGGTGAAGACTATGCGCGCCTCGAGCCTGGTGCTGGGGCCGCTGGTAGCCCGCTGCGGGCGCGCTCGTGTTTCGCTGCCGGGCGGCTGCGCCATCGGTGCGCGGCCCATCAACCTGCACATCTTCGGACTGGAACAGCTTGGCGCGCGCATCAGCCAGTCGCACGGCTACATTCAAGCCGAGGCCCCGGAAGGCCTTCAGGGCGCGCTGGTCCACTTTGACCGGATCACCGTCACTGGCACTGAGGACCTCATGATGGCGGCCGTGCTGGCCAAGGGCGAGACCACGCTGCGCAACGCGGCGCGCGAGCCGGAGGTGGCCGACCTGGCTGAGTTGCTCGGCAAGATGGGGGCGAAGATCGAAGGCGCGGGCACTTCCACCATCCGGATTCAGGGCGTGGAGCAACTGCACGGCGCCGAGCACACCATCATTCCGGACCGCATCGAGACGGGAACGTTCCTGCTCGCCGGGGCCATCACCGGCGGCGACGTTGCCGTGACGGGCTGCAACCCGGAGCACCTGGGCGCGCTGGTGTCCAAGCTGCAACAGGCCGGGGCGGAGGTGACACAGCCGGATGCCACCACGCTGCGGGTCCGGGGCGGCAGCCGGCTGCGCTCGGTGGACATGACCACGGAAGAGTATCCCGGCTTCGCAACCGATCTTCAGGCGCAGTACATGGCGCTGATGACGCAGGCCGAGGGGATCGCAATCATCGTCGAGACGATTTTCGAGAACCGCTTCATGCACGCCCAGGAGTTGGCGCGCATGGGGGCTAACATCCGCCTGGACGGCAAGCAGGCCATCGTGGCCGGGCCGCGCGAGCTGACCGGCGCCGGGGTGATCGCATCGGACCTGCGGGCGAGCGCCTCGCTGGTGCTGGCGGCGCTGGTAGCCAGGGGCGAGACCGTAATCGACCGCGTTTATCACATCGACCGCGGCTATGAGAGAATCGAAACGAAACTCGCGGCGGTAGGCGCCAGGATTCGGCGGGTGGAATAAGGACAGCGATCAAAGCATGAAACATAACCCCGGTTTCCTGAGACTGGTGAATGACGCCAAGTCGCGCATCCGGCAAATCGATGTCGAAGGCTATAAGAAGATGGTTGCCGCCAGGGAGCCGCACGTGCTGATGGACACGCGCGAGGACAGCGAGTGGGCCGACGGCCATGTGGCGGGCGCGGTGCACCTGGGCAAGGGGATCATCGAGCGCGATATCGAAGCCATTTATCCCGACAAAGCCACCAGGCTGGTGCTGTATTGCGGCGGCGGCTTCCGCTCGGCGCTGGCGGCCGACAATCTTCAGAGGATGGGCTACAGCAACGTCATTTCGCTGGACGGCGGCTGGCGGGCGCTGAAGGGATCAGGGCTGCCAACAGACAAAATAAGGCGGAAAGGCCAGGAAAGGAGAAAGACGTGACAGGGCGCTTTCTCACGGCACTTGTTCCTTTTCGATGATGCCGGCGTCGTAAGTGGGCTTCACGCGCCAGCCCGGCGGAACCACCAGAAAATCGCTTTCGTCCCAGTCGCCAGCCACGAGGCGCTCGAAGAGGCGTAAATCGCCGCGAATGGTTTCGAACTGCCATCCGCGGCGAGTGGCTTCCTCGCGCGCCCGTTGTTCAAAACTGCCGTCCGGCTCCAGCCCGGTGGCGATGTATGCCAGTTGCCGGTAGTTCCGCTGATATCCATTGAACTGCTCGAACAGGTAGCGGCCGTTGTCTTCGCCGTAGCGCGCGATGAGATCCTCAAGCGTGTAGCCCGCGCCGGTTTTGTCCCGTACCACGCCAAGCGTCGCCTGGTCCAGGTTCTCGCCGCGCTCCAACCAGCCAGTCGAGCGAAAATAGACACCCGGGTGGTTCTCGAAGTAACTCTGGTACCGGTTCCGCCCGCCCATCAGGAGCGCGATGCAATCGTGAGCGCGCGGAATCACCAGGGGCAGAGCGTGGCTCACCAGTCCGGCAACGCCGTTGCCGCACAGGGCGTAGCCCAGGAGAACTGCTTCGTACTGAGTCGGATCCACGCGATCGGCGGCTTCCTGAAGCCGGGCGCGCATGGAGGAACCGCCCAGATCGTGGAGACCCTTGGGCAGAAACTCGATGTCCACCTGGTGCGGCGAGCGGGCCACCGCGGCGCACATCTCGCGGTACAGCACCTCGCAGGAAATCAGCTTCAGCCGCACAAATCCGCCGGGTCAGGCAGGCGCGCCAGCGGTCACCAGCTTACGGGCCAGGGCCACGGCCACCGCGGCATTCTCGCCGTAGCCGTCGGCCCCGATCTCATCGGCGAAACGCTGCGTCACGGGAGCGCCTCCCACCATGATCTTGGCCTGCCCGCGCAAGCCGGCGGCGGTGAGCGCTTCAATCGTGGTTTTCATGGAGGACATGGTCACGGTGAGCAGCGCCGACAGGCACACCAGGTTGGCGCGGTGGGCCCGAACCGCGTCCACGAACTTCTCCGGCGCCACGTCGGCGCCCAGGTCGGTGATCTCGAACCCGCCGCCCTCCAGCATGGAGGCGACGATATTCTTGCCGATATCGTGAAGGTCGCCCTTCACCGTGCCGATGACCACGCGGCCGGCGGGCTGTGCGCCGCTCGAGGCCAGATGCGGCCGGATCAGTGCCAGCGCGGCCTTCATGGCGCGGGCCGCGAGCAGAAGCTCGGGCACGAAGTAGTCCTCGCATTCGAAGCGGCGGCCCACTTCATCCATGGCGGGTACCATGTGGCCTTGCACCAGCTCGAGCGCGGCGGTGCCTCCTTCCAATGCCTTGCGCGCCGCCTCAGCCGCTGCGGGAGCGTTGCCGTTCAGAATCGCCTCGTACAGGTCGGACACTTCGCATCACTCCTTCCAGCGCGCGGATAGGGCTTGTGTGGCCTGGCTCCTACGCTTCGACCTTGCCGGCCACAATGATGGCTACTGGCAGATTGCCGATCTTCACGTTGAGCACCCAATCGTGGTCGCCTTCCTTGGTGACCGCCGGGAACGTCGAGCCGGAAGGAGGCTCAATCGAGATCACTGCCGGATGCGGCGTACCCGACGCTTTGGTGCTCATCTGAATCAAAGCGTCAAAAGCCGGCATAGCGCTGGGGTCGGCATCGTTGCCGATGGGCGTGAGCAACAGAAAGTCGCGCTGTGGAGCGACGCCGACGTGGGAACCGTCCACGGGCTGGAGGCTGTAGCGAAGCGTATAAACGCCAGGCTTGATGGTCTGGCCTCGGCGGTCCGCGCCGGTCGCTGGGAAACGCAGGATGCCGACCAGAGTGCCCTGCGCAATCGGGAAAACGATCGCCTCATCGGCGGATTTGGCGCCCGTCGCTATGGAGTTGCGGAACCAGATTTCGCACCAAGGTCCGCCGGGGCCGGTAATACGGTATCCCTCGGTCTGGATCAGAGCGGCATACGCTGCCGGCAGGCCGGGCGCTGCCATGGTAATAGGCTCCAGCTTATAATCTTGGGCGAGGACCATCGACGCCCCCAAAAGGGCGCCACACAGAAGTGGAAAACAGCGCTTGATCATGGCCAATCAAGAGGGCGGAACTTTGGAGCGGGAGACGGGATTCGAACCCGCGACATCGACCTTGGCAAGGTCGCACTCTACCAACTGAGTTACTCCCGCCCGCCAGAAACCTCCATTGTCCTTCACAAACATTGGAACTGTCAAACGTTACGGGAAAGTTGTTGAAATAAAGCGGTTTATAAATTTGTTGGAAAGCTTTAACGCTGTGGTAGACTACTTCTCAATTGGCCAAGACATACGGACTGGCGGCTCCGGTGTGGCGGGGGCCGGCCTGGCTGGCAATTCTTCTGAATTGAACACCGGCTTAATCCCACGCTGTTGTGGGAAACATTGTGGAAATTGTGTGTTTATGGTGTGCAAAAGTTGATAAATTCCTGGGATCGAATCCGCAATTATTTACAGAGGAAAGTGAGCGCCGAGAGCTACGACAACTGGCTGAAGGGCGCTGCCTACATTCGCACGGAAGAAGCTACTCTCTTTGTTTCAGTGCCTGACCGCGAGACTTGCACTTGGCTGGAGAAGGAGTACGCCGCCCTGGTGCGGGGTGGGATTCAGGAGCTTGGGCTGCCCATTGAACACGTCTCCTATGAAGTACAGCCCATACGGGGCGCTAGAAATCAGGCGATCGCCGCGGTTGAAGGCAGCGAGTTGGACTCCGCTCCGAATCTCAATCCAAAGTTCACGTTCGATACCTTCGTAGTGGGGGCCTGCAACCAGTTCGCTCATGCCGCAGCGCGGTCGGTGGCTACCAACCCCTCGCACAGCTACAACCCGCTGTTCATCTATGGTGGCGTGGGGATGGGGAAGACCCACCTCATGCACGCCATTGGCCGCGAACTGATGGACAAGTTCGGCTCGATGCGGGTTATCTACACTTCCAGCGAGCGCTTCATGAATGAAATGATCGCGTGCATTCGGACGGAGCGTATGCCGCAATTTCACCAGCGCTACCGCGAGGCGGATGTCCTGCTGGTTGACGACATCCAACTTCTGGGAAATAAGGAGCGTACGCAGGAAGAGTTCTTCCACACCTTCAATGAGTTGCACGATCACCAAAAGCAGATTGTGATCTCCAGCGATGCCACACCAAAGGACATCCCGGGCCTGCTTGACCGGCTGCGGTCCCGGTTTGAGTGGGGGTTACTGGCCGATATCCAACCACCCGATCTCGAAACCAAAATGGCGATTCTCGATAAGAAGGCCGAGGCGGAAGGGGTGAAGTTGCCGGATGATGTGCGCTCATTCATGGCCTCAAAAACAAAATCCAATGTACGTGAGTTGGAAGGCACGCTCATCAAGCTCATTGCGTACTCCTCATTGACCGGGACACCCATCCATTTGCAGATGGCACAACAGGTGCTGAAGCATCTGGTGCATGTGCAGGATCGCAAAGTGACGATTGATTCCATTCAGAAGGCAGTAGCGGAAAGATTCCAAATCAAGCAGTCGCAGCTCAAGGAGAAGAGCAACACCAAAAAGGTGGTCTACCCACGGCAAGTAGCCATGTACCTGGTTAAGGAACTGACAGACGCTTCGCTGCCGGAGATCGGCCGGGCTTTCGGGGGGAAGCACCACACCACCGTGATTCATTCCGTAAACAAGATTGAGCAGGCACGTCATATCGACCCGGAATTAAACAGGCTCCTCCACAGTCTAATGGACTCATTACAATGAACTTTATGGTTTTTTCCACACCTGCCTCCCAAGCGGCTGTAGGAAAAATGTGCAAAACTACCAAACGGCCTGTTTTTCCGGGTTTTTCAAGATGGCGTTCCTCAAGTTCCAGTAGAGAAAAGTAGCTGATTTTAGTATAATTTAGGTAGTCTTCGACAGCTTGCACAGGCCCGATGAATACGGTTCTTTAAAGTACTGATTCATATAATCTGAGGAGAATAGGAGCTCTGGTCCCATGGAATTCACCGTTGGCAAATCCGATCTGGTCCGAGAACTGAGTTTGTCGCAGGGCGTTGTGGAGAAAAAAACCACGATTCCGATTCTCTCGAATGTGCTGCTGGAGGCTGAGGGTGACCGTGTAGTCTTGACGGCGACGGATCTTGAGCTGGGGATTCGCTGCTCTTGTCCGGCGCGCGTGAAGAAGGAAGGCGCGAGTACGGTGCCCGCCCGAAAGTTGCTGGAGTATGCGCGACTGCTGCCGGAAGGCGATGTAAACATGAAGTTCCTGGAGAACCACTGGGCCAGCATTACCTGTGGGCGCTCCAAGACAAGAATTGCGGGCATGTCGCGTGAGAGCTTTCCCGAGTTGCCGCAGATGCCCGAGCAGATTGCGGAGATTCCCATAAAGCTGCTGGCATCCATGATTGCGCGCACGTCATTCGCGATCTCGATGGAGGAGTCGCGGTTCACTTTGAACGGAGCTCTGTTATTCTTGCGCCCTGAAGGTCTCACCATGGTTGCGACCGATGGGCACCGGCTGGCATACGTGCAAGCAGCATCTACCGATAGTGGTCAAACCAATAAGCAGTTCCGGGCACTGGTTCCAAAGAAGGCGCTGGTCGAGCTGATTAAGCTTGCCGACGAGGCGGGACCCGATGCCAAGGCTATCTTCGCCGGAGACGACAATCATTTGTTCTTTCAGATGGGCCACCGGCTTCTGATGACGCGCAAGCTTACCGGCAACTTCCCGGATTACGAACGTGTCCTGCCCAAAGACCACCAGTTTGTAGCGAAGTTGCAAAAGGATGAAATTCGCTCGGCAATTGAGCGTGTGGCGCAGTTTGCGGATGAACGGTCTCGCTCTATTCGGGTGCAGTTTACCAAAGAAGAAGTGCGCATCTTCTCTTCCTCGACGGAAACTGGCGAGAGCGAGGAAAGCGTGCCTGTTGAGTATCAGGGTCCCGACCTTGAGATCGGCTTTAATGCGCAGTACCTCCTCGATTTTCTTCGCGTGATTCCTCAGGACCATATGGCATTCGAGTTGAAGGACCAGAAGAGCGCCGGCGAAATGCGGCCGGCGGGTGAAAGCATAACGGATCAGTATCGCTATGTCGTCATGCCCATGAGAATTTAGGGCAAGTAAGCATGCCCCACTAGAGAATATGGCCAACGAAGTGAATACCGGTACAGCCGAAGTTTACGATTCCACTAGTATCAAGGTGCTCGAGGGCCTGGAAGCAGTACGCCTCCGCCCCGCTATGTACATCGGATCGACGGGTGAGATGGGCCTGCACCATCTGGTGTATGAAGTGGTGGACAATTCGGTAGACGAGGCGCTGGCGGGCTATTGTACTGAAATTACGGTCACAATTCACGATGATAATTCCGTTACGGTGATTGACAACGGCCGCGGCATCCCAGTGGATCTTCACGAGGAAGAAGGAGTCTCAGCCGCGCAGGTGGTGATGACCAAGCTGCATGCGGGCGGCAAGTTCGATTCCAAGAGCTACAAGGTCTCAGGTGGTTTACACGGTGTCGGAGTGAGCGTTGTAAATGCGCTCTCCGAGCGGCTGGAGCTGGAAATCTGGCGCGAAGGCTACACCTGGCAGCAGGAGTACGCTTGTGGCGCGCCAAAAGCGCCACTGGCAAAGGCCGGCAAAGCGGGGAGGAAAACGGGAACGCGCGTGACCTTCAAGCCCGACGCCACCATCATGGAGATGACGGAATTCAATTACGACACGCTGGCGCAACGGCTGCGCGAGCTGGCGTTCTTGAACAAGGGTCTCAGAATTACGCTGACCGACGAACGCGTCGATCCCGAGAAGAAGGCGGAGTTTCTCTACACGGGCGGCATCTCCGAGTTCATCAAGCACCTGAATCGCGGCAAGACGGTGCTGCACGATAGACCGATTCACTTTGAGGCGGACCGGGAGATGCCCAACAACGGGACGCTCACCATGGAAGTGGCTCTCCAGTACAACGATGGGTACTCGGAAAACGTTTTCAGCTTCGCCAACAATATCAATACCGTGGATGGCGGAACGCACCTGAGTGGATTCCGCTCCGCACTTACCCGCACTATCAACGCTTTCGGCCAGCAGGCGGGGCTGTTCAAAGATGTAAAGGAAAACCTCACCGGCGACGACGTTCGCGAAGGGCTAACCGCGGTGGTGAGCGTGAAGGTTCCTCAGCCGCAGTTTGAAGGCCAGACTAAGGGCAAGCTGAATAGCGACATTGCCGGCTTCATGACGCAATTCGTCAACGACAAGCTGGGTGAGTACTTCGACAAGAACTCCGCCGTGGGCCGCAAGATTGTGGGCAAGGCCATCGAAGCGGCGCGGGCCCGCGAGGCGGCGCGCCATGCCCGCGATCTGACGCGGCGGAAGGGCGCGCTCGATTCCGGCGGGCTGCCCGGCAAGCTGGCGGATTGCCAGGAGAAGGATCCGGACCTGTGCGAGCTGTTCCTGGTGGAGGGCGAATCGGCCGGCGGCACGGCCAAGCAGGGGCGCGAACGAAAGTTTCAGGCCATCCTGCCGCTCAAGGGCAAGATCCTGAACGTGGAGAAGGCGCGCTACGACAAGATGCTCGCCCACGAGGAAATCCGCTGCATGATCACGGCGCTGGGCACGGGCATCGGCAAGGACGATTTCGACCTGGCCAAGCTGCGCTACGGCAAGATCATCATTATGACCGACGCGGACGTGGACGGGTCGCACATCCGCACCCTGCTGCTGACGTTTTTCTTCCGGCACATGAACGAGCTGATCACGCACGGCAAGGTGTTCATCGCGCAGCCGCCGCTTTACCGCATCAAGAAGGGCAAGAGCGAGAAGTACATCAAGGACGAAAAGGAATTCACGCGGGAGATCATGCGCCGCGCCACGGAGAACCTGAAGCTGGAAATCCAGCCGAACGGCAACGGGACGGGCGCCAAGGCAGTGCTGGAAGGAGTGGAACTGCGGACGTTCCTGCTGAACCTGGACGAGTACGAGCAGATGTTCCACAAGGTGGAGCGCCGGCTGAGGGATGCGCGCGCGGTCGAGGCGCTGGCCGCGATCGAGCTGAAGGTGGACTACAAGGCCGAGTTCCAGGAGGAGGCCAACATGAGGCCGGTGCTGGAAGCACTCAAGCAACGGGGCCTCGACGCCGAGATGCGGCGGGACGAAGAGCACTCGTCGTACGCTGTGGTCTTTCACGATTCCACCAACGCGGAGCGTTCCATCGGACTGGCGCTGGTGGCGCAGCCGGAATTCCGGCGCTTCCGCGCGCTGGCCCGCGCCATTGCGCGCTTCAACGCGCCGCCCTTCGTGGTGGTGAAGAACGAACACCGCGAGACGCAGCCGGACTGGGTGGAGCTGCTGAACTACGTCAAGAACGAAGGCAAGAAGGACGCCTCCGTGCAGCGCTACAAGGGCCTGGGCGAAATGAACGCCGAGCAGCTTGCCGAGACCACCATGAACCCCCTGAAGCGCACGCTGCTGTGCGTGCGGCTGGAGGACGCCGTCAAGAGCGAAGAGATTTTCTCGACGCTCATGGGCGAGGATGTGGAGAGCCGGCGGAAATTCATCGAAGACAACGCGCTGGACGTGAAGAATTTGGACGTGTAAATCACTTCCTCTTCGTCTGGTTTTGCAGCATGTCCACCTGCCGCTGTAGGCTTTCTTCGGATCGCTGCCGAAGCTGTTTTTCCTGGTCGAGTGCGGCCACTGCTCGGGAGACCTGCTCTTTGGCCTCCCGAACTTGGGTTGCGGACACGTGGGCTTGATAGGTGTAGAAGAGTTGGCAAGCAATCACGGCTAGTGCCGTTATGACCCCAAAACTTGGACACAAAAATGGCCTTTTCTTAGATGGTGGGCGGCATTGAAAATGAAGGAGAGTCGATGCCACGAACGCGTAAGAGTCACCCGCCCAGCCTGAAGGCCAGGGCCTCGCCGTCGAGGCCATCAAGGGGCACAGGACAACCGCCCAGATTGCACAGATGTTCGGCGTCCACCCGACCCAGGTCGGAGGCTGGAAGAAACAGGCGTTGGCCGGTTTGCCCGACGTCTTCGGTAACGGCCGCGAGCAGATGCGCCAGCAGGCCGACGCCGAAAAGGACGATCTCTACAAGCAGATCGGCCAAATGAAAGTGGAGCTGGACTTTTTAAAAAAAAGGAACTGGCCTTAGCGATTGAAGATCGCCGCCTATGGATCGATCCGGAACATCCGCGCCTGAGCGTCCAACAGCAGTGCGAACTGCTCGGTCTGGCGCGCTCCAGCTACTACTACCAGCCGCGGCCGGAGAGCGCCGAGAACCTGCGGCTGCTCCGGCGGTTGGACGAACTGTACCTGGAATGCCCGTTCTTCGGCAGCCGACGCATGGCCATCACGCTGGAGGTCAACCGCAAACGCATCCAGCGACTGATGCGCATCGCCG
>Ga0181518_10000358_pt1 | contig 51330 bp, 48 predicted proteins | sample PEATcosm2014_Bin_28_FD_119751 | JGI IMG/M metagenome (GOLD analysis project Ga0181518, IMG submission 119751) | Peatland microbial communities from MTU Mesocosm Facility, Houghton, MI, USA - PEATcosm2014_Bin01_60_metaG | ecosystem: Environmental > Terrestrial > Soil > Wetlands > Peat | place...
CATCGTGCGCGTGCTGGTGCACACCGGCCAAAAGTTCAACTTCTATGACGTACTGGTGATGGCCATCGACGAACAAGTGCTGAAGGAGCAGGTCGAGAAGGCGCGCCGCCGAATGGATCAGGAGTCGGCCATCCCTGTGCAACGGCGCCTCAACTTCGAAATGTCAGTAAAGAACCTGTACCAGTCGTTTGGGGACCGCGAGCGCGTGCCTAAGATTCAAGGCTTGGTCAACGAGTGCATGACCTTCCTGGACGATGAGCTGAGCGTGATCACCGGCCCATACGAGGAGTTGTTGTCGCTTGATGAGGTGATCGAGCAGGAGCTGATCCTGTTTGTCTCGCTGAATGTAAACAAGAACACCGAACCGGTGCGCGCCTTGGGAAAGATGCTGCTGCAGAACTTGCAACTGGTCGTCGGCAAACGGTACGAAAGCGAGGAACAGCGTCGGCGCTCGAACCGGCCGATGTTCAGTGTAGTGCTGGACGAGTTTGCACCGTTCGGATACCGCAACTTTGCGCAGATCTTGCAAACCGCTCGTGGCACCCACACCGCGTTCCTGTTCTCGATGCAAAGCCTGCCGCAGCTTATGCAAGTCGGCCGGGGCTTCAAGGAAGATGTGACCTCGGCCCCCAACACGACCATGACGTTGCGCACCCGTGACGAGGAGACCGCGCGCTACTTCCTCCGCGCGTCGGCGGAGCATGCGGTGACCCGGCGCAGTGTTTCGATGCACCGCTGGCGGCTATTCGGCTACGAAAAATACGAAGCGACTGACCGGGCAGTGGAAAGTGAAGACCGCGAAACTCGCGCACTCGACGAGCACATCAAGAATCTCCCCAAGGGACAAATGGAAATCCTGATGACGGATGACACGCGCGGCACGTTGCACCAGTTGTTGCACGTCCGTCCGCCGCAGGACGTCAGCATTCCACACTTCGAGCCGGAGCTGTATGCGCGAATGCGACAGTCGAGAGATCAATCCGCTGGCGCGAACCTCCGATTCGCAAACCCGGAGCTGATTGCGCAGCACCGTTATGGCCGTCGCGCATGAGGGGCACCGTGAAAAGAACGTTGCAGATTGTCATCCTCGCATTGTCATCCGTGCTGTCGATATCCACTGCGTCGGGGCAGCAGCATCCGCAAGCTCAACCGCGACCGACGCAATTGCATTCGTCATCCGCGTCCCAATTCTCAACGCCACTGTACCAGAGCCGCGACACATGGTACGAGTTCCTGCTCAAGCAGTTCAATCCCGACGATCTCGATTATGGAGCATGGATGGAACAGCGTCGCCAGGCATTTCTCGATGCCAGTGTGCGCAACCAATACTTCAACTACAGCGCAGTTGTAACGGTCGCGATGCTAATTATGGCTACGTTGTACGCCAAACAATGGAACGATCACCGGCGCTCGATGTGGATTACCGCCGAGATGATGACAGACCTGTACAACCACGATGCGTATTCGCGAAATGTCGCTCGTGAGGCCATTCAGAAGTACAACGACCATATCGAACGTTGCAATCGCACAATCGAAGCGGCAGGGCACGGCATGTCCGCCCCCGGAACGGATTCCGATGCCGACCGTCTCAGGAGCGAACTGGAATCCGTCAGGGGCGAAAGGGATTCTTATAGACGCGACCGAGATCTGGCTAAGGACGACTTGGCAGAAAAGGAACGTCTGCTGGCTGACATCTCCTTGCGCCTTGAAGCGTTGGCCAAGAAACCGGATGCAAACCGCAACCTGGCAGGTCCTATCGATATGCGCACGGCCGACCAGAAGCTGGTGCAACACATCAACAACCTGCAGGAGCAACTGTACGCGGCACAACTGGAGAACAAGCGCCTCAAGGGCGAACGGTAATCAATGTTGGTCACTATTACAGGTTTTGGCAGTGTATGGCGACGAAAGTTTGCCAAGAACCAGAACGATCCGCAGCGCTTTGCACGCGGCGTGTATTACAACACGACAGGAGTGGACATCGTCGGCGGCACAACACGGCAGCGACCCAAGATCGCCGGCTACGCCCGCTTCAACGCATGTGGCGGATTCGATCCGCACCGACCTGCGCGCATGATCGGCCGTGTATTCGAATGCGCCGATCCGTGTGTGTGGCAAGGGGAGAACAAACTGCTTTTCCAGCGCATCTTGGGAAAACCCGACAAGCCGGATGCATTTCTGGTTGTGGTTCGGCCGGAGCTGAACGGTTTGCTGGCTGTTGGCAGCACTGATTGGCGGTCAGCCGATACCTGGCTCATATCGTTCAGCGAATCTGGTGACAAGCAGGAGGCCATGCTGCTGGTACCGATGTACGGCTGGATCCATACCAAGTTGGGCCGCTTTGTCCTGGAACCCGGACTGCGGCAACCGTGGATGGCGCGGCTTGTGCTTGCGTCAGTCGAGCCGGAGTGAAGTCGAATGCGGTATCGAAAAGGAACCATCACTCTGAGCGACACATGGGACTACCCGTTGCTGCGCAGAGTGCTGCACTGCGTGTTCGTCACCTCGGCGCAGTTGTACGAATTCATGAAGCTGGATCACTGCGCATCCTCGCGCAACGCATTCGACAATCGAGTACGGCGGTTGCTAGCGCACGAGTTGCTGGTACGGCGCGAGATCCCGACCATGAATCGCGGGGTGGTGTATTCGATATCGCGGGCCGGCGCCTCGGAAATGATCGGCAAGGGAGAGTACTACTCCGGGTCTGCGGAAAAGGGTGAACCGGCCAGCGGCCACGTGCAGCACGCTCTGGAACTGAATGACATCCACCTTGCGCTGAAGCGTACCGGCGTGCTCGTCCGCTGGACGCCGGAGTCTGAAATCCGGTCGCGCAACGAATTCACCGGCATCGGGTACGTGAAAGACTATGACGCCGTAATTGCCGTGCGACTCGACGGACACGAGCACCGCTTTGCCCTCGAATATGAACGCACGCCGAAGGCAAAAGGGCGTTACGAGGACATCTGGAAGCGGATCGAGGCAGAGACCGAGTTACGGCACTTCTTGTACCTCGTTCCAAATCACGACACACTGTCGTTGTTGGTTAAGCAGTTTCAAGACTGCCGCCGATCAGTTCACTTCGGCCTGCGTAAGGATTTCCTTGCGGACACTCTCAGCCTCGCGGTGCAAAGTAATCAATCACCGCTGTCCACCACGCTTCGCGCTGTGCTGACGGCGGAATTCTACCGTTCCAGCAACCGCGGCACCACCTCCGCCCAAGCCCCGCTTTTTACCTAATGAGGTGTGTTTGCGCTGGTATTGCGCTGAATTTGCCGTGGAACACCCCCGTGCAACGTGCTGACCGCCCGATACTTAGCTTCTGACTATCCCCCGCTGTCATACCGGATTTCCCGAAAAACGGTTGGCGTTTCGGCTCGTATTGTGTGAGCAGTTGCGCGCACGCTGCTCGTTAGAACGGTTATTGTTGGCGCTCTACCGAGAGCACGGATTCAGACACATTACCGCGGTCTGGAGGAGACATGAGCGACATTGATAATGCCGCCGCTCGCCACGCTCAATAAACGCCCGGTACCAGCCGCCATGTGCGTGCGCAATACGCTTCGTACTCTGCGCCGAAGCGTTCGCGCAGCAGTCGCTCTTCGGCGCGAATGCGCGCAACCAGCGGCACCAGCAGCGACGCGGCCAGAATGACGCCCACTCCGGAGCGGAACGCCAGCGCCCATCCTAGCGAAGTGATCAGCAATCCCGCGTAGCTTGGGTTACGGATCACGCTGTAAATGCCGCGGGTCTCCAGAGTGTGCCCCGGCTGGATGGCTACCAACCCGCTAAACCGGTTCCTGAGCACGTACACCGGCCAGATGCGCAGTACGCCGCCCGCCAGGCACACCACGACGCCCACCCACCGCGTCGTAGCGCCATCGATTGTCCAGAACCCGATCCGGTCGGTGTACGCAGAAAAATAGGCCATCAGCAGCGCGATCACGCTGAAGGCGCCCAGCACCCAGCGATTGCTACGGTCTTCCTTCTCTCCTGAACTTAGGCCGCCGCCGGAAGGAACCGCCAGCGCCGCGAGTACCACCGTGACCGCCGCCAGCGCACGCAGCGCCGAGTGCGCAAAAAAGGCACCCCATCCACCCCACCCCGCGATCGCCAGCGCAAATTGAATCACGATCGACACAATTCCGGTGACGATGATCTTGACACTGCTCATGGCATCTCTCCGCAGGTGTGCGCCCCCATGTACCATCGGTCGCAATCCACTCCCCACCCGATCCAGAACAATCGTCACGCTGAATGGTTAGTGTAATTCGAGAATTATTGGAGCATGGTCCGAAGGTTTGTCCTGGCGTCGCGGTTCTTTATCAATCTCGCAGCCTTGCAACCGCTGCGCCAGCCGGGGACACAGCAAGAAGTGATCGATCCGGATACCGCGATTGTGTTCAAACGCCTGCCGGAAATAGTCCCAGAATGTGAATTGCCCCGTCTCGTCGGGATGCAGCGACCGGAACGCGTCCGTGTAGCCAAGTGCAAGCAGCGCACGGTAACGCGCGCGCGGTTCGGGTTGAAACAGCGCGTCATTGATCCAGGATGATGGCTTGTAGCAATCGATGTCTTCGGGGATTACGTTGAAATCGCCGCCCACGAGCGTTGGGATTCCGGTTTCATGCCAGGCAATCATCTTCTCTTTTAGCCGGTCCATCCAAGCGAGTTTGTAGGCGAACTTATCGCTTCCGATCGGATTGCCATTGGGAGCATAAATGTTGACCACCCGTATTTCCTGGATCAGCACTTCAAGAAAACGGGCATGACTATCTGCATCATCGCCGGCGAGGACGGTGCCGACAGTCTGGATGGGAGTGCGGGACAGAACCGCGACACCGTTATATGCCTTCTGCGTCACCGCTGCGCTCTCGTATCCCAGATCTCTGAACAGCTCCGCCGGGAAGACCGACCCTTTTAGTTCCTGCAACAAAAGCACGTCCACTGGTTGGCGTTGCAGCCAAGCGGTAACGTGCCGCTCCCGCGCCCGAATCGAATTGACGTTCCAGCTAGCGATTCTGATAATCCGCCTCCGTCAGGCAAATCCCACAACCACAACTCTGTCGTGCCGGTGAGCCCGTGTCAAGGTTATCGGGTACAGCGGAAGTGACGGCATTCTCAGTCGCGTGCACCAGAACCACGAGCTTTTGTTCGAAAGGAGAACTGCGATGTTTGGACGAATGGTAATTGCCCCTGTGCTTCAACTTAACCCTGAACCCGAACTAATCGGTGCAGTAACGGCACTGTTGAAGACGACGGAAACCGCTGAGATCGTCCGCTGGGTCGAGTTTCCGCTATCCGTGCTGCTGTTCCTCTTGGTGCCCGGAGACCCCCAATCGGGTGCCGTTTATGTCTTGGATCGCAAGAAAGGGACATGGTACTCGGTGGATTTTGATGACGACCAGTACGGCGGCTACAGTGTCGCCCAGCTGGAAGTGCTACTCAAGGAATGTGACCTGCTTGCCTTGGTCGAACACCCGGGGCTACTGCGAACCGGACTCCCCTGGGTATTGGCGGCGGGCAAACGGGCCGAAACCGCCGTTTGACATCCGAATTACGCCAGGTTATCTACCTACATCCACACCGGAAAAGTGTGGGCAGGAACACGCATGGCTGGGCTTTGTCGCTGGACAAGAGGTGAGTACCGATGGCGCTGTTATTGAAGGCGACGCCGGAAATCGTTCGGGAATACTGGCGGCTTTTCGTCAACCGGCGCGCTTACACGGTGCAATCGATGCGTCCGCACCCGGAGAGCGGGCGGCACTACTACTTCCGTCCGAGTGATCGCCAAACCGGTGAACCTCAGATGCTGACTGAGGAGACGATCTGCCAACACTTGGAAGGGACGCTCACGGTAGGGCTGTATGCCATTAATCCCGCGACGCAGAGGTGCAAGTGGGTGGCAATCGACGCCGATTACAAGAACGCCATGGAGGATCTGCTAAAACTGCAGTACTACCTCGGGCAGGACAAGGTCGAACCGGCGTTGGAAATGAGCAAACGCGGGGGCCATCTTTGGATCTTCCTGGCAAGGCCGCTGCTCGCCAAGGAATGCCGAATCTACATCCACGATCTTGCGGTGCGATTGGGAGTGCCGGTAAAGGGCTCGGGCTTAGCAGATGGGATCGAAGTATTTCCCAGACACAACGCGATTGGTGACGGAGAATTTGGCAACGCAATTCGCGGTCCTCTCGGAATTCATCGTGGGGCTAACCGACGCTTTTGGTTTTACGGCGCCGATTACGCGCTCGAAGCGCAGATGGCGTATCTGAACCGCTTGCGGAAAATGGGTGAAGAGGAATTGCGGCGTTTCATCGCCGGCAAGGAATTGCCGGCTTCACCGGCCGGGGCACGGCCGGACATTTACGTTCCAATAAAGGATGCTGGCCGAACAGCACGGGCGCAGTTTCAGATTTTGGAGCACGTCGGCAAAGTACGTAAGGTCGGCCGAAACTACGTCGGTCGCTGTCCGTCCTGTGCGAACTCTGGCCATGATCGGAGCGGCGACAACCTGGCCATCCTGATTCAAGACCCTCGGTTTTACAAGTGTTGGGCTGGCTGCACCAAGGAGATGATTCGGGCCGCCCTCGGTCACCCGATTCGTGCACGGCAAAGATAAAGAAGAAAGGAGAACATATACGGTGAAAAAGAACCGGTTCACAGATGCATTGGGGCTGCGCTTGTCGCGGCAGGCGCTACAGGTATTGAGGGAGCGCGGGATCTTCGCGCAGCCGTCCGTAAGCCTCCAACATCAGCAACTTGCCAGCCGGTACGTGATACGCGGCATGGAGTCGGGCGGTGCAGCGGGCGACATCGGGCACTACGTCACCTTTGCCCAAGAAGACGGTGGACCAATTGAGTATCTGCATCCTGTGGAGGCCATCGGGGTGAACGGCCTGCATTCAGTCGTGCTAGCGCCAGCCATGGTCCGGTTGGACATGTTGCGCAAGGGGCGCACATACGAATTGCTCATCACGCGGCATGCGCCGAAAAAAGCCGACAATGGCCACCGACCACCATTGGAGACGACGGTTCTCTTCCGTGGTGTGCATGGCCGCCTGGAACTGGATTTATCGGGAACGGATAAGGCGGAAGCGGGCGCGGTATTGCCGACGTTCTATTCGCTGTCCGGGGAGGAGGTAGCAATACCGGAGCGTTTCAGGCAGGTGGTCCGCTCGATCACCAAAGCGGTGAACTGTTCGGGCTGCTCCCATTGCCATTACCTCCGCGCACCACGCAAAGACCGTGCCGCGAGAATCGATTCGGCAAGCAATGCGGGTTCGGTTCCAGGTTCGCCTCCAGAACGCGCGGACAGCCCTGAAGCGACAATAAACGCGGGATCGTCCGGCGAAATTATGCCCGTCGCCGACGTAGCGTGAGGAGGAGAGAATCAATGCACGAAAAGGTCAAGAAACATACGCTGGGCTTCTGCCTGTTTGTGTTCTTGTTTGTAATTGTTGGCGGCGGCTTTCACCTCACGTCAGCCGCGGCATTCATCGCTGCGGGGTCCGGCACTCCGCTGGTGATCTATGCTTTCAATTGTTGGTGCAATGCACAACGGCACGGTGCGCGGGCAAATAGGGAGGAACCTGCATCCGAGATCATTCCAGTGCGAGAACGATCATGAGATTCCTGCTACGCCTGCTGTTACTGCTCACCCTTGGCTCCTACTTACTGAGCCACTACGGGTCCTTCATACGCGCAAACCTTTGGCGCGTGCACCAGGGTGACAATGGCGGAATTGTCAACCGTGTTCTTCCGGGGATTACCGCAGATCATTTCCAAGGCAGGCCAGCACAAGCGAGCCTTCCGCCTGGAGTGTTGCCGCGTCACGACCTGACGCCGGGAGCAATCGATCCACGGGTTACTCAACGCAACATTGGCAGCACGATCTGTCGGCGTGGCTACACTGCCACTGTCAGGCCGCCGTTCGAGTACACCAATGGGATGAAGCACCGATTGATGCGGATTTACGGCGTCCGGGGCGGTATCCACGATTACGAACTGGATCACCTGATACCGCTGGAACTTGGCGGATGTCCGGATTGCGAGGCCAATCTCTGGCCGCAATCGAGAAACGTGTTTCCTGGTGCGCGCGAAAAGGACGAGGTCGAAGATTACCTGCACCATCAAGTCTGTTCTGGTGCACTCCCATTAGCCGAGGCGCAGCGAGACATCGCGTCCGATTGGTACGCGGTTTATCAACGGCTTCACAGTAGATGACGGGGCAGCACGACGGAGAGGGATAGAGAGATCCGCATGTCAGCAGTAAAGCAGCTCGTTTCGATCAACGAAAGCAAAGTAAGCCGATTTGAGGACACGGAAGCGGGATCGGCGTCGGTGGCAGCGAGGGCAGCAAATTCGGAACCTGTACGCGCTGTGCGCCGGCGTTTGCCGGACGAACGGCGGGCAATCACTCATCATTTTTCGGTAGGAGGGCAGGAGGGGTATCTGACAGTCGGAGTGTACGAGGACGGCTCGCCTGGCGAGATGTTTGTCAGGATGGCAAAAGAGGGCTCTACCATCTCCGGCCTCATGGATTCTTTTGCGACGGTTGTTTCTCTTGCCCTGCAGCACGGCGTACCGCTGGACTTGCTTTGCGGAAAATTCACCCACACGCGCTTTGAGCCCAGCGGCTGGAGTGGAAATCCAAAGATTGGCTATGCCACGTCTTTAATGGATTACCTCTTCAGATGGATGGAGGTGAGATTCCTCAAGCAAGAGCAGGGAGAATTATTCGAACCGCTTCCGGCGTCCATTCATGCCGTGCCGCCTCCGGATGGACAAAACGCGGTTGAAGTACTCGGTGAATTGGTCCAACTGGGAGATGCGCCGGCCTGCAACATTTGCGGTGCGCTAATGGTGCGGAGCGGTTCCTGCCACCGCTGTCTGACCTGTGGCAGCACAAGCGGATGCAGTTAAGGAATGCTGTACAGGGCCACTGCCCGCCGCGCCTTGCTAGCCTTGCTTGCCGAGCAAGATCTTTGCCCCAGAGGCGGCAACTGGGTTCGCAACCGAAGGCGGGGTTTTCAGGTTGCCCATTCCGGTTCCTGCCGTAAGGCCGAGGTCCGCAGCAAACCTCGGATTGCTACGAGCTTCGCGGAAGGCGTCTGCGAGAAAACGCCATACTTCCTGCAAGAACAGTGCGAACTTCTGCCAAACCTGTTCTTCAAGGGTCAACAGATCGATCATTTCACCGTCGGGGATGTTTTCGGTTTCCCGCCAAAGCAAAAGCTGCTTACGCTTAAGGCGAGCTTGGGGTGGCAGTAACTCTCTACCACTCGCAATAGAACGGCCGAGCACGGGATCATGCGTCAATGCATTCCTGTAAATCCGAATCGTCTCATAAAGGTCCTCAGGGTGCTTTGGAAATCTGTCGGTGATACCGAGACCGGAAAGAACGTCGCGCGCAATGACAACGAGCTCCTTTACCTGTTCTACAGACGCCTGCAGTGCAAAGAAAACCTTTTCGGGATGAGGGAACTCTCGCGATGCCAACCGAACCTGCTCCTGGTCGATCTCCTGCCGCGCATTCGCCATGTAGTAGAAAAGAGAGTAATTGTGCATGGCCAGTTTTTCGTATTTGACGGATATCGCGGTGCGTAGGCGAATCCAATGCGGATTCCCCTGCAAGTCGTCGCGATGGCGGTTCGTTAGCATGACAATCAGAGTCCGCCAGAACGTCTGATACTGGGACAGGGAGCTTGAAACCACAGGCCAGACGCGACGCTCTCTGGCATCGCCATGATCGGAAATGTTCAGCATGTCGGAGACAACGTAAGGATCTGACATGGTCTGCACTCCGGTCCCGATATTAGCATTGTGAGCTCCATAATTTCTCAGTTGACGATCGTCGCGACAGCTAAGCACAAGGAACACACACGCTAGAAGAAGGAGTGCGAACGCATGCAGAAAGTGCTGTTGATTGGATACTTAGGCCGAGACCCTGAAGTCAAATACAGCGCTCAGGGAACGGCCATCACGCAGTTTCCGGTTGCAACCACTGAACGCTGGAAGGATAAAAGCGGCGAACTGCAGGAGCACACGGAGTGGTTTGCCATCAAGGCTTTCGGTCGCCGGGCCGAGATCATTGGCGACTATCTTCACAAGGGCAGCCGCGTCTACATCGAAGGCCGTAAGCGGACCGAATCCTGGGACGACAAGCAAACTGGGGGAAAGCACTTTCGCGACCTCGTCTATGTCGACAGACTGGAGTTTCTCGATTCTAAGTCCAATGGCAACGGAAATAGCGACGGGCAGAGGCAACCTGCGGACGTGGCAGAGGAGTCGCCGATCACGGACAGCGACATCCCGTTTTAAAGTAGGGTGTCTTTGTACGTGTCCATTTATGGTGAATACCAGCGCCGGACTTCTGATTTCCCGACTGGGTTCTCCAGGAAGCAGCGCGGAGCCCGCTGAACGCTCGCCGTCGCGTGGTGCTCGGCGATGTTCGGGCTGGACCTGGAGTCATGCAACCGGACCGGCACCGACCAGTGCGGAACGGCCCCAGGAACACCATTACCCCCTTGCACCGCGTCGTTCCGCAGTTTTTCTGATCAATGCCGCCAGACCGGCAGCGAAGTTGAACGAAGGCCCGCGATGAACATCTAGCTCACCCCGGGCCGCCCGCAGTACCACTCCCCAATCCGCGAGGTGGGCACATTGCTTTACTTCTGACGGGAGTTGATATCTCTGTGGCTGTTGTTCCTCGAGAGCGAGGAAGGTCTCGATCAATCGTTGAGATCGTGGCGAGACCGGTTCCCGCGATATGCACGCGCACGCTATTGCTTGGGCCAGGAGTTCATGGCAATCGTTGTCAAGCGCAGAAAACGCTCTATCGCGGTCTGCCCGAAAGGACTCCCAGTCTGTTGTGCCCCCTATCCCCAGTTTGGCCAGTTGTTCTGAAACATCCGCCGTATTGATACCTGTATGAACGACGGCATGCGCGTACTCGTGAATCCGAACGACTGTGAGGAGATCAGGAAACTCAGCCTTGAACCTTGGGGCGTCGGTGCTAATCCGATTTACGAAGATCTTTATTCGCAGATCGTTGGGGCTATAGCAGCCGTACAGAATATCGATGGGAGCGAGATCGCCTTCGGTAGCTGGCCCAACATAAACTGGCATCTCCTTCGAAAATGTCTCGGCGGGACCGGACGAAAGCATTACGTGTCCGGTCAGACGCTCCACCAATATACGGGCGTCATCAGATATGGCGGTCGCTCGACGCCCGAGAAGTCGGTCCGCAAGCGGAACGGCAGTTGCCCAATTATCTGAGTCGCTCATGGTATACAAACGCCCCCAGACGGCGCCGCTACAATCCTATAGTTTTCCCGACAATAGAATCAATGGTCGACGCGCCTCTGGCGCACCACACCAGAGTGGAATCGGCGTAGTCCGCAAAGCTGCACCCAGCCAATATTTGCCTACTGCACTGCTCAGCTAACGGACACGCAAATTCCGTCGGCTCGAAACACTGCCTCACCTGTCTTCGACCTCACCGGCAAATTCCGAGCCCTCACGCTCGCAGGAGGAATCGTCCATGCCCGACACCCACGCTCCCCAGCCCTCCGAAGGGATGGATATCAGAAAGCTTCTCGTCGAACTTGAGGTCCCATTCCCGACAGCTCAGGTTCTCTGGCGCGTGACCAACACTTCAAACGACAAAAAGCGCGGGCAGATCATTCCCTACGCCGACCCGCGCGCCTACACCGACCGTTTGAACGCGCTTCTTTCACCGCAGGGATGGACGCGCGATTACCGAGTCGAAACCATGAACAACATAACTCGGGCGAAGAAGGGTGAAACCATTGTCACCGGCAAGGTGCTGGTGACCTGCACGGTCACAATCATCGGCCTCGGCTCACACTCGGGCACCGGCGAGGAGTGGGCGGACGATGACAACGGAATGACGGCGGCGGACGCACAGGCTTTCAAACGGGCCTGCTCGTGTTTCGGTCTCGGCCGCTACTTCTACGATTTTGCCGCGCCGTGGGTCGATCTGGACCAGAACCGGCAGCCAGTGAAAACGCCGGCATTGCCGGCCTGGGCGATCCCCGAGAACTGGCGCGAGGGAATGCGGCCTCCGGGCAAGAACGGTAATAGCAAGAGCCCGGCATCCAACAATGCCCGTGCCAAGGGCGGTAACGGAAACGGGCATGCTGCCGTGCCCCAAAACAACCCGAGCAATGGCAACGGCGCCAACGGCCAAGGCCACACCAACGGAAACAGCTCTGGCGCTGACTCTCCCGGCAATGGCCGCTCCGGCAAAAACACCAACGGCAGCGCAAACCAGGCCGACGATGGCGACCTCGATGCCCGTATCCTGCGCATGGAGAAGGCCGTGGGAACGGGCTTTTACCGCAACGTCCTGCGCGAATACGGCCGGGTAAACCAGCCGAGATTGATCCGCGATCTTGCGGTCAAACGGAAAGTCCTGCAGATTCTGGAATCGGGCACGCGCGGGTTCCACCGCCTGGATGCGGTCGCCAAGCAGTTGGACGCGGACACCATTGGGACGTTGCTGACCAAGCTTCAAGCCCCTCCCCTGGACGAAATCGCGGACATGAAGACCCTGCAACACGTGGTCTTCGGCCTCGAAGAACTCGTCACTCCCAGCAAACAGCGCCGGGCGTAAACAACTTGGCATGCACCGATGCGGAGAGATGCGCACGTGTGCCTCCCCGCCGTGGCGAAAGGATCGAAATGTCATCGGCCCAGATAACGGCAGAGAACTCCAGCCTTTTTGAAATCGACAAGGAACTGGAAACTGCATTTGACGCAGCCAGCCAGGAACATGAACAGACCGGCGCTATCAGCGACGAGACGAAACAACGCTGCCTCGATCTCTTTGCTGAGTTGGGGAAGAAGGTTGACCGCATCGCCCGATACGTGCGAGCCACCGAGTTCAAGGCCAGGGCCGCAAAAGAAGAAGCGGCTCGCTTGGCGGCTCGCCAGAAGAGCGCTGAAAACCGCGTCGCGCAGGTGAAGAGCATGCTTGCCTACTACATGCTGTCGCGTGGACTGAGGCGGTTAGAAGGCGAGTTGAACACGATCCGGTTGCAAAAGAATGGCCAACCCACGCTTCAGATCGATCGGTCCGTTCTCCCGGAGGAGTTCAACGTAAGGACGCTCACGCTGACCGAGCCGGATTGGGAACAAGTTCTGAATGCCGTCACCTGCCCCGCGTTGAGATTGACTCTGCAAGCTTCGGTCGTGAGCGAAGAGCCCGACAAGGAACGTATCCGTCAACATCTGCAAGCGGGCCAAGAGGTCGCCGGTGCCGCGCTCGTAAAAGGCGACCACGTCCGCTTTGACTGAAGAGATAGAGATAGAGATAGAGATAGAGATAAAGTGAGGAGCTACCCTCGCCATGAGTATTCGTAATGATGACCGCCTGCTGACCCAACCCACCCAGCCCCAGCTTCTTCGCTAGAAGCTTAGCGGGCGGAAAGCCCGACAACTATCCCTTTCCTTGCATCCAGGCTTGCAACTATTCACGCCGCAAGCTTCAACGCCTGCCCCCGACCCAATATGAAAACAGGGAGCTTAGCAGTGTCCATAAGAGCAACCGAGCATGTTTCCCGGCTTCGCGGCGGCTCTCAGGCACAGGTCGTGCTGGCCGATGACGGGAACAAATACGTCACCAAGTTCATGGGCAATCCCCAGCACAACCGAGTGCTGGCCAACGAGTACCTGGCCTGCCGTATGGCGCGGCTGATCGGATTCAATGTGCCCGAAGCGGTCATCATTCATGTCGACGAGCGGACAATCCGTGAGCAGCAGATCACGTTCACCCTTGCTGGTTGCGCTGTTGCTCCGCATCCTGGCCCGCAGTTCGGCTCCAGGCTGGTAACGGAGGAACTGGTTTTTGATTATCTGCCTCACACTAAGCTCGCGCTTGTCAGGAATGTGAAGGAATTCCACGGCATGCTTGCTTTTGACAAGTGGACCGGCAATGCCGATGGCCGGCAAGCCGTATTTCACAAGAGTGCGCATCAGCGCAAATACACAGCGTCCTGGGTTGATTTTGGATATTGCTTCAATGCCGGCGAATGGACTTTCCCCGATTCTGCTCTGAGGGGCACGTATGCGCTGAACGAAGTCTATGCGCGGATCGCTTCGTGGGACGATTTCGCACCTTGGCTTGAGCGGATCGAGACGTTCTCTGCCGGGCAGTTGCACGACATTGCGAATGAGATCCCCTGCGAATGGTATGGTGAGCGCTCAGAGCTGGAGTATCTTCTGCAGAGTTTGCTAGATCGACGCGGTGTTGTTCGCCAGTTGATCGAAGACTTCAGGACATCGAGCAGGAACCCCTTCCCCAATTGGTCCATGGCGGCGACGACACCCTCCGTTGAAACCGAAACCGCGCGCCAGGACCTGCGATCGCTGCTCTAATTCCGCTAGGTTACGTCTCACCGGCCGCGATTTGTGCGGTCAGTCAATCCGCCAGCTCCCGCATAGTAGTCCGCCGTTGTCCTCCTCGTACTAGCGTTTCTTCTTTTGTCGGTTTTCCGGATTTCAGTTGAAGTTGGGAAATCGAATTAGCTGATGAGTAAACAAATACGTATCACACAGATCGACGGAGCACTCCCGAACCTTGCACTTATGAGGTTGGCTTCGTGGCACACGAGTCAGGGCGATACGGTGCATTTCACGCGGACTATTGAGCCTACGCTATTTGAGCCGAGGCAATATGACCGAGTGTATGGCTCGTGCATCTTCGATTTCTCGCGGGGTAAGCTGGTTAGGTTTCAACAAGCATGGCCGGGAGCAATTGTCGGCGGCACAGGTTCTGGGGATTTCACGCGTAACGTCGAGGACTTCATTGGAGATCACGCTGGGGTTGATTACTCGGGCTATCCAGATTTCAATGCATCTATCGGGTTTACACAGAGAGGATGTCGGCTTTCCTGCAAGTTCTGTGTTGTTCCCCGGAAAGAGGGCAGGAACAGATCAGTAAACACAGTAGCTGATATTTGGCGCGGCGCTCCCTGGCCCAGATTGCTCCATCTCCTCGATAACGACTTCTTTGGGAACCCAGAGTGGCGTGATCGAGTGAGAGAGATCAGGGATGGGAAGTTCAGAATTTGTCTCTCCCAAGGAATCAACGTTCGCCTCATCAATCAAGAGGCTGCCGAAGCTCTGGCGGCCATCGAGTATCGCGATACGAAGTTCTCACAGAGAAAGCTATACACGGCCTGGGACAATCTCGGTGACGAGCGACGCTTCTTTGATGGCGTAGCGGTACTGGAACGAGCGGGAATTCCACCGAAGCACTTAATGACGTTCATGTTAGTTGGCTACGACATTGCAGAGACGTGGGAGCGTATCTGGTATCGGTTCAAGCGGATGGTGGACCAAGGAATTCAGCCATACCCGATGGTGTATGACCGAAGCCGCAAGGACTTACTGTGCTTCCAGAGATGGGTAATCACCGGCCTCTATCGCGTCGTGCAGTGGTCTGACTACCAGCGCGAAACAAAGAGCACAGCCAGTATGGAAGGGTGGAGGCGCGTTTATGCAGCGTAATGCAACAGTAACCGGTTACGGAGGAAGAACGATTGAACACGCGACCGACTTTCAAACATGGTAATCCGAATAGTCCTCTTCTCTCTCTACTGTGTTCCGGAGTTGGAAAATGGCCCGCCTTGTATCCAAGATAAAACTCGGCTACTACCCATTGCCAATCGAAGAGGCCCGAAACATCAAGGCATTACTGGTTTCCCCGAGCCAGTATTCTGCTATTGATCCTTGCGCTGGCGACGGGACCGCGCTGCTTGAAATCACGAAGGACACCGTCGTCCACCTCGCTGCTATTGAACTGGACGCAGATCGCGCTGCCGCAGCCACACAGAAAGGGATCACAACCATCCAAGGCAGCGCCTTCGAATGCCGGGTTTCGTCAGAAACCTGTTCGCTGCTGTACCTGAACCCGCCATACGACACCGAACTGGGGCCCCACAGCAACCAGCGAATGGAGCTGGTCTTCCTCGAACACTGCTATCGCTGGGTGATGACCGAAGGTGTGCTGGTGTTCGTTATACCGGTCACAGCGCTCGGCACTTGTGCGAAGCTCCTGGCCAGCCAGTTTGAGCGGCTTAGTTTGTTTCGTCTGGAGCATCCGGAATCCGTACGCTTCCACCAGATCGTGGTGCTCGGCAAGCGCAAGAAAGCACATCTGCGCGGCGATCCCAACGGCGCTGATGCGGTAATGCGCGCCGGTTACCGACCGAATTTGATCCCCGCACTCACTCAAGAGGTCACGGAACGCTACGCCATTCCTGCATCTCCTCCGGCGACCATCAATTACACGGGGTTGCCACTCGATGCCGTTGAGGATGCCCTGCAGCGTTCGACCGCGATGCAGAACGCTCGCGGCATTCTGGTCCGGAAACAACAGAAGCTGACCGGACGGCCGGTGCTGCCGTTGCACAAAGGCGCGGTTGGCCTGCTGGCGTGCAGCGGCATGCTCAACGGGTCCTTCGGCGAAGGCGAAATGCGGCACATCGCGCACTGGCGCTCCGTGAAGTACGTGGACGAATTCAACGAAGACGGCGAGGAAGATGGCGAAACCATTATTCGGAAGCGAGAGCGCTTCAGCCACGAACTGACGCTGGCATATGAGAACGGCCAAATTGTCGAGCTGAAAGAGTCGAAGGAGGGCAAACACCCCGATGAAAAACGCTCATGAACGATTTGGCAAACTCGCCTATGTGCGGCGCACAGAAAAGACGGCCACGAACATTCGCGTGCTTCTCGACTCCTTCGTGGGAGAAGAGCGAGGCAAGGCCCACCTGGTCTCCATCGTAGGCGGCGACGTCGAAATTGGGGCACTCGCCGCAGCTTTTGCCAACAGCGACCCCTTCACGGTGATCGATCCCGCCGGCCAGGAAGCCATTGTCTCGCTCGGCGAGCGACCCCTGTGTTTTCGCGGCTCAATAATGATCCCTGGTCGCAAGCGACCGCTGCGACATTTGGTGAGTTGTTCACAAGAACTAGCTGACGCGAGCGCCGACGGAAAACTCCTACTGGTGAGCGACGACGAGATGTTCATCTGGTCATCCCTGGTGTGCCACTACGGCTTGCCGACCACACCGGAGTGGGGACCGTGGATCATTTCGCAGTTGGGTCGTGACAAGCGTGTACAGCCCCTCCTGGGATTCGGATATCAAGGGGTTGCCATCCGAGCCACCCGAAAATACTTGCTGATGCTGTTGCGCAAGGGTCTCCGAAACAAGCAATTGGGATTTCCGCCGGAAAATGGACCCATCCAATGGCCTGAAGTCCAACTCATCAAGAAGATCGCCTGACCCGGCACGGGCTCGGCGAACCCCTTTCGGCTCTACTTCTCGTCTTGCCGCAGCAGTACTCCAACTTCAGCTCACGACTTGATTCCAACTTGCTTTTGACCGGGAGACACCCATGAACGCCCTGGATAGCGTACTCGCGGACATTGTCGATGCAGACCGCGAGTGCGCATACGTAACTGTTAAACGAGAGCCGCTGGAAGCCCTCATCGACGAATGGGCGTGCCGCGGTGATCACGTATCTTCCTTATGCGGGCTGCTGACGCGGGCACGAGACCAGCTCGCACGGCAAGGAAGCACGCAACCACTCGAACAGCCGCATTCAGCCGCCTGTCATGCGGCCCGTGAAACAACTTTGAGGGACCTGAATACAGCCATTACCGAGTCTGCCTCGGCCATTGTCCACCACCGCCACGCTGTACGGCGTGAGCTCGCCGCACGCCTCAAGCAGGTTTTGCGCTCTGCGATTGCCGAGGTTGGGACCCATGCCACTGATGCGCTGCTTGCGGGCAACACGGAACTGGCCGAGCGGCTTGAATCGGAGCGTCAGACGGTGCGGATTGTCATGAGCACCATCGACGCGACAGTGGATCTCTTGCTCCGGGACGAGTTAATAAAGGCTGAAGGCCGCGGAGAGATAGGAGCCGCCCAGCGGCCGGCGTAAATGGCGGTCGGCGGGATTCAGGTGACAACAACCGCGAATTTAGCTTTCTCGTGGCAGTTGTCGGAATGACACTAGATGCCAGGATCCTTCGGGAGTCGACGTTTCGCGCCGCAAGATGTAAAGGTTGCCGTCATCCGCCCGAACTTTGTAAAAGGCATCATGAAGGCCGTACCACTGATCCAGCAGCTCCTCTACCAGGTATTCGTTCTCATCAAGCCGAAAACGGACAGGTCTTTCGTCCGCCTTCCGACCCGAATAACAATCCACCTGCAGTTGCATTTGCGTCCCAGCTCAGAGCGACCATTCCCGAACGTGTCGGCACACTTCTTCCTCTCATGATAACCGCACCGTTGGATTTTCGTAGCAGCTAGGGTCTGACGGCGGATCGGCATGACCGCCAAGCGCGGGCGGACTTTTACCGTTTCAAGAATCTCCGTCGCCGTAAACGATTGACCTGCCACTAATTGCCACACGACATCAGTTGTGATTTCCGCTGGAGAGATCCATGCAGATCCCCGCCGACATTCCACGATACTTGGAGTTGCACGCCGCCGAACTCGGAGCACGAATCCTGTCCTCCTATCCAGCGCTACAGGGTGCCGACGATGACCTGTCTCCGTTCCTCTCACGGATGTTGCGTCGCCCCTACCCCGCACAGGCCCTCGCCATCATGGGTGTGAGCAAGCGCTGGCATATCGCGCGCAACGGCAACGTAATCGCGGAGTGTGGCGCCGGCAAGACCCTGATCGCGTTGGGCAGCATGTTGGTGCACAGCGCGGGGAGGCCGTTCTCCGGCTTGGTGATGGCGCCGCCGCACTTAGTGGAGAAGTGGGCCAGGGAGACGTTTCTCACTCTGCCGCAAGTACGGGTCTTTCTGATCGATGACATGCGCAATGGCGGCAATCCAAGAGAACCGCACGGCATCAACGAGGTGCGCCTGCGCCGCGGCGAGATCGTACGTGAGGGAATGCATACAACGCTTTCCGAATTACGGCGGTTGGGGCGGAGCGGCTGGCATAAGCTTTGCCCAGGAACCTCTCTCTTCTGCATTGGCCGCGAGAAGGCCAAGCTCTCCTATTTCTGGAAGCACTGTTATGGCAGAAGCTGTTCGGGGAAATATCAAGGCGCGCTACTCAATCCGGACACCGGTTGCCCGATCGAGACGGATGGCGTGCGGTTCACCGTGCTGGATTTCGATAAGAAACGTCTGCACGAGATCGCGGAGGACCAAAAGGGTGGAAGGACGAGATATTCCGCACTCTGGCAGGCTGACCGCAACAAGATCGCGCGTATGGCACCGGCTGAGTACATGGGCCGGTACATGCACGAGTGGTGGGACTACGCCATCGCCGACGAACTACACCAATTGGCCAACCTCACGGCTCAGGGCAACGCCCTCGGGGTTCTGGCCCGTGCGGCAAAACGATTTCTGGGACTGACTGGAACCCTGCTCTCCGGCTACGCCGATGATCTGTTCAACACGCTCTTCCGCACGGATGCCAAGCGAATGCTCGCAGACGGGTACGAATGGGGACCACCCGGCAGAGAGCGATTCACACGCGATTTCGGCGTAATTGAAACCATCGAGCGAATTACGGCAGAGGACAACGCCTGTTCCAAGAAAACCAAGAAGACCGTCACCATCAAGCGCAAGCCGGGCGCTTCGCCGTTGCTCTTCGGCAAGTACCTGATGGATCACTGTGCATTCATCGGGCTGGAGGATATCTCAAGCAGCCTGCCCAGCTACCAGGAGGAAGTGGTTCCGGTGACGATGGACAAGGCGTTGAAGAGCGCCTATGAGCAACTCGAAGAAGAGATCACCGCCTGCCTGAAAGAGCATCGCGGTAACCACAGCGTAGTCAGCACCATGCTGAACACGTTGCTGGCTTGGCCGGATCATCCGTACGGTCTTGGCACGCTGTACGGTTCAGAGTTCAATCCCGAAACCAAGTGTCGAGAGCGGTTCGTCATCGCCGAGACGGCGGACTTGGAGAAGAGCCAGAGTTATGCGAAGGAGCGGGCGCTGATCGGCGAAATCAAAGCCCAGCTTGCACGTGGCCGCAAATGCCAGGTTTACGCGGTTTACACCACCAAGCACGACGTTATCGCCCGTCTGGAAGGGCTCATGCACGCGGAAGGGATCCGCGTCGCGCCGCTGAGAGCTAGCGTCCCGACGCACAAGCGTGAAGCTTGGTATCGCGAGCAGCTACGCCGGGGAATTGATGTCGCAATGTGTCATCCCAAAATCGTGGAAACCGGGCTCGACTTGTTCGAATTTCCCACAATTCTGTTTCACGAGACCGGCTATTCCTTGCACACGTTGCGTCAAGCGAGCCGGCGCTCATGGAGAATCGGTCAGAGACGCCCTGTGGAGGTCAAGTTCTTCGCGTATAAGGGCACCATGCAAGAAGTGTGCCTGCGGTTGATGGGCAAGAAGCTGCTAGTGGCCTTGGCTATGGAGGGCAAGTTCGCTTCGGAAGGGCTCCAGGCCATCGATGGAGATGACGATATGCTCACCGCCATGGCGCGTGAGCTGGTGGAAAACAAGGGAATCGGGGAGTCGGCCGAGTCCGTCTGGCGAGCGCTCTGCCCGGCAACAACCCTGCCTTGCCAGGACGCTCCAGTGGAAACAGCAATACTGCCAGCTGAAATCGAACTGCCCGAAGCATCGCCAATAGCGGAACAAATTCCCGATACTGCGCTCTTGGAAGTTGCCAACCCGTCTCGCCGTTCTTCACGAAAACCCGTAGTAGCCGGCCAACTGTCGCTGTTCTGACGTTCATTCCCGTGCACTGAGAGTCAGTTGGGACTGGCTGCGAACTACCCGACGCCTATTGGTATTCGGCACAAAAAGGAAAAGCCATGGAAGTGTCCTCTATAAAGAAGATAGGCGAGGCAGGTCCACCGCCCGTTGATCAGCGCTATGGTGAGACGTGCGCCTGGAATCGAGCAAAGGCACAAGGCCGGCGCAAGTATGTGTTCAGCGATCAAGTCGATCAGCTCATCCGTGAAATCTACCTTAGCCATCCAGACGCGAAAACCCGGCCGGGCATCCGGCTGTTGGCGAAAAAGGTGGACATGCCCCATTGGGTGCTCAAGAAGCGCGCCCGCGAATTGGGCCTTGCCCGCACCAAGGAAAAGCCCTGGAGTGAGGCGGAGTTGGAGATCCTGGTTCGCTACGCCTGGATGAGCGATGAGCGCATTCGGCTGAAGCTAAAGGCAGCCGGTTACCCGCGCACCGTGACTGGAATTCACCTGAAGCTGAAGCGGATGCGGTTCAAACACGATCCGAGCTTGTATTCCGCTAATGGCCTGGCACAAGCGCTGGGAATTGACTCGCACGCGGTGACACGCTGGATCAAGTGCGGCCACCTCAAAGCACAACTCCGGGGGACGGCGCGCGGGGAACAGCAAAACGGAGACATCTATCTCATACGCGAAAAGGATGTCCGCCGCTTCATCCTCGAGCACCCCACCGACATTGACCTGCGCAAGGTTGACCAACTTTGGTTTCTCGATTTGATCACCAATGGCCTCGTGCGCTGCGCCTGAATCAGCGCTCCCATTGTCACGCCCTCGGTACGCTCCTAAACGCCCGCCACTTCACGCCTTGAGACAAATACCTGTCACGGCAAATCAGCTTTTCCAACCAACAAAACCAAGGAAAGATCATGAAAGCATCTTCTGTTTCAGCCGCGCTGAAAACACTAGTGGCTGCACGTCAGCCAGCGTTCATTTGGGGCGCTCCAGGAATCGGAAAGAGCAGTGTGGTGGGGCAATTGGCCAGTTCTCTCGATCTTGCTCTACGCGACATACGCGCTCTGCTACTTGATCCTGTCGATCTGCGCGGGCTCCCTTATGTGGGCCCCGATGGACGCTCAAAATGGGCCACGCCGGAATTCCTGCCGGCAGATGGTAGCGGCATTCTGTTTCTGGACGAACTGAATGCTGCGCCCGGGATGGTCCAGGCAGCGTTCTACCAACTGGTGCTCGATCGCAAACTCGGTGAATACGCGCTTCCGGATGGCTGGCTCATCATAGCTGCCGGAAACCGGGAATCGGATCGGGCGCATACCACCCGAATGCCAACTCCCTTGCGCAATCGCTTTGTCCACCTCGACTTCGAAGTGGACGCGCAGGAGTGGTCAGAATGGGCCATTCGCGCTGGCATACGACCAGAGGTCATCGCCTTCATTCGCTTTCGTCCGCAATTGCTCTCTGTCTTCGACCGGGATGCCAACGCGTTTCCCTCACCCCGGTCATGGGAGTTTGTCTCCCGCATCCTCGATAGCAGTCCGGATGCCAGCGTCGAACATGAGATGTTTGCCGGTGCCGTGGGCATGGGCGCGGCGACCGAGTTTTCCGGCTTCCTGCGGATGTTCCGGGATCTCCCCAATATCGACGCCATTCTGCTGAATCCCACCGGTGAACCCGTGCCGGACTCGCCGGCCGCGCAATATGCGGTCGCTTCCGCTCTAGCGCACCGTGCCTCCGACACGAATTTCGACCGCATCTGCCAGTACCTGAACCGCATGCCCACGGAGTTTCGCGTGTTGAGCGTGCGCGATGCCACGCTGCGGGACCAGACGATCAAGCACACCGCCGGATATACAAAGTGGGCCATCCAGAACCACCACGTCCTGGCCTAGTAACCAAAATTTCGCCCAGCCGACTTAAGAAGGAGAACAATACTCGTGTCTTCCATTCCCATTCCCGAACCAACGCTGTCCTCGCGAGCCATGCTGTGCTCGTTTTCTATTTCTCAGTGGTCGGCGTCCAAGCACGATCGCCAGGCCTCCGAAGAAATCGCCGCGCACCACGGCGCACAGCCCGACGTGGGGCGCTACAACAAAATGCTTATCCCAAAGGAGACTTTGGCCGAAGTGCGAAAGATCGCCGGCGAAGCCAGGCGGGAGCACTACTTCATGACTCTGCCGTGGGATGACAACGGATACCGGGTTCTGCCGGCCGCCGTGTACATGGAGCACACCGAAAAGCTGCGAGATTATTCACGGCAGTTCATGACGGCGGTGGAACTCTTTGCCGCACAGTTCGACCAGCTCGTCACCGAGTCCCGTTCCCGTCTCGGCGGTCTGTTCCGGGCGGAGGACTACCCGACCTCCAAGGAGATCCGCGAAAAATTCGCCATGGAGACCAAAGTCATGCCGCTGCCGGACGCCAATGACTTCCGCGTCAGCCTCGGTGATGAGGAGAAGGACCGCATCAAGAGGCAAATCACGGCATCGGTCCAAGCCTCGCTTACCGTGGCCAGCCAGGAGCTGTGGCAGCGAATGTATGAGGCGGTGTCACACATGGCGGAGCGCCTGTCCGCGTACAAGGCGACCGACCAAGGGGTAGAACATCCGTTCCGGGATTCCATCGTGACCAACCTCGTGAAACTCGTGGACGTGATGCCGAGGCTCAACATCACGGGCGATCCCGAATTGGAACGGCTGACCTCGCAGGTCCGCACGTCTCTGCTTGTGGACCCTGCCGATCTGCGCAAATCGGAAAATGTTCGCACCGAGACGGCGCAGAAGGCTGCCAGGATAGCGCAGCAGATGCAGAGCTATATGGCTGGGTATCAATTGGCGGCAATCGCAGCATCATGACTAGATATCTGACGGTCGAAGGAAAGCTCTCCCGCGCCCGCACGCAACTACTACTGAATCAACCTTTTTTCGGAACGCTTTGCCTGCGATTGAAACTCGTTCCCATGCCGAGTTTTCCCACGATGGCCACGGACGGACGACGACTTGTCTACAACCCGGCATTCGTCGAGAAACTCACTCCTGCCGAGCTCGAAGGTGTCCTCGCCCATGAGGTGATGCACTGTGCGCTGGCCCACCACTGCCGACGTGGCGAGCGCGACCGGCAACTGTGGAACCAGGCCGCAGACTACGCGATCAATCCAATCCTGATCGGTAATGGGATAACGCTTCCTAAGGATGCACTGATTGATCCGGCGTTTGCTGATCTCGGTGCAGAGGAAATCTATGCCCGATTGCTAAAGCAGGGACAAGATTCCGCCTCGGCCCAATCCCCGTCGCAGTCGAGCCCGCAGTCAGGCGGTGCCGGCAATAGCAGTAACGCACCGGGGCAAACGCCGCCAAGGACGCCACAACAGACGCCGCAATCATCGCCGACGCAAACCGATCAACAGCCTCAGTTACCGGCAGTATCGGATCAGTCGCCGGAAGCACGACCGGGCGGCTTCGGCGAAGTGCTGGACGCGGTCGGCGAAGACGACCAGCCAGCATCACCGGCCGAACTCAGCCGGCAGATGCATGAGTGGGCCATTAGCACCGAACAGGCATTGTGCTCTGCGAAAGCCTGTGGCCACGAGCCAGGCGGGATTGAACGGCCACTGGAGCAGGCGCGGCAATCGGATCACGATTGGCGCGCGATTCTACGCGACTTCATCGCGGCAACGAATCCGTCCGACTATCGGTGGGCTCCTCCCAACCGCCGCTTTGTCTCTTCGGGGCTGTACCTGCCATCTGTCGAACGAAGCGGTGTGGGCGAAATCGTGATCGTGGTGGACACTTCCGGCTCCATCGGAACGAAAGAACTGGAGCAGTTCGCGGGAGAAATCACCGCCATCAGCGATGAGGCCCAACCGGAATTGGTCCGCGTGGTCTACTGCGACGCAGCGGTCCAGGCAGTAGAAGAGTTTGGCCCTTTAGAACCGGTCAAGTTATTGCCTAAAGGCGGAGGAGGGACTGATTTCGTGCCGCCATTCAAGTGGGTTGAAGAGCGCGGTATTTTGCCGAAATGCCTCATTTACCTCACCGATTTGTGCTGCAACAGCTTTCCCGAGCCGCCCGACTATCCGGTGCTATGGGTGACGGACTCGAATAGAAGGGCGCCGTTCGGCGAAACACTTCAGATCTGTGTGGCTGCATGAGTTGCTGGCCATTGAAACGGTCCGACGGGAGACAAGCATGACGGGTACGACACTGCAACTGACACGCAACCCAAATCCACGCGAGTGTGCAACTCTGCTGGCCGCTCTGCGTTTCTGGCAAAGCGTTATCACCGATAACTTCGGGAATGGTTCAAATCTGTCCCGCGTCCCGGCTGAACTGCGGGAGCATTTTCTAGACGAGAGAGTCGAACCGCTGACATCGGAGGAGATCGACGCACTCTGCGAGGACATCAATTTGCAGCCCGGGGCGGAAGCGACTTTCCCGAAAGACGCCGTAGGCACTCTCGCGGTGATGAGCACGCAGCACTATGCGATAAAGGGCGGCGTCCGCTGTCCCTGGTGCAAGTCAAACGAGATTGAAGGCGGCCAGTTTGACGTTCAGGAAGGCGTCGCTTTTCAGCCAATTCACTGTCATGGTTGCCTACGCGAGTATACGGACGTTTACCGCCTAGTAGCGTTCCAGCCAGGCCGGTAGGAGCTGTCGATCCAGCCATCCGCCGTCCACCAGGCCCCGCCTTCCCGTGGCGGGCGCGACCCAGCACGCCAGCAAAAATGGAGCTGTTGCGGCTTGCAAACGAACAGGAGTAATCGCGCATGAGCACCACACATAACAGGCTGGCGTGGCTGCTGATTGACGCCATCCGGTACGCCGAAACCACATACGACCGCGACGGCAGCGGAGAGGTTTCAGGTGGGGACGTAGAGCCGGCCTTCGTCACTGAGGGCGTAGCGCTGCTGCGCGAATTCGGGTTCCCGATTGACGTTCGCCCTGTGCCGCCCAATGCAGTTGAGCTTCTGCACGGTCTTGTGGAAACCCTGGCGAATGCCTACCGAGGCTACCTGCCCCATCTGGACTCGACGAAACAACCTGTCGATGAATTGCTGATCGCCGACGTGCGCACACGGCTGGCGTTCATTCAGGACTGTGTGAAGAAGGCTGACGCCATTCGCGCACAGGTGAGGAAGAAATGAGCGAGCCACCGGCAGACGATCTCACTAAGCGGCTCTTTGTGTGCTGCGGCTACGTCACGCTGGAGAGCGGGAAACCAGGCATTGCCATCGCAGAGGTCATGCCCGAACCGGTATCGCCCAGCGACGAGACCGCCTCGCAGTTCCACATTCCGGGCACCGGCGATTTGGTGAGACTGCGGATTTATGAGCGGAAACTATTGCGGCATATGTCCGTGGGCAGTACTTACGAAATTGAGGCCAACGACAAGTCCATTCGGCCAAGTACCGCGCACTGGCACGGCCGCTACCACAACGACGAGGTCGTGCGCACCTGGCAGGCGATGGCTGACGCGCACGAAATCGCCGAACGCGCGCGCAAAGCAGAAGCATCCGAGAAACGCACGGATCTCAACTTCGAAACCCTGGAACCATTCCGGCGTGCGTGGCTTCAGACCAACAGCATCGGACGGCTAGCGCTTGAGGTGCGTGTGCTGGCCTACCTGCGAATGCAGAAAGTGAGGTGAGCCGTGAGGCGTTTCCGCGTAATTGTCGGCTTCGGCGCAGGCACGCCGAATTTCGAGGAAGAGATTCAGGCCAGCACGATCGACATTGCCATCGGGCGGGGCGTCACCAAGGCCGGCGGGAAACTGCGGGGCAGCGCCGGCAGGGCTCCGAACGATTTCTACAGCGTTACCCCACGCGACCTTGGCGCGATCAAGTACGAATGGAGAGTTGCAAAATCCTTCTGGGAGCCAAGCGGCTTGGGCAAGGTCCACCGCGAAGTCAGCGTTGGTGCCTCGTTCTATCGCAGAGGCCGGCGCGGGACGCGGGATTCGCATAGAGGGGTTTCCGCCATCTGATTGTTGACTGCTGAGTTCCTGCAGAGCACAATCCCACTCAGGATGCCCGAACGGATTCCCGAGGGGAGCGCGCCAATGTACTACATTTTCGTGGGTGTCATAGTCCTCCTGCTGCTATACACCGCCCGGCTTGCCGAAAGGAACGGAGCTCGCATCAATGTTTTGGCTAAGTCGCTCGATGAACGCTTCCAAACCAACAGCAAAGTTCTTGGACAAGACGGCGTTCTAGGCTATGAGTGGCACGAAGACGGCTGGCCGCAGGTGTACTCCGATGATCTATTGCCGCAGCGGGACTCGGATTTTGAGAACCCGGCTCCTTACTATTTTCAAGACGCATACAGCGAAGGTCTGCTTAGTGCCGAATACAAGGGCGCAGTCACAGCATTGGAGAAGAAGAACTTCCTAAAGCGTATATTGCGGACGGGAGTTTCTGTTCCCCTTGCCATAGCGGACGAAGCCTTCAATGACAAGGACGCCGCAGTCAGGATATATGCCGCATCGCATCTGGAGCTTGTTTACAAGGACTATACAGGCAGTAACTGGGAAAATCCCCCAATCCTGAGAGACTTTGTACCAGTGATCGCTAATGACCCAGACCCCGTTGTGCGCGCTGCCCGATTCACTAACCCAAGCCACGTTTGGTGGCCATGGACTCATGTTGGGTCGTGGATTCTTGGCCCGCATGATTTCTGGCAGAAGACGATTGCCGAGATGTCCCAAGTGGAGCGGCTCGCAGCAATGCGCAATCCACAACTAACGCACCACTTTCTTGTCGCCCTGATGGAGGAGAAGTCTGACACTCTCAACATGAGCACTCAGGAGCATGTGGCGTTGATCTGCGCCGCAGCAATGAACCCGCGAATCGTGGACGGGAGCCGGAGAACCGGTCGCGACTCTTGGAGAGCTTTTGACGACTACAATCCCCCATTCAAGGAGTACGGAAAAATGTGGCGGCTCGCGGTCGACCGATGGCTCGAAACTGCGGTGCCATACAGAGTTTTGAAATACGTACAGACAACGCCTGAAGTCAAGCTCGAAGTGTTCAGACGACTTTCAGAACAGAAGCACGCACACCTCCGTCAAGAAATACTCAAGTCCTGCGAGCCAATGAAGGACAAGGAAATTCTGAAATTGGGATGGAGCGATCCGGATGAAGAGTGTAGGGGGATAGCTCGCAAGCGTACCGGCCCCTACGTCAAGTGGCTTGAAGTGAAACCAGAGAAAATCCGGATTCGGCATTACTCCAGTGAAAAAGAGGAGGTCGAGGTCAGCTAACGTTGAAGTCGAAGTTCATTGCTTGATCTCGCAGCTTTTTGAGCGTTTTCGTATCCATGAGGCCCAAATGCTCATTCCAATTCGCAGTTACCCAAAGTGCGTACCTGGTGCCGAAGACAAGCACCGCTCGGATAAGTAGATCACTTTTGATTTGAATCACATCGTTGCTCTTGTCGAGCAAAAGGCCACGAGAAGAGCAGTGCGCCGCGTGCGATAGGAAGCGGTAATCCTTATCATAGGTTTCCTGCAATCCAAGGCTTACCGCGAGTTCCCAGAAGTTCGAGCCAAACCAAAAGTTTCCAGGCTCACCGCTCTTCTTGAAGACCAGCAGCTTCTTGTGACATTCGTACTGCTTTTCCCACCACTCGCGACGATCTTGCGGCAGTCCCTCCGCTGCGGCAATCTCCTTCGCGTTATGCCAGAAGTGGGCGAGGTATGTCGCACCGCGTTCCTCACGTTTCGGCTCCTCGCAGCACAGATAGCCCACTTGCAAAGCAATCTCAAACAGGCGGCGGGCAATCGTGGCTGCGTCCTCTCCATGTCCCATGACACACAAGGGATAAAGCGATTGGTGAGACTTGAATGCTTGGATGAAGAACAGGTCGAGAGCACGGGCAAAAGCAGAGTCCAGTCTGCGTTCCTTCACAACGGCTTCTTCCTGCGCCTGAGCAAGACGAAGCCAAAGGTCGAAAGCTCGCCGGTGCTTTTCCAGCATCTGCTTCTTCCACGCCTTATTCTGCTCGACACCCTGCTCGACGCCATCGTCGTTCATGAACAGAGTATATGCCGTCAAGCTCCAGGATTATTCTGTTCGCCTCTGACGTGATGGGGTAACACAACGATTTAAGGAGAAGAACATGTTCGCAGAACTGATACCGCTGCTGCGGAAACGCCGGCTGCTGCTGACCATTTCGCTCATCGATGGCGACACGATCAGAGCTACCGTTGTTCCTCAAAAAGCGACCGAAACCGAAGACAATGCCATAACCACCCCGCTGGCCATCACCGGCACCGCCGAAGAACTGGATCGGGAGCTTCCGCGACAGTTGGTGAGCTTCGTGGGAGCGCACCTTGAACTGCAAAGCACGCTTGCGACTGCCAAGGCCGAAATGGATGCCGCAGCAAAGGCGGCACGCGAGGAGGCACGCAAGAAGACGGCGAGGCCCGCTAGCACGACAGCTCCGGCAGCCGCGCCGAAGCCGACCCCGGAGCCGCCAGACCCTGAACCGCCGCCGCTCTTCGCGCAGCAGGCGGAACGGCAGACAGCACCTGCCCAAGACGGAGGAGGAGGAGGAAGCGTAACACTATGAAAATCAACGTCGTCGAACGTGAATTTGTCTACCATGGGACAACTTTGGCCGACCCTAATTGCAAGCTTTCTATCGAAGAAGTCCGGTCTTTCTATGCCAATCAATTTCCCGAGCTAACCACGGCGGCCATATCCGGACCGGAAACCGTGGGTGACCGCCTCCGCTACCGCTTCGAGCGGGCCATTGGCTCCAAGGGCTAATGTCGTGGAAGGCGCGGACAAAGAACAACTGCTCAAAGAAATCCGCGAGTCAGAGGGGGGCCAGGGCATGGCCAATCCTCTGGCCGGATTGATGTACGGGTGGCTCGCATGTCAGGACGCACAGGCTGCAAGCCAGGCGCTCGCGCGAGCGCTGTCGGTCCAGGGACACGGCGATCCGGTGTGGCCCGGACCGGGTATTTGGCCCCTGCCGCCGGGCTGATCGGCACTCCAAAGCTGCAAGGAAGCCATGGCGGGGAGAAGATCGGCTTCGGTTCCTCAGCACTAACCGCATTGTCAGAAACGCTTGTCAGGATCGGTCTCGCCAATCGGTCGGATTGGATCAACGCGAAAAAGCTGCCTTCCACCCTGGTTGATGCTGTGCTGCGCCGATTCCTTGCCGATCATGGTCAGACAACAATCGCGGAGCACTTCGAGCTTTGTTTAACCCTCGGGGAGTCGATCCTTGATAGCGTGTATGGTGAGCCGGACCAGGCCGCCGCTGGCCAATTGTTCTTCGTGCTCAACACGGAATCATCATTTGCCCTTGGCATCGGGCACACCATCGAGCAGTTGGAATCGGCCCAAGCCGGTTTGGGCGAGGCCTTCTACGACTCGCTGCGTCAATCGTTGTATCGGTGGATTCGCGTCTACGACGACTCGGATGCGCGCCAACGCATCGAGGAGATGACAGAGATGGCAGAGGGGGAAGGCGACCCGGATTCATATGAGATTCCGAAGCTTGAACCTGACCTGCCCGCGTGCTTGCGCAATCGGAGATTTGCCGATCGCGGCCACCCACTGACGTCATTCTCTCTCCCCGACATTCCGCTCCTGAAGAAAGTGGTCGAACTCACGCTGAAACTCGATCGTGTATCGCACTCGGTCGAGCGGCCCAAGATTGATGAAGACCTGCTGGAACGAGAGCGCGACCACCACTCCCTCGACTCGCCGTTGCCTGCGATCTTGCTCTACTTCCGTCCCGGCGATGCGGTCATGGCGTGCTTCGACAATGAATGCGAATTTTGGGGCCAGGAAACTCCGGAGCCGAACCTGATCGTTCCGTTGCGACCGGATGATCCCGACAGCGTGCGTCAAGCGCTGGCGGTAATCGAAACGTTAATGCGCGTGCTGGTGCTCGCAGTCGAGATCAAACAAATTACCGAGCCTGAGGAGGGCGTCCCATGCGCTTCAGCATCGATGTCGGAGGCGAACTCGAACTGAAATTGCACCAGGCAATCCTCCTTTATCGCAACGAGCAGGCCAACCGCCATATGGCCACCGTACATGGCATCCCGCAGGCTGCCACTGACGGAGCCCCGATCCTCGGCGCCGGGCAACTGCTGACGACCGCAGTGTTACGCGAGTTGGCCAGGACGCTCGGGACCGCCTGCCCGGTGGAATTCCTGCCTGAGCAAGTTGTCGCTCGCACGCCCGAGTTGCTTGCTTGGTGGACGCCAGCGGCGATCCGGCCGATGTTCTTCCGCCGTGACTCAGAACTGGGAGACATTTCCGGACAGCGTTTTCCCCATCCGGCCTTGCTCTTCGCCGTGCGCAACGACCTCTTGTATGTGCGAGCGCTGCGGTTGAGCGGCAGACCAAACCCAGAAACCAAGCTTTTTGCTGCTCCATACTGGAACCTCGGAAACGATGGCGCGGTCTGTGCCGGGACCATGCGCGTACCTAAATCAGCAAGCGTCGCGGCCATAGCTGCTTGGGAACAAGCGTTCTTCCAGAGTGAATTCACGCATCCGGGCGGCGCCGGTCGGCTCACTAAACGGAGAGGCGGAACTGCAGCCCTCTGGAAGAGCTTGACGGGGAAGCGGGGGTTTCCTCTTCTCGCCCTGACCGAAACGGAATCGCTCGCGACCTATTTGCGGGCTCTGGAAACCAGGCGATGATTCATAAACTCGATCCGCAACTTCTTGAGCGTCCGATTCGCATCTTGGTTGTCGGCTGCGGAGGAAACGGCGGCGCTGTCGTGTCCGGGCTTCCATACCTGCACCAGGCGTTGCTGGCCTTTGATCACCCCGGCGGACTTGCCGTCACTGTAATTGACCCAGATACGGTCAGTGAAACCAACTGCTTACGCCAGCCGTTTTGCCGCACGGAGATTGGACTTTCGAAAGCAATCACGCTGATGCACCGGATAAACAGCTTTTGGGGCTTGAACTGGCAGGGTATGCAGGCACAAATTCAGCAGATCGCCAAGGACATTGAGATTGATCTGGCGATTGGCTGCGTTGACACCCGGAAAGCCCGCCGAGCAATCGATGCATGGGTACGCAAATCGCGAGTGTTGTACTGGCTGGATTTGGGCAACAGCGCCTCAAGTGGGCAGTTCATCCTCGGCCAGCCTAAGAATGCTGTCAATCGCAAGAAGAAGAACCGCTTGCCCACGGTGGCCGAGCTGTATCCGGAAATCCTGGCGCTGGACGACGAGCATGACCCGCAACCGTCGTGCAGTGCCGCCGAGGCGCTAACCCGACAAGAACCGTTTATCAATCAGAACCTCGCGGGTCAGGCCTTGGCGATGCTGACGCAGCTGCTGCGCCGTGGCTCCTTGCCGTACCATGGTGGGTTTTGCAATCTCTCAATGGGTCAAGTTGTGCCTTTACCAATCCACAAAGTTGCACAACACTGTTGACGAGTTGCCGCCGTACGAGCACTAGCCCGAAATGTCGAGTGCCCCGGGCCGCGAACGCTGCTCATCACATGCTGCGACGCAGACGCGACTTCATCCATACGCTGCTCGCGGTCGACGATTTATGAACACGGTCCTGCCGGTCGAGATCGCGGATTGGCTTCCACTTCCCTGCAGGTTAGCCGGCGCTCGATCTACCGACCTTCGAGCTTGGCGCGCCAACGATCACTAGCGATCGCCGGCAGGTGAACCGCCGGTAACGATGTTTTCGAGAGCTGATGAACTCGATCTGCAGCCGGTTCAGCTCGTCCTGTGTTTCCAGCAGGTGTGGCGTGCAGAGGACGCCAGGCGGTCGAAAACGCTGCCGTCCTTTGGGATCCAGTACACTGCCTCCGTCGGGACACGGCCGCAGCGTTGGCCTCTGTGATTCCCCCGCATCTTCCCAAGTTATTGAAAACAGAGCGCTGGATAGAGCTGGTTAGCACCTATGTCCTGGACAGGTACGCAGCGCGGGAGGTAATGCTCAGCACGTTGATCTTGCCGTTCCGCAGGAAGAGCCACTCGGGGACTCCGCAATCCAACGCCGTGCCCGTCCTAGGGAATGATAGGCAGTGACTCTCAGGTGAGTAGCAGCTAGAATTCGCAGCATGGATGCAGCGGAGGTGGTCCAAGCTCAGCGAGGGAGATTGCGGAAAATTTTTGAGTTCCTCAAAGCCTACACCGAATTGCGCTATCCGCCCGTTCGAAACATTGAACAGCAACTGAAGGTCCTCTGGCTGAAAGACCTGCCTAAGCACCCGTCCATAGAGCTTTATCGCAATGGCAACAATTTGGAACCAGAATTTGAAGATGCCGGCGTCGTGCTCCGGATCACGCGCCCCAAGCTAACCGCTTGTCCACGACCGCCAGCGGCCATTGCGGGCTGGCTAAAGCCGGGGTGGGAAGACATCAACTCAAGCGCGGACGTCTACTCGTCGCAGAATGTTCCGAGCCAAAAAACCGGCACGCGACTTGAGAAGTTCGATGATGTGGCGGAACGCAGTTCCAGTTTTAGGCTCTGGCAGCGACAGCGCGAGGAATGGCGGCTTAATGAACGTCCTGCTCGAGAATCAATGGCCGTGTTTCAAGCGGTCTATGAATGGTTCGGAATCCACGAGCGGGAGTCAGAAAGGATCGAGATTCTGGTCGGTGACGGCCTGTTGCAGAATGCCGATGAGCAAGGCGAATTCAACCATCCCGTACTTCTGCAACGGCTGGAGCTGGAGTTCTACCCAGAAAAACAGAACCCCCATTTCCTCTTCCGCAAACGCGAGCAACCACCGGAACTGTACGTGGAATTGCTCCGCGCCTGTCCGGAAGCAAATTACGGACAAATAGCCGCGTGCGCGGATGAACTGAAGAAGACGGAGGTGTCCCCTCTGGGGGACGAAGATGCTGAGGGATTCCTTCGACGATTGATTCAGGGTGTGTTTCCGGCCAATGGGCAATTCATTAGCCCAAAAGCCGATGTCGTCCCCGCCTCTCCCTTACCCAGGACCGGTCCGTCCGTCGTGGTTACGCAGGATGGCGACAGATATGAACTGAGCGATCCTGCAGCATTTCGGATCACCGGCCCTATTACGACCTCCAATCTGGATTCATGTTTGAGGCGTTTGCGTGAACATGGCTGGAATCCGACCTTCCCAACAGAAGTGAGTCCGACCCTCCGACGTGAGCCCGTCCTTTTTATGCGCCAACGTCAGTCCGGAATAAGCAATGTTTTTGACCAGATACTCCAGGACATTGGTGCCCGCTCGGCGTTCCCTCCGTCGTTACTTCAAATTGTTGGTTTCGCAGGTGAACTGCCGCCTGCTTCTCGTGACGATCCTTCATTGCTTGCCCAAGAGGACGAAGATGTTCTTTTCAGCAAGCCTGCGAACAAGGAGCAGCTGGAAATTGCGCGTCAGCTGGCTCGGCGCAATTGCGTCCTAGTCCAAGGTCCTCCCGGGACCGGCAAGACGCACACGATTGCCAACCTCCTTGGTCATCTGCTTGCCCAGGGCAAGAGCGTGCTGGTAACAGCACATACCCCGAAAGCACTTCGGGTACTCCGGCACAAGGTGGTGGAACCGCTCCAGCCTCTATGTATTAGCGTCCTGCAGAACGATAAACAGAGCCAGGAAGAACTGCGACAATCTGTTCGGCTCATCCATACGGGGCTGTCGCAGGATGACCGGTTGCTGGAACGCGATGCCCAAACTTGGAAGCAGGCTCGATCACAAGTGATTGGGCAGCTTCGTGAGGATCGATCACGGCTACTCGACGCGGTACAGGATGAAACTCGCGCAATTGTGTTTGGGGGAGTGGAGATCCGACCAATTGATGCCGCAAAGCGGGTAAAGGACGGAGTCGGCTCTTCTGACTGGATTCCAGGGCCCTTAAAGGCGGGAGCGGGCGCACCACTGTCTCACGCCGAAGTGGCGGCCCTCTATCAGACCAACACGAAGGTGTCTGCCGAAGATGAACGCGAGCTGAACCGAAACCGTCCCGATGTGGCGACGCTTCCGTCACCAACACAAGTAAGTGATTTGCTCGGCGAGATCGCGCTCCTGAAATCCAGGGATCTCCATTACCGGGCTGAGCTCTGGGAGAATACAAGAGACTCTGGTGAGCCTAGGCAATTCGGGGCAATGCTGACGCTTGCACTGAAAGCGATTGAGTTCTTACGCGATCGAGCCCAGTGGCAGATGGAAGCAATCCAAGCGGGACGCGATGGAGAAGACGCAAGACGAGTTTGGCTTTCACTTGCGGAACAGATTCAATCCACTTGGCAGGAAGTGCAGGAATGCCACGCTTTGGTTATGGCACATGGACCGGCACTTCAGGACCAACGCCCAGCACACGAGCTGCTGCCCATCATTGAAGGAATCATTGAGCATATTGAAGCAGGGAAATCGTTCGGCCTTTTGACCAAGTTCACCAAGCCGGAGTGGCATAAAGTCATTGAAGGAATTGTTATCGGAACCCGCGGTCCAAACCTCAGTGAATCGGCACACTTCCTGGCTGTTCGGGCACTGCTTCGAACTCAGCTCTTGCGAGAGGACCTCGTTCGACGTTGGGAGCGGCAGATTAGTTCGCAAGGCGGGCCAACCGCGAATGAATTAGGCGAGAAACCCGAAGCCGTCTGTCGGCAATTCATTCCTCAGATTCAGACGTGCCTTGATTGGCACTGCTCAACTTGGCTCGTCCTGGAAAATCAGTTCCAGACGCTCGGCTTTCGCTGGTCGGTGTATCTGCAATCCATGCCGCCTCATACGGGCAGGGATGCCGAACTGCATCGACTTCGCGAGGCTGTCATTGGTGATCTCCAGCACATTCTTACGGCTCGCTCCGGTCTTGTGCGCCGGCGGCAACTTGAGGGGGTGCTGAGCAAGTGGCGGAATCTGATACCGCAGGCGGGCGAATCGGATGCTCTGGTAACTGGCCGTTTGCGCCGAGCACTGGAGGACGGGATTGGGACCGATTATGAAAACAGCTACGAGGAGTTGGTCCGACTAGAGAATCTCGAGCCGGACCTCACATTGCGACGCGAGTTGCTTCAGCGTTTAGCGCAGATCGCTCCCGCCTGGGCTTCCGCAATCGAAAACCGACACCCACTTCACTCAGCTCCAGAGATACCTGGAGATCCGGCGACCGCCTGGGAGTGGCGTCAGCTCCATGACGAGTTGGATAGGCGCGCCAGTCTTAACATAGAAGAACTTCAGCAACGTATCGAGCATCTCAGCGGCGAGCTACTGGAGGCGACATCTCAGGTTGTTGAGAAGTCCACCTGGGTCAACCTGATTCGAAAAACAACCCCAGAACAAAGACAGGCCCTCGGGTCTTACGCTGCGATGCGAGACAAGTTGACCAAGACCGGAAAGGGAGTGCAGGATCCCGAACGGCGCGCTGCGGCGCGACGGGAAATGTCTGTAGCAAAAGGCGCCGTTCCGGTCTGGATTATGCCGCTCAATGAAGTCGCCGAAAGCTTCGACCCACGCCGGACTCGCTTTGACGTGGTCGTCATTGACGAGGCAAGTCAGTGTGATCCCACGGCAATGTTTGCATTGTATCTTGGACAGCAGGCCGTCATCGTTGGTGACGACGAGCAGGTGACCCCAGTTGCTGTTGGCCTTGAGGCAGGGCAGATTCAGCGACTGCGGCAGGTTCACCTCCTGGACATCCCCGCGAAAGAGCTGTATGACGGCGAGACCTCAATCTACGAGTTTGCACAGATCGCGTTCGGTGGTGTGATTCGTCTGATCGAACATTTCCGTTGTGTTCCCAATATCATTGCATTCAGCAATGCCCTTTCTTACGGTGGCGAGATCCAGCCGCTTCGGGAGGCGACATCCGCAACCCTGGCTCAGCACGTGCTGCCTTACCGCGTTGAGGTGCGTGCCGGAACGGCGGATGAAGTGAACTACGCTGAGGCTGAGGCTATCGCCTCACTCATTTGCGCCGCCATTGAACAACCTGAGTACGCTTTGAATTCCGATGGGACCCCGGTTTCGTTTGGCGTCGTCTCCTTGGTAGGCGATCAGCAGGCAATGGCCGTCGACACCCTCCTGCGTCTGCGGCTGGAACCTACTGAATACAAGAATCGCCGGATTCTGTGTGGCCAACCGGCGCAGTTCCAAGGCGACGAACGCGATGTGATCTTTCTATCGCTCGTTGATTCACCTCCGGCTGACCCACCTTTGCCAATGCGGCAGGAAGGACCCAAGAAGATCTTCAAGAAGCGTTTCAATGTGGCTGCCAGCCGGGCAAGAGATCAGATGTGGATTGTCCACAGCCTCAATCATGCCACCGATCTTAAGCCCGGTGACTATCGTCGCCGCCTAATAGAGCATGCAATAGACCCGGCCGCATGGGAACGGGAGCTTGAGCGTCAACTTGGCATGATTGATCCACGTTCTAGAGAGTTCGAAGGGCGTGTGTTACGACGGTTGATGGAAGCCAACTTCCGGGTCCTGCCGCAGTTCAAGGTAGGTGGCTATCGTATAGATCTGGTTGTTACCGGCAATGGCAGACGATTGGCGGTTGAATGCGATGGCGAGCGTTATCACGGTCCCGAAAAACTGGGTGAAGATATGGCGCGCCAGGGCATTCTTGAGAGGCTGGGCTGGCAGTTCGTTCGTATACGCGGCAGCGTCTTTTTCCGGGACGAAGACAGAGCCATGCGTCCCGTTTTCCAGCGCCTGCTTGAACTGGGGATTTCTCCGGAACTCGAGATTCAGACTGAACCAGCCACTGCAACGGACGATACTGTGAGTCAGCGCGTGATTCGGCGCGGTGAAGAACTGCGCTCACTTTGGCACTCAGAGACATTGACGACAGGGTACGAGGACATTGCGCAGAGAACGCGCCGCCGCACACGGGGCGCTAGCTACAAGTCCTAGCTGCAGGTTTTCTGGGAGGCCGGTCAGGTCCGGACTGGATAACGGCAATCGGTTGGCCCTCGAGCCTAGCGCACGCTGCCATCGCAACTCAGGATCAAGACAACAGGGCTCCCATCAAATCCGGGATGTCGCGCATCCAGTCCAATTGCTCTTGAATGTCCCGGCGCTCCTTCGCAACCCATGCCAACGCTTGGCAAATGGAGTAGGCACTCTCCTGGCAGAGCAGAGAGCCTGGCACCTGCCGCGTTTGCTCCATCGCCTTCAGTGAGGGCGGAGCTTTCTCGAACGGGGCAACGAATTTGCCGTCCCATCCTTTTGTGCAAATCAGGTGTGTCCTGGCAGCCGCCAGGGAGCCCCATTTGTCCTTTATGACCGTGTCGATCCAGCGGACAAATTGTTTTTTGGGGACTCGCGTTTGCAACCACTGGGAATAGAAGTCGATTTCCGCGTTCGCCGCCGCAATGCCCTCCCGCAGGAGTTCGCTCAGATCAGGCATTTCGAGGAACTCGTTGTGGATAAACCGCTGGCTTAACCGGGAAGTCCCGACCATGAGTCCATTCAAGCAGACAAGGCGCAGCCAACCGAGTGTTACGACCAGGCGGGAGGAGCCGTCTACGGAGTTGAAACATTCGAAGACGAGGCTCATCTTCAGGTTCTTGTCGCCAGGGTTGAAAGCGAAACGCTCGGGCAGGATGAACCTCAACGCCATCCGTCCGCCGTACGTCGTAAGTCCCAACTGAACTTGCACGTCCTTCAAGTCCACCCCGGATGCTTGAAGAGCCTGCACCGTGCCATCGAACAGATCACGGTGCTGAATTAGCTTGTAGCTTTTCGAGACAATGCCAACCGGCGTCTCTGATTCGGCGGCATTCAGCGGTAAACGAACAATCATGTCCCAATACTGGTTTACTCCGTTGGGCATGAGCAGTTGCATCTGCCCACCAGTGGGGTACTTGAGTCCGAATGCACGGCGGTCGAAAATAGGAAGGACAGCGTACGTTTCCTCCGGAGTACCGGCAACGGTAGTGATGGGCTCTCCCAGCCATTTAGGCGGGTTGTCTGTCATGGTTGTAGCAGGACCCATTGCAGTGCTCATCGAAGCGCTCTCCTAATGGTAATCTGTCGGTCCGGAGACCTGTGCTGCAAAGGAATCGTTAGCCCCACTGGGCTTTTCGCGCGCAAAAAACCCGGGCTTAACCGCCTGAGCGCCCATCGAGATCAGGTGCTGGTTGGCCGGATCGTTGAATGTATAAACGGGTTTGCCGCCGGCGATCAGTTCTCGGCACAACGCTTCCGTCTTACTACCCGGTTGTGCATGGGCAACTAGTAGTTCCTCGGCGATGTTGGCGACGAAGCGGTTCCGCCGCCAAGCCAACTCGGCGGTGACGCGCTTGTGCCTTTCGTCGAATGGGGAGAGCAGCAGCAGGCGGCCGGCGTCAATCGCTTTCTGCCACTCCAGCGGGAGCCGGGTCGTGCTCAGCCTGTGGGCCTGGACGATGATGACCGGGTCGGGGCCGCGCAGCAGGATGGGCAGGCAGTCTTTTTCAATCGGCGAATGGAAACCACTGACGATAGCGCGGCCTGAACCCCGCACCAGTCTGGCGAAGTCGTAGGTTCTGAGGATCACGTCGCCGGGGCATTTTTGAGAGCAGATTAGCGCCAGACTGACGGCACAGAGTAATGCCGTGTTCCCCAGCGCGTCAGCATCTCCGGCTTGCGTATCAATTCGCTGCGGCTGCCGACTCCGCCTCATCTTCCGCTTCCATGCCAACCCGGTACTTGAAATCATAGTTGACGATGAAATCCAGTTCGTCAGCCGTGAAGCCATAATGGCTTGCAAGCTGAGAGTCGATTTCGTCAATAATGCTTTTTGCATGTTTCGGTATTATGCACTGGACGGTCAGAGCGTCGTGTTGGAAGGTCATCTTCCGCATCTCGGATGTCGATTGGAGCCGCCGAGACAATGCGCGCGAGGTTTCCTTCCAAAACTCAGGAGCTTCGTTAAACGTCTTTTTCAGATCGCAGTGAAAGCCTTCGATTTCACGCCTGTTCAGGTGGCGAAAATCTGAGAACACGTTGATAAACCAGCGAAATAACGTGGAATTCAAAACACAAAACGCAACTCGAGCTTCCGGCTGCGAAGAAAAGCGCAGTTCCTTAAACTCCGATGGTGGCCGTAGTTTGCCCTTGCCATCGAGAACCTTTGGTACAAAATCGAGTACTTGTAAGAAACTCGCCATTTTACGGGAGTAATAAACGACTTGCTCTCCTTGGCGAAATTCTTGCATTCCAATCGACTGCGTATCAGCCCACATCTTTTTCAAAATCGACGATTCTATGTCCCTGCTGATCTTCGGCAGCGATGAAGGCAGAAGCGTGGGCTGGACGGACTGGTATTGAACCCTCGAAAACAGTTGCTCCCGTTCCTCGGATGACCACCGCAAACACTCGCTGGCAAAGATCGCGGGCGCATTCACGGCCGAGTTGCGAACAAGGTGGATGCTAAGCCGTATGTGCTCCAAGCCATCGAACAGCCGTGAGGGACGATCGTCAAAGGAGCTAATGTGGCACGGCAGACGAAATTCGATTTTCTGTAGAGATGAGTATCCTTCGGTTGAGATAGACGAGACGGGGACGATGGCACCCATGTAAGCGCCACTGTCACACAACTGCAACCATCGCTCTAGCATTGGCGCGTACAGGTTCTTGGTATCGGTGGTCGAAAGTCCTCGAATGTTGTATTCCGTCACCTCTCGCAGCTCTCTGTATGGCGGGTTCCCCATTACGACCGCAAACCCGCGCTGCTGCATGATGCCGTAGAATTCGACGAACCAGTGGAATGGCCGATGCGATTCTCGCCATCGCTTCAAAGCGGCCCTGTCGCGAGCGGGAACCCTGTAGTCGCCAGACAGATAAGCGTCCAATTCTGAGCGCAACTCGATAAGACGCTTCTGAACGTCCGCTTTTGCCGCCGCAAACCCATCGTGGGTAAGGCCGTCGCTCACCTGCATCTCGCGAAACCGCTCATACGCGAGTTCGGCCAGTTGTGCCCTTTCCTTTATGTCGGCACATTTATTATCAAAATCCAACTTACTGCCTAGAATCCTGTTCAGTTCCGCTTCTGTCGCGAAGCCGATCAGCGTATTGCCAGCCCGGATGTTGAAATCAATGTCCGGCAGCGGCTCGATCTTCTCGCCGGGATTGACCTGTGCGACCAGTTTCAGGAAGAGGCGCAGCTTACAAATTTCCGTAGCCTCCTCCATGATGTCCACGCCGTAGAGGTTATTCAGGATGATCGACTTCAGGATGAAATAACGCGGGCTGGGGTGCCGCGCCTTGTCGTTCATCTCCACGAGCGTCTCGCGGAAGTCCTTGAACTTCTCCGGGCTGTGCTTCTCGCCGGAACGGTCGAGATCATCCACGAATGCCTGCATCCGCACCAGGCAGGTGTCGTACAGCCGTTCGAGAATGTTCAGCGCGGCAAACAGGAAAGCGCCCGACCCGCACGCGGGGTCAAGAACGGAGATGCTCCGAACCGCTTTGTAAAACGCCCGCAGAAGTTCCGGGCCTTCACAGTTGGCGATTACTTCCTCGGCGAAGCGGCGTATGTCGAGGTTGTAGGTGATGAGATCGTTGATGGAGCGAATTTCGCCTGCCACCAGCTTCTTGCGTATCTCTTCACAGCGGCTTCGCCGCCCCACAACTTCGCGCCAGGTCTCAGTCGGCAACGCAACCTGCGGTTCGGCCGCCTTGTTCCATTCATCACGCTTGCTGACATCCGCCAGGCCCGTCGCAATGCGTTCCGGCAGTGCGGTTTCCATGCCCCTCAGCATCGCGGCATGAATGTAGCGGTCGGGATCATCCTTCAACAGCCGCCAGACGGGAGAATGCTCGCCCTCGAAGGCAATCCTGCACGACTTCCGGGCCATGTCGAACAGGGCCGGGATGATGGTGTTCTTGCTGATGTATTCGGTGATGTCCTCCTTCGTATAGTAGGCCCCCATCTCCTTCTGGTTGATGTACTTCTCGAAGACGTAGCCGAGGACATCAGGATTGATCTCGTTGCCCTTGCGCGTAGGGCGGTCGTCGAGATGCCAGTCGTATTCTTCGAAGAACGTGAAGATGCGGTCAAATGCCTTGTCGGGAATCTCGATGCCTTTTCCGTGCAACTCCTCGATCTGGTGCTTCAGGAACAAGCCGCCGTTCAGGTAGGGCACGCTCCCCAGCAGGCGATTCATCTCCGGGCTGCGCTGCTCCGCTCGTTTGGCAAAGCCCTCAAAGAACAGTGGACAGAGAAATCCGCGGTAAAACCTGTCTTTGCCGCGTCCTTTACTCTCCGCCAGCTTATTCGTGAGGTAATTGAGATCGCCGCCCAGGGATCCCTTCTTCTGGATGAAGTAAATAAACATCAGGCGGTTGAGCATCACGGAGACGTACCACTTCTCCAAATGCTCATCGGGAATGCCGTTAACGAACTTTAAGAAGGTGTCGTGCTCTTTCTTGAACAGGTCGTAGAACTTCTTTGTGACCTTCTCTACATCGAACGCCGCGCCGACCTTCGCCACGGCTTCGGCGACGTTTGCCTCGTCTTCAAGACCGAAGGCAATACCTTGGATCTTCTGTGCGAGGGCGTCACCCGATTGCCCCTTGTAGAAAAGCTGCTCGCGGCAGGCGGACGGTTTTCCCGCCTCGCGCTTAACCCATTGCCACACCTGCACGGTGTTAGCCAGGTCATGAAAAATGATGATGTGTTCGCGGGCCGTCTTGGAAACTTGTGCATCGATCTTGCGCCGGATGGCATACTTGGGAAATTGATCGTCGCTGGGCGGCACGCACTCGTACACGCCCATGCCACGCTGCGCCACCGGCTTCAGCGTGTAAGTACTCCCGTCTACGGGCACCTCCAGCGGACGGGTTGCCGCGGGAAAGTAGTTCCACATCAATTCCTGCGTGAACAGACCTGTGAGATCAAACGCCTTAAGTCGCTGCTGAATTCGTTGGTAGTCGGCAGGCATGTGTCGCGGTTACTCCCCTCTTGAGGACAGTCCAAGCGAACAGATTATTTGAGGCTCTTGCGACTCAGTTTCTTCTTCCACTCGACACAGACGGTCTTGCTGCCAGAGTGAAACGACAAAATCGGCTAGCTGCTGGTCGCCGATACCCAATTTCAATTGTCGGTTCAGCGCATCCGCGGCGGCTTGTTGGAGAGGATAACGGTAAATCTGGTCAATTGCCTTCGCGAGGTCCTGTGTGGCAAACAAAGAACCCTCGATGTAGGTGGCGTACGTTTTCAGGCGCTCGTAAACCCTGAAGCGCGCCCCCGAGGGACGCCCCAGTTGCCCGCCGATCGACTTTTCCTCCTGAACCATCACGCGGATGCCCTTCTCGACGAGTTCGTGGTGGTTCGGAAGCCGTTGTGCTGGCGGGATATCTGCCGTGCATTCTGCAGCCCGCAGAATTGCGAGCTGTGATTCAGTAACACTCTCCCCTTTGTCGTTGACCCAGGTGAGCGAGTCGTTTCCCTCCGCAGTTCGCATGTACACGAGCACGCCCTGCGGTTGATCTACGGTCGGCACATGCGGTTTGGTGGAGAAGACAACGTTCGGCAGATCGGCAATTACCTTTTGCAGCTTCGGGTCGGCATCAATCGCATTTTTCCAAATCTGATAGGCGAAGGAGGCCAGATCGACCTCGTTGTCCGTTTCTTCAAGGACGCTGGACTTCTCGTTGTACAAGTCCAGGATGGGCTTCTCGTCCATGTCGTCCTCGAAGAAGAACTCGTCGCTGCCGACGACCTCTGCGTTTTGCTTGAGGCGCTGTCGGACCCGTTTCCGCAGCTTGATAATTTTCTCCACGCCATCAGCAGGCAGGAAAGAGTGGCAGTAAATCTTGTCGGAGTGCTGGCCGATGCGATCAATGCGACCCGCCCGCTGAATGAGCCGAATGATTGCCCAGGGAAGATCGTAATTCACGACAACGGCGCAATCCTGAAGGTTTTGGCCTTCGCTCAGTACATCCGTCGCAATCAGTACCCGGAGCTCGTCTTCCGGCTTGACCCCTGCCCTTCTCTTATTACTCTCAGGACTGAAGCGGTACGCGAGTGCGGTCGGATTTTCGGTGTCGCCGCTGACGCCTTCGAGCTTCGAAATCCCACGAGCCTTCAATTGATGTGTGACATAGTGCAGGGTGTCCGCGAACTGCGTGAACACAAGCACCTTTGTGTTCGGATATTTCTTCGTCAGCAACGCCTGAAGCGCGTCCAGCTTCGCGTCCTTTGCAGCATCCCACGAGCCGCATTTCTTCAATACGGCAATCAATGCGCGTGCGTCGTTCCGAAGGTCTGATTCCAGCGTTTTGATGAACAAAGATGGACGGAGCCACTTGAATCGCTTCTTCAATTCCGTCGAGTAACGCTGGTAGACCTCGGCAGCGCGTTTTTGAAATGTGGGCTCGTCACGCAGAAATGCAGCGGCATCGCCATTGCCACCGCCATTGTCCCCATCGTCGCCCATTTCCGTGAGCAGGTCATCGATGTCTTTGTCGCCGAGTCGAGCGTCCAGAAATTCTGCGCCTTGGGTTCCAATCGGGAGCGGCAGGTCCTTCTCGATGGCGTGCAGGTAGATGAAGTTTCGGAGAACATGCCTTTCCAAGGACTGAAGAAACGCTGGCCCGCCACTTTCCAGGCGTTTGAAAAGATTGGTGCGGCAGAATCCCATCAATCTCTTGCCGGCGCGGGACAGTTTCTTGATTTCCTTGCCCTCTGCCTCTGTCGGGGGTCCGTGCGGCGTGGCCTTGATGTAATTGCCCAAACCGTAGCGGGGCAACGTGAGGCCGTTGACGGCATTCACCACATCATCGGAATACAGGCGAGCGTATTGGTCGCTAGGATCGTGTTCATCGAAGACGAACGTTTCGGTCTTGGGCACGCGGTCAGGGAAGTAAAACCGGTCGCCACTCTCGAAAGTCAGAAACTTGCGGCCATTCTTCGAGTCCGTTTTAGCGTAGTTGTCCTTAATGAAGCTTCGGGTGCGGCGAATCAAGTACAGGCGCATCAGATCTCGCCAGTCGTCCGGGTATTCGCTTTTTTCAAAGGCTGCGAGCGACCGCACCGGACACTGATGACGACGGATGAATTCCGTTTCGCCCAATTCCTTCAGCAACCGTTCCGGCCGTATGCCGAGGTCCTGATCGGCTGCCACAAAGAGCTGCAACTGGGACGAGAGATCGAGATACGTCTTGTTGTAAGGAGTCGCGGACAGCAGGATGCACTTGCTGGTGTTCTTCTCGATGTATTCCTGGATAACTTTGTATCGTCGTCCCTCACGGTTGCGTAAGTTGTGGCTCTCGTCGATAAGCACAAGGCGGTAACGAGGCGTGTTAGGCAACTCGTTTATGACCGTGCTGATGGACATCACCTTCGCCGCCATCCTGTATTGATGGACGTAGTCCTGCCACATGCTGACGAGGTTCTTCGGGCAGATGATGAGCGTCTCTGTGCCGTGGTCGTCTTGAAAAATACGTGCCAGCGCCACCGCCATGAACGTCTTGCCGAGGCCCACCACGTCTCCAATTACAACTCCGCCGCGCTTGTTCAGGTAATGAGCCGCGATTCTGACTGCCGCCGTCTGAAACGCCAGCAGTTGATTGCCGAAATCCTTTGGAACCTTGAACTCTGACAGGCCCGCCCGCGCCTCCTGGGACAGGTGGTAGGCCATATTCAGGTAAATGTGATACGGGGGGACCGGTTCCTCGCGTGCCCAACTCGTGTCGATGATCTCGGCCAGCTCTTTAGAGATGTCGATGCACCAGGGGTCACACCATTGGTTATCGAACCACTTCTGCAGCTTGTTGCAGGCATCGTGATCCAGCACATCCACATTGAGCTCGCCCTGTTTCGACAATCCTGCCAGGGTCAGGTTGCTACTTCCAACAAACCCGATACTGGGATTGTTCGGGTCGGTTCGGTGAACTAGGTACAGCTTGGCGTGGAGGGGATGCCGTAGGAACAGCTTTACCGCGACTTTCCTCGCTTTTAGCTGCCCGCTCAAGCGGCGCAGACCAGCTTCGTCCTCATTGGTGGGAGCGCCAATCGTCAACTGCGCACGGAATTCCTGCGCGGCGCTTTTCTTTAGCCGCAGCGCGGCCTGTTGGTCTATGCCATCCGGGCCTGCCGTCAGGCTAAACCCTTCCCGCAGTTCATCTTGGGGAAGTTTTTGCATCCCGACGATGACCCGGCAGCAGGCATCCTCGCCGCCAGGCCAAGCGTCGATGAGGTGGTCGATTTGCTTCCAGCCTCTAAGATTGAAATAACCGACGCAGAAATCCGCCCGCTCCGAGATTTTCAGTGTCTCAGAGAGAGCCGGCAACAGAGGCAACGCAATGTTGTCGAAAATTCTTGGCATCGGAACGCCCGTAGATTGTGCAGCTTAGAAACGAAACGAGATTAACACAAAATCACTCGGTCCCGAAGAAATAGAACCGAGGTTGTTAGGCGGGATTAGTTTTCACATTTTCACTCGGCCTTTCTGGGAAGGGGCCGCTTGTTGGAACGGAGTTTTGGGCTTGCCGAGAGCACGTCCAATTTGGTCGAAGTCGCCTAAAGCAGCCCGAACGGATCATCGTCGTTACCGGCTGCTGCAGAACGAGCTTGTACCTTTGGCATGGGATCTGAGGTGATTGTAATCGGCGCGGGCTTTCTCGCCACCAGTGAGCGCAGTAGCCCAAGCTGCGGAATGGCATTGTAGCTGTAAGTGCTTAAATAGACCCATTTCGTCGCACGGGTAATGCCGACGTACAACATGCGACGTATCCGGGCATCTCCGAACCTGGGGAAAGATCCCGGGACAAGGCGTGGAAGTAGAACAGTATCGAACGTCAGGCCCTTAGCGCTATGTATCGTGATCAGTTTCGGTACGTTGTTCGAAAAATTTAGCCCAGTCCGTTGCGTTTCCACCTTAATTTCAGCATCCCGGAAGGCGTTTGCGAAGCCTTCCACTTGCTTCTTCATCGGAAACAGGATGGCAATGCTCTTGTCTACAAGGAGCCGCTCTTTCACTATTGCCACCATGTTCTCACACTCATCCTCGAACCCCGACGCCTCATAAACCATCGGCGTTAACTTTTCAGACTGTGTGGTGCGGGCCTGGTTCAAAAAGGCCTCTCGCTCGGCTGAATCGTCAATAAACTCGGCGCTAACCTCAACGATATATGGACAGCACCGGAACGCTTCCAGCAGCGTCAGGTCGCCGCGCCGTAACCCGAGTGCAGCGATGACGGTTTCGTACGACGAGCCGTGATCGTAAATCTGCTGTTTGTGGTCAAGACAGACGGTAACGTGACGCGCTATTAGCCTAAGAATTTCGAAGTATTCTGGCTCGAGGTCTTGGCCCTCATCGACCAGCACATAGTCGTAGCGGGCCGGCTTTCCGCGGAGCGCAGAAACCAGGCCGTGGCGAATGGCAGCGAAGTCAGGCCGATGGTCCGACTGGTTCCAGGGAACGCGACGGCTCACGAGGTCTTCATAGCAGCGCTTGCACCAGTCATCAAAGGTACACACGTTAGCTTCAGGGAGTCCAAGTTCGCCGAGCGCAGCACGGATGTAGTCCTTCAACACATTTGTAAACACGAAAATCTGAAATTTGTCAGTCGGCGTGCCGTGATCTTCCCGCAAACGTGCAGCCCGGTGAAGAAGGATCTGGGTCTTGCCCGACCCCGGTGCTCCAACAATAACGCGGTGCGAGGACGTGCTCAGCTCGACGGCGCGAATTTGTTCCTTCGATAAATCCTGCCTCGGAATCAGCCAACCCATGTTCTACCTCGATCCGGGTGCCGCATCCCGTTTACAACCCTCGTCGTACCCAAGCGTTACCCCAATGTCAGGAGCGGCAACACGTTGAAGGCGCCGCTCGCGGCGGACTCTCTCCACGTCATGTGCGAGTTCGGCATTGGCTGCCAGGGTCGCCGCGGAAGCAAGCCATCCGAGGCTCCAATCGCCCAGATCGCAAGGTCTCCCAAAACGGGAAAGTGCTTCCGTTAACAACCGATCGCACTCCGCCGCATTGCCGAGCATCTTCTCGATCCGGGCTTGCAGAACCAGATACGGTGGGTCCTGTTCGAGTTCGAAAGCGCGCCGCACAAGTTCGAGGGCAGGTCCAAGATCATTCCAATTCTTCTTGGCAAGCGCCCAATTGAAGTACGTGCCGGCCCAGTTCGACACGCGTGCTGCTTCGGCATACAGCTTCTCGGCGCTCTTACGATTGCCCTGTTCGCAGGCAAGGTCTGCCATCTTGTTTAGCACGTAAACTTGTGGCCCTACCCTCGTGCGAAGCGCCCATCGGAGGTAAGACATTGCCTTGTCGCGCTGCCCAAGGCCGCGATAGATATCACCAATCCTTTCCACGTGCTCGGAAATGTCCTCGTTGTCGATTTCTCCTCTACGCAACTGCTCTTCCATCCCTTCAATCTCCGCTCGTACCTTGTTAGGGTTGACTACATGCGTAAGCGGATTCTCGACCTGCGTGATGAAATAGGGGGTTTCCTCGCCCTTTCGCCCCATCCTCAATTCGAGGCATTGGTTCGCGTCAAATCGATAAGCCAGCCAAAGCCGAGCCCCTTCGCGGATAGGAGCAGGGATACTCCACGTGCCGGAGAACAACGGCCTGCACTCCCGCCCAGCGACAAGCGAGATTCGCACGGGAAGGTTCCCATCGAGGCAGGTTTCCGGGGCCGTGAATCTTTCATTTCGAGCGAACCCACAGGGCGGAAACGGCAGCCGTTCACCGCGGGGCACAAGCGTAATCGGTCCGCTCTGTGTCTGAAAAGAGATGTCGTCGTGACAAATAGGATGAACAATGCCTTGGCCGAACAGCGCGGTCGCCATCGCATGGAGCGCCGCTCCCTTTGCGATAGCTGTTTGTGCGTCTTCCGCGGTTGGGTAAGTCAGCAGTTCGGCGTTCTTGAAGAAGCGTGCCACAGCCTCCTGCACCTGCGGAATTAAGCTGCTGCCACCCGCAAGCAAACAGTAGTCCAGATCTTCAGGGGAGAGGTCTGCACGTTCGAGCGCGTCAGAGATCGGAGCAAAAATGGAACAGCTCATCCGGTATTCATCCTCGCGCGGTTGTAGCAGATCGAGTTCGAGGAAGGGTTGCAAAGCGGCCTCGAACTGCTCGGCACTAAGGCGTGGCGATGTGACGGAAAGCCTTCGATCATGCAACTGAACGTAGTACGTGCCGGGCAGACTCTGTAGCAACTCGCTTTGAACAGCATCGAAGCGACCAAGGCGTTTGAGCCGGGCGATTTCAATGCTCATTTTCTCCTTCAGGGACTCGGCTAAGGGGAGCAGCGCTGGCTGAAGAATGTTGCGCCTTTCCTCATACGCAAGTTCGTCGAGCCGATTCTCGGCCACCAATTGCTTGAGCAGAACGTCCTCGACGATGCCGCGGTCGATGTCGCCGCCGCCTAGCCGGTGATAACGGGAAACGGAAAGAGGAACAACACTGAAACCGGCGTGTTCACTTTTGCTGAACTCGAAAATGGCCACGTCACACGTACCGCCGCCGAAGTCGAACACAAGGAGCCGTCGACTCTCGCCCGCAGCCAGGCCCATCACACTTTTGCTCGGAGAATGGAATATATAGTCGAGGAAGGCGGCAACCGGTTCGTCCAGAAGCCCGCCAGGTCCTAGATCCAGGTTCGCTCGTTGGGCGGCGTCGATGGTGTCCTGACGCTGTGCGACCTGGAAGCTTGCAGGCACGGTGACGACCGTGCTGGCGACAGAAAGATCAGATTCGTTTGATGCAGCCTCTGCGAGGAATCGCAAGACTTGAGATGCGATTGCTCTCGCTGAGCCGAGTCCGGCCGGCGCCTTGTAGTACGTACGAGCGATGCCCATGTCGTTCTTCGTCTCCGCGAAAAACGACGCGTTCTCCCGTAAATCAATTCCAACGCGAGGCCTGAGCCGCTTTGCGCCTTCACCGATCCAGGTCCTATTGCCATACAGTGCGACAACGGAGGGGATCAGCACGCTGGTAAACCGGCCTTGGAGAGTATCCTGATCGACTGGAATACAACGGACTTCCGAAAGTGCACCCGACGCCCCGTCCCACACCATCTCGGCGACCGTTGAGTTCGTGGTGCCGAGATCGATTCCGATTACCCTGACCGTGCTTGACGGCAAATTGCCAGCCGATCGCCCACACAGCGCAGCCAAACGACGAAGCATTCAGTCCACCCGTCATCGAGAGTACCTGCAATCGTCGCACGACTCCGCGCTCAAAGCAACGGCGATACTTGATGGCAGATCGCAATGTCCCGCAGATGCCGCGACATCGCGCTGTCGGCCACCAAATGTTGTCGCCGACCGGGCACAATCTTAGGCACAGAGAATATGGCTTGAGGGCACGGTGCACCCAATCTCAAAGGCGAATTGGACGCCCGTCGTTTTTCCCGATATGGGCACAATTTGGGCACAGACCGCGAGTTCCTAACAGCCGCAACCTCTTGTATGCACGCGGGAGGAGCGGGGCCCGGCCGGCGGCACCAACTGGACTTTCAGTCCCCTCTTCATCGGGGAAGCCTCTTCAACAGTGCGGCCCCCACCACTTCACAGGCGAGGATGAGCGGTCTTTCAGTCCCCTCTTCATCGGGGAAGCCTCTTCAACACTGTATGCGGGGGCGCAGGGTGGGGCGATCTATCCCTTTCAGTCCCCTCTTCATCGGGGAAGCCTCTTCAACCAGGAGGGGACGAGTTGGTATTATACCGTTCCCTTTGTCCTTTCAGTCCCCTCTTCATCGGGGAAGCCTCTTCAACAGGCCGCAGCCGCAGCCAAGGCTCAAGGCAAATTACCTTTCAGTCCCCTCTTCATCGGGGAAGCCTCTTCAACCGCACAGCGACGGACGCCGACAATTGCCGCAAGTGACCTTTCAGTCCCCTCTTCATCGGGGAAGCCTCTTCAACGCGAGAAGCAGTTGCATACACGCGGCCTGCACAGCCTTTCAGTCCCCTCTTCATCGGGGAAGCCTCTTCAACTCAACTGACAACCGGCAACCGCCTTAGTCACCCAGGGTCTTTCAGTCCCCTCTTCATCGGGGAAGCCTCTTCAACCGCCGACAACCGACCACCGACAACCGATTCTCCACGCTTTCAGTCCCCTCTTCATCGGGGAAGCCTCTTCAACCAGGCACCGGCCACGCCTTCCGCGAGCTCGCCAGCGTGCCTTTCAGTCCCCTCTTCATCGGGGAAGCCTCTTCAACGCGCGCCGTAACGCGTTCGGCTTGGATCGCTTTATCCTTTCAGTCCCCTCTTCATCGGGGAAGCCTCTTCAACGCATCCCGCGGAAGATGATGAGCCCGGACCGGCGGCCTTTCAGTCCCCTCTTCATCGGGGAAGCCTCTTCAACTCCGGCCATCGCCCACTGGCTGCTTCTTCTTTCCCGGCCTTTCAGTCCCCTCTTCATCGGGGAAGCCTCTTCAACGACGCACAGCGCCCAATTCTCGCTGTAGCCTCCGGTGTCTTTCAGTCCCCTCTTCATCGGGGAAGCCTCTTCAACTGCGCCCGGAGTTGAACCGGGTACGGACCGGGTTATCTTTCAGTCCCCTCTTCATCGGGGAAGCCTCTTCAACCAGGGAACTCGTATTTGGCGGCGCGCCATCCTTGGGACTTTCAGTCCCCTCTTCATCGGGGAAGACTCTTCAACGGGATGTACTTGAATCCCATGTTGCCTTCGGCGAGATCTTTCAGTCCCCTCTTCATCGGGGAAGCCTCTTCAACG
>Ga0181518_10000363_pt1 | contig 50658 bp, 42 predicted proteins | sample PEATcosm2014_Bin_28_FD_119751 | JGI IMG/M metagenome (GOLD analysis project Ga0181518, IMG submission 119751) | Peatland microbial communities from MTU Mesocosm Facility, Houghton, MI, USA - PEATcosm2014_Bin01_60_metaG | ecosystem: Environmental > Terrestrial > Soil > Wetlands > Peat | place...
GAAAACAGCGGGCGGGACCTCGCGGGGCGCCCTCCCTCCAACACCCCAAGTCGTGGCTCAGCTACAAACCGCCTGGGTCATTTTTGGAAAGCACCCCTGGGTCGCTTCTGGAAAGCGCCAAAGAAAATCGTTGCTACTCCGACTTCATGTACATATAGCAGCCGTCGTCAACATGGCAGCTATACTGGTCGCCCGTCGTCACCGCTCGTCGTCGCCTTCTGTTTCAGGTTTGCGAGGAACTTCTCGAAGTTCTCATTTTGCTCACGGTAGCGGTTTCTGGCGGTCTCAGGGTAGTCCGGTTCCTCCGCTTGGCGCAGAAGGCGATGGTATTTCATGGCCTCTTGGATCGCTGGCGTGTAATTCTGCGGCGGCTTCCCTTCTACGTCCACATAGTGAACCAAGTGGCTGGCAACACGAAGAGCGGAAGTCATGCTTCTGTTTTCCTTTCGGCATAAGTCTGGCAGCGAGTGGCGGATTATCTCCGCACGAAGGCGCACCAGGTTCGATAGATTTTGATTCGAGTTCATGATCCTGACTCCGGTGAGATGCGGTCCTTCGACTTCGCATACCGCAATTGCGCCTGTGCCCGATACTCTGCCCGTTTGAGCATTGCGGCGGCGAGAACGGTCATGGCCTTCAATAGCTTGTTCATCACGTCATCCCCGACTTCTTCGGCAATCTGTTCACGTCGTTTCTTCATTTCCTCTTCTGATGACAATTTCGTCTTCTTCATAGTTCGTCTCCTGTCTTACTCCGCTCGTCGCTCCCGCAAGTAGCCTTCCTCCGCAAGTGAATCCAAGGCGTACTGCACGGCTGCACGAATAAATTTGCAGCGGTTGAAATCACAAAGCTGTGGAACCTTTGCGATCACGTCGTCAATTTCGGCCACGATGTGTTTTGACAGCCGAAGTTGAAGGGCGTGGTCAAGGTCAGTTCTTGCTGGCATGATCTTTCTCCGGTAGGTGGAACGTTCTGGCTTCCACGATCACTTTCTTCAGGAGCACAAGCTCGTCAATCATCGCTTCCATCCTGGCAAGTCGATTTCGTTCCAGTCTGGTTTTGATGGTCTTTGGATTTGATGGAAGTTCGTTCTTTGAATGTTGTTCTTTCGTCCATTCGATAAAGTTCATTTCGGTTCCTTCTTTCGTTTAGGTAAAGTTCTAGTAATACGACGCTCTTTTGACCGTCGTTGGCATCTTCAAAATGGTTCCGGGGTCTCGCTACAGGCGATTGCCACTCGCTACTGCCCGGAGCCGCTGGCTGCAAAAGTTGTGGTCTACTGTTTCCTCCTGAGTTGTGAACTCGTGATGGTGTTGTCAATCGTCCACCGTGGGTGAAAGGTCTTTCCGGTGTAACTACGGACGGCGGCAGCTTCTCCGTCGCCCTCCCCGACGACGTGAAGATCAAACTGGCCGGAAGGGACTACCTTTTTCCAAATGCCCGGAGCCTCCACGAAAAATGTTTCTTGGTGCTGGACAGGAACATCCAAAACCAAGTTGTAGTGCAAGAATGACGCCCGTTCTGGCACAGCAATCCAGCGGAGTCGTTCGGTTTCCGGCATCCTGCTCCAATGTTTTCCAAGAAGGCACCGGGCCACCTTCATGTCGAAAAGGTTGAGCCGTTGATAACACCAGGACGGCTCCAGGTTCTTGAGGTTGAAGTTCGCCACGGCATAGATACTCCCCGGCGTCTTCTGGAGCATTTCGAGAAAGCCGCTCTTGTATTCGTTTCCCAAACGGAGCAACGGAGCGACTTCGAGCATGTAATTCTGGACTTCCGGCATCGGACGTTTCATGAGCGTTTCCACGGTCATGGGAACAGCCGGGAGTCGGGTGATGTTCGGTTTTGTATTCGGCATATTTTCAGGGCCGAACATATATAGAACTTTCCGTAGCTCGACACGTCCGCTGGCATTCCCGTACCAAAAACGTCGCCGTCATCGCCGTGGAATCAGGCTGGAAAGAAAGGACATGTTTGGCTAAATTTTGTGTCCCAAAAACAGATGTTTATGGTACAATGAATTTGTGAGAGTTGCCATCTACGCACGCACGAGCACGGACGACGGCAGACAGGAGTTGACGAACCAGACGAGAGAACTTCATGCCTACGCCGGGCGCATGGGATGGACAGTGGTTGCGGAGTTCCACGACCAAGTGTCCGGGCGAAAGGCGGAGCGGCCACAATTGCAAAACGCTCTCGAAGCTGGAAGGAAACGCCAATATGACGTTCTTCTGTTTTGGTCGCTGGATCGTCTGAGTCGGCAAGGAGTGTTGCCGACGTTGTTGTTACTCAATCAACTCTCGCAATACGGCGTGAAGTACCGGAGCCTACAGGAACAGTGGATCGACTCGCTTGGCGCATTTTCCGATGCGGTCATCGGAATTCTGGCAACCGTCGCTAAATTTGAAGCCGAACGCATATCGAACCGTGTCCGTAGTGGACTGGAACGGGCACGTTCGCAGGGGAAAGTCCTTGGCCGTCCTCGTGTGGTCGTGAATCGCAGCAAAATTGCCAAGCTACGGAATCAGGGATTGAGCGTTCGTCAGATTGCGGCCAAGTTAGGCAACAGTCCGATGACGGTGCAACGTGCGCTGAAAGCAGCCGGGTAAGCCAGTTCAAACGCCTACAGGAAGTTCGATGTGTATGGGCGTGGGTTGCTTGAAGAATCCCACTACAATCGTCCCAATGACCGACTGAAATCCGTTCGCAGTCGTCTTGAACAGGTACACACCGGGCCGAAGCGACTTCAACCGGAATCGTCCGTTCCTGTCAGTGCGCCCTTGTGTGATTGTGCGATCTTCCGAAGGGCCACGTACCTCAAAGAGAACGTTCTCCAGCGGACGGCCATCAGCTTTGCACACGATGACGCCCTGGACACGCTCAACGTAGAACTCTGTGTCCAGTGGCACGATGATGTGCTCAGTAGGAGATTTGGCGAAACCTTCCAGATCGGCGGGATTGAATCTTTCTCGTTTAACGCCGACATCGCTGCGGTCATCGGGCAGCACGAATCGAAACAACAGTACGTGTTGCACGTACTGGATGCCGGGATGGAATTCGGAGCCAAACCCGAAGTTCGGCTTGAATCTCCACTGCTTCGCTGCCGCCGATGCCGCTGCAATCAGCGATTCATGCGGGATGGGCTTGCCTGGAGCGTACACCGGACAAGTCTTGACGACCTTGCCCTGAACATCCACGATGACGCCGATCTGAACTGTGCCGCTCCAGTGACTTTTCCTGGCTGCTGCCGGGTATTCGGGAGTGGGGCCACCGATGGAAACCTTGTCGAAATGTGAGATACGAGTGGGGTGGTACTCAGCGAACCCGCAGTCCTGCTGACCGTTGGCCGTTCCACAAGCCAGAGCCAAGCCGACGAAACAAATCTTGTGCAGGAGCAGCATACGGCCTATACTCATTCGACACCATACCAACTTTCGTTGTTCCGCTAAAGAGGTCGCCGCCGAAATCGAGAGCGGTACAATTGGTGAAGCGGAACGGGTGGTGTGGTGTGGAGCAAATCTCCATCAGGTCTGCCGTCAGGCGTTGACCTCATGAATCACGCCCGTTCCCCGAAACTGTTACGATCACGGTTACGATGGCGGTGAAGTCGGGAATCAGCGGTGAAATCGGTCATGAGCGGTGTTGAATCCACGCAAGTTACTGATTCTAAATGCGATACAAGAGTCCGAATCCCTCTTCCTCCGCCAGGTATCAAAACGGCTGCCGTTGGCGCCTAAGTCTGCATCGTTTGTGTGAGTTGCGCGGTTCGAAAGTCGTAATTGCGAAAATGGCTCCCGGAACGGCATCCGCAACTCCCCGCCCTTCCAGGTCGCGGCCTCCAGGACGAGCCGGAGGAGTTTTCGCTGCTCCGCCACCGGCTGCTTCAGGAACAGGCCAGCGGCTTTGGCCGTGAGTGCGATCAGCTCTATTGCTTGGCTTACGGGCGGTAGGGCGGCAGATTGAGCCTCGGCGAGCCGACAGCGCAGACGATCCTGTTGTTGGCGAATTTCTGCGGTTTTTTTTATCGTAGGTACTGGCGTCGATGCGCCCGTCGAGCCGGTCGTCGTAGAGCACATCCGGGCGGTTTTGGAGTCGATTCAGTTCAGCTTGATCGCGCCGCAAATTTTGCTCGCGGGCGGCAAGCTCGGTCGCGTCACGGGCAACCAATTCCTCCTGCAACCAGTTCAGAATTGGGCTCGGAATCACGAGTTCGCGCAGCCCCTGCGCGAACTGGCGTTCCAGCATTTCTTCGCGCGTGTACGGCTCCGCGCACTTGCCCTCTACAGCTTCACCGGCGGGGCCGATGGCGGGCAACCTTACGCAGGTGTGATCCGCGTTCTGCTGGCAATCTCTACGGCACTACCTACAATGATGGCGCAGGGCGGGGAGGTCTACGAGCTGGATACCGCAGGCCAGGAGACAGTGCTTTACAGTTTCACTGGCAGTACCGACGGGGACGGCCCCGAGGCGGGGGTAATCCGCGACTCGGCTGGCAACCTCTATGGGACCACTTCCGCTGGCGGAAAAGGGTCTGGGCCGGCGTGGTCTTCAAGCTGACACTGAACTAACACTGACCGCCGCCGCCCTTATACAGCCGCCAACCCATACGAATGCTCCACGTGTAACCGCGAGGCGCGGTATCAGGCCGCACTGGCGCAGCCGTAGACGCCGCCTCCCGGGCGTGCCCGCCGCAGCGCTTGCAGAATTTCCGCCGGCGTGGATCGAGCGCGGGCGGCGGGCCTGGCAAGTTTCTGGGTGCCATAGCTCGCCCTTGGTCGCCCCAGCCATCGCCGAAGCGCCTGCCGACACGGAGCGCGCCGCCAGTTTGCCCGAGACGCCGCGGAACGCGCCCTCGTTCGGCCAGCGTAGGAACGCCTTACGCAAGAAGCACGCCGCCTAGCAGGCATGCCGACCGAGCACTTGCCGAATTTCCGCCCGCGTAGATCGAGCGCGCGCGCGGCGGCGGGTTCTGGCTGCCGTAGCGCTCCCTTGGTCGAACCATCGCCGGAGCGACTGCCGACGCGGAGCGCACCGGCAGCTTGCGCGAACCACCGCGGAACACGCCCTCGCCCGGCGGCGTGGGAACGCCCTGCGCAACCAGCGCGCCGCTTCGCGTTCAAGACAAGGTCCTTGATGTCTTCCGATGATAGATCTGAAGGACAGGCCGGAGGCCTGTCCTACTCGCACCGCAGCGTGATCGAAGGGTCCACGCGTGCCGCGCCTCTTGCCGGAATAAACGCAGCCAGTACCGCAAGGGCTGCCAGCCCAGCCACGGCTATAGCGAGGACCGCTGGATCCCGCGGCTGGACCGTAAACAGATAACTGCCCAGTAGCCGCCCGGTGGCGAGGGCGCCGCCGGCGCCGAGAATCAACCCCGCGCCAATCCACGTCAGCGTCTGCCCAACTATCGTGCGGACCACTCCGGTCTCATCCGCGCCGAGCGCCATGCGAATGCCGATTTCCCGAGTACGTTGCGACACCGAGTGCGAAATGACGGCGAAGATGCCGGCCGCCGCGAGCGATACGGCGACCGCCGCGAACACCGCCAGAAGCAGCAGGACGAAACGGCGGTTGGCTACATCCTGGCCGATCAGATGATCCATCGTCCGCACAGCGGCCAGTGGCTGATTGCGGTCCACAGCCCAGATCTCTTTCCGGGCGGCGCGCGCCAGGGACGCCGGATCGAGCGAACTGCGCAGCAGAAGTGTGAAGTCGCTGGTGGCCATTTGCGAGTAAAGCAGGAACATCTCCGGCTGCGGGCCATAGGCCAGAGACAGGTGCCGGACGTCGCCCACAATACCCACGATCCGAAATTGTTCCGGGATGAATCGATAGTCCCATCCTTGCGGCGTCCGCACGCGCACCACGCGGGGCGTCTCAATCACCTTGCCAACGGGGTCCTCGCGCGGCCAGTAGCGCCGGGCCATCGACTGGTTAATGACGCCCACGTCGTGGTCGCCGCGCGCCAGCAGCCGTCCGCTGATGAGCGGGATTCCCATGGCTTCGAAGTAACCAGGAGTCACGGCCCGAGAGCCGGCCTCACCGATCTCCTGCGCGGCGCCCGGCAGGCTGAAGCCCTCCCAGACGCTGTTCTTAGTCATGGGCATGGTATTGATGGCCGCCGCGGCGCTGACTCCTGGCATGTTTTCGAATCGGGTCAACACATCCCGCACGAACTCCGCCCTTTGTGCCACCTCTATGTACTTGTTTTCGGGCAGTTCCATGTCGATCGTGAGCAGCCCGTGAGTGTTGAATCCGGGATCGACCGAGAGCAGCCGGAAGAAGCTCTTCGTGAGCAGCCCCGCCACCGCCAACAGCACCAGCGAAAGGGCCACCTCAGCCGCAATCAGGATGCCTCGCGCCCGCTCCCCCTGCCCGCTTCGGCTGCCCAAGAACCGCGCGCTCGAATCTGGGCGCGAGGCCCGCCACGCCGGCAGCATGCCAAACACCACGGCCGTCACGAGCGACAAGACTGCGGCGAAGCCCAGGACAGTCCAGTTCAACCCGAGGCCGCCCATGGCGAGGCGTGTGCTGAACGCCGTGTGCACCGGCACCGTCCTCACTAGCAGCGGCATCCCCCAGACCGCCAGCAAAATGCCTAGCGCTCCGCCAAGGAGCGAAAGCGCCAAGCTCTCCACCAGGAATTGCTTCACCAGACGCGCCCGGCTTGCGCCCAGCGCCGAACGGATGGCGATCTCCCGTTGGCGCCGCACGGCTTGGCTCAACAACAGATTGGAGACGTTGGCGCAGGCAATGAGAAGCACGAAAACGACAGCCGCACCGAAAGCCGTCAGCGTCTTGCGGTCCCCGGATATATCTTTGGACAGCGGAGTGACCATGGCCCCTGCTCCGCGATTCAGTTTGGGATCAGCCCGCTCAAGGGCGGCGGAGATCAGATTCATATCCATCCTCGCCTTCGCCACCGTTACGCCGGGTTTGAGCCTGCCGATCACACGCAGGTAATGCCGGCCGCGGTCCGGGTTGGGAACCAGCGGTAGGTAGAGATCCGGCTCCTCCATCATGCTGTATTGAATCGGGAAGCGGAAGTTTATGGGTAAAACGCCAGCCAGCGTGTAGGGCTGGCCATCGAGAATCAGTGTGCGGCCCAGCGCCTGGCGGTCGCCGCCGAAACGCTGCATCCAAAACCCGTAGCTCAGCACCACGGTCTGCACTTTGGGATCCAGCGCGCCGACCAAAGGTGAAATGCCGAGCATGGAAAACATCTCCGGTGACACGCGGAAGGCATCCACGCGTAACGGTTCGCCACCGCCGGTGAGACTTGCGGAATCATCTGAGTATGCGGCTATGCGCTCGAAGGCCCGGGTCTGTTCCTGCCAGTCGCGGAACATGGGCCATGAGGTATTGTTCCCGCGCCCCTTATTATCAGTGGCATACACGGACATCAGACGGTCAGGGTGGGGATAGGGCAGCGGACGGAGCACGACCGCATCCATCAGGCTGAAAATGGCGGTATTGGCGCCGATTCCGAGAGCCAAGGCCGCAAGCGCGGCCGCTGTCACGCCCGGGCTTCCTCGCAAAACCCGGAGCGCATGCCGAAGGTCCTGGAACATGCTGTCAGCCTCGCACGCCACCTACCAATTTAAGTGGCGTGTTTACAGTGGCGTTCAGAGTATGATTGTCCGTTTCTGGGACCGGCTACAAACCGAGCGAATCAAGGCGCTACTACGCGGCGAAGGGTTTTTGTTGGAAACGGAGATTGCGCAAGGCATGGAGCGCAGAGAGCGGACAAAGTACGCCGTGATAGAGCACCAGCTACGGCATGGCTGTTAGTGCGGGTTCCGTACTCGGAGCGCGTGCGGGTGCGTTCTGGCTGCCGTAGCGCCCTCGATCGATCCAGCCATCGCCGAAGCGACTGCCGACGCGCAGCGCACCGGCCGCACGCCCGAAACGCCGCGGAACGCGCCTTCGTCCGGCTGCGCAGGAACGCCCTGCGCAAGTAGCGCGCCGCTTCGCGGGCGTGCCGCCCGAAGCGCTCGCAGAATTTCCGCCGGTATGGGTCGAGCGCGGGCGGGAGGCGCTAGTCTACCTGCCGTAGCGCGCCCTTGGTAGATTCAACCATCGCCGAAGCGACGGCCGACGCGCCGGCAGCTTGCTCGAACCGCCGCGGAACGCGCCCGCGTCTGGCCCCTTCATGAACGCCCTACGCACGCAGCACGTCGCCTCGCGGGCGTGCCGGCCGAAGCGCGCACGGATTTCCGACGGCGCGGATCGAACGCGTGCGGGCGACTTTTGACTGCTTGCCGCGAGGCTGACGGCGGGGATTGCTCACTCCCTACTCATGAATTCCAGCAGCATCGGGAGCACCTGGTCCACCTTGTCCAACTCCTCGGGATGAGTCAAACCCTCGACCAGCGCCACCCGTACCCGTGTCCCGTCGAGTTTCCCTTTATATCGCGTGACGCCTTGCATTCCAGTGGCGTTGGCGGTGCCGACCAGCCACAACGTTGGGCAACGGATGTCTGCGGGCTCAACGGGCGGCCATTCGAGCAACGCGCCGAGCCACGCGAGAACGACCTTGACTTGGCCGCCGCGCCACGCGGGGCGATCCTTTTCCGGGATCTGCGCGACGTCGAGCGTGCCGGCGCGGTCAGCGTCCATCACCGGTTTCCAGCGCTGCTGCATCTGTTGAATCATCCTGCGGAAGTTGTCGTCAGCGGACGGCCCAAAGGGGACCCCGATGATAGCGAACCGTTCCACGCGATCGGAGCGGGCGGCGAGGTATCGTCCGATGTTGCCGCCGTAGGAGTAGCCCCACAGGCTGAAGCGCTGGGCGCCCGCGGCGTCGGCCACGACGAGAATGTCCTCACACAAGCGATCGATGGAGTACGCCGCCGGATCGGTGGGCTTGGCGCTCTCACCATGGCCCCGAATATCGATCGCGATCACGCAGAAGTGGCCGGTAAGGCGTTCGGTCCAGCCGGCTTTGTGCCACGCCTGGCGGTCCTGCCCTCCGCCATGGAGGAGCACGAGCCCGGGCCCGCTGCCCGTGACGTCGTAGGCGATGTGTGTACCGTCGCTAGAAGTCGCGAAGTGAGTATCCATGGGCGCACCTGCGGCAAGCGGGGTGAACACTGCGCCGAAGAACCGCGCGGCGGAGGATCATTCACCCAGTTTAGACGGTGTCGGCCCAGGCGCGCGGAGACCAGGAAAACAGCACGGCAGTTTCAAGCGCGGCTTACGCAGCCAGCACGCGGAATTTCCGCCGGCCCGGATCGAGCGCGAGCCGGCCGCCGGCGAGTTCCGGCTTCGGCAGCTCGCCCGTGGTCGATCCAACGGTCCCGCGGCGACTGCCGACACGGAGCGGAGCGGCAGCTTGCTCGCCGCTGAACGCGCCCTCGTCTGGCTGCGCAGGAACGCGTCAAGCAAGCAGCCCGCCGCCTCGCGAGCGTGCCGGCCGAAGGCGCGCAGCATTCCGCCCGCGTGGATCGAGCGTGTGTGGGCGGGCGAGTTCTACTTGCGCAAAGCGCGTTTTTCGGCTCCCCTTTGTTGGTGTCGCGTTCTGTCGCGCTTAGGAATTGCCATCGTGTTCAAGCAAGCAGCGTCCAATGGCGGGGAAGCACGACAGATATCACCAACTGAAATTGTCGTCAGTTAACCACTGGATAATCAGGCGATAGCGTTGTTAAGCAGTTGCCCGAACGGTACGATTACGTTCGTGGTCCATACACCGTGTACTCACTTCCGGTATGACGGGGACGGCTTATAGAGATCACGAATCCAAACTTGAGGTGTGACTCGACGATGACGACTTTCTTGCGCAACCTGTGGAACGACGATCAAGGTCAGGACCTGATCGAATATACCCTGTTGATGGCTTTCGTAGCTCTGGCCTCGGCAGCCCTTTTCATCAGCTCCGGCTCCAGCATCAGCAAGATCTGGAGCACGACCAACGTGCAGTTGAGCACGGCGGCATCCGCGGCAGGGAGCTAGACGGCGACACCCATCAACGATAAACCGCCGGCGCCAGAACGACGTGCCGGCGTTGGAGGCAGGCGCCAGCAGTTCTGGCTGGCGTAGCTGGCCTTGGTCGCTCCCAACATCGCCGACGCGACTGCCGAGAGGCAGCGCATCGCAGCCTGCCCGGACCGCCGCGGAACGCGCCTTCGTCTGCGCACGAACGCCTTACGCCAGCAGCCCGCCGCCTCGCGGGCGTGCCGGCCGAAGCGCTCGGCGAATCCTCCGCCGGCGTGAATCGAGCGCGTGCGAGGGACGGCCCTCGCAGGAACGGCTTACGCCAGCAGCCCGCCGCCTCGCGGGCGTGCCCGCCCGAATCGCCCGCTGAATTTCCGGCGGCGCGGATCAAGCGCGTCCGGGACGGCGGTTCTGGCTGCCGCCACCCGGTGTGGGTATTCTGCGCCGGCCGGTTACCAGGCCCATCCCTCCAAGCTGAATCCGTGGAAGCCATACAGGCATCCACAAACGGAAGAAGGAAGTTTGCCGGAGCGACCGGCGAGGAGGAAGCTAATGTACGTCATCACAGGGGCCACAGGCAACACTGGAAGCGTCGTAGCAGAGAGATTGCTCGCAGAGGGAAAGAAGGTGCGCGTGGTGGGGCGCGACCCGAAGCGGCTGGAACGATTCACGCAGAACGGTGCAGAATCTTTCATCGCTGAGGCGACCGATGCGGGCGCGCTTGCGAACGCGTTTGCGGGCGCAGAGGCCGTGTATGCGATGATCCCTCCTAATATTGCTTCCCCGGACGTGCGCGCCTACGAAGAGAGCGTGAGCGCTGCCTTGCGCTCTGCGATCGAGAAGAACCAGATAAAGTATGCCGTCGTTCTGAGCAGCGTCGGAGCGGACAAATCGCATGGAACGGGTCCTGTCGCCGGGCTTCACCGTCTCGAAAAGAAACTCGAAGGAACTCCCGGGTTAAATGCCCTCTTCCTGCGAGCCGGCTACTTCATGGAAAACCTTCTGCCCCAGGCCGGCGTGATTAAGTCCATTGGAATTATGGCCGGCCCAGTCAAAGAGGACTTGCCCTTGCCAATGATCGCAACGCGCGATATCGGCGGTTTTGCAGCCGAAGCCCTATTGAAATTGGATTTCGTCGGAAAGAGCACGCACGAACTGCAAGGGCCTCGCGACGTCACTTACGCGGAAGTTGCGAAGATCGTGGGCGCCGCGATTGGCAAGGCTGACCTTGCATATAAGCTCGTGCCTGCGACGGAGTTGAAGCCCGTGCTGATGCAGAATGGGATGTCGTCCAACATGGCAGACCTGTTGCTGGAGATGGCCGATGCGCTCAATTCGGGCCACATGAAGATGATTGAACTGCGCTCTGCAGCGAACACGACTCCGACCACTCTAGAAACTTTCGTAGCCGAAATCTTTTTGCCGGCATATCGAGGAAAGGCATCCCGCGCGTGACGTTTTTCTGATCGATCTTTGTCAGGTCAAAAAAAACAAAAAAAAGGCGCTGCGCCACAGAAACTTCAAATCGGCCTGGCCGAGGTGCGGCCAGGGCATCCGTAGCGTGGTGCCCCGGCACCGGCAGGTTGCCCAACCGATGAGTGTCGTTTTCGGGACTCGTGGCGGCCGTTGTGATGCATTTTGGCACGACATTGACGCACCGGCGATCAAGCAACCTCATGAGAGCGTAGCGCGACAAGCCACCAAGGCAGAATATACAGGGCCAGCCAGGTACGCCACAAGAAACTGGTCGCGGAGTTCAGCCACGTGATCGGATCGCCGGCCAGCATGACCAGAACGGCCACGGCGATTATCCCGTGCGTGAGAGCCCGATAGATGTGATAAGTGGTGTCCTCGACCCGCTTATCCACCTTCCCGCGAACCAGCACCTGAATCCCAAACGCCACAATCGCCAGGACAAATGTCACTCCCACGTCTACCGGCCCCCACCATTTGGGAAAAGCCGTCGTATCCTTCGCTAGACCCTTGCCAACGGGAACGGCGAGTTCTGGCTGGCGTAGCTCTCGCGTTTCCTGCTCATGTGGATTACTTCCGGATGCGCCGTAACACAGGACTTGGCCGCCTTCTGATCGGCTACACTGAACTGAATCAAGCGAATGCCGCTATCAACAGGCACAAGACTCGGTTGCGACCAAGACCTCGAAGACCGAATTCTCCGAACGCTTCGCGCGCGAGGCGCGCGCGGTGGGCGGCGCTGAACCATCCGAACCGGCATCCACTGCCGGATGAACACTCCGAATGTAAGAGCCCCACTTCTCGCATAGGCCGCGAGAAATGGGGCGCCCGGCCAAACCTCCCCCATAAAAAGCTTTTCCGCTAGGGGACGGTGAAACCCAGGTTGCTCGTCAGCGTGGTCCCTCGGGACGTGACCACCTGCACTACGCCGCTGGTGGCGCCAGTGGGCACGGTGGCGGTGATTTCGTTACTCGAGACCACGTTGAACGCAGCCGCGACGCCGTTAAAAGTGACGCTGGTCGCGCCCGTCAGCTTGTTTCCCAGGATCTTGACGGTCGCGCCGACTCTGCCCGAAGTCGGCAGAGTTTCCACGAACGGGCCCAGACCCATGGACAAGCTGAAAACGGTACCGTTGCAGGTCGGGCAGGTTAGATAATTGGCCCCGCCAAGTTCGGTCACCCCGTAGAACGTCCCGTTGGTATCCTGGATGAGCATCGGACCGTCATAGGAGTTGTTACCGACGATGCCGTCGGTGCCGTCGAAGCTGTGCTCCGTGGTCAGTGAGCCGCTGGGGGTGATCTGGAAGATCGTGCCATAACCGTTGGCCCCACCGCTTCCCGCCAGCCCGTAGAAGTTCCCGTCGGTGGCCAGCAGCAGCGCCACGGGTTGGGCGCCGTCCACGCAATCGCCGCCCGCGGGGCAAAAGGTGTAGAGCGTGGTCAGCGCGCCGCTGGGGGTCATGGTGAAGAAGGTGCCGGCGCCGTTGCCGCCGTTGCTGGTTGTCCCGTAGAGGTTCCCGTCGGCGCCTGGAACCAGCGCGGTCTTCGGGTTCGCGCCGTCAGGGCAACCTGAGACGCTGCAAAAGGCGTGAAGCGTCTTAAATTTGCCTGCCATGGTGATGCTGAAGATCGTACCGGAGCCATAGGCCCCGTTATCTTGCGTGGTGCCGTAGAGGTCTCCGCTCGCGCCCTGCACCAGTGCAGTATAGGGAGACGAACCTCCATCCAGGCAGTTACCTTTCGTGTCCTGCGTTTTGCAAAAGGAGTAAAGCGTGGTATAGGCGCCTCCCAGGGTGACTTTGAAAATCGTGCCCTGGCCGTATGCTCCGGCATTCTCCGTTGTCCCGTAGAGGTCCCCGTTGCTGGCCTGCACCACCGCCGCGTCGGGGCTATTCCCATCCGCGCAGTTTGGCAAGGAACAGAATGGGTAGAGAACGGTGATGGCGCCGCTGGGAGTGACTTTGTAGATCACCGAGCCGGGCAACTGTGTGGACCCGTAGAAATCCCCGTTGGTGGCCAGCGCCAGCGCCGCCTGGTTTCCGTTGTAGGGGTCGGAGGTAAAGTCCTGAAGGATCGTCTCCGTCCCGCTGGTGCTGATTTTGAATACGGTGCCGTAGAAGCCCGTCCCGCCCGCGACCGTGGTCCCGTACAAATATCCGTTGGCGCCCTGCACCAGCCCGTTGGGATAGCTGCCGTCGGAGGGGGTGCCATAGACTCCTCCGAAGGTGTGCAGCGAGGTAAAGGTTTGAGCCTGCGCCGGAATTGCGATCCCGGCCAAGACAAGTGTGACCGCGAGTGTCGCGACGATGCGAATGGCTTTTTGCTGCCGAGGGTGCTTCTTCGTATTCATATGTTCTCTCCGTCTTGCTGCAAGTCCCGGCTGGCTGAGTGCCTGCCCGGCCGTTCAGTTAAGACGGCGCAGGATGCCGCCAAAAGCTGACACGCGATTTTCAATTGCAAATCGTGGCAGTTTTTCCTCCCGATTTGCGCCGTCTCTATGTGGGGTTCTGTCCGGTGCACGGTACTGAACCGTGCAGTACCCGCGCCGCCGGGTCAGGCTGGCACACGAGGGTTTATGATAGGGCGTGGCGGAATCCGGGCAAGGGGAGATCACCCAACTCCTGGCGCGCTGGGAGCAGGGCGAAACCGGCGCAGTCGAGGCGTTGGCGCCATTGGTCTACGATCATCTGCATGCCATTGCGGAGGGCTACCTGCGCAACGAGCGGCCCGATCATACATTGCAGCCCACGGCGGTGGTCAATGAGGTCTTCGTCGACCTGCTGCGTATGCGCCGGCTGGCGCTCAAGGACCGCGCGCACTTCTTCACATTCGCCGCGCAGCTCACGCGCCGCGTCCTCATCGATTCCGCGCGCAAGGCCAAATCGGAAAAGCGCGGCCTGGGCTGGCAGCGCGCGCCCCTGGACGCCGAGCTGGCCTGGCTGGGGGGCGAGAGCGCCGAGTCGTTGGATCTTTCGCAAGCGCTCAACGATCTGGCGGAATTCGATCCGATCAAGACGCGCATGGTCGAACTGCACTATTTTCTCGGCTGCACCATGGATGAAACCGCCGATATCCTGGGGATTTCCAGCCGGACGGTGGCGCGCAGCCTGCTTTTTTCCCTGTCTTGGCTGCGCGAGCGTCTGGCCTGAGGCCTTGTGGAGCACGCACTCGTGCGTGCCGTGTTCACACTCGTGTGAACACCTCTTGTGGTTGGTTGTGCGATGAACCCTGCTGAACTCGGGCGCTTTCACGAAGTAGAAGAAATCTTCTACGCCGCGCTGGAGCTGCCGCCGGGCGCCCAGCGCGACGCGCTGATCCTTGAACAGAGCGGCGGCGACGAGAACCTCTGCGCGCGCGTCGCTCTCCTGCTCGCACATTGCGAGCACATCCGAGCGGTGGCGCCCGCCCCCGCGCGGCCGTTGCCGCGGTTCGGCGCCTGGCAAGCCGTGAAGTTGCTCGGGCGCGGCGGCATGGGCACCGTCTACCTGGCCGAACGCGCCGACGGCGCTTTTCAGATGTCGGCGGCCGTCAAGGTGGCGCCGATGGCCCTGGCCTCCCACGAGATCGAAGAACGCTTCCGCCGCGAGCGCCAATTCCTCGCCAGTCTGGACCATCCGAAAGTCGCCCGCCTGATCGATGGCGGCGTCACCGAGACGGGCCTCCCTTACCTGGTGATGGAATTCATCGGCGGCCTGACCATCGACCTCTTCTGCGATGCCCACCAACTCGACACGCGCGGCCGCATCGCCCTGATGCGCCAAGTTCTGGACGCGCTGGCCTACGTGCATGGCCGTCAGGTGATCCATCGCGACGTGAAGCCGTCCAACATCATGGTGGATGACTCGGGCAACGTGAAGCTGCTGGATTTCGGCACCGCCCGCCTGGTGGACGTCACGACCGAAACGGCACTCACCAAGACGGGGGTCTTCGCCTTCACGCCGGACTATGCCAGCCCCGAGCAGGTGCGTGGTGAGCCCGTTGCCGTGACTTCCGATCTCTATTCGGCCGGCGTGCTGCTCTATCGTTTGCTGGCCGGCCGCTTGCCTTATCGGATCGCCGACCTATCGCCGGCCGGCGTGGCCAAACTCATCGCCGGTGCACAGCCCGAGCCGTCCAAGCTGGACGCGCCGCTCGACGCCATTGTTTCGAAAGCGCTGAGCAAGGATGCCGCCGCTCGCTACCAGTCCGCCACGGAGATGGATGCCGACCTGGCGCGCTACCTGGTGGGCCAGCGGGTGCGCGCGCGGAAACCGCGTAAGAAGTTTTGGACCACGGTGACGATGGTGTTGGTCATAGCTGCCGCTGTTATTTTGGGGTGGCGCGTACTGCGCGTTCCGTCTCACCAACTCATCCCTTTTGACACAGACGTCCCGGACGCCATGCAACCGGCGCTCTCCAGCGATGGCAAGTGGCTGGCCTTCGCCTCACCCGGAAAAGATGGGACGCATCCGGACATCTGGATCAAACCTATGCCGAACGGCGGGGCCCAACGCGTTACCGCGGGCGACGCGGCGAACGACGAACCTTCGCTCTCGCCCAACGGCCGATGGCTTGCCTTTCACTCCACGCGCGCACCTGCCGGGATCTATTTGCAGCCAGGGGTACCCTCGGGTTCCGGGGGCGCGGCCCGGTTGCTCATTGAGGGCGGCCGGAGCCCGCGCTTTTCGCCGGATGGCAAGTGGGTCGCGTATCTAAACACGACCGAGAACGGCGGGGACGTCCAGGCTTTCAATACGCGCATGCTATACATCATGCCGGCACAGGGAGGCGAGCCCGTGCGGCTGGCCAGGAACGCATCGTCGTTCCAGGGATTCGCCTGGAGCGCCGACAGCCGGAACGTGCTCTTCCTGTTGCTCGACGAGGGGGGTACGGCTCGACTGTGGAGCACCCCACTGGATGGCGGACCCGCCGCCCTGATGCCGGAATTCGGCGAAGTTGTAGATTTGTACGCACGTGCGTGCGCCGTGACGGGAGAGCGGTTCCTTTACTCGTACACGGACGGTAAGGAAAAGGCCGCGGCGCTGGGCGAATTCCTGCTCAAGCCGACCCTCCGTGCCAGCCGGTACTCCAGTGCGCAGTCCCATGAACAGTTGACGATTTCCGGTTGCGCCGCATCCGGCGCGGACATGATCCTGGCCGATGGAGTCGACAACCAGTCAAGCGCTTGGGCGCTGCCGATTGACGCGGAGAGCGGTGCCGTGGGCGGATCGCTCACGTCTCTGCGTGAACTGGCGCACGGACCATGTCGCCCGCAATTCACCCCGGATGGCGCGGCGTTCCTCCTTGAGGCGCAAGGCGCGGCGAGTCTCCTGCGGGATTACTGGACCGGAAAGGGCAGAGAATTCCCGGGGGCACGGACCCTCAGTTCCGACGGTCTCTTTGTCCTCCAAACGAGCGCCCGGAGTGCCGGCACGGCTCCAGAGATCTCAAGAGTTCTGAATCTGAAAACGGGCGACTCTTGGGGATCGATGGTTGGCGGCGGAGTGGACTGGGATCTCTCGGGTGACGGCCAATGGTTACTCAAGACAAGCATAGAGGGACACCGCACGATCGTGGCCTGGGATACGAGAACCTCCGAGCATAAGCCGATCTACTCGCATCCCAGCGCGAACTTGTACCTCGCCAGCTTCTCGAACGACGGGCGCTGGGCGGTCTTCACGTCCGAGGAGGGCGCCGGGCCGCCGCACATGTGGGCCGCGCCGTTCCGCGGCTTGCAGGATGTTCCGCTCGCGAACTGGGTGGACCTCGGAGTAGGCGATTATCCGCGCTGGTCCCCAGGCGGAGGCCGCATTTACTTCACGCAGGTACATGACGGGTTCGAGTGCATCTTCACGCGCGCCGTCGATCCCGCGACCAAGAGACCCGTGGGACCCGTGACCGAGGTGCAGCATTTCCACGGCCGGATGACGCCAAGGGGCCTGGCGCCGGGCACCTTTCGCATCTCGGTAGCGCAGGACAAGATCGCGTTCGCTCTGGGCGAACAGGTCCACCAGTTGTTGCAGTGGAAGTAACGATTTTACGCACGACAGGCCAACTGCGGTTCTTCACATCTGAGCCACAGCCGGTCTTCCACTTTCAGTGCCGATCTCGCACGCGCCGCCCGGCCGTGATACGGTCGATGCGGGAGCGCGGAAGCGGCGCAAATATCAGCGTGCCGTCGGTCGCCGGGAAGATTTCCAAGCGTCACCGATGGCGCGCCAAGCGCCCTAACGAGGCCGAAGTCGCCAACTCCTGCATCGTCGGGCACCCTTCCACTACTTTTTGTGGATCGGCCCCCAGGAACCTTAGGCACGAAGCACGTCGCCTCGCCGAATTTCCGCTGGCGTGGATCGATCGCGGGCGGGGTGGGCGTTTTTTTTGGGCTGACGTAAGCCCGACCTTGGTTGATCCAGCCATCGCCGAAGCGACTACTTGGCACGGCGCCCACCGGCAGCTTGTCCGAACCGCTGCTGAGCGCGCCCTCATCTGGCTGCGCACGAACGCCTTACGCAAGAAGCGTGCCGCCTCGCGTCCGTGCCCGCCGAAGCGCTCGCGGAATTCCCACCGGCGTAGATCGAGCGCGTGCTGGCGGGCGCGTTCTGGCTGCCGTAGCGCGCCCAGGTCGCTCCAGCCTTCACGTGCCGAACAGCCGATCCGTCGGCGCGGGCACGAATATTTCACGGGGCGTACGGCCAACCCGGCACCGTACGAAAAAAGCACGCTGCCTCGCGGGCGTGCCGCCGAAGCGCTCGCAGCATTTCCACGGGCGTGGATCGGGCGCGTGCGGCTGAGGATCGGGTTTGTGATGGCACGTCGGCGGTAGGCCACCTTGTTTCAAAGGCCACATTGTCCCCGGTGATCGAGGTAAGCGTAAAAAAGCAGGCCTGTGTCTCAATGGGCCCCGAGATGTGACTGTCCTAGTACGAAGTTAGTCGTCGGTGAGCTAGAGCACGACTTGGGGAAAATGAATCTTCAGCTTATAGCAATGTAGAGAACCAGGATCGCGCCCAACGTGGAGAAAATGAGGCCGGCAGGATGATACCGTTCGTTCCTCGGGCGCGAAAACATGTGGGTAACGTTCGGCTGCGCAGTCAGCCCGCTGCTTCGTGGGCGTGCCGGCCGAGCGCACGCAGAGTTTCCGCCCGGCGCGGATCGAGCGTGTGCGCGAGGGCAAATCTTGGTTCGCGCACTGAAAAACCACAGTTTTGGGTGCCCCCCTGTTGGCGTCGCATATCGTTGCATTCTGCGGGATCCTCGGGGATTCTTGCGCATCGTGGCGATGGCCATGGTGGCCGAAGCGGCCGCTGGATGGGGCGGGCTGAACTCCTGGCTACTCGACGGTGAAGTTCGTCGGGCTTTCGGTTGTGCCGCCCGCGTTGGTGACCGTGATCGGCCCTGTCGGGGCGCCGCTCGGTACCGTCGCACGAATGAAGTTAACGTTGAGCACTTGGAACGTAGCGCCGACTCCGTTGAAGGCCACCGCGGTGGTGCCGATGAAGTTGTTCCCGCGAATGAGCACGGTGGAACCGACGGCGCCACTGGCGGGATTGAACGCCGCGGCAGCCGGGCTGGGCGCGGGCAGGCCGGCATCCAGGCTCCAGATCGTACCGACGGGCGTTTTGCCGTTAGAGAGAGTTCCGCCGAGGGCAGCGGTGCCGTAGATCTTGCCGTCCGCGCCTTGAATCACCCCTGCCTCCGGGAGGCTGCCGTTGGCGCCGTTCAGCGAAAAGTTCTGCACGACAGCGCCGTTGGCAGGCGACATGGCAATGATGCTGCCTGGGGCCGTGCCGACTTCCACGAGCGCGGTCCACAGATTTCCATCCGAAGCTTGAACGGTATTGCCGATAGCAAAATCCGACGCGAGCGTACCGAATTGCGGCAACTCTTGGAATCCGCTGCCGGAGGTGTCAATCTCGAAAAATTGAGCCTCATCCTCCGCGACGCGAAGCAACGGACCGTAGAGCTTACCGTTGGAGGCCTGGAACAGCCCGCCGTCTGAGATTGTAGGTAGAAATTTGAAAAGAGGGAAAGTGGCCAGAACGGTGAATTGTCCGCCGGATGCAAAGCGGAACACGCCGTTGCTAATGGTCCCGAAGAAATCTCCGTCAGAACCTTGGATGATCCCGGAAGGTCCTTCGCCGTCGGTAGTGCCGTTGAGCTGATGAAGAGTAGTGAAAGTGCCGGGCGGTGTAAAACGGAAGATCGTACCGCACCCGCCCATCGATTGACAAGTGTCCATGCCGGTCTCCAGCGAGATCCCAGTGGTCCCATAGAGGTTGCCGTCATGCCCCAGCGTGAGGCCCCCGGGCCCGCTGCCATCCGCGCAATTGGCAGCGGAACAGAAATCGTGGACCACGCTGAAGTCCTTACCGTCCTTGCCGATCCGGAACAACACTCCTTGGTTCTGGGCGCCGCCGTCGCCCGTGGTGCCATAGAGAAACCCATCGTTGGCCTCCAGCAGGCCAGATGCGGGGTTGTCTCCGTTCACGTAGAGCCCGCTGGCGTTCGCCGTAAAGGTGAAGAGCCGGGTGAATTGCCCGTCGCGTGTTAGCTTGAACAAAGTGCCTCCCTGCGGGTTCGAGCTGCCGACAATTGTGACTTGGGCCGCGCCGTAAAAATTGCCGTCGGAGGCCTGAATCAGCGCGTTGGGCCGGGAGCCGTCGGGACAAACACCGACTTGGGTGTTAGGGCATGCAAAGCTAAAAAGTTGGGTGATGGTTCCGGTTTGTGCGCGCGCGGTGGTCGCAAAAAACGCACTCGGGACCAGGATTAGCGATAAGCTTACGATATGTTTCATGGGAATCCTTTCTCAGCGGCCAGCATAACGCGCCCGCGGCATCTTATCCGTTGGCATGAGGTAAATCCTTTGTAAAAATCCGGCCGAGGAAGCGTGGGCTTAGAATACTATTCAGGAGCATAAGTACTGTAACGAATCTGTCATTTGACCTTAGGGGCCTTTTCGCGGTGGAGTTCGCCTCCCCCAAAAAGACGTCTAGGGGGTAACGATTGTCAATATCGTTAGCGCTCGCACGCATGCCTTCCACCGGCTAAAGGTTGTTTTGAGCGATTAGCTTGTGGCGATGTAACTTATTCTCCATTTCAAGACTTGACATCTTCAAGGGCAAGTCACTTACATCGGACGACTAGCTAGAGAGACAACGCCCGAAGCATCACCGCATCTTGAGATGCGCTCGGTTTCGCCCGTGGCCAGCTTACGCCCGTCCGCGGCGGCCTCGTGAGGGGCCGCGCCACGCCAGCATCGCCGGCCCTCCGGCGACGGGTCCAGGCGCGTTTTAGGGCCGTCTGTAGGGGCCACGCCCCGACGCGCCGAAAACCCACGGTGCCGCCTGCCGCGAGCGTCGCCTCCGGCGTGAGTGCGCCCGAGCAGCGCCCATCGGTGAGCGCCGCGCGCAGTCGGTGCTGAGCCGGCGCACGAACGCCCTGCGCCAGCAGCCCGCCGCCTCGCGGGCGTGCAGCCGATGCTCGCGGAATTCCGCCGGCGTGGATAGAGCGCGTGGGCGAGGGCGACGACTTCTGGCTGGCGTAGCTCGCCCTTGGTCGATCCAGCCATTGCCGAAGGGACTGCCGACGCGTCGCGCACCGGCAGGGCCGGTAGATCTGGTGATCCATGATCGCTCCTCAATTCACCCTGTGCTCAAGGTTAAGGATGGCGGCCGGGTGTATACTATGCCCGAAAGCCGGGAGCCATTCCAGCTAGAAGCGGCACGGCGCTCGGCTCCTGAACGCCTTTTTACAAGAGGAGTGTCGTATGGCACGAAAAGTTGGGGACGTCATGTGGGAGATGCTGGCGGGGGCTGGCGTCAAACGCTGCTACGGCATCGTCGGGGACGCGTTGAATCCGGTGATCGATGCGCTACGGCGCAACGGGAAAATCGAGTTTATCCACGTTCGTCATGAAGAATATGGCGTCTTCGCCGCGGTCGCCGATGCCTACCTGAGCGGCAACCCCGTGGTAGTGTGCGGTACCGCCGGCCCAGGCGTGACGCACCTTTTCAATGGACTGATGGACGCGCGCAAGGAGGGGGCTGCAATCATCGCCATCGCGGGCGACGTCGAAACTAAGCTCATGGACACCGCCGCCCTTGAAGAGCTGAACCCTTACAAGTTTTTTGATACCGCGTGCCTCTACGTGGGGCGGGTCGTCAACCCCGAACAGGCGCGGGCCGTGGTCACGACCGCGATTCTGACGGCCGTTGTCGACAGGGGGCCGACGCTGATCTCGATGCCTGGCGACATCGCCTCGGCGAAAGCGCCGGGCCCTTCTTCTCACCAGATCACGATTCCCGCTTCGCCTGTATTTCGCCCAGCCGACGCGGATCTCGACAAGCTGGCCGAAATGATCGATGCTGCGAGCAAGGTGGCGGTTTTCGGCGGCGACGGCTGCCGCGATGCGCGCAACGAGGTTCTGCAACTCGCGGCCAGACTGAAGGCGCCGGTCGGATACTCCTTTCGCGGTAAGCAATGGCTGGAGCATGACAATCCCAACGCCGTCGGGATGACCGGCCTTCTCGGCTACGGCGGGGCCTATAAGGCCATTCACGAAGCGGATCTGCTGCTGCTGCTCGGCACCGACTTTCCGTTCTCGGAATTTCTACCGGGCGATGACGTGAAGAAAGTCCAGATCGATAAGAACCCGAAACACATCGGACGCCGAACAGCCGTTGATTTGGCGCTGGTGGGCGACATCAAGCTGACCGTTACCGCGCTGCTCTCCATAGTTTCCGACAAAACCGACAGCCGCTTTCTCGAAGAACACATCGCCGAGACTAACTCGTTCCATGAACTGTTGCAACACTACGTCCAGAAGGGACCGGGAATCAAGCCGATCCGTCCGGAATTCCTGACCGCGACGCTGAGCGAGCTTGCCTCCGACGACGCGATGTTTTTCGCGGACACCGGCACGGCCTGCATCTGGCTGGCGCGGTATGTGAAGGGCGGGACGAACCGGCAGATCTTCGGCTCGTTTTCATGGGCCTCCATGGCGAATGCCGCTCCTAACGCGTTCGGTGCGCAACTGGCATACCCCGGCCGCCAGACGATCGCGCTGTGCGGCGACGGAGGGTTCACGATGTTGGCCCTCGGCGACCTACTGACGCAGGTGCAGCGGAATACGCCGGTGGTTCACATCATCCTCAACAATGAATCGCTGGACTTCGTCAGCATCGAGATGCAGGAGGCCGGCATGGTCCCGTTCGGCGTCGATTTCAAGAATCCGAATTTCGCCAAAGTCGCCGAGGCGATGGGCGCGAAGGGCATCCGCATCGAAGATCCCGGCGACGTCAGAGAAGGACTCGCCGCGGCGCTCGCGCACAAAGACGGTCCGGTCGTGGTGGATGCGGTGGTCGATTCCTACGCGCTGTCGCTGCCATCGCATATCCCCTTCCATACGGCCGAAGGCTTCACCCTCAGCTTCGCCAAACAGGTATTGAACGGGAAGATGGACTCGGTGATCAAGACGATCAAACGCAACGTCGATCTGGTCTGATCCACCGGTGGCGGCAGGACCGGAACAGCAGACCTGGAAGTATCGGGCATGACACTGGCTTTCGGCTCATAGCCCGTACGAACTGCGCGTGAGATTTTTGCGGCTAGGAACTCGGCAGCAGCTACCTAGCGGAGGTCCCTGCAAAGCGCTCGCCGGCGCGGAAACCTCCCACGTCTGGCTGCACCCGAACGCTTTACGCAGGCAGCCCACCGCCTCGCGGGTGCGCGCCGCCCGGAGCGCTCGCAGACTTCCGCCGGCGTGGATCGAGCGCGAGCGGGCGGGCGGCAGTTCTGACGGCGTAGCTAACCCTTGGTCGATCCAGCCATCGCCGAGGCTACTGCCGCCACGGCGCGCACTACCGCTTGCCCGAACCGCCGCGGAACGCGGTCTCGTCTGGCTGGGCAGCAACGCCATACGCAAGCAGCACGCCGCCTCGCGGGCGTGCCACCCGAGGCGCTCGCGGCAAACCGGCGTGATTTGCTTCGGGCAGGATATCATGATTGACAAGCGAGGAACGATATGAAGGAACTCTTCACCAAGACTAGGTGTCAAGAAGACTTTTGATGAAGCCCGCGCAGGTCCGCCGCCAGTGAATACTGCCCCGCAAGCTCCCGCGGAGGGCGACCTGCGTGCCTCTTCAACGTCGGAGACATCGTCGCCATCAGTTTCAAGCGAGCAGCCCTGAACTCGCCAGGGAATCCTCCAGGACCAAGCAGTTGACTGATTCGCCGTGATTTCCGAGGCTGCGGAGAGCACGCCCTCGTCTGGCTGCGCACGAACGCCTTCCGCAAGCAGCCCGCCGCGTAGCGCGCGTGCCGCCCGAAGCGTTCGCCGATTTCCGCCGGCGTGGATCGGGGGCGTGCCGGGCGTTGGCTCGAGACGCAGCGCACCGGCAGCCTGGCCGAACCGCCACGGAACGCGCTCTCGTCTGCCTGCGCACGAACGCCCCACGCAAGCCGCCTCGCGGGCATACCGCCCGAAGCGCTCGCAGAATTTCGCCGGCGTGGGGCGAGTGTGTACGGGCGGAGCACTGGCTGTCGTAGCTTGCCTTGCTTGATCCGCATCGCCGGAGCGACGGCCGCCAGGGCGCGCACGGCAGCTTGCCCGAATCGCCGCGGAAAGAGCCCTCGACCGGCTGCGCGGGGAACGCCTGGCGCAAGAGCACGCCGCCTTCGCGGGCGTGCCTTGCAGAATCTCCGCCGGCGCGGATCGAGCGCGTGCGGGGCCGTTCTGGCTGCGGTAGGTCGCCATCGATCGATCCGCCATCGCCGAGGCGATTGCCGACACGGAGCGCGTCGGCAGCTTGCGCGAACCGCCGCTGAGCGCGCCCCTCGTCAGGCTGCGCAGCAACGCCCTACGCAACCAGCGCTCGCAGGTACAAGGTGATCAGCCGCGTCGTCTGTGCCCGGCTCAGGCCCGTCATCTTCGCCAACAGGTAGCGCCGCACCCATCCCCAGCCGCGCCGCTGCAAATCCTGGCAAGCCTGCGATCGTAAGGTCTGGTTCACCCAGCCATGCACTTCCTCTCGATTCCGGCCTTTGAATCCGGCTCCCTGGCTGGCCTCTAGAAACGCCCGGATTTGTTCCAGGCTCAACTTCTCTCCAGCCTGCATTCCGATCCGCAATCCCTGCATGACGGATCGCCCCCTCCAGGCTCATCTTGTGTGAGAAACGACCTCCCGCTCCAGGCTCATCTTGCATGAGATAAGACTGGCCTGTTGGGGTGGCCTTGCATCCCGGCCGAAATATTGTCATAATCCCCCCTCGGAGTCCGATTCCTATGACACCCCAACCAACATCCGACGAGTCCGCTCCTCCCATGAACGAAGTCAGCCGCATCGCGGCCGTTTACTTCGATCCCAAGAAGGCGTTCGCCGACATCGCCGCCCGGCCGGGCTGGATCGTGCCGCTCGTGCTGATGATCGTAGCTGCCATGGCGTTCACCTACACCTACACCACGCGCGTAGGCTGGGAACGGTACATCCGCCAGACCATGGAGAACAGTTCGCGCGCGCAAAACCTGACTACCGAACAGCGCGAGACGCAGATCCAGACGGGAGCCAAGATCGCGCCGATTTTCGGCTACGTAGGCAGTCTGGTCTTCATTCCAGTAGGGGCTCTGGTCTTTGGCGGCGTGCTCCTGCTGATGTGCAAGATGATGGGTGCGGGCGATGCTCTGAACTTCAAGAAGATGTTCTGCATCAGTGCCTATGCGATGCTGCCGGGGCTTGTTTCCAGCATTCTCGCGATTATCGTCATGTTCATTAAGAACCCCGACGAGTTTAACCTCCAGAACCCGCTCGTCTTTAACCTCGGCGCGTTCATGGAGCCGCCGCCTAACTCCGGCAAGTTTCTTTACAGTCTGGCGACTTCCTTCGACCTCTTCAGTTTCTGGACGATTCTGCTGCTGGCCACCGGAATTTCGGTAGCGGCGCGCAAATTCCCTTTCTCGAAGGCTATCGTCGCGGTGGTGCTGCCATGGGCTATCTACGTACTGATCAAAAGCGCGTGGGCCGGTGCGTTCGGGTAGGCGCGTGCAAGCAGAATGCACCGATGGCATAAACTGAAGGACAATGAAACCATATGAGCGGAATCCAGTACGTGACTGATGAGAAGGGCCGCAAGGTAGCCGTTCAAATCGATCTGAGAAAGCACCGGGAACTGTGGGAAGACATCGAGGATGTGCTTGTCTCACGGTCGCGGCGGCACGAGAAACGGATTCCGTTGGAAAAGGTCAAAGCTGGCCTCATCAAGAGCGGCAAGCTCTCGCGTGAGTAGCTATCGCGTCACCTTAGCCGCGAGTGCGGAAAAAGAACTGCATGGGCTGCCCTCGAAGGTCGTTGCCCGCATTATGCCGCGTCTCGAACTTCTGGCGGCGACTGCCCGGCCTCCGGGATGCAAGAAACTCAAGGGCGGCGACAACGAGTGGCGCATTCGTGTGGGTGATTACCGCATTGTCTACGAGATTGACGACACAGCCAAGACCGTCGGTGTAACGCGGATCGCGCACCGCCGCGAGGCTTACGAGTAACGGAAAAACTTGGAGCGGCTGTGCCGCTGAAAACAGGGCGGATTACATCGCCTTTGACTTGCGCTCGCGCTTCTTGGCTGGCTCGGCGGGCGCTTGTTCCTGCGGTTCGCCAGCCGACGCAGTCGCCACCTGCACCGGCTTCTTCTTTTCCGCCAGGCTGCGTTTGAGCGCTTCCATGATGTCGATTACCGGCGCCACGTGCGGCTCGGGCGTCTCCACCACCTTCTGCCCTTCCTTCTTCGCTTCGATCATCTGCATCAGGTTGTCGCGATAGGTATCGTGGTACTTCTCCGGCTCGAATTCCGCTTTCAGCGTCTCGATCAGCATGTTGGCCATGGCCAGCTCGGCGGGCTTCACCAGGTCCGTGTTGGTGCGGAACTCGTCCACCTGGCGGATTTCGTCGGCATAGTACATGGTGTGCAGCAGGATGCCCTTCTTGCCCGGCCGCAGAATCACGATGTGCTCGCGATTGTGCATGGCGATCTTGGCCAGGGCGTAATACTGCGCCTGCCCCATGGCGGCGAATAGCAGCGCGTAGGGCTTCTCGCCGCCTTCATCGGGCGCCATGTAATACGAGCTTTCCAGATAGATGGGGTCCACCGTGTCGCCCTTGACGAATTCGAGAATCTCCATCACCTTCGCGGTCTTGGGAGCGACCTTCTTGATGTCCTCCTCCTCGATGACCACGTAGTGATCTTTCTCGTACTCGTAGCCTTTCACTAACTCGCTGCGCGGCACCGGCTGGTCCTCCGCCTGGCAAAACGTGACCTGCTTGATGCGCGAATTGTCTTTGGCGTGCAGCAGGTTGAAACTAACGGTCTCGCCGCGCGCGGCGCTGAACAAACGCACCGGCAATGAAACGAGCCCGAACGTCAGATGTCCTCTCCAGACGGTGCTAGCCATGTCGATACCCTCGCGTTGGTAATTTCCAGTTCCGAAGATATCATGTAAATGGAGGAGGGGCAAGGCTTTATGGCACTGGAGGAGTACGTCCGCAAACGTAAGTTCGAGAACACTCCCGAGCCGTCTCCGGAAAAGAAAGCCCGCCACGCGGCGGCCGAGGACGCGGCGCCGCGGTTCTACGTGCAGCGGCACGATGCCACACGCCTGCATTACGACTTCCGCCTGGAGATCGGCGGCGTGCTGGTCTCCTGGGCCGTTCCCAAGGGTCCCTCGCTGGAGCCTCTCGCCAAACACCTGGCAGCGAAAGTGGAGGATCATCCGCTCGAATACGGGGAGTTCGAGGGCAACATCCCGGCTGGAAATTACGGCGCGGGCAGCGTGATGCTTTGGGACCGCGGCACATGGGAACTGTTGGGCGACGCACCTGTCGACGAGCAGCTTGCGCGCGGCGACCTCAAGTTCCGGCTGCACGGGGAAAAGCTCAAGGGCGAGTTCGCGCTGGTCCACATGAAGAACCGGGGCAAGGGCAACGAATGGCTGATGATCAAGAAGCGCGATGCCGAGGCGGCGCCGGGATGGGACATCGAGCAACACGCGTGGAGCGTGCTTTCCGGCCGCACACAACAGGAGATCGCGCAGGGCTTGCCGGCCCGGAAGACCAAGCAGAAGACGGCCGGCGATCCGCAGCGGGAGTGGAAGAGCCGACCGGCGGGGCGCGCGTCCACCGTGGCCGCCAAGGCCGCACCGCCCACCCCCAAGAAGGTCAACGTCAACCCCGCATCGCTGAAAGGCGCGGTGAAGGCTCCCATGCCCACCGCCATCACGCCTATGAAAGCGGCGTTGACGGAGAACCCCCCACACAGCGACGAATGGTTGTTCGAGGTCAAATGGGACGGCGTGCGGGCGATCTGCTTCATCGAGCGGGAATCCATCCGGCTGGTGTCGCGTACCGGCCATTCGTGCGAGAAGCAGTACCCCGAATTGAGCGTGATCTCGCATTACATCGCCGCGGACCAGGCGATCCTGGATGGCGAAATCGCCGCGCTCGACGAGAAAGGCGTGGCTCATTTTGAGCTGATTCAGCCACGCATCGCGCAGTCCGACGCCAACGCGGTAGCGCATCTGGCGCGCTCGCGGCCGGTAGTCTATTTCGCTTTCGATCTGCTTTACCTGAACGGCTACGACCTGCGCCAGGCCGCACTCGTCGAGCGCAAGCAGTTACTCGAATCCATCCTCACCCCCGCTCCGGTACTGCGACTTTCCGAGCATTTCCCCGGCGCCGGCGAGGCCATGCTGCAAGCGGCGCGCGAAACTGGCATTGAGGGCATCGTCGCCAAGCACGCCAACAGCCGCTACGAGCCGCGCCGCAGCGGTGAGTGGCTCAAAATGAAGATCGTCGAGCGGCAGGAGTTCATCACATGCGGCTTCACCGCCGGCGAGCGCGACCACTTCGGCGCGCTGGTGCTGGGTTTGTATGATCAAGGCAAGCTAGTTTGGGTGGGCAACGTAGGAACGGGCTTCGATCAGAAAACGCTTGCTTTCTTGCGCCAGAAGCTGGACCCGCTCATCACGCCGGACTCGCCGTTCGCTAGTGCGCCCAAAGTGGGCAAAGATGTGACCTGGGTGAAGCCCGAGGTTGTGGCGGAGGTGAAGTTCGCCAACTGGACGGGGGATGGCAAGCTGCGGGCGCCGGTCTATCTCGGCCTGCGCCCGGACGTGCAGGCGCGCGACTGCGTTCGCGAAGAAACCGGGCAGGCCCCCGTCGTGACCACAGAACCCTTTCTCTCCGGCAAGCAGGAAGAAGTCTCGCTCAAAGTGGACGGCAAACCCCTCAAGTTCACGAACTTGAATAAGGTCTTTTATCCCGCCGAAGGCATCGTCAAGCGCGACCTCCTGAACTACTACGATGCCGTCGCGGGCTTGATCCTGCCGCACCTCAAGGACCGGCCGCTCTCGCTGAAGCGCTATCCCAACGGCATCGAGCAGCAGTTTTTCTTCCAGAAGGACGCGCCCCTCACCTTCGCGCCGTGGCTGCGCGCGGAGGAGATCTACTCCGACCACAACGAGGCGCCTATCCGCTACGTCTTTGCCGAAGACCGCGCCAGCCTGCTGTACCTGGTGAACCTGGGCTGCATCGATCACAACCCTTGGATGAGTCACTCGCCGACGCTCGATAATCCCGATTTCGTGCTGATCGACCTGGACCCGCAGGACTGCCCGTTCGACCTCATCGTGGAGGCGGCCCTGCTGGTGCGTGAGAAGCTGGAGGCGATCGGGCTCGAAGGCTATGCCAAGACCACGGGCGGCGACGGCATGCACGTCTACATTCCGCTCGAACCGGTGTACACCTACGAGGAAAGCCGCACGTTCGCCGAGATTCTGTCGCACCTGGTGGTACGCGACCGGCCCGAGCTGTTCACCACACCGAGGGCTGTTTCGAAGCGGCAGAAGAACCGCGTCTATTTCGACTGGGTGCAGAATGGCAAATCGAAAACCATCGCCGCGCCGTATGTGCTGCGTGCGTATCCCGGCGCGCCCGTGGCCACGCCGCTCGCGTGGAGCGAAGTGAAGCGCGGGCTGACGCCGGGCCAGTTCAACATCTACAACGCTCCGGAGAGGTTTGCGAAAACCGGCGACCTGTTCGCGGGTGTGCTGACTAATCTGCAGAGGCTGGAAGCGCCGCTGGAAAAGCTGGATTTGCTGCTGACGGGATCACCGGCGCATAAACGCAAATGAGCGCGAAAGTCCGTGGCTAGGAAGGACGACCCTAGAACACTATAGGTTCGCGCCGAAAGCCAGTAGACGGCCATCACAATCCTTCACCACGAACTCGCGCGAGCGCCATGGCATGTTGGCAACTCCCCGAGTGAATTCCACGCCTTGAGCCGCGTACTCGGCATAAAGTGCGTCGGCATCTTCGACGAACAGGTACGCGTCGAGCAGTTCGTCCCGGTATTTGTTCGGATTGGCTGTGGGCGGCTCGGCGCAGCGGAAGTGAATCGCCTGCCGGTCGCGCGCCACGATTGCATAGACCGGCGGATCCTGCCACGTCCCCAGACATTCGAAGCCGAGCTTTTCTTTGTAATAGGCGAGCGTAGCGGGAATGTCCATGGCGAAGAACAGAGGCGCAATCTGACGGACCATATGCCAAGTCTACTGCAGATACCCGCCGGGGTAAGGACGATCATCGCCGGCAATCCGGAAGAAATTCGGCTCCTCCCTGTTTGCCCGTTATTTGACGCTGGGATTACATTGTGAGGACGGCACGGAACCGAGCCTTGCCTTCCACGACGCGCAGGTAGGCCTTCGGAGCCTCCGCTAACGGGTACGTCTCGACGATCGTCTTAACTTTTCCTTGCGCTACGAAATCAAGGGCTTCGTAGAGATACTCGGGGCCATTTTGCTGGCTGCCGATGATACGAATGCGCTTCATGATAAGGTCCATCAAGGAAATCGAAAGCGGCTCGGCGTCGGCGCCCATCGTGACAAGCCTGCCGTCCGGCCGCAGTCCCTGAATGCTGTCCACCATTGACTTGCTCGAATTGGAGGTACTAAGCATCACATCTGCGCCGCCGGCTGCGGCGAGGCCCTTTCCATCGCGGACAATCTCATCCGCCCCGAGATCGCGGATCATCTTGTCTTTATCGGGGGAGTGCGAAATTGCCACGGTTTCGAAGCCTGACGCCTTGGCGTATTGCACTGCCAGGTGCCCGAGCCCACCGATCCCGAGCACGGCCACGCGCTCATGCGGTTTGGGGTCTGCCCACCGAAGGCCGCTATAGACTGTGTAGCCTGCGCAGAATATCGGGGCCGCTTGCTCGTAGCCAACTTTGTCGGGAATCAAATAGGTGGCGTCGGAATTCATCAACATGTACTCGGCATGGCCTCCTTGTGCATCGAGCCCCGTACCCTTCAGATAGGGACAAAACATCCTGCGGCCGCGCTGACACCATTCGCAGCGTCCGCACGTGGATTGAATCCAGGCGGTGCCCACGCGGTCGCCCGCCTTTCGCGTGGTGACGTCGGGAGCCACCGCGACGATCTCGCCGACCGGCTCGTGACCCAGGATTCGGGGAAATTGCCCTGGAATGTGTCCTAGTGTTTCGTGTACGTCGGTATAGCAGATGCCACTGGCGCGCATCTTCACCAACACTTGACTGGGTCCGGGTTGAGGCTGAGGAACATCCTCAATCTGCCAGGAACTGTTCACGGCGGGTACGACCGCAGCTTTCATAGGTCCTCCTCCTTGGTTCGTTGGATGCAGTCGCCGGTATGGTGGGTGCATGATTCGCATTCCCGGCGGACAACCGAACACAAAGGCCAAAGGAACAGCACTCGGAATTGCGGCCCTTGCTGCGTCTCAACGGGTAGGGCGTTCCTGGCCATCTGGCCTGCTTCGGAATGACGGAGGACGGATCTGCCCAACCCAGGTAAGCTCACGGCGCACAAGGTACGGCACGGCCACCAGACGGATGACTCGCTAGGTGCGAGGATATATGGTCCGCCGCCGGCTCGGGGCCGAGCGCTTCCTGACGGATTGAGCCGTGCGTACGACGGTCCGGGGCTTCCCCACTTTGCCTTCAGGCTGCTCCGCTTGCTCGATGGCGGCTCTTACCAACTCCCGAACGCCTGGAGCATCCAGATCCGCCGCGCGCGCGATCCGGGCGTGCCGAATCAATTTGCCCTCGCCACGCAGCAGGCCGTCCGGATCGGGCAGCAAGGAGCCGAAATTGAAGCCGAGGTTCACCCAATTGGCATGCGTGGTGGTGAAGACGAACGCGTCGCTGGGCCGCTCCGTGAAGCTGAAGTGGTCGGCGATGGTGTACACCTCGTAGACGAACTCGCTGGCTTCCGGTGCTTCTTCGAGGATCAGTTTTCGCACCGCCAGCGCGAGCTTCTGAATCACTTCGCCGTAAGGCTGGAGGAGTCTGAGGTACTCCGGATCGGGTGGACGCAAGCGCACCTAGCCAGTGTATCCCACTGGTGGTTCTGCTATGCGGAGGTATTCGTTCGGCATAGTCGCCCACCCTGATTTGTAGTGCTTGGGGTCCCGAAACGGCGTTCCATGAAGTATGGGAGCGGGCTCTGTTTTCACAAAGCTGAACCGGCCATCGCCGCCATCAATGCTGGTGGTGATGATGCTCCTGGGCCGGAATCACGCACCCGTTCTCGGACACCGGGCAGCCCACGTGCTCGAACTGCACGGTGGTGTGATGAATATGAAACTGGCGGCCCAGCATCTCGTTGATGCAGGCCAGGATGCCGTTGCTGGCCGAGGGCGGCACGTCTTCGATCAGCACGTGACAGCTCAGCGCGTGGGTGCTCGATCCCAGGCTCCAGATGTGCAGATCGTGCACGTCCAGCACGCCTTCCACGCCGCGCATCGAGGCGCTCACTGATTGCAGGTTCAAGCCGCGGGGCAGTCCTTCCAGCAGGATGTTCAGCGACTCCATGATGATGTCCCAAGCCGTCCAGACGATCAGCATGCCGATCAGGATCGAGAGGATGGGGTCCACCTGCTGCCAGCCTGTGTAGCGGATCGCCAGCGCTCCCGCCATGATGGCGACAGAGCCCAGCAGGTCGCCCAGCATGTGTACGAAGGCGCTGCGGATGTTGATGTCCTGCCGCTGGGCCACGCGCAGTCCCCACATGATGCCGCCGTTGAGCACCAGTCCCCCCGCGGCCACCAGCAGCATCACGAATTCATGCACCGGTTGTGGGTTACGCAGCCTTTGCCAGCTTTCGTAGAAGATCCACGCCGCCAGCGCCACCAGGGTCAAGGCATTAATGAAAGCCGTGAGCACGCCGGCGCGGTGATAGCCGTAAGTCTTCACCTCGTCGGCGGGACGCGATTGCAGGTACACGCCGAACCAGGCCAGCAGCAGGGCTAGGCCATCCGTGAAATTGTGGCCGGCGTCGGAAACCAGCGCCAGACTGTGGGCCTTGATTCCCGCGAACACTTCCACTCCCACAAACGTGAACGTTGCCAGGACCGACCACCACAGGATCCGCCCTGTTGTGGACACGTGCGCGTGAGAATGTGAGTGCAATAGCCCTCCGTATTGATTTTAACGCTGCGGAACGCCTGCAGGATGCCGGGCCGGAGATGTACCTCAGTTCGGCCGGATCAGCCACGTGTCATATTTCCTGCAAGGGCCCCCTATGCAAGAAGGTGAGCACGGCTAGTACCGGATAACGCCTCCGTGATTTGAAGATCGCGATAATATGGGTGCGACGGCCTGTAGTTCGCCGTGGCACGCTGAAAAAGCGTGCGTTACTGGGAGACTTTGCATGACGAGATCGGGAAAGCACTTATTGGTTTGGTTGCCGTTGTTCATAGCGTCTGTTGGTTTGCGCGCGGATGGCGCACAGGTTTCTTTCACGACGCCGGCCAGCTACACGACGGAGAAGGCTCCGCTGTGGGTGACTACGGGGGACTTCAACGGCGATGGCAAGTTGGACCTGGCTGTGGCCGATGGAGGATCGGACGCCGTCACGATATTGCTGGGAAACGGCGATGGTACTTTCCAGACAGGCGTGCCTTACAGCGCTGGGGTGAACTTTGCCATCAACTATCTGGTCACAGGCGACTTCAATAATGATGGCAAACAGGACCTGCTGGTGGGTACCTTCGCCGGCACCGTGCTGGCTGTGCTTCCCGGCAAGGGCGATGGAACCTTCGGGCCCGCCATCCTGACACAACTCTCCCTCAACATGCTTATGGGCAACATCCTGGAGGGAGGCACCGTGCAAGGGGCCGTGGCCGATTTCAACGGGGACGGCAATCTCGACGTTGTGATGTTTTTGGGAAGCCTCAACGGCAAAAGTTTTAGCGGCATTACCGCCAATCTTCTGCGCGGAAATGGCGACGGCACCTTTCAATCGCCAGAGCCGATTGTCGCCCTGGAGGGAATGGAAACCATTTCATTCGCGACTGCGGATTTCAATGGCGATGGGAAGCCCGACCTGGCGGTCCTGGCGCTGAATTCCGGGGCAACCTCCGCCAATCTGGTCATCGCGCTCGGTCAGGGCGACGGGACGTTTCGCGTGGCGAACACTTACCAAACGCCAATTGGTGCGGATGTAACGGTGGGCGATGTCAACGGGGACGGTATTCCCGATGTGGTCTTATCGGGGGCGTTCTTCGAGCTAGGTAGTGAGGCGACTGAGGGAATCGCGGTGTTCACAGGTAAGGGCGGTGGGAGTTTCCAACTCGCCGCCAGCTACACTCTCGCGCCTGATACTTTTATTCTTGCCATGAGTCTGGCGGATGTGCGAGGCACGGGGACTCCAGACATTGTGGCAGCGCAATTGGCCGACGGGAGCGGCAACAACATAGCCGATGCGGTCGGCAGCATCATCTTACTGGAAGGGAACGGCGACGGGACGTATCAGAATCCGGTGGAGCTGTTGCCGCTTGTCGCAACGGTGCCGTTCACAATGGTCAGCGGCGATTTCAACGGGGACGGCCGGCCGGACCTGGCGTTTGCGGCGATCCCCACCTCCCAGTTGGCCGCGATATCCAATGAAGGCAGTATCTCTAATCTTGCCGGGAACATTCTGGAGGCCTTGGCGGCTCTTTCTAACGGCACGGTGGAAGCTGTGCTGAACACCACGCCACCAGTCAGTTTCAGCGACGCCAATGCCGCGGGGTTCCAGCGGGGATCGATGGCGCAAGATTCGATCGTGGCGGCGTTCGGCGGCGGACTGGCGTCGCAGACGGTAGTGGCTTCCGGGACGCTGGGCACGTCACTGGGCGGCGTCACGGTGACCGTGAAAGACTCCACCGGAACCAGCCGGGCGGCCGATCTGTTTTATGTGTCGCCCAGCCAGATCAACTACGCCATACCCGCGGGGACTGCCACGGGCACAGCGGTCGTGTCGATCGCGAGTGGGACGAATACGGCGACGGCCAACCAGCAAATTGTTTCCGTGCTTCCCGGAATTTTCGCCGTAAACGGCATCGCCGCCGCCAATGTGGATACCTACCAGGGCAGCAAGCTGACGAGTACGGGTCTGGCCTTTCAGGTCGCCGCCAACGGCGACATCACTCTGGCGCCAATAGATGTCAGCACCGGCGAAGTCTATCTGCTGATGTACGGAACTGGCATCCGTAATGCCAATTCCGTAACGGTGAACCTGGGCACGCAAACCGGGCTGCCCGTGGCTTATCACGGTGCGCAGGGGACATTCGTCGGCGAGGATCAGATCAACGTTTTGTTGCCACCATCGCTGAAGGGCGCGGGCGTGATCAACGTAACGCTGACGGCGGACGGGCAGACCAGCAATGCGGTACAAGTCCAGATCGAGTGAGTGGCGCAAGCTTTAGCTTGCCGCGGCGAACTTCAATTCGCCGTGAGGGTCTATGCGCACTTACGTGCCGATACGGGGACCTTTCCGAATCGAGCTACTTCAATTCGTATCCCACGAACTCCTCGAGCATCGTGTTGCCTTTATACTCGATGTCCTGGTGAATACCGATCTTCGAGGTGTAGTATCCGCGTGCTGTGGCATGCTTCAACTCTCCGAAGAAGACCTCCTCAGGAGTCTTCGGATTCTCTTCGTGCTCCGCCATCCGGGAGAGCACGGCGATGCGCTGCTCCGGGGTAGCCTCTAAGAAAGTCTTGCCGTGCATCGTACCGGAAAGCGCATCGACCAGCTTGAGGCCGGCGCGCCACGTCTCCTTCTCCTTGGGCTCAAACGCTTCCGATACGCGCATGTCGATGTATGCCGCCACCTTGGCCGCGCGTGCGCCGGGAGAGTGCTCGTCGGTAGGGATGATCAGCTCCGTCAATTCATCCAGCAGGGCGAATTCGGCGGGGGTGAAGAACCTGGGCGCCTCAATGGCGGCAGGCGCCGCCCCTGCGATAGATGCGGCAGGACCGGCCAGCGCGGCGGCCGCGGCGATCCGGATCAAATCCCTTCGATGGATTTCGTAAGGCATCAGACGTTCCCCTTCTTGAGTTCATCGGCCAGGTGATCGCACGAGCGCCAGCACAGCGCCATGATCGTCCAGGTCGGATTCTGGCACGAGGCGCTCACGTGGCTGCTGCCATCCACCACCAGCAGGTTCTTCACGTCGTGGCACTGCTGGAACTGGTTGACGACGGACTTTTTCGGATCGGCTCCCATGCGGGATGTTCCCAGCTCGTGGATCGACCAGCCCTCGGTCAGGATCTCCCGATTCACCGACAGCACCTCGATACCGGCGGCCTCGAACATTTCGCGCGCCGCGTCAGCCATGTCGGCGGCCATCTTCTTTTCGTTGTCGCCGAACCGGTAGTGGAAGCGCAGCACGGGCACTCCCCAGCGGTCCTTGGTGGCGGGATCGAGATCCACATAATTCTCGTAGCGCGGCAGCACCTCGCCGAATCCGCCCATGCCGATGAACGCACCGGCATAATCGCGAACCTGCTTCTTATATGCCGCGCCAAATCCAGGCGTGCTGTAAGCGTTGTCGGGGAACATCTTGGTTCCGCTGTCGCCTTCGAAGCCATAGCCGCGTATAAATTTCGGATCGCGCGTGTCCAAGTTGCGGAAGCGCGCCAGGTAAAAGGAGCCGGGACGGCCGTCGTCGAGAGTGCGCGGCTTGCCGACCAGTTCCTTCACCAGTCCCGTGACTCCCGGCCCCATGAAGTGCTCGCAGAAATTGTGGCCCACGTGTCCGCTGGAGTTGCCGATTCCGTTGGGATAGAGCGTCGATTTCGAGAGCAGCATCAGCCGCGCCGACTCCAGCGTGGAGGCCCCCAGCAGCACCGATCGGCCCTTGGCCGCGTATGTCTTGCCCGTATCCGTGTCGATGAAAGAGACGCCGCTGGCCTTGCCTGTGTCCTTGTCGACGGTGACTTCGAAGACCGTGGCATTAGTGCGCAGCGTCAGGTTGCCTGTATCGAGCGCGGGGAAAATCAGCCCGGTGGGCGAATCGAATGCCGCGTGGATATCGCAGCCGCCCACCCGGCGATCGCATGCGCCGCGCCCGTAACAATGGCTGCGGTATTTGTTGTGCTTGAGGCCATCGGTGGTGACACCGGCGCGATACGGCGTTAGTACCCGCCCCATTTTGGCGAGGCTCGTGCGAAGTTGGACCTCGGCCGGCGTCAGCCGGGTGGCGCGCTGGAAGAGACTGTCGGGCAGATACGGCAGGTTTTCCTTGTGGCCCGAAATGCCGAGGTACAGATCGACCTTGTCGTAGTAAGGCTCGATATCGGCGTACGAGATGGGCCAGTCTTCGCCGTAGCCGTCATGCGAGGCAGCCTTGAAATCGTAATCGGAGAGCCGCAATGCCAGACGGCCCCAGATATTGGTCTTGCCTCCCAGGCAGCGCGCCCGCACCCAGGCGTAATTCGTGCCGGTGTAGGGATGGTCCTTCTCATCCACCACGATGTTCTTGGCGTAATCCGAGCCATTCCCGCCCAGGATGTAGGAGTAAACGTGGTTGTAGGGCGAATCCTTGGCGTAAGGCGGATTGCGGATGGAGTATTCGTTGGTGAGCGCGTGCGAGTCGGGCGGCATATCGCCGCGGCGAGGATGGTCGTAAGGCCATTCCATCGACTTCAGTTCTTTGTTGATGTTGAGCTTCTTGCCCGCTTCGAGCAAAAGAACCTGCATGCCGTGCGAGGTCAGGACATGGGCCGCCATGCCGCCGGCGGCGCCGGAGCCCACTACGATGGCATCGTAGGTTTTCCGTAGATCGACTTCGTCAGATTTGTCCGCGGGTAGGAACATAGGGAGACCTTATGAGTGCGTATGCATCCATCGTAGAACACTTGCGAGCCAGCGGCGGGCGTCCGCGTCTCCGGCCAGCAGGGCGGGCCCGACCGGCGAGCCGAGCAGGATCAGGGAGCCGCTTCCAGCTTGCCGGCGGAGCGCGACGGGCTTCCCGGCATAGGTCGCAATGACGCGGTCACCCGGCTTCGGCTGCAACACCAGCGGGAAGAATTCGCGGATCTTGGCGTCCACAGGCCAGGTGAAATCGACGTAAGGGATGTAGGGGACGGCGACGTGGCCGTGTTGGAGGCCCAGAGCGGATTCCAGCAGGACCGATCCACCGCGCCGCAGGTGAGCGCGAATTGTTTCGGAGTGGCGCTGCGGCAAGCGTCCTGCACCGGGGATGAGGAGCGTACTGTGGCTCGCGGCCGAAAGCGCGGGCAGGACGTTACGGAAACCGGCGAGGGATTCCTGCACAAGACAGTCAGGGCCGAGGTCGAGCAGGAGAGCCGAGCCAGGCACTCTGCCAGGGCACGGCAGCGCAAAAGCTACAAGCAACGCACGGCGCGAGATCACCATGGTCAGAGCCTGCCGTTGATGAAGCGATCCATTGCCGCGGCGGTGTCGTAGAACTGCTGGTCTGGCGCGAAACGGTAGCGGGCTTCCATTTCGGCGATCAGCCAGCCGTCGTAGCCGGCTTTGCCCAGTGCCGCGCGTATGGCGGGCCAATTGTTGTCGCCCAGGAAGATGTTGGTATAAACGCTTTGGTCGCCGCAGCGGCCCCGCTTGCGCATGACGTCCTTCAAGTGAATGCGGGTGATGCGGCTCCCCAGGATTTCGATCCACTGCTCCGGAAAGCCGGTGTCGTGGATATTGCCGACATCCAGGTGCAGGCCCACCCAGGGATGATTCACTTCTTCGAGGAATTGCGAGAATTCGCGCGGGGAGAGCAGGAAACGCTGCTCGGAGTTGCAGTTTTCGCAACCGATTTTGACCTGCGCTTTGGCGGCCTGTTCGCCGAGCGCGCGCAGGCCCTCGACGGTGCGCCGGTAGACCTCGTTGTAAGGCGCCTGCTCGGTGACCACGCCCGCGACCACTAGGATCGCATCGGTGTGAAGCAGTTGGGCGGTCTCGAGTTGCCGTACGATGTGGCGCGCGGCGGCGGCCTGTACGCGCGGATCGCGGGCCGCGATGTTCTCATCCCAGTCAAGCGAATTCGCCACGTTGGAGACCAGCAATCCGGCATCGCGCACTTTGCGATACAGGTCGCGCACCGCCGCCTCGGTGGTATCCATCTTGAACCAGGGTTTCTCGCCGAGCCACAACTCCACGCCGTCGAAGCCGGCCTTCTTGATGAGGTCGAGGCCCTTCTCGAAAGGCCAGCCGTCCGGGATGAGGTTATCGCCAATGGATTTCCGCACTCCAATGATGATAAGGCATACTCGTGGCGCACGCTTTAGCGCGCCGCAGCGACTTCACTGTGGCGTTTCTACATTTTCCCGAGGGGTGCCTTGGTGGCACTGTTCTACAAGAGGGTGGGGCAGGCGCTTCCGCCTGCCAACAGCGAACTTCAGTTCGCTGTCCTGGCGAACATAGCTCGCCCGCGCGGGCAGGAATGCCGGACCTAAGGGGTGCCCCGTCGGGCAGGAGTGCCCGCGCCACGGCTTCGGGACTCGCCGCGAGGGTGCGGCAAATCAGCCAATCTCCGCGGCCATCATTCCTCCCGCAGCGCGGTCAACGGATCCAGTCCCGCCGCCCGAAATGCCGGCAGACAACTGGCGGCCAGCGCGACTGCAGCCAATAACGCCATGGCCAGCAGGAACGAAACCGGGTCGTGCGGCTGCAATCCGAATAGCATGGCGCGGGCGGCCCGGCCAACTGCCAGCGCCAGAATCGCTCCGGCAAATAAGCCGGCGGAAAGCAGCCCCGCGGCCTCGCGCAAAATCATCCGGACAACCTGGCGGCGGTCCGCGCCGAGAGCCATGCGCATGCCGATTTCGTGGCCGCGCCGCGCCACCATGTACGACATCACGCCGAACAGTCCGATGGGGGCCAGCACCGCGGCGAGCAAGCCGAAGAAGCCGGAGAGCGTGGCCATCAGGCGCTCTCGCATGAGGCCCTCGCGAATCTGCGTCCGGAACAAGCCGAAGTCGAAAGAAACTCGCGGGTTGGCTTCACCGATCGTGCGCCGCACCGCGGAGATGAGCGGCGGCAGCGGCGAGTCAGAAAACGCATTGGGTACATAATAGTCCAACTGACGGCTCAGGGCGCACTTTGTCGCGCCACACCCTGTTTCATTTCCAAACACAATCTCGTTTTGAACCACCGGGCAGCCCGGCGTGCGGGTGCTAGCCGGTGCAGAATCAGCAAAAGCGCAGCATGCGGCATTGGCCAGAGCCGTGCTTTTCCTGAGAGCGATCGGCGGTGCACCGAGCGGGCATCCCGTGACTATCGAGGCAAAAGGAGCCTAATCGTATGAAAACGTTTTGCAGCCGTTTGTGGAAGGATGAACAAGGCCAGGACCTGATCGAGTACACGTTGATGCTGGCCTTCGTAGCTTTGGCGTCCGCCGCGCTTTTCCAGAGCGCCGGAACGAGCATCAGCACGATCTGGTCGAAGAGCAACTCGCAGCTCTCCGTGGCAGCCGGGAGCTAGCGGCGGCTTCCGCGCGCCGTGCTGGGGGAAGGGGCAGCAGGCGAACCCTGCGCTCCTGTTCCCGCGGCGCCCAGGGGCGATGCTTACTCTGCTGGCATCCCAAAATCGAGATGGTGGCTGGCCTTACCGGCCGGGTGGGCCGTCCTGGACGGAGCCGACGGCCTACGCGCTGCTTGCCCTGCTGGCGTGTGGCGCGGCGGCGGAGCCTCTCGAGTGGGCTCTCCGGTGGCTGCGCGCCGCGCAACGCCCGGATGGCGGCTGGCCGCCGCAGCCCGCGGTGGCCGAGAGCACCTGGGTCACTGCGGTCGCGACCCTGCTGGGTCCTGTGGCGCTGGGCGAGCCGCCGTACCGGCGAGCGATCGCCTGGTTGATGGCGCAGAGCGGGCGGGAGACCGGCTGGCTCAGCCGTCTGCGTCTGTTTTTGCTCGGCAACCCGCCGTCCGCGGAGCACCGCTTGGCTGGCTGGCCGTGGTATCCGGGGACGAGCGCCTGGGTCACCCCGACCGCTCTTACCATGCTGGCGCTGCGCAAAACCCTGCGCTGGGAAAACAGGCCGCCAGTCCACGCGCGCCTGGAAATGGGTTCGTCCTTCCTGCTGGCGCACGCCTGCAGCGACGGTGGTTGGAACTACGGCGCCGAGCGGGTGCTGAGTTACGACGCCGATTCTTATCCGGAGACCACCGGTGTAGCCCTGTTGGCATTGCACGGCAGCGCGTCGCGACAAATCCCCAAAGCCTGCAAGCTGGCGCGAGCTTATCTGCCGGTCTGCCAAACTTCCGAAGCGGAGAGTTGGCTGCGCCTGGGCCTGCTCGCCCACCAGCAGCTTCCGCCGGACATTGCGCCTCCCATGCGGCCGCAAAGGACCGTGCTGCATGCCGCCCTGGCGCTGCTGGCGCGCGCGGCGCAGCAGGGCCGCAACATTTTCCTGGAGTAATGTGCAACTGAATCGACGCGAGTTCTTGACGGGTTCGGCGGTCTCCCTGATTGCGGCGGGATGTGCGCGTCGCCCCCAAGCCCACCGCGAGACGCTGGTCTCGGTGCTGCGCCTCAAGGACTATGGGCAAGAGTTGTACGGCGAGGTCCGCCGGGTCCTGGCCGCGCACCGTCTGAATGTCCGTGGGAAGCGCGTATTGCTCAAGCCCAACCTGATCGAGTTCGACCCCCATCGTCCGATTAATACCCATCCCATGCTTGTGCATGCCGCCCTGGAAGCGTTTCGCGCCCTGGGAGCGGAGGTCTCCATCGGGGAAGGTCCGGGCCACCGCCGGAACACCCTGGATCTGGCGGATGCGGCGGGATATTTCCAGACTATTCCACACGTCGAGGAGATTTTCACGGATTTGAATGTGGATAATGTTGCCCGCGTCCGCCTGGCGCAGCCGCATTCCCGCCTTGGATCGCTGTACCTGGCGCAGTCGGCGCTGGCCTGCGATCTGCTGGTCTCCATGCCCAAAATGAAGACTCATCACTGGGTGGGCGCTACCTTGAGCATGAAAAACCTGTTTGGCACGGTGCCGGGCGGGGTCTACGGTTGGCCGAAGAACGTACTGCACTGGGCCGGGATTCCCCAGTGCATTGCGGACTTGTACCACAACCTGTCGCGGCATTTCGCCATAGTCGATGGCATCGTGGGAATGGAAGGGAACGGACCCATTCAGGGCAAAGCCAAGCCGGCGGGGGTGGTAGTGGCAGGCCGCGACCTGGCGGCTGTGGATGCTACCTGCTGTCAAATCATGTCGATCGATCCGCTTCGCATCGAGTACCTCAAGCTGGCGGTGGGGGATGTTGGAGAACTGTGCAGATCGACTCGGCAGATTGGGGAGCCGATCAATAATGTTAGGACCGCTTTCGATTTGTTGCCGGAGTGGGCGGGGATTCGCCTCAAAGGGCAAGTCTAGCCAGCCCGGTGCCGGAAGTCAACCTGAGGCGCGGTTGGCAGGCGAAAGCGCCTGCCCCACCACGGCGCACCAGCATGCGACAGTTAGGTGCAGAGGCTTTCGGGTCTTGCACCGGTTGCTAACGCGCCCGGCTCCGATTCAGGAGCCGCGACCGTGAGGGAGCGGTCAGAAGACGAGTCTAGCCGCCAATTCTGTCGCGGTTTCCGACAGGCCCGCCGAATAATCCAGCAGCACGCAATCCCGTGGTGCCTGAACACCTTACCAGGATTCCCGGCAAAGGCGCGTTGAAAAAATCTACAGCGCCCCGGGTGCCGGGTTTTGCAACAACCGCAACTGCATGAGAATACAACGGATAAACAGGCCCAAAAAACTACAATTGGGCCACCCACGTGCCCTACCAGGCAATGGAGGTGCGTCATGACAGTCATTCTGGTTCTAGTAACTTTCTCGATCTTCATCCTGTTGGATTGGGTGGTCAACCGGCGAAAAGCGCCACAAGTAGCTGTGCAGCCGGCACACGCCGTGCCGCCGCAGCTTGAGCCATCCTACGTAGAGGGTTTTTCGGTTCCGGGGCAGTTGTCTTATCACCCGGGCCACAGTTGGGCTTTTCGGGAGCGTAAGAGCCTGATGCGGGTGGGCATGGACGAATTTGCCGCCGCGCTGGCCGGCCCCGTCCAACGCATTGAGCTGCCGAAGGTTGGCCAGTGGGTTCGGCAAGGCCAACGAGCCTGGTCGTTGTTCCGCGACGGCGAGAAAACCGACATGGTTTCGCCCACCGAAGGCGAGATCGTGGAAATCAACCCCGAGGTGCTGGCGAATCCCGAACTGTTGCGGAAGGATCCGTATGGCAAAGGCTGGCTGGCGCTGGTTCACGTTCCGGATGAAGAGAGCACGGCTCGGAACCTGGTGCCGGAGGGGCTGGTGCGGAGCTGGATGCGGGAGGCAGTTGGCCGGCTGTACGCGCGGCAACCCCAATTGGCAGGCGCAGTTGCAGCGGATGGCGGCCTGCCCACCGAAGATCTGCTGGCAGGTCTGGAGGACGCCAATTGGAAACAGGTAACCGCCGAATTCTTCCTGACCGCATAATTTTGCAACACTTTTCCGAGCAATGCGGTATAAAGGAATTAGGCACCTTATTATGCCTGAATTATGCCCAAAGCGATCCTGTACGACAGCACTCTATGCATCGGCTGCAAGGCGTGTGAGGGCGCCTGCGCCGACCGCTGGCGCCTGCCTTATGACGACAAGATAGCAGCCGAGTCGCGGCTCTCGGCGCACAAACTGACGACGATTCAGACTTTTGGCGAGCGCTTCAGCCGCCGTTTGTGTATGCATTGTGTCGAGCCGACCTGTGCCTCGGTCTGCCCGGTTGGCGCGCTGCACAAGACCGCTTTGGGCCCGGTAGTCTACGATGCCGAGAAGTGCATGGGCTGCCGCTATTGCATGCAGGCCTGCCCATTTCAGGTGCCGGTGTACGAATGGCACAGCCGGCTCCCCAAAGTGCGGAAGTGCGACATGTGCTACGACCGGCAGCGCGCCGGCAAGCCCACCGCCTGCGCCGAGGCCTGCCCGACGGGGGCGACCACTTGCGGTGAGCGGGATGCCCTGATCGCCGAGGCGCAGCGCCGCATTGCCGAAAAGCCCCACGATTACTACCAACGCATCTACGGCCTTAAGGAAGCGGGAGGCACGTCGGTGCTGTACTTGTCGGCAGTGCCCTTCGAGCAGATCGGGTTGCGCACGCGGCTGCCGCAAGAACCCCTGCCGGCGCTCACCTGGCGGGTGCTCTCAGCGGTGCCGAACGTGGTTTCCATCGGATCGGTGCTGTTAGGCGGGGTGTGGTGGATCACCAACCGGCGCGATGCGGTGGCCCGCGAGGAAGGGGGAAAGCGATGAACAGGCTGCTGGCGCGGTTTACGATCTGGCGCACGATTTTCGCGTTGCTGCTGGCGGCGGGCGCATATAGCGCTTATCTGCGTGTGCGCTACGGCTTGGGTGGAGTCACCAACTTGAGCGACCAGTTTCCGTGGGGGCTCTGGATTGGCTTCGATGTGCTTTGCGGCGTCGGCTTGGCCGCCGGCGGGTTCACGCTGGTGGCGGTGGTGCACATTTTCAATATCGAGCGTTACAAGCCGATCCTGCGTCCGGCAATTCTCACCGCGTTCCTCGGCTACCTGCTGGTGGTGCTGGCGCTACTGTTCGACCTGGGCCGGCCGGACCGCATCTGGCATCCCCTGGTGATGTGGAATCCGCACTCGGTGATGTTCGAAGTGGCCTGGTGTGTGACGCTGTACACCACGGTTCTGGCGCTGGAGTTCGCTCCCGCCGTGTTTGAGCGATTGGGCTGGAAGAAGCCGCTGGATTGGCTGAAGTGGATTTCGGTGCCGCTCATGATCGCAGGCGTTCTCCTGTCCACGCTGCATCAGTCCTCTCTGGGCAGCCTCTACCTGATCGTGCCTTACAAGCTGTATGGGCTGTGGTACACGCCGTGGCTGCCCGTTTTCTTTTTCATGTCGGCCATCTGCGTGGGGCTGGCTATGACGATCTTTGAATCGTGGCATAGCAGCCGGGCATTCGGCCGGGAATTGGAGCTTCCGCTGGCCGCGGGACTGGCGCGCGTGCTGGCCGTGCTGCTGATGACCTATCTATTCGTGCGCTTCCTGGATCTCGAACAGCGCGGTGCGTTGGCGCTGTTGCGCGAGAACCGCACGGAGACCTGGCTTTTCGGGCTGGAGATTCTCCTGTTGGCTACACCCATGCTGCTGTTGTTCCGGCGCAGCGTGCGTTGGAACCCCGGTAAGCTGTACGCTTGCGCGGTGATGGTACTGTTCGGTTTCATTGCCAACCGCCTGAACGTTAGCGTGACGGGAATGGAGGCCAGTTCCGGAACGCACTACACTCCGCGATGGACCGAAGTGGCTGTGACGCTCGCGATCGTGGCGTTGGGTTTCGCGCTGTTCCGGGTGATGGCAAAGCAATTCCCGATCTTCGAGGAACGGCACGCCACACCATACCGCCAGATGGCATCCAGCGAAACCCGCGAGACTGAAGGTGTGCTGGTCGGAGTGCGCAATGCCACTTAGCACACGCGTTCGGAATTACGACTACGTACTGAAGGACCGCTTGCTAACGGGTCTGATCGGAGCCACGACCGTCAGGGCTTCCCGGCATACCAGACCGAATGATGGAGAATTTGTGGGGCAGACCCCCTGGTTTGCGCGGGTCCCCCTGGACCCGCTCCTTGCTCGAAGCACCAATCTCCTAGGCGACCGCCACAGGCCGGCGTGGCGCCGGCTGCGCTGCCGGGGTACCGCCCCACGATGGATGCAGGTGGCATCGGGCCAGAGTGCCTGCGCATAGAGGATGTAGATGGAGTTGCCGAAGAAGTTTCGGGTCGGCCTAGCCGCCAAACTCGCCGTGTGTCTGGTGGCGAGCACGGCGGGCCTGTTCGCACTATTCGGCGTTTTCAACCTCAGGGAGCAGCAGCGCCACTCCGAGGAAATGGTGCTGCAATCGGCGGAGCGCATTACCGATGTAATCCAGCGCAGCACCCGCTACGAGATGCTGCACAACGATCGCCAGGCGCTCTACAACGTCATACAGGAATTGGGGAGCGAGCCGGGCATCCGCCGCATACGCATTTTCAACAAGGAAGGGCGCATCACGTTTTCGACCGACGCCGGGGAAGTGAACCGGGTGGTGGACAAGCGGGCGGAAGCCTGCTACGGATGCCACGCCCAAAGCGCGCCGCTGGTGAAGCTGAACCGTCCGGACCGCGCGCGCATCTTTCCGGGACAGGGTGAGCGATTGCTCGGTGTGATCCGGCCCATCGAAAACGCGGCCGCCTGCGTGGGCTGCCATCCCGCCGGGCAGCGCGTGCTGGGTGTCATCGATGCCAACCTGTCGCTGGCTACTGTAGACGCGCAAATGGCCCAACACCGCGCGCAACTGGTCCTGTTCATGGGCATCACGGTGGTGATGATCTCGCTGGTCAGCGTGATCTTCATCTGGGCAGTCGTTTACCGGCCCGTAAAGGAGCTGATCGCCGGCACGCATCGCGTGGCGGATGGCGATTTGAAGTACCGCCTGGCGGTGCGTTCCAACGACGAATTGAGCGATCTGGCGGCTTCTTTCAACAAGATGACCGCGGAGGTGGCCGGGGTGCATGCCGAAATCGAGGAGCGCGTCGAGCGCAAGACCGAAGAGTTGGCGCAGGCCACCCGCTCCCTGCTGGCCAGCGAGAAGATGGCCTCCATCGGCAAACTGGCCGCCACCGTGGCGCACGAAGTCAACAATCCGCTGTTCGGCATTCTGACCTATGCCCGGCTCACGCTCAAGGAAGTTGAAAAGGGACCCAAAGGGTCTCCTGCCGAGATGGTCGAGCAGCTTCACATTATCGAGCGGGAGAGCAAGCGCTGCGGCGACATCATGCGGAACCTGCTGACGTTCGCGCGGCAGGCGCCCAGCCACCGCGAACCCAACGATCTGAACACGCTGGTGGGGCGCGCGTTAGTGCTGGTCCACCACCAGGCGGAGTTGCTGGGAATCGAGATTAAAAGCCGTTTGCAGGAGGATCTGCGGCCGGTTTCCTGCGATGCCGGGCAGATCCAACAAGCGGTGCTGGTCCTGCTGGTGAACGCCACCGAAGCCATGCCGCACGGCGGCCTTTTAGAGGTGGCCACGGAACTGGACTCCGCCGCCCGGAAAGCGCGGATCCGCGTGCGCGACAACGGGATGGGCATTCCCTCCGAAGTGCTGCCGCAGATCTTCGAGCCGTTTTTCACGACGAAAGAGGAGCAACAACGCACAGGGCTGGGATTGGCCGTGGCGCGCAGCATCATCGAGCAGCACGGCGGCGAAATTACGGTCGAATCCTCGCCCGGAAAAGGAACGGAGTTTGTGGTGGCGCTGCCGGTTTCGATACCGGCCGCGGAACCGGAGGTTGGCCCGCTGGTCTTCGCCGGCGCCGGCCGCCCAAGCTCATTGGCAAGATCAGGCTAGCAGCCCGGAAGGGACCGCTTGCCGGCGTCCGCGGCTCAGAGGGAGCCCGCGCCGGCCGGGGTTCTCGAGGCTTCTGCCGAAGGAGAAACATGGTAAGCGAAGTGGAAGAACGAGTGGAAACCAAGACCAAGGGCAAGATCCTGATCGTGGACGACGAAACAGTGGTCCGCGATTCGCTTGGGAAATGGTTTTCCAGCGAGGGTTACCAGGCCCGGCCGGTGGCCAGCGCGCGCGAGGCGCTGGAGTCCATTACGGACACCGAGTACGACGTAGCGCTCATCGACATTAAGATGCCGGGCATGGACGGCATGGAGCTGCAATCCCGGCTGCGCGAAGCCGATCCGGACCTGAGCGTCATCATCATGACCGGCTACGCGTCAGTGGAAACCGCGGTGCAAGCGCTGAAGCACGGGGCGTACGATTACATCACCAAGCCGATCGATCCCGACGAGCTGTCGCACCTGGTGGCCAATGCGCTGGAACACCGGCGCGTGCGGCGCGAGGTGGTGCGGCTGCGGGAGAACCTGCAGGAGGTCACGCCCGGCACCGAGCTGATCGGAAAAGCTCCGGCGATGAAAAAGGTGGTCGAGCTGATCGAGATGGTCGCGCCTACGGAGGCCACTGTCCTGATCACCGGCGAAAGCGGCACCGGCAAGGAGGTGGTGGCGCGGGCCATCCATTCCGCCGGCCCGCGGCGGTTCATGCCCATGGTCGCCATTCATTGCGGCGCGCTCACCGAGACCTTGCTCGAAAGCGAATTGTTCGGCCACGAAAAGGGCGCCTTCACTGGCGCGCAATACCGTAAGAAGGGCAAGTTCGAAGTGGCCGATGGCGGCACGGTTTTCCTGGACGAGATCGGCGACATCAGCCTGAAAACCCAAACCGATCTGCTGCGCGTTTTGCAGGAAAAGGAAATCGTGCGGGTGGGCGGAAACCAGGCGATCAAAGTGGACTTCCGCTGCGTGGCCGCCACCAACAAGAACCTGGAGGCACTGGTTAAGGCGGGCACGTTCCGCCCGGATCTGTACTACCGCCTGCACGTCTTCTGCATCGACCTGCCGCCGCTGCGCGACCGCCGCGAGGATATTCCGCTGCTGGTGGCGCACTTCCTGAACAAGTTCTGCATGATGACCAGCCGGCCGGTGCCGCAGATCTCCTCGGAAGCGCTCCAGGTGCTGATGAAACAGGAGTGGCCCGGCAACGTGCGCGAGTTGGAGAATGCCGTGGAGCGCGCGCTGGTGGTGTGCCGCGGACCAGAGATTAGGCCTGCGGACTTCTCCTTCCAATTTCAAACCAACGGCGCGCCTACCGGGCGCACGCTGGAAGACGTGGAACGCGTGCACATCGAGCGCATCCTGCGGGAGGCCTCCCATAACCTTTCCCGGGCCGCGCGCATTCTGGACATCGATCGCACTACGCTGTACAACAAACTGCGGCGGTACGGCTTGAAATAACGTGATCCAACTGGTCGGCGTACAGGTCGCGGTGGATGTGCTGGGCGCCCTGGCTGTGGAGTTGGCCGCCCTGCTCCGCATGGAGTGCCGCGTACGGCCGGAGCGCCTGGACGCGACGTTCGCGCGCGACCGCTTTCGCAACCAATATTACTCGACCGCCATTCTGCAGGCGATGCAGCCGCTGGCCGAATCCGGCGCGCGCCTGCTGGCGGTGACCTCCCTCGATCTGTACGTCCCGGTGCTGACGTTCGTGTTCGGCGAGGCGCAGTTGGGCGGCAACTGCGCGGTGGTATCGATGCACCGGCTGCGCGAGGAATTCTACGGTCTCCCGCCCAACGAAGAGTTGCTGCGTGCGCGCCTGGTGAAGGAAGCGGCGCACGAGCTAGGGCATACTTTCGGGCTGCGGCATTGCGACAACTGGCAATGCGTGATGACCTCGAGCCACGCGGTGGAGCGGCTGGACGTGAAGGGGGCGGAGTTCTGCTTCCCGTGCGGGCGAGTGGTGGCAGGGGGTGGCGCGGGGGATGGTGTTAGCCGCGAGCCGCGTACCGCGGAGTCTCCAGCCCGGCTCCGCTTCTGACGGCACAGCCCGCCAAATCCCGCTCGCGGTCCCTATTCTGCATGGCGCGCCGGCGCGGGTCTGCGACCGCAGTCACCTCGCAGCTCGATTCCTGCGCTAGTGTACAATCGACACTTATGCGCCGAAATGTTCTCCCCGCGACGGCCGTTCTGGTTTGGGTGGCGGCGGCCTGCGCCCAACCTGCGCTGGAAGGCCCCAGGCCGTCCGGGCCGCCCTCTGCTCCCGCCGCGTCGCCAGCCAAGGAAGAAAAGCCCAAGGAAGACAAGAAGCCGCCCGAAGAGAAAACTTCTCCGACCAAACACACCATTCAAATCGGCGGCAAGGAAGTGAAATACACGGCCACCGCCGGAACCATGCTTTTGAAGAAGGAAGACGGTACGGCCACCGCGAGCATCTTCTACATCGCCTACATCAAGGATGACGTGCCGGACGCCACCGGCCGCGCCCTGACGTTTGCCTTCAATGGCGGCCCGGGCTCGTCGTCGGTCTGGCTGCAGCTCGGCGCCCTGGGACCCAAGCGCGTGATGATGGATCCCGAAGGGAACCCGCTGCCGCCGCCCTACAAGCTGGTGGACAACGAATACTCGATCCTCGACGTGACCGACCTGGTGTTCATCGATCCCGTAAGCACCGGCTTCAGCCGCGCTATTCCCGAGCAGGATGCCAAGAATTTTCACAGCATCACCGGCGATATCGAGTCGGTGGCCGAATTCATCCGGCTGTACTTGACGCGGAACACCCGCTGGACCTCGCCCAAATTCCTGGCTGGCGAAAGTTACGGGACCACGCGCGCGGCCAACCTCTCCGGGTATCTACAGACGCAGAAGGGCGTGGCGCTGAACGGCATCATGCTGGTCTCGACCGTGTTGAACTTCGGCACCATCAGCTTCGACCGCGGCAACGATCTGCCCTATCTGCTGTTTCTGCCCACTTACACGGCTACGGCGTGGTATCACAAGAAACTGCCGCAAGACTTGATGGGAAGCCAGCGCAAAGCGCTCGATGAGGCCGAGCAGTTCGCCTCGCACGAGTACAGCCTGGCGTTGATGAAAGGCGACACCATCTCCGCCGAGGAGCGCTCCCAAATCGCGCAGAAACTGGCGCGCTTGACGGGACTCTCCGCCAAGTACATCGACGAAAGCAATCTGCGCGTGCCGATCTTCCGCTTTACCAAGGAGCTATTGCGCGACGAGCGGCGCACGGTGGGCCGCTATGACAGCCGTTTGGAAGGCATCGATCTGGACACCACCGGCGCCGCCCCCGAATACGATCCCAGTTACGCCAGCGTCTACGCGCCGTTTACAGCCGCATGGAACCAGTACGTACGCGCCGATCTGAAGTGGGAAAGCGACCTGCCCTACGAAATCCTAACAGGCCGCGTGCGCCCCTGGAGCTGGGGCGATAATGAGAACCGCTACGTCAACGTATCGGAGAGCCTGCGCACGGCCATGACGCAGAACAGCGATCTAAAGGTGTTCGTGGCGAATGGCTATTACGATCTGGCCACACCGTATTTCGCCACCGAATACACGTTCGATCA
>Ga0181518_10000365_pt1 | contig 50451 bp, 40 predicted proteins | sample PEATcosm2014_Bin_28_FD_119751 | JGI IMG/M metagenome (GOLD analysis project Ga0181518, IMG submission 119751) | Peatland microbial communities from MTU Mesocosm Facility, Houghton, MI, USA - PEATcosm2014_Bin01_60_metaG | ecosystem: Environmental > Terrestrial > Soil > Wetlands > Peat | place...
GGATCCTGGTAAGCCGCACGCGAAGACCATTCTGGAGCACGCGCACGAATATCGCCCCACCCTGTTCTTCTCCGTGCCCACGCACTTCGCGGCCATGCTGCAGGCGACCGACGCAGTCAACCCATATGACCTGAGCAGTGTGCGCCTGGGTGTCTCGGCCGCCGAGCCACTGCCCGCGGAAATCGTCCGCCGCTGGCGCGCGCGCTTCGGCTTCGACGTTCTCGACGGCATCGGCTCTACCGAGGTGCTGCACATCTACATCTCCAACCGGCCGGGATGCGTGCAGCCGGGCAGCTCGGGCGTGCCCGTGCCCGGGTACGAGATCCGCATCACCGACGAGAAAGAGCGCGAATTGCCGGCCGGCGAAGTGGGCGATCTTTGGGTCCGCGGGCGCAGCACCGCCTCGCATTACTGGAATCGCCCGCAACTGACCGCGGACCGCATGCGCGACGGCTGGTTCTTCAGCGGCGACAAATACCGTGTCGATGCAGACGGATATTACTGGTACGCGGGCCGCTCCGACGACATGTTTCGCGTGTCGGGCGAGTGGGTATCGCCCATCGAAGTCGAAAGCGCGCTGGTTGAACATCCGGCCGTTCTGGAAACCGCGGTAGTGGCGCACCCCGACGAAAATGGCCTGCTCAGACCCTGCGCGTTCGTGACGCTCAAGCAACCGGATTGCGCGTGCGAAGCCCTGACCGGTGAGCTGCGCGAGTTCGTGCGGCAACGCTTGCCGGGTTACAAGTCTCCGCGGCGGATCGTATTCATGGACGAGCTGCCCAAGACCGCTACCGGCAAGGTGCAGCGCTACAAATTGCGATGACCGGCAGACCGATCTATCTGGATTACAACGCGACCACGCCGCTCGATCCCGAAGTGATCGACGCCATGCGCCCGTACCTGGAGGAGCGCTTCGGCAATCCGTCCAGCGGGCACTTCTACGGCATCGAGGCGCGCGAGGCCGTTGATCAGGCTCGCGCGCGCGTCGCGGAGTTGCTCAATTGCTCGCCTCAAGAGGTGGTGTTCACCAGCGGTGGGAGCGAATCGAACAACTACGCGTTGAAGGGCGCGGCGCTCGCCTTGCGCCATCGTGGCAACCACATCGTGACCAGCAGCATCGAGCATCCCGCGGTGACGGAGGTATGCGGCTGGCTTGCCGCGCGCGGCTTCGAGATCGCCTCACTGCCTGTTGACGATTACGGCATGGTCGGCGTCGCGGATGTGGAGGCGGCGTTTCGCCCCGACACGATTCTGGTCAGCATCATGCACGCGAACAACGAGGTCGGAACGGTGCAGCCGGTCGCGGAGATCGCTCGCGTAGCCCGCCGCGTGGGAGCGCTGGTGCACACGGACGCGGCCCAATCGGCGGGCAAGATTCCCGTGGATGTGGCGGCGCTGGGGGTCGACCTGCTGTCCCTCGCCGGCCACAAGGCGTATGCGCCCAAGGGCGTCGGTGCATTATATGTTCGTCGCGGCGTGACGCTCGAGAAGTTCATCCATGGCGCCGGCCAGGAGGCGGGCCGCAGGGCCGGCACCGAAAACGTCCTCGAAATCGTAGGACTCGGTAAGGCCTGCGAGATTGCACGGCGCGGCCTGGCTGACCACGCCGGGCACATGCGCAGCATGCGCGATGCGTTAGAGGAAGGGCTGCGGACGCGGGTCGCCGCCATGCGCATCAACGGCCATCCGGTCGAGCGCCTTCCCAACACGCTCAGTGTCAGCTTCCGCGGCGCGGATGCCCAGGAGTTGCTGCGCGCGATCGGCGACCGCGTGGCGGCATCGGCGGGCGCGGCTTGCCATGCCGGCGGCGTCGACATTTCACATGTCTTGCGCGCCATGCGCGTGCCCGCGGAATTCGCGCCGGGCACCCTGCGCCTATCGACCGGCCGCCCGACTACAATGGCAGAAATCGAAGGAGCAGTGAGGGCCATATGCGACTATCTTTGATATTCGTTGCGCTATCTGTGGCTATGCCTCAGACCAACGTACTGACATATCACAACGACATAGCCCGCACAGGGCAGAACCTGTCCGAAACCATACTGACTCTGAGCAACGTGAACTCCGCTACGTTCGGCAAGCTCTTCTCCACGACGCTTGACGGTAAGGTAGACGCGCAGCCGCTGTATGTTACCGGCGTTGCCATTCCCAGCCAAGGCAGTCATAATGTGCTGATCGTCGCGACCGAGAACGATAGCATGTATGCACTGGATGCGGACAGCGGATCGCAGCTCTGGCAAACCTCGCTGCTGAAATCCGGGGAGGCGCCTTCCGACGACCGCAACTGCACACAGGTAGTGCCGAAGATCGGCATCACCTCCACACCGGTCATCTCTGGGGCAGGCGGCACGGCGGATGGCATTATCTACGCCGTAGCTATGAGCAAAGACTCGTTGGGCAATTATCATCAACGGCTCCATGCGCTGACCCTAACTGGCGGTACCGAGGCCCTGGGCGGCCCCGTGGATATACAGGCTCAGTTCCCGGGAAAAGGGGTTGGAAGCAGCGGAGGTTTCGTGACCTTTGCTCCGGGGCAGTACCTGGAACGGGCGGCGCTGCTGCTGCTCAACGGCGTGGTCTACATGGGTTGGGGCTCGCACTGCGATCTTCCGCCTTACACGGGTTGGATCATGGGCTATAACGCTTCCACTTTGGCGCAGAGCAGCGTTCTGAATGTCACTCCCAACGGTAGCCGCGGCTCGATTTGGGGCGCTGGCGCGGGCCTCGCGGCCGACTCCAGCGGTAATATCTATTTCCTGGATGCCAACGGCACTTTCGACACCACGCTGAACTCCCAAGGTTTTCCCGCCAACGGCGATTTCGGCAATGCTCTCATGAAGCTTTCGACCACGGGAAACCAGCTTGCCGTAGCGGACTACTTCAACATGTACAACACAGTGGCCGAATCCAGAGTGGACGAAGACCTCGGTTCGGGCGGCGCGCTGGTGCTGCCGGACCTGAAGGATGCGAGCGGACAGGTGCGGCACTTGGTCGTCGGCGCCGGTAAGGATACCAATATCTATCTGGCCGATCGCGATAACATGGGTAAGTTCAACTCGCAGAACAATGACAACATATACCAGGAGCTTGCTGCGGCGCTGAGCGGTCCGGTCCGGGGGATGCCGGCTTATTACCACGGACTAGTCTATTTCGGGGCTCTCAACGATCACATACGCGCGTTCCAACTTCAAAATGCGCTTCTGTTGTCCACTCCGGTTACGATGACCGCTACAACGTTCCCTTATCCCGGGACCACCCCCGGTATCTCGGCCAACGGTTCCACCAATGGCATCCTTTGGGCCGTCGAGAACGGATCGACGGCCGTACTGCATGCATACGCCGCTGACAACCTGGGGCGGGAGCTATACAACAGCAGTGAGGCGCCGAACGGCCGGGACCAGTTCGGTCCTGGTAACAAATTCATTACGCCGACGATCGCCAATGGCAAAGTGTACGTAGGCACACCAACCGGTGTCGTCGCCTTCGGACTACTCGGTCAGTGACAGGTATCTACCGGCCGTACTAATACGCACGGAAAGATCGACAAAGCAGTAGAGATCCTCGCGCGCGCCGTAGCACACTAATGAGGAGGCCCTATGCGCTTACGACTATCTTTCGTCAGTATGTGTGCAATGGCGATTGCCGCCGCGCCCATGACGGCGCAAACCAACGTGCTTACGTATCACAACAACGCGGCCCGCACCGGGCTGAACTCGGCTGAGACCATCTTGACTACCAGCAACGTAAACTCGACCAGCTTCGGCAAACTCTTCCTGACAACTCTGGATGGCCTGGTGGACGCACAGCCTCTCTATGTTTCCGGATTTTCCATTCCCAGCCAGGGCACGCATAACCTCTTGATCGCAGCCACCGAGAACGACAGCATGTACGCCCTAAATGCCGATAGCGGCGCGACGCTCTGGCACGTATCGCTGCTCGCAGCCGGAGAGACGCCCTCCGACAACCGCGGCTGCAGCCAGGTGACGCCGCAGATCGGCATCACTTCTACTCCCGCGATCTATCTCAAGAGCTCCACCGCCGGTGTTATCTATGCGGTAGCCATGAGCAAGGACTCTTCCGGAAACTATCACCAGCGTCTGCACGCGCTGTCCCTTGCGACAGGCAAAGAGCTGCTGGGCGGACCCGTGAGTATCCAGGCCAAGTTCCCCGGTACCGGTGAGAACAGCAGCGGGAGTTACGTGATCTTCGACCCGGCTCAGTACAAGGAACGGTCGGCATTGCTGCTCCTGGGGGGTAACGTTTACCTCGCATGGGGCTCCCACTGCGACGACCAGCCCTATACCGGCTGGATCATGGGCTACGATGCGGCCACCCTGGCCCAGACCAGTGTGCTGAATGTCACACCGAATGGACAAGAAGGCGCAATTTGGGGCGCCGGCGGCGGGCTCGCGGCGGACGCCTCCGCTAATATCTACTTCCTCGACGCAAACGGAACCTTCGACACTACGCTCACTTCCCAGGGTATGCCGAACCAGGGCGATTATGGCAACTCCTTCATCAAGCTATCCACCACCAATCACCAGCTCGCCGTAGCCGATTACTTCGCCATGTACAATACTGTATCGGAATCCGATGCCGATGAAGACCTGGGTTCCGGCGGGGCTCTGGTGTTGCCGGATATGCAGGACTCGACCGGCGCCACCCGCCATCTGGCCATCGGCGCCGGAAAGGATGGGAACATCTACTTAGTCGATCGCGATAACATGGGCAAATTCAACTCGTCGAATAACAACGCGATCTACCAGGAGCTCGCAGGCGCCCTTAGCGGCGGGATATGGTCGATGCCGGCTTATTATCAAGACCGTGTCTATTTCGGCGCTGTCAGCAATTCCATTCGCGCGTTCCAGTTCAATAAAGCGCTTCTGGCACCTACCCCAGTGTCACTCACCAGCCATACGTTTCCCTATCCAGGAGTCACCCCAAGTATCTCGTCGAATGGCACGACCAACGGAATTCTCTGGGCAGTGGAAAACACGACGCCCGCCGTCCTGCATGCTTACTCGGCGGACAATCTGGCCACCGAGTTATACAACAGCACCCAAGCCGCGGGCGGCCGCGACCAGTTTGGTTCCGGCAACAAGTTCATGGCGCCGACCATCGTTAACGGCAAAGTCTATGTCGGCACACCCACGGGTGTGGCGGCATTTGGGCTGCTGAGTCAGTAAGATCTGGGCGTTTCGTGGCTCGCCCGGCACGGAGGGCACCCCGCGCTAAAGGCGCGCCACGCGGCGAAAGCGCCTGCCTTACCTTGGCGCGCTCAAGGCCGGTTGCGCGCAGCGCGGCGAAGTTCCAGGATCAGCCCCATCACCAGCCTCTCGATCAGGTCGCGCACCTCGCAGTGGGTTTCGTATTCCTCGCCGATGGGATCGGGAACGTCCCAATGACGCGCGGGTGTGGTGAGGCCGGCCGGCAGCTCGAAGCCGCTCATGTTGACGATCAGATCGAATTCCGCAAGGTCGGTGGCATAGAAGCTCTTGGGAAACTGATCGCGCAGGTCGATGTTCTTCTCGTCCATGACGTGGACCGTATCCTGCGCCACGCCGGGAGCAGGCGCCAGCCCGGCGCTGGCGGCGACCATCACATCTTGGCCGTAGGTGCGCGCGAAGCCCTCCGCCATCTGGCTGCGGCAGGAGTTGCCTATGCACACAAACAACACGCGGGTTTTGGCGGGCGGGCTCACAGTTTGGACAGAAACAGCTCGTGGACGCGGGAATCGGCCGTGAGCTCCGGATGAAAAGTAGCCACCAGGTGAGGGCCTTGCTCGACCAGCACGGGGTCGCCCTGGTAGCGCGCCAGCACGCGCGCCTGCGGTCCGACGCGCCGGATGACAGGTGCGCGGATGAACACAGCTTCCATCTCGCCGGGATGCGTGCGGGCGGCGAATTCGGCCTCAGGCGTCAAGCGCGCCACGCGGCTGTCGATCTGGCGTCCATAGCCATTGCGCTCCACGTCGATATCCAGCATGCCCAGGCTCTCCTGGCCGGGATGCGAGACGCCGGCGGCCAGCAGGATGGCGCCGGCGCAGGTGCCGAAGATTCCATGGCGCCGTCCGAAAGCGGCCAGCGGCTCCAGCAGGTTTTCGGCACGCAGCAGTTTCAGGATCGTAGTGCTTTCGCCGCCGGGAATGACCAGCCCATCCAAGCCGTCCAAATCGGCCGCGGTGCGCACGAATACGGGCGTGGCCCCCAGCCGCTCCAGCGCACGCCCGTGCGCTTCGAAATCGCCTTGCAAAGCGAGCACACCAACCTTCTTCATTACCAGCCTCTGGTTTGCATCAGCTCAGCTTCAGGCAGCTTCGAGATGTCGATGCCCGGCATGGCCATGCCCAGCTCCCCGCTGGCTTCCAGCAGCTTGGCGGGATCTTTGAAGTACGTCGTGGCTTTGACGATGGCGCGCGCGCGGACATCGGGGTCGGAGGATTTGAAAATGCCCGATCCTACAAAGACGGCCTCTGCGCCCAACTGCATGACCAGCGCGGCATCGGCCGGGGTAGCGATGCCGCCGGCCGAAAAGTTGGGCACGGGCAGCTTCCCGTGTTCGGCTACCCACTCCACCAGTTCCAGCGGCGCCTGCAACTCCTTGGACGCGTGCACCAGTTCTTCCTTGCCCAGCACGGTGAGTTGTTTCATCTCCTTCTGGATGGTGCGCATGTGCCGCACCGCCTCGACGATGTTGCCGGAGCCGGCCTCGCCCTTGGTGCGGATCATCGCCGCGCCTTCGGCGATGCGTCGCAGGGCCTCGCCGAGGTTGCGCGCGCCGCACACGAACGGCACTTTGAAATCGCGCTTGGCGATGTGATGTTCCTCGTCGGCCGGGGTGAGGACTTCGCTCTCGTCGATGTAATCGACACCCAACGCGTCCAGGATGCGGGCCTCCATGAAATGGCCGATGCGGGCTTTGGCCATTACCGGGATGCTTACGGTCTCCATGATTTCGCGGATCTTACTGATGGGCGCCATGCGGGCCACGCCGCCTTCCTTGCGTATGTCGGCGGGTACGCGCTCCAGCGCCATGACGGCTACGGCGCCGGCTTGCTCCGCGATGAGGGCCTGATCGGCGTTGGTGACGTCCATGATGACGCCGCCCTTGAGCATTTCCGCCAGGCCGACTTTGACTCGAAACGTTTCGTCCAGAAACATGATGCACTCCTTTTAAACAACAAGTTCAAAAAAAATGGCGACGTTATCCGCCACAACTGCTTCCGCTCGCTCGGAGCCGCGACCGTCAGAGAGCGGATACTCAATTACCCGACGTTCTACTTAGTTTGCGCCGACAAAAGTGTCGGCGCGACAGGCACGAGTGCCTGCGGCACGTCCTTACACCATTGCTGGGGCGGGTTCGAACGCATGATGCGCCCGCGACCTTGCCAGCTCACCTGAAAAAACTCGTCCCAAAACTGCCAGGCCTTTGCGGATCTCATCCGGCGCCAGCCCGGCGAAACTCAGACGCAACGCTCCCGGCTCGAAGCGCGAAACCGCGAAATATTTGCCGGGAAGGTACGATACATTCTCGCGCTGCGCGCGGGCCAGCAGCTCGCCGGCATCCAGCGGCTCGGGCAAGCGCACCCACAGATTCATGCCGCCCTGCGGACGCGTGGCGCGCGACCCCGCCGGCAGATAACGGTCGCACGCAGCAAGCACCGCCGAGAGCCGTTGTGCGCCGGCCTCTAACATACGCGCGCGATGGGCGGCCAGGCGGCCCGATTCGGCGAAGCGCAACAATACGGCCTGCGAAAGCTGATCGGTGTGCAGATCGGCGAGTTGTTTGGCCTGCGCGAGGCGCGCGATCAGGGCGCGCGGCCCCAGTACCCAGCCGACCCGCAGCCCCGGAAACGCGAGCTTGGAAAAGCTGCGCAACAAAACGACGTGACCGCCGTCGGCGGATTGCTTTATGGGCGGCAGGTGTTCGCCGCGATAGCGCAGCTCACCGTAGATATCGTTTTCGACCAGTGGCACACCGGCGCTTTGGGCAGCCCGCAGCAACGCCGCCCGCGCGGCCACGGGAATCGTCGCGCCGGTAGGATTCTGAAAATTGGAAGTGACTACCAGGAAGCGGGGACGCTCGCGCTCCAGGACGTTTTGGAGCTGATCGATCTCGATGCCATCGGCGCCCACCGGCACTCCGATAAGCTGCGAGCCGGCTTCGAGGAACAGATTCTTGAGTCCGGGGTAGACGGGGTCCTCGACTACGACCTTGTCGCCGGGACGCAACAGCACGCGGCCGATGAGGTCGAGCGCCTGCTGGCAGCCGTTGGTCACAATCAGATCGTCGTCCGGACCGGCCAGCGCTTCGGCGCGCGCGGCATCCAGGAGGTATCGCCGCAGGGGCTCGTATCCGCTGGGGGAGCCGAGCTGGAGCACGTGGGCGAAATCGGGACCGGCCATCACCTCTTCGCAGCTTTTGCGCAGCGCATCCAGAGGGAAAAGCTGCTCGGCGGGGCGGGAGGTGGCGAAGCTGATCGCGTCGCGGCCGAGTTGGGGGCTGGGGGCTGGAGGCTGGGGACTAGGGGCGAAGCGTTCGAGCAGGTGGCTCCAGTCGAGTTGCGAGGGCGCGGCAGGCGGTCCGGCGGTCGGCTGGGCGCCGGCCACGAAGCTGCCGCGGCCTACATGCCCGGTGATGAAGCCCTCGGACTCAAGCAGTTCATAGGCGGCCGAGATAGTGGTCCGGTTCAGTCCAAGTGAGCCAGCCAATTCACGGGTGGCGGGCAGCCGCTCCCCCTTGGCCAAACGCCCGGATTGGATGAGGCTGCTGAAGTGCTCGTAGAGTTGCTTGTAGAGCGGGACTTCGGAGCCAGCATCCAGGCGGGGCTGATGGATCACGCCAATACCATACCATATTGGATGGTCTCAGGCAAGCCAATTGACGCGCGTACTTGCGCCATGGGGAAACGAGTAGTGGCCGGCTCGCTGCGTCGAATCGAGGAGAAGCAGCCCCCTACTTCTTCCACCGCGACTCCGGTACGCGGTGGGCATACAACACGGTCGCGTCTTGCATGCTGCCGGGTTAGAATCGGGGAAGCCTCATGGCCCTTTCCGTCGGCGTTCGCATCGGCCCGTACGAGATCCTTGCCTTGCTCGGTGCTGGAGGAATGGGCGAGGTCTATCAGGCGCGCGATACTCGTCTGAACCGTATCGTCGCCTTGAAAACCCTGCCCGCGGAGAAGGTCGCCGATGCCGGCCGGAAGCGCCGATTCCTGCTGGAAGCGCAGGCCGCCGCCGCGCTCAATCACCCCAACATTGTCACGATCCACGACATAGCGGAAGAGAACGGTGCTTATTTCATCGCGATGGAATACGTTCCGGGCACTACTCTGGAGCAACTGAACACCGGCGGCGGGCTGCCCGTGAAAGACGCGTTGAAGTACGCCTCCGACATCGCGGATGCGCTGGCCGCCGCACACGCGGCTGGTCTCATTCACCGCGATCTAAAACCGGCCAACATCATCGTCACCACAGAGGGCCGGGCAAAACTGCTGGATTTCGGACTCGCGCAATTCATCGAGGCGGCGCCCGCGGCGGAGACTGCGACCGAGCATACGCTTCCTGGAGTCATCGCGGGAACCGTGGCCTATATGTCTCCAGAGCAGGCCCAAGGGCGAACGCTGGACGCACGGTCCGACATCTTCTCATTCGGTTTGGTCTTGTACGAGATGCTGTCGGGGCAACGCGCATTCCGAGGCGACTCGTGGGTTGGCACGCTGGCGGCCATCCTGCACGAGGAACCCCGGCCGTTGCGGGACATCAAACCGGCGATTCCGGCCTGGATCGAGCAGCACGTCGTCCGCTGTCTGCGCAAAGATCCCTCACAACGCTTTCAGACGATGCGCGAAGTCAAGCGCGCTTTAGCGGAGGCGGCCTTCCAGGACAGAGCTTGCGACAGACCTCGGGAAGATATCCCGTCGATCGCCGTGCTCCCTTTCGTCAACTTAAGCGCCAATAAGGAAAACGAGTACTTTAGCGACGGGCTGGCGGAGGAGATTATCAACGCACTTACCAAGGTTCCGGCGTTGAGGGTGATCGCTCGTACCTCGGCGTTTGTCTTTCGCGGCAGCGACCAGGATCTGCGCACGATCGGTCAACGGCTGAGAGTAGGAACCATTCTGGAAGGCAGCGTCCGCAGCGCGGGCAATCGCGTTCGGGTCGCCGCGCAGCTCATCAAGGTAGCCGATGAGTCGCATCTATGGTCGGAGCGGTATGAGCGTGAGATGACGGATATTTTCGCCATCCAGGACGATATCGCGCAGGCCATTGCAAAAGCCCTAAAGGTCAAGCTGGCTACCCACCGACGAGCCACCACGAATGTGGAGGCTTTTCAGAGTTACTTACAGGGACTCTACCTGTATCAGCGCTACACCCCGGAGAGCCTGGCTAAGGCGAAGGAGTCATTCGAACAGGCGCTCCGGCACGATCCAACTTGTGCTCCAGCCTACGCCGGTTTGGCAGTCTATTATTACGGCCTGGGCGCCCTCGGCATCCAGCGCATGACAGAGATGGCGCCGTTGGCTAAGTCGGCCGCAAAAATGCGCTGGCGATCGATGAGGCTCTGAGCGAGGCGCACAGCGTCCTGGGCTTGGTGGTCGGCGCGGTGGAGTATGACTGGCCGGCTGCGGAACGTCACTTTCGAACGGCGATGGCCGCCGACCCGGTGCCACCGCTGGTTCGCGTGCGCTACGCGCTTTATTTTCTGACACCGCTGCGACGGTTCGAAGAAGCGGAGGCGCAGTACCGGCGGGCGCTCGAAACCGATCCGCTGTCCATGATGGTGCACTTCGGCTTGGCTTTTGCGCTCTACTGTCAGGGCCGTTATGACGATGCGATCGAACATGCCGGGACAGCGGTCGACTTATATCCCGACTACTGGCTGGTCCACTTCGCGATGGGTTTGGCCCTATTCCAAAAGGGCTGCCTGCGGGAGTCGATTTCGAGCCTGGAAACCGCCGTGCAACTCTCGCCTTCCTTCACCTTGGCGGCTGGTTTCCTGGCGGCTTCGTATGCACGAGCCGGCGATCCAGGCCGCGCGGAAAAGCTGATGCAGGAAATCCTCGAGAGAAGCTCAAAACGCTATGTCTCGCCAGCCTGCTTCGGCATCTACTATGCCGCTCTCGGACAAGCGGACCGGGCGTTCGAGTTCCTCCGCGCTGCCTTGGCCGAGCGCGATCCCTATCTTACGCGAATGGATGCGGAGCCGTACTTTGAGCCTTTCCGAGCCGACCCGCGGTATAGCGAATTGCTGGCCCGGATGCATCTGGCCTGACCGTGGGCTGAAGCCCACGGCGGCGCGCCGAAGCGCGCGCCACAGGCCGCGCCTCCCTCACTTGGCTCCAGGCATTGGGGCGTCCAGGAACGGCAAGACGTTGGGCGCCAGCGCCGCCGACGAGAAGATGTTGTAATGCGTCAGGCCGGGCAAAATAGCAAGCCGGGCATTGGACATTCCCGATCCGTCCCAGCCGGCGTCCTTCTTACCACCGCCCAGGAGTTGGAAGAACTCGATCGCGTGCGCCGGACGGATGGCGTCTGCATCGCCAAACACGAGCATCGTGGGCGCCTTGATCGCCGCCACCTCTTTTGACCAGTCATAGTCCTTTCTGAGCAACTCGCCGATCTTGGTGAGCAGCACGGGCCAATCCGCCGGCCTCGGTGCAATCCGGGCATAAGTCTGGTATATGGGGCTTGGCTTCATCATCTCAGCGGATCCCGCACCCATCTGCGCCATTGCCGCGAGGACCTCGGGGTACCATCCGTCGCGTCTGAAGGTGGTTGACACGACCACCAGCTTCCTGACTAAGTGGGGATACTGGATGGTGGTGCGCAGAGCCACGTCAGCGCCGAGCGAATAACCCATAATGTCGGCCTTCGCGATTCCGAGATGCTTCATCAGCCCCGCGATGTCGTCGGCCATCGCCTCGCAGCTCAGCGGGCGGTCGATATCGGCGGTACGTCCGTGGGCCTGCAAATCGACGGCAATCACCTGCCGGTTGTTTGAGAGCGACGGCAGGATCTCGCCTAACATTTCGGTGGACCCCAAGCCGCCGTGCAGCACGATCAGCGGTTCACCGGCGCCGTGGATTTCGTAATAGAGATTGAGTCCGTTCACGGGAGCATAGCCGGCTTTGAGGGCACTTGTGGTGCGTGTTTGAGCAAATGCCAGGGTCGATGCCGCCAGGATGCTCCCTGCGGCGGACGTCGCGATGAAAGTTCTTTTCCGCATCATGATTATGTCTCCTTCTACTTGCATGTCGAGCCTGAGACGGCGAAATCGACATCCGTGAATCGTTTTTTCTTGGCATGATGCCGCATACTTTTCATTCTGTGGCGCAGTTCCCCCGGTCTGCACGGGTCCCCTGGGCCCGCCCTTCCACCGAGCACCGGCCACGCCAACCTTTGCTCGCCCGCGCCACAGGCTCATTTCGTCGGCCCCAGATTTTCGTACCACTTCAGATTGGCGGTCGCCGATCCGATGCAGGCAATGTCGGGCCGGCCGTCCGCGTTCAAATCCGCGATGGCGCATGCAGCCGCCGCAATGCCGCGATCCAGCACCTGTCTGGACCACTCGACGCCCTGGGAATCCTGCGCGTAGTAGACGTTGACGCCCTGGCCGCGGTAGCCGGCGATGACCTCGTCGGCGCCATCGCCGTTCAGATCGGCGGTGAGGATGGTATGGCCGTCCGCCAGCGAATCGTCGATCACGCGGCGCTGCCATTCGCCCCCATTCTCGCGATAGATCGCCACCTGGTTGCCATGCCACGGCTCGATGGCGGCCAGAAATCGGCGCTTACCAAGCCGCCCCACAGCCACATCGCTCGAGCCGGATTTTGGCCACGGCGCGGGATCGCCCGTGGTGATCTCGGTTCGTGTCCAGCGGCCGTTGTTGCCCAGTTTGTACAGATGAATGCCCACGAAACTGGCGGTCAGGATTTCGTCGCGGCCGTCGCCATCCCATTCCACGATATAGATGCCGTGGACGACCCCTTCATCCTGGTCCGAGATCTGTTCGCGCTTCCAATCACCGGGACGATAGAAGACCAGCGGCGTGTGCGCGTGGTCCTCGGGGCGCTCGACCTGGGCCCCGGTGAGCGGTTGGTTGATCACGACCTTCTTGCCGTCGCCGTAGATATCGGCCCAGCGCAGGCGGTGCGAAGTGGGCAAACGGTCGATTTCCTGAATGCTCCACGGCTGGCGCGGATCGCCATTGTGGCGCAAAACCGAAACGACGCCCACGCTCGACTTCGCCTGCATGGAAAAGCCGGAGGCCAGCACGATTTCGGGGGTGCCGTCGCCGTCAAAATCCCAGGCCGCCAGGTTGATCATGCCCGAGAGATGGCTGGCGATGACGTGCCGTTCCCAGCCGGGATTCTCGAACCACACCAACTCGGTCATGCCGCTGGCGAGCGCCAGCAGGTCCGGCTTGCCGTCGCGGTTTAAATCGATGGCGACTACCTGGTAGCCGCCAGTCAAGCCGGTGGCGACGGTGTGTTCGGCAAAGCGCACGGGGGCGTTGGCCGCGGAAAGCGTGCCGCACAGGAAGACGCACGAAAGCAGGCGCCTGCTCATTTCATGCTCATTTCAAGATGAGGACGGCCATCCTGCCATCGGTATCGAGATTGTCGCCGGTGGCATTCTGGCTGTGCTGAGGCACATTGGGGCGGGCGATCAGTTCCAGCGATTGCACTTGTCCGGTCAGCAGAAGATCGTTGACCACTTTGCTGCGCTCCTTGTCGATTTGCGGATCGATCTTATGGATGAAGGTGCGATCCGCCGCTGAAAAGTCGATGCCCGTATCGTGTGTAGCGGCGCAGACCCACACGGGCAAGCCCTGGAACGTATCGTTGCGCCGCCAGACGCGCAGGTGGTGGCGCTGGGCGAACGTGTTGTTGGTTTTTTCGAAGACCAGATCCGGGGGACGCCCTTCGAGATACAGAATCGAGACGGGCGCTTCTTTGTATCCTTTATCTTCGGCGATGGCGCGAAGAGTTTCGAACTTGGATTTCTCGCCGAGCTTGGCGGCCTGGCTCCAGCCGGCGCCATTGAACGCGTTCTGCACCTGCTCCTGGCTGCCGATGAACATCAGAGTGGTGATGTCGGAGGGCTCAGGCGGGTTCTGCGCGTGGCTCTGGAATGGCTGACGATTGACCAGATCGGCGAGCGCGCGCCGGTCTGCTACGGGCTTAAGCGCGGCTTCCGGTCCGGGCGGCAGCGTGCCTGTGATCGCCACGGGTGCGGTGAGCTTTAGGTCCATCTCGACGCCGGCGCCGTAAGTGATATCGCCCTCGGTCTCCTTAAAGACGGCGCTCTTGGCGGCTTCGAGAAAACTGCCGAGACCGGAGTACTTCTGGGCGACCTTGTTGATGCCTGCGTCCATACGCGCCGACAGGGAATCGCTGGCAAGAATACCCTGTATCTCGCCCTGTTCGTTCACCTTTTCGCGCGCGTTTTCGACGGCGGTCAGGAGCGTGTGCACTTGCATCTTCACGCCGCCCATCTCGATCTCGTTGAAATCGAGCGAGAGCACGGCACGCACCTTGGGATCGGTGACGGCGGTGGCTTTGACGATCGCGCCGCGCACGGTGGCGCCCTCCGGAATTACGGGTTTGTTGTTCACCAGCACCGGCGCAATCAAAATCGCTTCGACCGGATCGTTTGCTTTGGAAGTGTTCGAGCCGATCTTCGTTTTCAGGCGAACGTCGAGCTCGGCGCCGGTGGGTACTTCGACGGCCAGAACCGGTAGGGCCCCCGCGCAGGCGGCCAGCAGGCTATTTCTCAGCCAGTTCGGATACCGGGCCATCTACATCCTCGATGCGGATCGTCAGGTTCTTGCGCGCGTCCAGTTGCGTGACGGGGATCTCAAAGCGCGCCACGATCATGCGGTCTTCAGAGTGCTGCGGCGGGATCTTGTCGCGGGTGAGGAGGGAGTTGTTGAACTTTTGCCCCAGCACCGGATAATACTCGAAGATCCGCTTGGCATCCACCTCGGAGACCGGCGTGCTTGTGAGGTTTTGGCCGGTGGGTCCGACCGCGGAGACATCCACGTTGCGCACCACGAAGGGATAGTTGGACGAGTTCGCGAAACGGAAATCGACGACCGCCAGGGAACTGTTTTCATCGAGCCCGAGAGTGCGCACTTTGAGGATGGCGCCTTTGAGCTCGACATGCGCGCCCCGCTGAATATACAAGATGATGCCGACAGCGATCAGGACGGCAACGAGCCCGACGCTGAACGTAGCCATGAACCGGCGGCTCAGAATCGTGGGGCGGTCGCCCGGCTCGTACGCCATATATGAGAATGATAGCAGCAGGCCAAGGAGGCCGCGCTCGATGCAGTGGACCGCGCTTACCGGGAGAACGCTCACGCTGATGGTGGGAGACATCACGCGGATACCGGCGGACGCGATCGTGAACGCGGCGAATTCCGCGCTGATGGGCGGGGGCGGAGTGGACGGCGCCATACATCGCGCCGGCGGATCGGCCATCATGGCTGAGCTGAGCCAGATACGGGAGCGCATCGGGCGGTGCCCCACGGGCAGCGCTGTGGCGACCGCGGCGGGAGCGTTGCCGGCGCGACACGTATTTCACGCGGTGGGTCCGGTCTACCGGGACGGCAAACGAGGTGAGGCGGACCTGCTGGCCTCCTGCTACCGGAAGTGCTTCGAGCTTGCCGAGCAGCACGGCGTGCGCGCGATCAGCTTTCCCGCGATCAGTACCGGGGTGTACGGGTATCCGATGCGCGAGGCGGCGGCGATCGCTATTGGCGAGGTGGCACGCCAACTGGAACGCGCCGAGGGTTGCGTGCAGGAGGCGATTTTCGTGCTGTTCGACCGCGCGGCGTATGAGATATACGCCCAGGAAGTCGCGAAGCTGGAGAGGCGTCAGGAACTTGAGGGACGATAGCAACCTGCACTCCCGTGGGTGCGGACCGCAGACGGATCGCCCGCTCGCCCACTCATCTCCGTATCCCAGTGTCCCCGCGTCGCGTTATCGCCCGCTCGCCCACTCGTAACATCGACGCCTCTTGTCGAAGTTGGCGAGCTTGCTCGCCTATGTCGCATACTGTAGACATGGCCCTCGGCGATCTCACCAAGCAACTAGCCGAACAGGCGATCCGTAGTGCTACCGCGAAGCCCGCCGCTCCACCGCAGCCGGACAACACCGGCGTCACGATCCTCGGACAGATCCAGGCGATGCAAAAGGCGCTCAAGGAAGACGAAGAACTGGTCGTGTTGTTTCACGCGAGCGGAGAGACGCTGCGCGTCGTGGAGATCTTTCTTCCCTCATGGCAGGTGGCCGTGCTGACGGGTACGGACCGGGGTGAGCTGACCCGCGTGATCTCGCCGGTCGAGTCGCTGCAACTGGTCTGCAAAGTGGTAAAGCCGCCGGTGTCCGCGAAGCCCATGCGGATCCGGTTCGTGACGCCCAAAACGTAGCTGGAAGAAAATGGTTTTCAGGCGAAAGCGCCTGCCCCATATGCGTGATTGCTAAACTGTTCTGATAATGCCGGAACAACTTCCCCCGTTGGCTCCGCCCGCGCGCCTGTTGCTGGGACCGGGCCCGAGCATGGTTGCGCCGCGCGTTTATGAGGCGCTGCGGCAGCCGATTGTCGGGCATCTGGATCCGTACTTCTTCGAGGTCGTGGAGGACATCCGTAAACTGCTGGGCTACGTATTCTCCACGCGTAACGAATTCAACATCGCGATTTCCGGAACGGGCACGTCCGGCATGGAAGCGGCGGTCGGGAATTTCGTGGAGCCGGGCGAGAAGTTCGCGGTCCTTGCCAACGGCTACTTCTGCGATCGCATTTCGGACGTAGCGCGCCGGCACGGGGCCGTGGTAGTGCGGCTGGAGAAGCCGTGGGGCGAGGCGTTCGACGATCAGGAGGCGCGCGATTTTCTGCGGCGCGAAAAGCCGCGCGTGGCGGCTTACGTGCAGGCGGAAACCTCCGCCGGCGCGTTTCAGCAGGGCAAGGCGATTTGCGAGGCAGCGCATGAAGTTGACGCGCTGGTGATCGCGGATTGCGTCACGTCGCTGGGAGGCATGCCGGTGATGGTGGATGAGACCGGCATCGACATCGCCTACAGTTGCACGCAGAAGGGGCTGAGCTGCCCTTCGGGCCTTGCTCCGCTCACGGTTTCGCCGCGCGCCTGGGAACGGCTGCGGAAACGCACCACGCCGGTCGATTCCTTCTACCTGGATCTGCGGCTGCTGGAGAGCTACTTTCACGATCACAAGTATCACCACACGGCCTCGGCGACCATGTTTTACGCGTTGCGCGAGTCGTTGGCCCTCATCGCCGAAGAGGGGATCGAGAATCGTTGGGAGCGTCATCGCCACAATCATGAGGCGTTCGTGGCCGGGATCGAAGCGATGGGGATGCGGATGCACGTGGCCGCCGGACACCGGCTGTGGACCCTGAACACGCCGCGCGTCCCGGACGGCGTGGATGACGCCAAGGTCCGCCAGCGGTTGCTGAATGAATACGGCATCGAGATTTCCGGCGGCTTCGGACCGCTGGCCGGTAAAGTCTTTCGCATCGGTCTGATGGGCTATTCGTCGACCGGCGAGAATGTCGGAAAGATACTGGATGCGTTAAAGAGGGCCATGAAATGAAACGCAAGCTGTTTCTGATTTTGGCGGCGGCCGCGGCCTGGGGTCAGGCGCCCACGGCCTGGACCCCCGAGCTTTCAATGCAGGTACGGCCTGTCGGCGATGTGACGCCTTCGCCCGACGGGCAGTTGGTGGCATATACGGAAAGCCGCGCTGTGATGGAGACGGAGAAGAGCGAAATCGATACGCAGATATTTCTGGCGCACACGGACGGCTCGCACCGTGTGCAGTTGACGCGCGGCGAGAAGAGCGCATCGTCGCCGGCATTTTCGCCCGACGGACGCTATGTTTACTTCTCTTCGGAGCGATCCGGCAAGCCGAACCTGTGGCGCATTCCGGTCGATGGCGGCGATGCCGAAATGCTGACCGAGTGGAAGGGCGAGATCGGCGTGTATCATGTCTCGCCGGATGGCAAGTGGATCGCGTTCGCCGGCATGGAGCCGCGGGACGAGGAAGAGAAAGCCAAGAAGGAAAAGCGCGATTTCCGCGTGGTGGATGAGAACCCCAAGAATCACAGCCTGTGGATCGTTCCGGCTGAGGCAGACGGCCAGGGAAAACGCGCCGCGCGCAAAGTCGCGAACACGCCGGGCCACGTGCAGGAGTTCGACTGGTCGCCGGATTCGCGCTACATCGCTTTCGCACACACGCCCACGCCGGGCGCCGACCATTGGACCAAGTCGGACATCTCGGAGGTGACCGTAGAAAGAGGCGTAGTACGCGACATCGCGGCGACCGGCGCGGCCGAGCACAGCCCGCGATATTCGCCGGATGGGCGTTACTTGGCGTATGTGCGATCCACCGATCCGCCGCGCTGGGCGGGAATGGATCGTATCGTGCTGCTGGCGCGGCATGGCGGCGATTCGCGTGAGCTACCGCCCACCTTCGATGAGCGCCCGGCCCTGCTGGGCTGGTCCGCAGATTCGGCGCGGCTGCTGTTCACCGAATTCAAAGGCGCCACGTCGGTGATTTACGCGATGGCGATCGATGGTCCGGCGCAACCTGTGTATCAACCCACGCGCGGCACGCTGCAGGCCGGACATCTCAACGGCACGGGCACGGCATTCGGTTTCGCGGCGGAAAGCTGGGATGAGGCGCCGGAAGCCTACGTTCTGAAACTCGGCGATAGCGCCCCGCAGCGTGTGAGCGGCGCCAACCTGGATCTTCCCAAGCCGCCGCTGGGTGAGACCAAGCGGGTTACCTGGAAGGCGAGCGATGGGCTGGAGATCGAGGGTCTGTTGACTTATCCCGTAGGCTACGAATCGGGAAAGAAATATCCCCTGGTATTAGTCATTCATGGAGGCCCCACGGGAGTTTTTCAAGATAGCTTCCTGGGACGCTTCGGCCAGTATCCCTACGCGAGTTTCGCCGCGAAGGGCTATGCGGTGCTGCGGGCCAATCCGCGGGGCTCCGGCGGTTACGGCCGCACCTTCCGGTTCGCCAACATGAATGACTGGGGCGGCAAGGATTATGAGGACCTGATGGCCGGCGTGGATCACGCGATCGAAATAGGCGTGGCCGATCCGAACCGCCTGGCCGTTATGGGTTGGAGTTACGGCGGCTTCATGACAAGTTGGGTGATCACGCATACGCACCGTTTCAAGGCGGCCGCGGTAGGCGCCGGTGTTACTAACTTGTGGAGCTTCACCGGAACCTCCGACATACTCGGCTTTCTGCCCGATTACTTCTCCGGCGAACCGGGGAAGAACTTCGATGCCTATTACAATCACTCGCCCATGGCGTTCGTGAAGGATGCAACTACACCTACGCTCATCCTGCATGGAGAGGCCGACGTGCGCGTGCCCACTACGCAAGGCTATGAGTTATACAATGCACTCAAACGCGAAGGTGTGATCGCGAAGATGGTCGTGTACCCACGCACGCCGCACGGCCCGCGCGAGCCGAAGTTTCTGCTGGACATCATGCAACGGCACCTGGAGTGGGTGGATAAGTACGTGAAGGAGTAGCTTGCATATGATCCCCATGTTTCAATCTCTATTCGCGCACCAGGCATGGGCCGATTTGACGCTTCTGAAAGCGGTCGCCGGCCAGGAGGGCGCTTCTGCCGACGAGGAGGTGCGGAAGTGGCTGCACCATATTGTTTGGGTGCAGCGGTTCTTCCTGTCCTTGTTCCAAGGGCGCGCGTTCGATTGGGAGCGCGAGAAACAGGTTCCGGAAACGATGGATGCGATGGAGCGGTTGTTCGAAGAGGCGCATGCGGATGGCGCCGCCTATACGGCGCGACTGGATGAAGCCGAACTGGCCCGCGCTATCGAGTTCCCGCTGATGAAGGAGTTCCGCCCGCCCGTGCGCGACGCACTGATGCAAGTGGTGATGCATAGCGAGCATCACCGCGCTCAGGTGGCCATGCGATTTCGCGCGCTTGGGGGGAAGCCTCCGAATACGGATTACATCATCTGGATCCGCGACGTGGCCGGCAAAGTTTGAATGACGCGTCGCGATTACTTGAATGCCACGCTGCTGGCCTCCGGCGGAGTTTTGCTCGGCGGCGCAACCCCGCTCGATCTGCTCGCCAATGACGATTGGGACGGCTACAGCGGCGTGGGGGACTACGCGGGATCGAATGGCAACACTTCCGAGGTGCTCGCCGATGGACACAATATCCGCGACCGCGCCTTCGAGCCCCTCCCCACAAACGTCATCGACACCGGCGAAGAGTTCGATTGCGTGGTCGTGGGCGGAGGCATCAGCGGTCTCGCTGCGGCGCTCTTTTTCAAACGCCAGGCAGGTCCGCGGCGAACTTGCCTGGTGCTCGAAAATCACCGCATCTTCGGCGGAGAAGCCCGGCGCAACGAGTTCCTGGTGGATGGGCAACGGCTCATCGCGCACCAAGGTTCCGCCATGTTTTTCCCGCCGCTGGACGGCACCTTCCTGGCCGGATTCTACGACTCAATCGGCCTCGCTTCCACGCCGTTCGCATATCAGACGTGGAGCGGCCGCGGTGCCGAGATGCCGCTCGGAAGGACTTCCTACACGGAAGGTGGAAAGAACTCCGGGTTCTTTTTTGGCGCAAAATTCGGCCAGCCGAAGGGCCTCTGGCTGATCGATCCATGGGGAAAGAAGCTGGCGGGTGCGCCCATCGCCGACGCTGCGCGACGTGAGTTGCTCGCGATGCGCGGCCATGAGCCGGTTTTGCCGAAGAGTCATGGCGATGCGCTCTCGCGTCATCTCGACAGCATGACGCTCGAGGACCATCTGATCGAAACTTACGGCATCAGCCGCGAGACAGTGCGCGCCTTTCTCACGCCGGTAACGGGCGGCGGCTCGGGACTGGGCGCCGACGCGCTTTCGGCTTACGCGGAGTACGCCGCCGATGTATTGTTGCCATGGAAGTACGATGCCGGAGCGCAGATGTTTCCAGGCGGAAACGCGGGTGTCGCCCGTCACATCACCAAAGCGCTGATCCCCGATGCGTTCGCCGGCGATGCGACACTGGCCGGCGTGTGCCGCTCCGCGGTGAACTTTGCCGCTCTCGACCGCACGGGCCAAGTCACGCGCATACGCCTGCATGCCACCGCCATCGCCGTTCAGCACGAAGGAGACCCGCGGAAATCGAAATCAGTGAAGATCGTCTACACACAAGACGGCAAGCTCTACAGCATCCGGGCCCGCAGCGCGATCATGGCCGGCGGAAGCTGGACCACCAAACACATCGTGCAGGACCTGCCGGAAACGCACCGCCAGGCCTACGCGCGTTTCTATCGCGCGCCTTGCCTGATGGCGAATGTGGCGCTGCGCAACTGGCGCTTCCTGTACAAGCTGGGCATCAGCGAGTGCCAGTGGTTCGAAGGCATCGGCAATTACTTCGCACTGCGCAAGATGGCCACCTTTGGCGCGGTTTCGCCTTCGGTATCTCCCGATTCTCCGGTGGTGCTGACGCTCAAGATCCTGTTCTCGTCGCCCGGCCTGACGATCGCCGAGCAAGTCGGACGGGGCCGCGCGGAATTGCTATCCACGGCGTTCGCGGAATACGAGCGCCGCATACGCGAGCAATTCGCCGCGATGTTTTCCGGAGCGGGCTTCGACGCGCGGCGCGATATCGCCGGCCTGATCCTGAACCGTTGGGGCCACGCATACTTGAGCCCGCAACCCGGCTTCTTTTTCGGCAAGGACGGGCAACCCGCGCCCGGTGAACTCTTGCGGAATACGCCGGTGGGCCGCATCGCCTTCGCGAATTCGGACCTGGCCGGGATCATGGACCACCGGGCCTCGATCCTCGAAGCGCAGCGCGCCGCAGGCCAAGCGATCGCGCGGATGGCGGGGTAGCGAAATCCGCTAAGCTGGAGAAAACATGCCATTGCAAAGTTACACCATCACTCAAGGCCGCGACCGCGCGCCGGCCCGCGCCATGCTGAAAGGCATCGGATTCACCGACGAAGACCTCGCAAAACCGATCATCGGCGTGGCGAACACGTGGATCGAAACCATGCCGTGCAACTACAACCTGCGCGAGCTGGCCGTCAAGGTGAAAGAAGGAATTCGGGCCGCGGGCGGCACTCCCATGGAGTTCAACACCATCGCCATTAGCGACGGCGTGACCATGGGGACCGAGGGCATGAAAACCTCGCTGGTGAGCCGCGAGGTGATCGCGGATTCGATCGAACTCGTGGCGCGCGGCCATATGTTCGACGGCATCGTGGCGCTGGTGGCGTGCGATAAAACGATTCCCGGCGCAGCCATGGCGTTGCTGCGGCTGAATGTTCCGGGTGTGATCCTATACGGCGGATCGATTCTGCCGGGACGCCACCATGGCCGCGATATCACGATTCAGGATGTTTTTGAGGCCGTGGGGGCCAACGCCGCCGGGCGGATGAGCGACCAGGAATTGCTGGAGATCGAGAACCACGCCTGCCCGGGCGCGGGCGCGTGCGGTGGGCAGTTCACCGCGAATACCATGGCCACGGTGATGGAGCTGATCGGGCTCTCCCCTATGGGCACCGCCGCGGTTCCCCAGGTGGACGCGCGCAAAGCTGAAGTGAGTTTCCGTTGCGGGCAGATCATTATGGATGCCGTGCGCCGCAACCGTAAGCCGCGGGAGATCGCCACGCGCAAGGCTTTCGAAAACGCCATCGCGGGCGTGGCGGCCACGGGCGGTTCGACCAATGCCGTGCTGCATCTGCTGGCCATGGCGCGCGAGGCGGGCGTGCCCCTCGAGATCGACGATTTCCAGGAGGTCTGCCGGCGCACTCCGGTGCTGGTGGATCTGAAGCCAGGCGGACGCTTCGTGGCAGTGGATGTAGACAAGGCCGGCGGCATTGGCGTGATCGCGCAGCGCCTCGTGGAGGGCGGATTCGTGGACGGGTCAACACTCACCTGCACGGGCCGCACCTTCGCCGAAGAAGCGGCCGACGCGCGCGAGACTCCGGGCCAGGAGGTGGTGCGGCCCCTCGCCAAGCCCCTCAAGCCGCGCGGAGGCTTGGCCATTTTACGCGGTTCGCTCGCGCCGGGTGGCTGCGTCATCAAGCTCGCCGGGCACGAGAGGAAAGTGCACCGCGGCCCCGCGCGCGTGTTCGATCGCGAAGAGGACGCCATGCACGCCGTCACCAGCGGGCAGATCCGGCCGGGCGACGTGGTGGTGATCCGGTATGAAGGTCCACGCGGCGGTCCGGGTATGCGCGAGATGCTTGGAGTGACTGGAGCCATCGTGGGCGAAGGACTTTCCGAGAGCGTGGCGCTGGTAACCGACGGCCGCTTCAGCGGCGCCACGCACGGATTCATGGTGGCCCACGTGGTGCCGGAAGCGGCCAATGGCGGTCCCATCGCCGCGGTGCGCGAAGGCGATGCGATTTCGATCGACGCGGATGCCGGAACCATCGACCTGGATGTGGGGCCGGAAGTGATCCGGCAGCGACTGGCATCGTGGAACGCGCCCGCGCCGCGATACAAGTCCGGCGTGTTCGCGAAGTATTGCGCGCTGGTGGCGTCGGCTTCGGAGGGCGCGGTAACGGTCGCAGAGGCGGTGGTCCGGGAGCCGGTGCACACGCGCTGACTGACGTAGCTCGTGGTGGCAGTCGCGGTATTTCGCAGATTGGGACTTATTGAGACTTGCCCAATATAGTGACAGGTTGCGGCTCGCTTCGCCGGCGTGCGCCTTTTTCAAGGCCGCGACCGTCAGCAGGGGAAACCCAACACGTATAGGGTGTGGATTATAACTGACCTATCCACACGCCCAGCTAATACTGCTAGCCGCCCATGAGCCTTTAGTGGTAGAACCATAATATGCTGCTCCTGGCCGCAACCCTATTTTTCGTCCCGCATTATGAAGTGACCCGTACGCCGGACATTGCTGGGGCGTGGGGCAATGTTGCGCTCACGACCGACACAAATGGCAACGCATACGTGGTGACCGCCCCGCAGAACACACAGTTTCTCAGTAAGTTCGACCCGGACGGCAACCTCATCTACCGGGTGACTCCGATGCCAGGCTTCGTGCAGTTTCAAGGCATCTCGGTGGATAGCGCCGGGAACGTGTACGCGGCTCTTATCGTCAATACAGCCGTTGTAGCAAAAATCGACCCCTCGGGGAACGTGCTCTTCACTTATCGACTGCCGGTGGCCGGCATCGACGCCATAGCGGTGGGCGCGGACGGGAGCATCTATGTCGCCGGCGCGGCCTATCCGCAGGAACTCCAGACCACACCGGGTGCCTGGATTTCGAGCGCTCAAGCCGCGCCCGGATCCACCAACGCTTATGTAATACGGGTCAGCCCAGCCGGCCAGATCCTCTACGCGACCTTTCTGGATTCCTCGCCCCAAAGCGCGAACCCGTATTCCGATGGCACAGCGATCGCAGTAGATGGCGCGGGCAACGCCTATATAGGCGGCACGACTACCGATCCGGGCTTCCCTACTACGTCCGGCGCGTACCAGACCCAATGCTGCAGCTCCGATCCGCTGTCCGCGTTCCTCGTCAAGCTGAACCCGGCCGGCAGCGCGGTTTTGTACTCGACGTTCTTGCCGGGTGAAATGCCCACTTCGATTATTGCGGATGCTGCCGGGAACGCGTCTCTAACTGTCTCCGGTTCGGCCGGCGCCGCAATCGTCACCGCCCAATTCAGTTCGGCCAACGCGATTTCCGCCCTGGTGACCACATCCCTCGCCTTTCTTTCCCCTCCCCCGGGTAATGGGCAGATACCAGCTACCGCGGACGGGCACGGGAACATTCTTGTCACAGGAGAGCTGGCGCCCGCGAACCTCGCGGCCTCGAACGGCGCTCTCCAAAACGGTGCGAACTTCGCGGCGATTGTCAGAGCGGTGGATGGCGCGCTTCTGTATGCGACCCGGTTGCCGAATGGCGCCGGCGGAATCGCCATCGCTCCCGATGGAAGCGGCGGATTCGTGGTTATCGGGACGGATAATGGCTTTACCGACGGCCGCACTCTGACCATGCTGACGCGTTTCGTGCCGGCTTCAGGGCCGCAGCCGGGTGTGGTTGGCGTGACAAATGTTGCCGGCGACGCGGTCAGCGAGGGACTCGCGCCAGGAGAAAAGGTGGCGATCTACGGCACCGGCCTCGGTCCCCAAGAAGGTATGTCTGGTACTTTCGTGGACGGCCAACTGCCTTTGAGTCTTGGCGGCACGGAGGTCTTTGTGAATGGCACGCGTGCCCCTATTCTGTATGCGTCGTATGACCAGGTTAATGCCATCGTTCCGTTCGAGGTAGCCGGCAGTCGAGCGGTGAACCTGCAATTGCAGGTGAATGGGCAATGGAGCAATACCGCCGCGCTGCCCGAACTCGCAGCCGACCCGGACATCTATGCCACATTAAGCACCGGAGGCACAAATGCAGGTTCGGCCGTGGCGCTCAATCAAGACCAAAGCCTCAACTCCCAGCAGAACCCCGCCCAACTGGGTTCGATCGTGACCATTTGGGTCAACGGTGCCGGGCTGCTTACGCCGGCAGCCGCCGACGGTACTCGGGCGCCCTTCGGCCTCAATCCGGTGTTACCGGTCACGGTGCAGGTCGCCTTCACTGGACTCCCGCCCTGGTATTACGACTGGACCAACTGCGAGTTGCTTTATGCGGGCTCTGCGCCGGAGGAAGCCGCCGGAATGGTCCAGATAGATTTTCGAATTCCCGCCGCGCCGGGGCCGCCAGAGTTTAGCGCAATGCCGATTCAGGTCACGGTGGGCAACCAGACCACGCGCTCCAACATCTGGATACCGTCGTCCTAGTGTGATGTCCCCTCGAACAGTGGTGGGCAGGCGTTTTCGCCTGCCACTTTCGTTCGCCACAACGATTGTCAAGAAATAGATCAACGGAACCCACGGATGAGGCATGTTACATTCGAAGTGTGTTCCGCCGCGTCATCTGGATCGTGCTCGACAGTGTCGGCATCGGCGAGATGCCGGACGCGGCCGCTTATGGCGATACCGGCAGTGACACGTTAGGCAACATCGCGCGCCGCCGGCCTCTGCACCTGCCCAATCTGTGCCACCTGGGACTCGGAAACATCAGGCCGCTTGAGGGGCTGCCGCCTGCCGCCGAGCCTGCCGGATCGTTCGGCCGGTGTGCCCTGGCATCTCCCGGCAAAGACACCACCACAGGGCATTGGGAGATGGCCGGCATCCATTTGGAAAAGCCTTTTCCGCTGTTCCCGCACGGATTCCCCCGCGAGATCATGGACGAATTCGAGCGCCGTATCGCGCGCCACACGCTGGGAAATAAGGCTGCCTCGGGAACCGAAATCATCAAAGAATTGGGCGCGGAGCACATGCGCACCGGCTCGCCGATTGTCTACACCTCAGCCGATAGCGTGTTTCAGATTGCGGCGCACGAGGAAGTCATCCCGCTGTGGGAGTTGTACAAGATCTGTGAAACCGCGCGCGAAATCCTGCGCGGGCCGAACGAAGTTGGACGCGTGATTGCACGACCGTTCACGGGTTCTCCCGGATCGTTCACGCGCACGCCCAATCGCAAGGACTACGCCGTGCCACCGCCGCGCGGCATGCTGCTCGACGTGCTGGAGGAGCGCGGCGTTCCGGTATACAGCGTCGGCAAAATATTCGATGTGTTCCTGGGCCGGGGCATACGCGATTATTCCAAAACCAAGAACAATGCCGATGGAATGGCCCACACCATCGAAGCCATGCAGAAGATCCACGAAGGATTGATCTTGGTCAACCTGGTGGATTTCGATCAGCAATACGGCCATCGCAACGATGTAGAAGGATACTCGGCGGCGTTGGAAGAATTTGATGCCTGGCTGCCGCGATTTTTCACCGAGGAGCAAGCCGGCGACCTTGCCATCCTGACGGCCGATCATGGATGCGACCCGACCACGCCCTCCACGGACCATAGTCGAGAATACGTTCCGCTGCTGGTGAGCGGGCCGCACGCCAGGCACGGCGTGAACCTCGGGCTGCGTTCTTCGCTTTCCGACATCGGCCAGACGGTAGCCGAAAACTTCGGCACGCATATTTCGAAAGGCGCGAGTTTCTTACCGCAAATCATATGAGAAAGCCAGTAATGGCGGGCAATTGGAAAATGTACAAGACCCCCGCCGAGACCGCTCTGTTTTTTGAGAAGTTCCGGCCTCTGGTTGAGAAGTCGGAGCACTGCGAGATCGTGATCTGTCCACCTTACACGAACATCGCCGCGGCCGTCACCGCCGCGCACGGCACGCGCGTTCGCATCGGCGCGCAGGACTTGTATTGGGCCAAGGAAGGCGCCTTCACGGGTGAGGTTTCCGGGCCGATGATCAAGGCCGCCGGATGCACGTACGTGCTCGTTGGACACAGCGAGCGGCGCCAGTATTTTGAGGAGACCAACGAGACCGTGCTCCAGCGGACCATCGCAGCGCTGGATGCCGGCCTGACTCCCATCGTGTGCGTGGGCGAGCGCCTGGGAGAGCGGGAAACGGGCGAAACCGAAGCCGTGCTGTCGCTCCAGTTTCGGGCCGGCATCGGTCTGCTCAGCCCCGAGCAATTCGCGCGCATCGCGATCGCTTACGAACCGGTGTGGGCCATCGGCACGGGCAAGACGGCCACGCCGGAAATCGCCGCCGATGCACACCGCGTGGTGCGCGCGCAAGTCCGCGCACGTTACGGCCCATCGGCCGCCGACGCGGTTCGTATCCTATATGGCGGCAGCGTCAAGCCGGACAACGTTCGCACCCTGATGGCCCAACCGGAAATCGACGGCGTGCTGGTAGGCGGCGCCAGTCTGGAAGCGAATTCGTTTGCCAGCATCGTGAATTTCTAGGCTGCTCAGAAGTCGCGCGGCGATGGTACCAAAATGTGCCGGTACTCCTGTAGACGCGTGTCCGCATGCAGCCTATAATTGAGCGTGATTCAAGAAGAAAATGAAAGGAAAGACCACATCTGAGCTGCAATCTGAAATTGAGGCAGCCCTTCGGCGGCTTCCGAGCGTTGTGGCCCAATTGCCCGATGCACTTAAGCCGCTCGCACTACTCGCTGTTACGGGTTGAGGTGTCGTTGCGGCCCGCCAAGGAGGAAAGGCAAGTCAGGCGGGACTCACCATCCGAAAGCTGGTCACCGCACTCAGGCGTGATCGGTCATCTCTTACAGAGCTTCCACCGCAGAGGAAACGCATGAGCTCGAATCCCGGCCGTACGAGCCGGCATATTCCAATCTGACTGTGCCTGTCGAATCCCTGGCGTTCCACCCGATCGCGATGCCAGGTGAGCCACTATCGCTAACGGTCTTACGCGCACGAAGGTAGAGATACCCGCCTGGATAAGGCGCATGTAGAGCGGCCAGCTTGCGAGGCGTAGACCATAGTTAAGTTGTTTATTTACAGCATGTTAGCTTTGTTTGTCAAAATCACGGAGGGCCCACGACGCCGCCTCCTCCAAATACGCCGATAAACACTTTTAATGCCTAATCAGTCTTGCATTTGCGAAACTTGCAGGGTACACTTATAGAAAGTGTCAGTCGGTTCCCCAAGCCGGTGTCTCCTCGCGCTTAGCCCGTCCCGTCTGCTTATACCGGTAGTCATCATTATTATCGTATTGGTCATCGTAGCCGGCCCCGCTTGAGGCCGTCTCGGAGAAGTTCCGAGGGCCACCAGCGGGGCGAAGCAAGCCGGCTGGTGGCCTTTTTTGTTTTTGGAGAGATTTTGAGGCACAACATATGTCGAGTCTGATGAACGGCGCGAAAATGCTGCTGGAATGTCTGGCGCGGGAAGGCGTGGATTGCTTCTTCGGGTATCCCGGAGGCGTCACCCTGCCCTTCTACGATGCGCTCTATGACCACCACATACGCCATGTGCTGGTGCGTCACGAAGAAAATGCGTGCTTCGCCGCGGAAGGGTACGCGCGCGCGACCGGCAAAGTGGGCGTCTGCTGCGCCACCTCAGGACCGGGCGCGACGAACCTGGTCACCGGCTTGGTCGACGCCATGATGGATTCCATTCCGGTAGTGGCGCTTACCGGCCAGGTCACCAGCAAGCTCATCGGCAGCGATGCATTCCAGGAAGCCGACACGTTCGGCATCACGCGATCCTGCACCAAGCACAACTATCTCGTGAAGAGCCTGGAAGACCTGCCGCAAGTGGTACACGAGGCCTTCTACATCGCCGCGAGCGGGCGTCCCGGCCCGGTGCTGGTAGATATTCCTAAGGATGTTTTCCAGGCGCAGGGTCATTACGCGCCGGTCACCTCCATCCATCTGCCGGGATACAAGGTCTTCACCGAAGGCCACACCGGCCAGATACGCCGCGCTGCGCAACTGATTTGGGAATCAGAGAGGCCGTTCATTTACGCCGGCGGGGGCATCATTGCGGCGAACGGTTCCGATGAATTGCGCGAGTTGGTGGAAACCCTCGACGCGCCCGCCGTCACCACCCTGATGGGCCTGGGCGGGCTCCCCGCAAACCATCCGAACTTCGTAAGCATGCCCGGCATGCACGGCAGCTACGCCGCCAATATGGGGATGACGCACTGCGATGTGCTCATCGCGCTGGGGGTGCGTTTTGACGACCGCGTGACCGGGCGCCTGGCGGCCTTTGCCCCGCACGCCAAGGTGATCCACGTGGACATCGATCCCGCTGAGATCGGCAAGAATCGCGCCGCTGACGTGCCGATCGTGGGCGACGTGAAGCGCGTGCTCACAAAACTGAACAAAGTGCTGGCGGAAACAAAGCCGGAGCGGAAGGAGCGGCTGACGGCCGCGCGCCAGGCGTGGTGGGCGCAGATACGCGCATGGAAGGCCGAGCATCCGATGACGCCCGTCACCTCGGATTCCGAGATCAAGCCGCAACACCTGATGATGGAGATCGACCGGCTTTCGGCCGGCGAGGCTATCGTGGCCTCCGACGTAGGGCAGCACCAGATGTGGGCCGCGCAGTTCATACGCTTCCACGCTCCCCGTCTGTGGATCAACTCGGGCGGTTTGGGCGCTATGGGCTTCGGCCTGCCGTCGGCGATCGGCGCGCAATTCGCCCGCCCCGACAAGCTGGTCTTCGCGTTGGTGGGAGATGGTGGATTCCAGATGTCCATCCCCGAGCTGGCCACCATCGCCGCTTATGGCCTACCCATCAAGATCGTGGTGATGAACAACGGCTACCTGGGCATGGTCCGGCAGTGGCAGGAGTTGTTCTACAACAACCGCTTGAGCGCGGTGGAGCTGGATTGCTTCCCGGATGCGGAGAAGCTGGCCGGCGCATACGGTTTCCGGGGCCGCACCATCGACAAACCGTGGGAACTCGCCGCGGCTCTGGAAGAAGCTGTGCGTGAGCCTGGCCCTTATTTGCTGAACGTCAAAGTGTCTCCCTTCGAGAATGTGTATCCGATGGTGCCGGCCGGCGGCGCCATCAACGAAATGGTGCTCGCGCCGCCGCAACCGGTGGCCGTGCCCAAATAGGTTCCCCCATGCTGCAAATCATTTCTTTGCTAGTCGAGAACAAGCCCGGCGCCCTGATGCGCATCACGGGCCTACTTAGCGCGCGGGGCTACAACATCGAGAGCCTGACAGTGGCGCGCACGCTCGATCCCGAACTGTCGCGCATGACCATCGTGGTGGACGTGGATGCCACGCTCCGCCAGCAGGTCATCAAGCAGATGAACAAACTGGTGAACGTGCTGCAGGCCGTGGATCTCACCGAGTCGCCGGCCGTCTGCCGGGAAATGGTGCTGGTGCGCGTGCGCACCGCGCAGGAGACGCGCACGGCCGTGCTCAAGGAAGCCGAGATCTTCGGCGCGCGGGTGGTCGATTCTTCCACAGAAGGCTTTGCCCTGGAAGTTACCGGGGACCCCGAAAAGCTGGACGAGTTCATCGACGTCATGCGCAGCTATGGCGAGATCGAAATTACGCGCTCGGGTGTCGTGGCTGTGTCGCTCGAGCCCAAGAAGTTGAAACTGCAGCCGCCTGTACTCACGAAGGTGGCGATGGAACAGACCGTGGATGGGAGCAACTAATGGCGAAACGCTTTTACGAAAAAGACGGGAACCCGGCCCTGCTGAAGGGCCGCACCGTCGCGATTATCGGCTATGGCAGCCAAGGTCACGCGCACGCCCTCAACTTGCGCGATTCCGGTGTGGATGTGGTGGTCGGGCTGTATCCCGGCAGTAAGTCGCGATCCAAGGCGGAGGCCGCCGGCCTGCGTGTGCTGGACACCGCGGATGCCGCGCGGGCCGCTGACGTGATCATGCTGCTGGTTTCCGATCACATCCAGGCGGACCTTTATGAGAAAGAGATCGCCCCTCACCTGAAGCCTGGCAAGACCCTGATGTTCGCGCACGGGTTCAATATCCACTTCGGCCAGATTAAGCCGCCCGCCGGCGTCGACGTTTCCATGGTGGCGCCGAAAGCGCCGGGACACCGCGTTCGCGAGTTATTCACTGAAGGGGTCGGCGTGCCTTCGCTGGTGGCCGTGCATCAGAACGCCTCAGGGCAGGCGCTCGAAAAGGCCCTGGCCTATGCGGGCGCTCTGGGCAGCCTCAAGGCCGGCGTCATCGAAACGACATTTAAAGAAGAGACCGAAAGCGATCTTTTCGGCGAGCAGGCCGTGCTGTGCGGCGGCGTCTCAGAATTGATTCGCGCCGGCTTCGAGACCCTGGTCGCAGCCGGATACGCCCCCGAAATCGCTTACTTCGAATGCCTGCACGAGCTCAAGCTGATCGTGGATCTCATACAGGAAGGCGGCCTGAGTTACATGCGCTACTCAGTCTCCGATACCGCCGAGTATGGCGACTATACGCGCGGCCCGCGCATTGTGGATGCGCACGTCCGCGCGGAAATGAAGAAGATTCTGGGCGAGGTGCAGTCCGGCGAATTCGCGCGCCAGTGGATCGAGGAGAACAAGACGGGACGGCACAACTTCCTGGCCCAGCGCGAGGCTGCCCGGAGCCAGCCCATCGAACAAGTCGGCAGCGAGCTGCGCGAAATGATGAGCTTCTTGAAAAAGAAAAAGGAAGCCGGTGTGCCGGAGGAACAGAAAGGCGTGGCTGCGGCGGGCACTCCTGCCACCGCAGACTAATTACTCATATGAAGATCTTCACGTTCGATACAACCCTCCGCGACGGCACCCAGGGTGAATCTGTCTCTTTCTCGGTAGACGACAAGCTGCTCATCGCGCAAAAGCTCGATGAGCTGGGCATCGACTATATTGAAGGCGGCTGGCCCGGCTCCAACCCGAAGGACAAAGACTTCTTCGCCCGCGCCGAGTCTGAACTGCGGCTCAAGCACGCCAAACTCACCGCCTTCGGCGCCACACGCTTCGCTCGAAATACAGTTGCGGAAGACCGCAGCATTCAGGCCCTGTTGGCTGCCGGCACTCCCGTAGTCTCCATCTTCGGCAAGAGCTGGGATCTGCACACAGTGCGCGCGCTCGGAATCAGCGAAGATGAAAACCTGAAGCTGATTTCCGAGACCGTCGCATATCTGAAGGAACGCGGCAAAGAAGTAGTCTACGATGCCGAGCACTTCTTCGACGGCTACAACTCGGATCCCGCATTTGCGCTGCGCACGCTGGAAGCCGCCCAGAACGCCGGCGCGGATGTGCTCTGCCTGTGCGACACGAACGGCGGCACGCTCACCGGGCGTCTCATCGAGATTTTCGCGGATGTGCGCAAGCGGTTCGACGGCATCCTGGGCATCCACACGCACAACGATTCCGACTTGGCCGTGGCCAACACGTTGGCTGCGGTCGAAGCCGGCGCCACCCACGTGCAGGGCTGCATCAACGGATACGGTGAACGCTGCGGCAATGCCAATCTCTGTTCCATCATTGCCAATCTCGAGTTGAAGCTGGGCCACACCGCTATCGGCCAGGACAAGCTCCTGAGCCTCTCCAACGTGGCCCGTTTCGTTGCGGAGCTGGCCAACCTGCCGCTGCCCAACAATCAACCTTTCGTCGGCCACAGCGCGTTTGCGCACAAGGGCGGCGTACACGTTTCGGCGGTTTTGAAGGAACCAACCACCTACGAGCACGTGGCGCCGGAGGCGGTAGGCAACCGCCAGCGCGTGCTGATCAGCGATCTGTCCGGCCGCGGCAACATCTTATATAAGCTTAAGCAGCACGGCCTGGCTGGCCGGCTCACCGAAGACTCCCGGCGCGAGTTGCTCGAGCGCATCAAACAGATGGAATATGAAGGCTACGAACTGGAGGCCGCCGAAGGCACCTTCGAACTGCTGGTGCGCGAGGTCCTTTATCCCGGCATGCACTTCTTCGAGGTGGAAGCTTACGATGTCACCACGAAGGCCACCGGGACCGGAGACTCCCGCTCCACGGCTAACATCACGGTGCGCACCCAGGATGGCGTGCACTCCGCCACCGCCCACGGCAATGGTCCATTCCATGCTTTGCACCTTTGCTTACGCAAGTGCCTCTCCACGGTATATCCGCAGATGGCCGATGTGCGCCTGACCGATTACAAAGTGCGTGTGCTGGAGCCTCGCAAAGGGACCGCCGCCAAGGTACGCGTGCTCATCGAGTGGTCGGACCATCGCCGGAGCTGGTCCACGGTGGGCGTTTCCGATAACGTGATCGTAGCGAGCTGGAAGGCCCTGGTGGACGCCATTCGCCTGGAGTTGATGCGGCTCACCGAGCAGGACGACTCCATCGAGAAAGCCGTCGAAGACTACTGCTGGGGTGTGTAGGGAAATCGTTGGCAGGCGAAAGCGCCTGCCCCACCTCACTGCCGAAGGACTTGCAGACAGGTGGGGCAGGCGCTTTCGCCTGCCAACTGAAGCCTTCCTACGCCGGCGCTTGCAGCCTGGTCAACAGACCCGGGTAGATGTCCTGGGCGGCGTTCTTGCCCGCAAAATCCCAGCCTCCGTCAAGCACCCGAACGTGGCGCGCGCCGGTCACTTGCTTCACTCTGTCGGCCGCAGCGCCGCGGAGTTTATCGCCGGAAGAATCCAGCAGCCAGACATCGTAGCCGCGCGCGAAGAGGAATTCCACTAAGTTCGTCTCGATGGTGTCGAGGGAGAAGAGTATGCTCGGAACACCGGGAACGGCTGCCAGGATCACCGGTCCCTTGGAGCCGCCCTCATAACGGATCAGCCGCACCCGCACTCCGTCGCCAACAGGCAAAGAATACACCACCGGAGCATTCACGCGCAGGGGCCGCCGCTTGCGCCCGCCCACCACACTGCCGTAGGTGTCGTACAGATCGCCCGCTAAAGCGCGTCCGAAGCGCTCCATGGCTTTCAGGCGCTCCCGGGAGTCCGGCGCGTTCAGCACGAGCAGAGTGGCCAACTGCTGCCGCAGATCCCGCGGCGGCATGCGCAGCGTGGTCTTGCAAAGTACCGGACCCGCCTCGGTTTCTCCGTCATGCACTGTAACATGCATGGTGTCGGTTTCTCTGGAGCCGTGGAAATGGTAAGCCTTGGCCGCGCCGGTCACCAGCTTCATCCGGTAGGACATCCGTCTGAGACTGAATTCTCCGCCGGCGACCGTTAGGGGTTCGTCGGATAGCAGCGACGCCACAACGCGGCCGGTCACGCGCGCCTTGTGGTCCGGATTGCGCATCATCTCCTCCAGGTCGTCGGAAACCACCGTCAGGCTGAGTTCAAAAGAATCGCCGAGCATGTTTTCGGTGAATTGAATGCCCAGCGCCGCCGGCCGGGCCATCTCTACCGGGCGCGATGGAAGCGTGTAATCGATGCGCCAGCCGCGATCCCGAGCCAGCAGCGCGCAGGTCCGCTCGCTCAACGCGGAGATCGTCAGCAAAGGGCCAACCCCCAGCGAGCGCGGGATGACCGAGCCATCGCAAACATAAAGTCCCGCGTGCACCTCCGTGCCACTACCGGAGGAGAAGGCTTGTCCTTTGTGGTTCACTACCCCCCGCCGGGCGTCGTCCGCCATCACACAGCCACCCAACGGATGCACGGTGACCAACTCCCGGTGGAAAAGCGTGCTCCACAGCGGGTTGATCCGGTAAGTTCCGCCAAGCGGACGAGTGGCCTCGGCCAGCGTTTCGTTCACCTTCTCGAGGACGGGCTGTTCTCCGGCGTTGGGCCACTCGATACGCAGGCTGTTGTTCTCGAGCTGCATTCGGCCGGAACCGCGCTCGTGCGTCAGCACCAGATACGCCTGTGTGTTGTTTGCGGCGGCTTCATACGGCCCGAGCAATACATCTTCCACCTCGGACTCCTCCATGGCCATGGCTTCGTCGAGGTCTTCGCCGGTATGCTTGCTCAGTGCCGATCCGGTCTTGGCTAAAGCGAGTGGCAGCAGACCGGCCAGCGCGCCGGGTGTGGTGATCTCCTGGATGACCATGCCGTCGCTCAACTCGGTCTGCCCTCGCATGTCGATCACACCAGTCACACAGGGTCCCACCGCTTCCAAATCGCGCACGTCGCGGTGTCCGTAGCCTATCCCGCGAATTTCGTCCGCGCACCCGTAGCTATACCCCAGCACGTCTCCATTGCCGGAGAAATGATTCCCTGCCTGATCCGAGAGCGGCAGGCCGGCGGCTTTGGAACGCAGCAGGATTTCGGTGGACCCCAAGGTGCCGGCCGCCAGAACCACCAGATCCGCCGAAACCGTGCGGGTAGGCGCGTCGAAGCTTTCCAGCCCGGTCTCCAGCATCTGGTAATGCACCAGCCACCGCTCGTCTTTATGCTCCAGATGGCGCACGCACACCCGCGTGTAGATCTCCGCTCCGAAGTTTCGCGCGTCCGGCAGGTAATTGAACAGCACGGTGTTCTTGGCGCCGTAATTGCATCCCGTCACGCAGTCGCCGCAAAGCTGGCAGGCGTGTTGGGCCACGCCCACGTGATTCACTCCTTCCGTGAAGTTCACTGCGATCGGCGCGTGATGGCAAGTCTGCCCCAGGTGCGCGGCCGATTTCTCCAGGGCCTCCAGTTTCGGCAAGGGGGGGTATTGGGCCGGATACTCGACGGGGCGCAACATCTCCTGGGCGCGCCGGTACCCCTCCTCCAGACCCGCGCTATCGTCCCGCAGCGCAAGGGGCCAGCGCGCATCCTCAAACACCCGCGGCTCGGCCTTCATAGCGACGTTCCCGTTGACCAGGGAGGTACCACCCAATCCGCAGCCCACAAACACGTTGACATCCGGATTCACGAGGAAGGCGTAAAGTCCGGCGCGCGAGCCGATGTGCCCGCTGGGCAACTGCGCCTGCATTTCCCCCAGCGCCTCCAGTTCGGTATCGGGGTATTCCCCGGGTTGAAATTCGCGGCCGCGTTCCAGGATACAGACCTGCTGGCCGGCCCTCGCCAGCCGCGAAGCGGCGATGGCGCCCCCGTAGCCAGAGCCTACCACCACAACCGTGTAGTGGTCCTTGATGTCGCGAATCGCAGACGATAGACGCTGCATCTACGCCTCCTTCCGGCACGCATTCTTCGGGCCAAGTTAGATAGTATCAGATATGTAAATCTAATTTACTCGAAGGTAGTACTTGGGTGCGCAAGCACCGAGCGGTTGTCGGCTTGGCCGTCCTGGACGGTCCAGGGGTCCCTCACAGGGCGGCTACTGGGGTCGTCGCCGATTGTCGTCACATGCACTTTTTCCGCAAATTCGCACAAAATGGGTTGACAAAGAGTACGGCCCGGTAGGATACTGCACGAATAATCTTGGAGTGGCCCCAACGTTGTTCCGGGGAGTACTGGCGCTCGCACGCAAAGAGCTGCCTAATTCGGCTGGCGTGCCGGGTGGCGGGGACTCTCATAATCTCGACCGGATTTGAAGACCGGTTGTAAACCAGAATGGCATTGGTGTAAACGGAGTAGCAAACACTCGGCAAAGGGGGAAAAATGTTCACAAAACTCGGGGCTCGTGCGAGTCGACTGTGTACGATCGCGCTTACCCTTGTATGGGTCGCGTACGGGCAAACAACCACCGCTACCGGCAGCATACAGGGCATCGTCAGCGATCCGGCGGGCGCGGTAGTTCCGGGCGCTAAGGTCACTATTACCGGAAAGAGCACGGGCCAAGTCATCTCGGGGACGACTGGCGCCGGCGGAACGTATAATTCTGGCGCGCTGATCCCAGGCGAATACCAGGTCAAGGTGGTGGCGCAGGGCTTTCGAACCGCTGAGTTGAACCTAGACGTAAAGGTCGGAGTTACCGCTTCGGCGAACGTAGCTCTGGAACTCGGCCAATCCACCCAGGTCGTGGAAGTGTCCGCCTCCGCGGTGACGATCAACACCGAGCAGGCCACCGTACAGGGCGTGCTGACAGCGGAGCAGATCGATACTTTGCCCATCAACGGGCGCAACTTCCTTGACTTGGCCCAACTCGAGCCCGGTGTGCAGATCCAGGATGGCACCAACTTCGATCCAACGAAGGTGGGCTATTCGTCGATCTCCTTCGGCGGACGCTTTGGCCGCACGGCCCGGATCTCTGTGGATGGCGTGGACGTCTCCGACGAGACCGTAGGCACTACCACCCAAGACATCTCCTCGAGTTCCATACAGGAATTCCAGATCAGCCAGTCGAACCTGGACCTCTCCAACGATCTAACGTCTTCAGGCTCGGTCAATGTGATCACGCGCTCGGGCAGCAACGAGTATCACGGCGAGGCGTTCTATTACCTGCGTGACAGCCGTCTCGGCGCACAGATCCCGCACCCGGTGGGCCTTCCGGCGCCCTATCAGCGCAATCAGTTCGGCGGCCGCTTCGGCGGCGCGCTGATCAAAGACAAGTTGTTCTTCTTTATAGATGCCGAACGCACCAAGCAGGACGAGTTCGTCCCCGTTCAGTACGCAAGTCCGTTCCAGGGCTTCTCCGGCGGGTTCAATTCGCCCTTCCGCGAGAACACGCCCATGGCGCGGCTGGACTGGCAGGCCACCAAGAACCTGCGCCTCTTCTTCCGCTTCAACTACTACGACACGCTGGCCGAAGCGACCTTTTTTTCGTCCAGTCTGCAGGTCTACAAGAACAAGAATTATACGCGTACCTTCGTGGGGGGCGGTGATTTTAGCACCGGCCAGTTCACGCACAGCATCCGCTTTTCGAACATGAAGTTCGAAAATGGCATCGCCGACGCAGTGCTGGGTAGCAGTTTGCCGCTGGCGAATAGCGGCTTGAACATTAGCGTGCAGGCCGGACCGCAAACCGGCCCCAACCTGCTGGCGCCGCAAGCCACCCTTCAGCTTGACCGGCAACTCAAGTATGATGGCGGCCATCCACTCGGGAAGCATTTCCTGCGCTTCGGCGTGGACTATAACTACATCGTGGTCGGCGGGTTCGCCAGTTTCTTCAAGCTGGCGCCGCAAGTGGTCACCAACTTAGCGCCCACCGACGCCGCTTCAGCCGCGAACGGACCTTTTCCGGGCGGCGCGGGCAATCCGCTGAACTACCCCGTCGAGGAAGTCATCCTCGGCGATGGCCAAGGCTACAGCACATCCAGCCCCGCACTCGGCTATCCGGCCGGGCGTCTCGGTCCGGACAATCGTTTCGCGTTTTATATCGGGGACACTTGGAAGTTCCTGAAGAACCTCACACTGAACTATGGCCTGCGTTACGCGCGCGATACCGGCCGGACGGATAGCGATCTACCCGGCTTCCCACAATTGAACGCTTTGATTCCGGGTACTGGTGGCAGTATCAATCAGCCCAACAAGAATTTTGCGCCGCAGCTTGGCATCGCCTGGGATCCAACTGGAAAAGGCAAGACCGTGATCCGGGCGGGTGCGGGCCTCTTTTATGAAAACGTGATCTTCAACAATGTGCTTTTTGACCGCCCGTTGCGCCTCGCCAACGGAGCGTTCCTGCAGACTCCCCTGGCGTGCTACTTCGGGTCGGCACTGCCCGTATCCGTTCCCAGCGGTACGATCACGGCTCCTTCCAGCCTGTGCAACGAAACCGTAGGGCAGGCCGCCTCCGGACTCGCCGCTTTCCAGTCTCAGTATCAGGCCGACGTGCCCTTCAGCCTCACCGCTCCCAACCCCGCCTACCTGGTCACCCAGTTGGGCGAGGGCTTGAATCTGCCGTTGGGTCTCTTCGCTCCCGATTACAAGACCCCGCGGTCGGTACAGATGAATGTCGGCGTCCAACGCGAATTGCGCCAGGGTATGGTGCTCACGGTCGACTACCTGCGCAACATTACGACGCACTTGCTACTGGGCGTGGATAACAACCACGTGGGCGACTCCCGGTACTTCAATCAGAGCGCGGCCCAGGCGGCTATCGCCGCTACCTTGAAACAATGCGGCGTCAACACGATCGCTGAAGGCATTCAGAACTGCCCCGGATTGGGTAATACGCCCCTCACCATGGCGACATTTGCCGGCAACGGCCTGACCTCTCCCGCTCTCGACTTCGGTGGAGCCTGCCCGTTCAGCTATGGCTGTGCCTTTCCCGGCATCAATCCGGCGGCGGGGTCGATGCCATTCCTCGAGCCGATTGGCCGTTCGGTCTACAATGGCCTGGACGCCAAGCTCAACCAGGATTGGAAAACCCCCATGCGGGGAGTGCACCGCGTGAATTTCCAGGTCGCCTACAGCTTCTCGCGCTTTATCAACAACGGGGGCGCCAACCCTGGCGTATCTACGGCGAACAGCGATCAGGATTTCGTAATCGCCGCCGTCGACAATCGCAATCCGCTAGCCTATTCGGGCCCCTCGCTGCTGGACCGCACGCATCAGCTTTCGTTCGGCGGCGTCATGGATATTGCCGGGGGGTTCCGGGCGTCAATTGTTTCCCACTTCTACTCCGGCCTTCCGATGAGCCTGCAGGTGCCCAACACGGGGCTGGGCGCGGGCGAGATTTTCCGCACGGACTTTACGGGGGATGGCACCGTTCAGGACCTCCTGCCGGGGACCAAGGTGGGCTCGTTTAACCGCGATTTCGGAGTAAACGGCTTGACCCAAATGATTAACAACTACAACAGCACCATCGCCGGTCAGCCGACTCCGGCCGGGCAGGTGCTAGTTAACGCCGGGTTGTTCACCGTGGCGCAGTTACAGGCTTTGGGCGGAGTGGCTCCCACGGTTCAATTGCCGCCGGCCGGTGAGGTTGGCATGGGCATGCTACGCGCGTTCGACCTGAAGCTGAGTTGGTTGCATAAGTTCGGCGAGCGCGTCACGCTGGAGCCCAGCATCGGCTTCTACAACCTGTTCAACTTTGCCAACTTCGACTTGCCACCGAATGTGATCAGCGGTCTTCTCAACGGCGCGGCCGGCTCCCTGAATGGCACCACGCAGGCGGATCGAATCACCAATCGCGTGGGGTTGGGCACCGGCGTATTCGCGCTGGGCGCTCCGCGCGCGATTGAAATTGGTATGCGGCTGGACTTCTAGCCGCCCGTCACTCACATCGAAAACCACCAAGCGCCGGGCCGCGTGCCCGGCGTTTTTTTTTGTGTCCGGCAGTGACGCGTTTCAGGTTAGAATGGCCGCTAAATGAGTGAACCGCGCTTCGCGTGCCAGCCGGGTTGCACCGTGTGTTGCCAGCGCAGGGGATTCGTATACCTGACCGAGGACGATATCGCGCGCGCAGCGGCGTTCCTGGGGATGACGGCCGCGGTATTCGAAAAGCGTTACATTTACCGCACCAAGAACCTGCGCCGCCTGCGCATACCACGCGGAGGGCAGTGCCGGTTTCTGCGCGCGGAGGGATGCTCGATTCATCCCGCCAAACCCACCCAGTGCCGCGTCTTTCCGTTCTGGCCCGAACTGATGAAACCCGTCCGCAAATGGCGCGAGACCGCGGCTTGGTGTCCGGGTATCGGCAAGGGTGAACTGGTGCAGATCGAAACGGTGCGGATGTTGGCGCAAGAGATGCGTGCGGCCTATCCGTCGATGTATCCATAATTCCGCGACTGGAGATTGCATGGCGAAGAACTTCAAAGAATTGACCGAGCGGGAGATCCTGGCGCTGGCCATCTCGCTGGAAGAAGAAGACGGCCACATTTACGGCGACTTTGTGGACGGTCTGCGCGAGACTTACCCGGCGACCGCGAAAATGTTCGAGGAGATGCAGGCCGAGGAAAACGGGCATCGCCGCAGCCTTATCGAGATGTACCGGCAGCGGTTCGGCGAGCACATCCCTCTGATCCGCCGGCACGACGTAAAAGGCTTCATCACGCGCAAGCCCGTCTGGCTGGTCCGGCCGTTGGGCATCAACGTCGTGCGCAAGCAGGCGGAGATCATGGAACTGGAAACCCGCCTCTTCTACGAGAAGGCCCAGGGACGGGTGACCGACGCATCCACACGCAAGCTGCTCGGCGACCTGGCGGAGGTCGAGCGCCAGCACCAGGCCGCCGCGGAGTCGCTGGAAGAGAACCTCACCACAACCGTGCGGGAGCAGGAGGAAGCCGCCAGCCGGCGCCTGTTCGTGCTACAAATCGTGCAACCCGGTCTGGCCGGCCTGATGGATGGGTCGGTATCGACGCTCGCGCCGCTATTCGCGGCGGCCTTCGCGACACAGAAGAGCCACGACGCGTTCTTGGTGGGCTTGGCGGCCTCGGTAGGCGCAGGCATCTCGATGGGCTTCGCCGAGGCGCTTTCCGACGATGGATCGCTCACGGGCCGCGGCCATCCTTGGGTGCGCGGCCTAGTCTGCGGGCTGATGACCACGGCCGGCGGCATCGGACATACAATGCCGTTTCTGATTCCGAACTTTCACATTGCGTTCACCGCCGCGGTGTTCGTGGTGGCGGTCGAGTTGGCAGCCATCAGTTACATCCGGCATCGCTATATGGACAGCCCACTCGTCACGGCCGCTCTGCAAGTGGTGGTGGGTGGCGTGCTGGTATTTCTGGCGGGCGTTCTGATCGGCAGTTCGTAGGTTAATGCTAGGAAGACCCCTCCCTTACGGTCGTGGCTCCGATCGCGTCAGGCGAGCGGCTGCTCTTCAATCTCCAACTGGTCTCCGGCTTCGGTGGCGGTGGCTTTCACGGTGCCAGCCGGCAGCTCCAGAATCGAATGCGCGGTCAGGCAGACCGACATGCGCCAAGGGACCATCCGGTGGCGGACCTTCTTCACCTTATGGCTCTTGTCCAGGTAGACCAGGTCGATGGCGAACTTCATGAAGAAGCTATGCACGGATTCGCAGGGTACGATCCACAGCCCCTGGCCGGGTTCCAGCCGATCGTGCTTGAGCAACCCAGTGCGGCGCTTGGCGGATGTGTCGGCAAGCTCGGCCGCGTCGGCCAGCACGGTATTGCGGGTCTGGTTGCGAACTACGATTTTCAAGCTCCTCTTATAACACAACGGCTGGCCCGATGGCTCGCGCAAACAGTGCGATACTTTTGGGGAGGGCCGAATGTATGTTCTCGGCGGGCAAAGCTGTGAAATCCCAACACACCCGAGCCGCCGGCCTGACCGCGGCGCGCGGGCCGGTTACCGTCGGCTCCATCCCGGTCGAAGAGCCCGGCACCGGCGAGGTGCTGGTCGCGATGGAGGCGTGCGGGCTCTGCCATTCCGATCTGTTCGTCTCCTCTCTCGAGAAACTGCCGCTGCTGCCTCTCACTCTGGGGCACGAAGGCATCGGCCGCATCGTGGAGTTGGGCGCGGGAGTCAGCGGGTTTGCCATCGGCGACCGTGTGGGAGTTACCTTCCTGGCCTCCACCTGCGGCGTGTGTGAACTTTGCCTTTCAGGCAGCGAGCGCTTCTGCCCGCGGCAACTCAACTTCGGTTATACCGTGCAAGGCGTGCTGGCAGGCCATGCGGTAGTGCCCGTCCCGTGCCTGGTGCGCGTCCCCGTGACGCTCGCGGCGGAGGAAGCGGCCCCACTGTGCTGCGCCGGCTGGACGGCCTACGGCGCACTGCGCGAAGCTGGCCTACATCCCGGCCAGTCTGTAGCGCTATTCGGCATGGGAGGGCTGGGCCACCTCGCCATACAGTACGCGCAGCATCTGGGCCTGCGCGTGGCCGCCGTCGACGTAGCCGAGTCCAAGCTGGAAATGGCGCGCCAACTGGGCGCCAACCTCGCGCTGCTTGCGGAAAACGCCGGACGTGCACTGCAGAAGCAGTGGGGCGGCGCGGATGCCGCCATTGTCCTGACCGGCTCGCCCGCGGCCATCCAGCAGGCGTTCCGCGCGCTCAAGCGCACCGGCACTCTCATCACCGCGGGCCTCTCCACCAATCAGTACGAATTGCCCATCGTGGATACCGTGCTGAAGGGCGTTTCCATCCGCGGGAGTTATCTGGGAACCCGCGCCGATCTCGCGGAGGTCTTCCGGCTCGCCCTGTCGGGAGTCGGCCGCGCCCACATCGAGACGCATGCGCTCGACGACGCGCCCGAACTGTTCGAGAAGATGCGCCGCGGCGAAATTCTGGGCCGGGCTGTCGTCGCATTTTGATAAGATGTGGGAGCTTTCCCTATGCCGGATCAAGCCGTCTATCCACCCCCTCCCGAATTCGTCGAGCGCGCGAATGTGCAAGGCCTGGCCGCCTATCGCGATCTGTATCAGCGTGCCGCTGAGCAGCCGGAATCATTCTGGGGAGCGCTCGCCGAGCACGAGCTGTTCTGGTTCCGCAAATGGTCGCACGTCTTCGAATGGAAGCCGCCCTTCGCCAAGTGGTTCGTAGGCGCGAAGACCAACGTCTCTTACAACTGCCTCGATCGGCACCTGGCCACGCCGCGCAAGAACAAAGTAGCGTTGCTATGGGAAGGCGAGTCCGGCGAGCAGCGCATGATCTCTTACCAGGAGCTGCACCGCCTGGTCTGCCGCTTTGCGAACGTGCTAAAGGGACGCGATCTGAAGGCCGGCGATCGCGCCATCATCTACATGGGGATGGTCCCGGAGTTGCCCGTGGCCATGCTGGCATGCGCGCGCCTGGGCATCATACACAGCGTGGTGTTCGGCGGTTTCTCCGCGGAGGCGTTGAAGACTCGTATACAGGACCTGGAAGCCCAGGCCGTGATCACGGCCGATGGAGGCTGGCGGCGCGGCAAGGAAGTCCGGCTGAAACAGGCGGTGGACGAAGCCCTCACCGATTGCCCCTCCGTGCGGGACGTCATCGTTTACAAACGCACTGGGGGCGCTGTCGAGATGAAGCCTGGCCGCGACCGGTGGTGGCACGAGCTCGATGAATCCGCATCCGATTTTTGCCCCGGTGAAGAGCTGGATTCCGAGCATCCTCTGTATGTGCTCTACACCTCCGGCACCACGGGCAAGCCCAAAGGCATCGTACACACCACCGGCGGGTACCTGTTGCAATGCCACATGAGCATGCAGTGGGTCTTCGATCTGCACGAGGAAGACACCTACTGGTGCACCGCCGATATAGGCTGGGTCACGGGCCACAGCTACATCGTCTATGGCCCGCTCTCAGCCGGCGCAACTTCGGTGATGTACGAAGGCGCGCCGGATTTTCCGCAGCCCGACCGTTTCTGGCGGCTGATCGAGAAGTACCGCGTCAACATATTCTACACTTCGCCCACTGCCATCCGGTCGTTCGTCAAGCAGGGCGATCAATGGCCCAACGCGCACGATCTCTCCAGCCTGCGCCTGCTAGGCTCGGTGGGGGAGCCGATCAATCCCGCCGCATGGGACTGGTATCACCGCACCATCGGCAAGGAGCGCTGCCCTATCGTGGACACCTGGTGGCAAACCGAAACCGGCTCCATCCTGATCTCACCGCTGCCCGGCGCCACTCCTACCAAGCCCGGATCGGCCACCATGCCGCTTCCCGGCGTGCAGGCGGACGTAGTGGATCTGCAGGGCAAGCCGGTGGAGGCCAATCGCGAAGGCTTCCTAATCATCCGCCGTCCCTGGCCCAGCATGTTCCGGACGCTGTGGAAGGATCCCCAGCGTTACGAAGAGAATTACTGGCGCCGCATCGAAGGCGTCTACATGACCGGCGATGCCGCGCGACGCGACCAGGACGGCTACTTCTGGGTGCTCGGCCGCGTGGACGACGTGATGAACGTGAGCGGACACCGCCTGAGCACGATGGAGCTGGAGTCGGCGCTGGTCCGGCACCCCGCAGTCGCCGAAGCCGCGGTGGTGGGCAAGCCGCACGAGATCACCGGCCAGGCCGTGGCGTGCTTTGTGACGCTGAAGTCCGGCAAATGGGATCACGACAAGCTGGCGGAGGAACTGCGCCAATGGGTGGCGCACGAGATCGGCGCATTCGCGCGGCCGGAACAGATCCGCTTCACCGACGCGCTGCCCAAGACGCGCAGCGGCAAGATCATGCGTCGCCTGCTGCGCGAAATCGTCACCACGCATTCGGTGACGGGCGACGTGACCACGCTGGAGGATCTCTCGGTAGTGACGCGGCTGGCCGCGCAGCACGACGACGAAGGGTAAGGGACGCCTTTCGAAGCACAGGCGTGCTTTGATGCCAGACATCAAATTACAATCGCGATATGACGCCCTTATGCGCACAACCCTGACCCTCGAACCCGATGTGGCGCAGCAGATCCGCCGCCGCATGGCCCAGACGAAACTGCCAGTGAAGCGGCTTGTAAACCATGCGCTGCGGGCCGGCCTGTCCTCCAGCCAGAAGGGGACCAAGGTGCGGTACACCGTGGAACCATACCCGTGCGAATTCAAAGTATCGACCCGAGCAAACTCAATCAGCTCCTGGACGACTTGGATGCTGAAGAGTTTCTAGGCAAGATGGCGCGGTGAGGGCCCATGCTCATCCCGGATGTAAATATTCTCATCTACGCCCACAACTCGCGCGCACGCGAGTATGCCCAAGCCCGCGACTGGTGGGAGAATACGCTTGCCTAACCCCGGCCTGTGGGCACGCCCTGGGTTACGACTCTCGGGTTCAACCGTAATCTAACGCACCGTCAGAACCTGGAGAATCCCATGCACGTGAAGGATGCCATCCGGCGCGCCTCACAACCGATGCGCATCTGGCGGCTTTGGCGATTGAATACCAGGCGGAATTGGTGTCCGCAGAGGCGGACTTTGGCCGGTTTCCGCGATTGCGCTGGAGCGAATTTTCTGTTGTGTCGGGTGCAATTGCGGACCAGTCACGTGCCGCGAACTGAAGCTCGCCGCGGCACGCTGAAGCGTGCGCCACGCTACAGCAGCCGCCGGAGCGCGGCTTCCAGGTCGTGTGGGTGAAAGCCGAAAGGGCCGGGGCCGCTTTTGTATGCCAAGCGGCCGTTGCGATCGATGAGATACAGCCGGTCGGGCCAGCCCGTGTAGGCCATCTCGGTGGTGTTGCGGAAGTTGTCTACCAGGGCCGGGATTTCGATGTGCAGGTTGCGCACGCAAGAGTCCGCGACGGCGGTGCGCTCGTCGGCGCTACGCGGGCTGGCGATGACGATGTTCTGCTTTACATTGGAGGGCATTTGCCAGACGTCGCTGGCGTGCGCTTCCAAAATGTACACGATGTAGAACGCGGCGCGATCTTTATACTGCTCGTACATTTTATTGAGCGCGGGAACCTCCCGGCGAAAGGGCGGTCAAGTGTAGCTGCCGAAGATCAGCACTACAGGCTTCTGGCCCTGGAAGGAAGACAGACGCACGCGGGCGGTCTTGTCGAGCGTTTGCAGATCGAAGTCCGGGGCACCGTCGCCTGGACTCACATGGCCGGCGCGGGCGATGGACCAGAGCGGCGGGAAGGGCAGGATCATGAAGAGCGGTGCGGGCAACTTGGCGATGATCCCGGCGAATCGCGCGGGCGGCTGGATCATGATGGCGAAAAGCGCGGCGGAGAGCAGGAGATAGGCTGCCAGCAGAACTGCGAGGACTCTTAGCACTGAGCGCATTTATCTGATTGTACAACCGCCGCGGTTGAGGGCCGGATGGCGGACCAAAACGGATCCCAGCCGTAAAGGCACGCCGGCGCGGTTGCAAGCCCACCGATGCGGCACGCCCGTTTGGATGCAGGTTCATCACGATTCGTGAGCCACAGGCTCACTGGACGGGCATCAGTGCCTGCGCTAGAAATGGCCAAGTTCCAGGCGGCGACCTGAAGTTCGCGGTTGGCAGGCGAAAGCGCCTGCCCCACATGTTAACAGCACTTCGGGCTAGAGTATTTCGCGCTCAAGCGGGCTTCCGAAAAGCGCCTCCATTCGCCGGCGGAATGCTGGCATCCGTTGCGGTCGAGATGGCGCTGGTAGGCACTCTCGTCCGCCAGTTCGCGTAGGAGTCCCGCCAACAGCCGTACGATCTCACGGAGCCGTGTCATAACTCCTCCGCGCGCAGTTGCGAGAGCACGAAGGGCGCTTCTCGCACGGTAGCTTCGCGCCGGCCGCGCAGGATTCCGATCCAGACGCGTACGGAATCGATCAGGATGGTGGTCACCAGCACCAGAAATATGCCGCACAGCGCCGCATCGAGCCGCGCATTGAAGATCAGCGCGCGGGTCTCGACCGCTTTGGTAGCGGCGATGGCACCCGTGCGCAGCGCGTTCTCCAGCTTATCCGCCTGGGCCAGAAAACCGATGGCGGGCACCGGCGAAAATATCTTCTGCCAGGCGGCCGTGAAGGTCACCAGCAGCAGCCAGGCCAGCGGAATCGAGGTGATCCAGAGATAGCGCGCGCTGTGCATCTTGATCAGGATGGTCGTGGCCACGCACAGGGCGATGGCCGCCAGCAATTGATTGGCAATGCCAAACAGAGGCCAGAGCGAGTTGATGCCGCCCAGCGGGTCGCGCACGCCCTGGTAGAGGAAGTAGCCCCAAGCGCCCACAATCGCAGCGCTGAAAACGATCACGCCGGGCATCCAGCTCGTACGTCCCAAAGGCGCCCACACGTGGCCCAGCAGGTCTTGCAGCATGAAGCGGCCCACGCGCGTGCCGGCATCCACGATCGTCAGGATGAACAGCGCTTCGAACATGATGGCGAAGTGATACCAGAAACCGACCAAGGCCCGTCCGCCGCCGCGCGCAAAAATGTGAGCCATGCCGAGCGCGAGCGACGGCGCGCCCCCGGTGCGATAGAACAGCGTCTGCTCGCCCACGTCGCGCGCCAGGGCCTGCATCTCGGCGGGAGTGACGGGGAAGCCCCATGCGGAAATGGTGGCGGCGGCCGCAGCAGGCGTTGTCCCGACGATGCCGGCGGGAGAGTTCACGGCGAAGAAGACGCCCGGCTGCATCACGGATGCGGCGATCATGGCCATCACCGCCACGAAGCCTTCGAGCAGCATGGAGCCGTAACCGACCGGCCAGGCGTGCCATTCCTTGGCGATCATCTTGGGCGTGGTGCCGGAGGAGATCAGCGAGTGGAAGCCGGAGATGGCGCCACAGGCGATGGTGATGAAGCAGAACGGAAAGATCTTGCCGGCGAAGATGGGACCGTTGCCATCCACGAAGCGCGTGAATGCGGGTAGCTGCAATTGCGGCCGCACGATCAGGATGCCGGCCGCCAGCAACAGCAGTACGCCGAGCTTGACGAAAGTGCTGAGATAGCCGCGCGGCGCCAGCAGCAGCCAGACCGGCAGCGCGCTGGCGAAAAATCCGTAGACGATGATGGCGATCGCCAGCGCCATGCCGGATAGCGTGAACCAGGGGGCCAGCGCCGCCGACTGCGACACGGTTTGGCCGAGGAAGATGCTGGCCATCACCAGTACGAAGCCGATGACGGAGCATTCCAGCACTTTGCCGGGCCGCCAGTAGCGCAGGTACAGGCCCATAAAGACCGCGATGGGCATAGTGGCCACGATGGTGAAGGTACCCCAGGGACTGCCCTTCAGCGCATTGACCACGACCAGCGCCACGACCGCCAAAAGGATGATCATGATGAGCAGCACGGTGAGCAGCGCGGTGAATCCACCCACGCGGCCGATCTCTTCACGCGCCATCTGGCCGAGCGACTTGCCGTCGCGGCGCATGGATGCAAACAGGATGACGAAGTCCTGCACGGCGCCGCCGAGGACCGCGCCGAGGATGATCCAGAGCGTACCGGGGAGGTAGCCGAACTGGGCCGCGAGCACGGGGCCGACCAGCGGGCCGGGTCCGGCGATGGCCGCGAAATGGTGGCCCAGCAGGATCCATTTGTTGGTAGGCTCGAAGTCGACGCCGTCGCGCAGGCGTTCGGCCGGCGTGGCGCGTTGGTCGTTGAGCGCCATCACGCGCGCGGCGATGAATTTACCGTAGAAGCGGAATCCGAGCAGGTAGATGCAAGAGGCGGCCAGCAGCAGCCAAATGCTGTTGATGGGCTCGCCGCGGTTGAGCGCGAGGCCCGCGAGGCAAAAAGCCGCCGCCAATGCTACGGCCGCCCACGCCACATACGCGAGAACCCTTTTCATTCGAACGAGTCTACTAAAAGCGCGGGAGGGCGCGCAGCAGCGAATCGGCGCTACCGCGGCCGGGGAAGGCAACTGAGTGGATGGGATTCCAGTTCTGGTCGAGCGTGCCGATATAGGCGGACTTCTGACGATCGGGGCCCATCAGGACGATCGTGTAGGCGCGGTCCGGATACGAAAGCGCGCGGTATTGGAGTGCGCCAGCGTCCGCCAGCCAGCGGTCGCGAGCGGGCGTGCCGAGTTTGCGGACCACGGCGCTGTAATCGTCTTGAGCGGTGAGCGCCAGGTAGGACTGGTCGCTAACGGTGTAGGCGATGTGGGAGCGCGGCACGGCGTCGCGGTAGAAGTTCACCACGAAGTACGCGGCCACGACGCCCACCACGAGGGCGCCGCCTACCAGCCGGATGATTTGCGAATCGGGCTTGGACTCAAGGCGGATGCCGACCACTGGCGCAAGCGTGGACTTCGGCGCGGGGGCCGGCTGCGGCGCTGACGCGTTCACCGCGATGGGCATTTCGATCACACGGCGCTGATAGGGCCACACGGCGCCGGCTCTATACTCGAGCTCCTTGAGCAGTCCCACGATGACCACGGGATCTTCGATGCGGGAGATCTCGCCGAGGAACCGGCGCGGAATCCAGATCTCCTGGCCGGTGCGCGAATTGACCACCAGCACGTCGGACCAAGTGGCTTTGCGATATTGCCACTTGTTGTGCTCGATGTTGAGCAGCGCCGGGTAAAAAGAGAACGGCCGGTTGCCCAAGGCCTGCAGCGGCGGTGGAATGACGGGCGACGACATGATTCGAATCTTATGTTAGCATCGCCGCGGCGAGGGTTTGGCGCTCCCGGCCGGGGGGCGGCGCGGTTCGCCGCAAATTTTTTTCGAAGGTTGTTACATACCCGTTTCATCTCCTTGCATTGGCGGGGCTTAGCGCTTGGCGGAGTCCGGCATGCAGCGTTGCAAGATGTTGCAGAGTGTTACATTTCGTTTTCTTGGACTGCGGCAATTTTTGAGACAGTGCTGAGATGCAACACCCGCTGTTCAATGCCAAATTCTTCCCTCCCGGATCCACCGGGTCCATCCGGATCGTAACGGGATGATACACATGTAGAGCCCGTCGCATCGCGAACCTCTATGGTCGATCGTTGGACGCAGTCCGTCGCCCGTCAAGCGGGTTGGGAGGCGAAAGCGCCTGCCCAACCGGTTACGCCCACCTAATAAACGTGGCCCCGCTCTTCTGCACTCACGCTAGCACGGGGGCAGGTGCTTTCCGGCTCTGTGGGGA